>Ga0209677_100703_pt1 | contig 17075 bp, 13 predicted proteins | sample AraplaCvi_mCL_r2_2_FD_184285 | JGI IMG/M metagenome (GOLD analysis project Ga0209677, IMG submission 184285) | Arabidopsis root microbial communities from North Carolina, USA - plate scrape CL_Cvi_mCL_r2 (SPAdes) (version 2) | ecosystem: Host-associated > Plants > Roots > Endosphere | place: USA... | reverse complement strand
GGCCGATGTCGCCGACAATCTGCGCGCCCAGGGCTTCCTGAAATCTATCGGCCCACACGCGCCGGCCACCGTGCGCCGGCGGTTGGCGAACTGGTCGACCGTGACCAGATGGCGCGGACTCGACGGCACCTTCACCTCCCCTGCCCTCAAATCCGCCATTCGCCTCGCCGTGCGTGCCGTGCCCCGGACGCGTCGCCGCAAGAGCGCCAAGGCGGTGACTGGCGACGTGCTAGCAAAGCTGCTGGCGACCTGCTCGACCGACAGCCTGCGCGATGTGAGGGACCGGGCAATCCTGATGGTCGCCTTTGCCTCCGGTGGCCGCCGGCGCAGCGAGATTGCCGGACTGCGCCGTGAGCAGTTGACCGCAGAGCCCCCGATCGCAGTGCCCGACGGCCCTCCCCTCCCCTCTCTGGCCATTCATCTCGGCCGCACCAAAACGACATCAGGCGAGCAGGACGACGTCGTCTATCTCACAGGCCGACCCGTCGACGCGTTGAATGCCTGGCTGGCGGCGGCCAAGATCGACAAGGGCAGCGTGTTTCGAGCAATCGGAAGATGGGGCACCGTCTCGCGGCGGGCGCTCGATCCGCAGTCGGTCAACGCGATCCTGAAGCAGCGGGCGGAAATGGCGGGGCTGGAGAGTGCGGAGTTTTCGGCGCACGGATTGCGGTCCGGGTATCTCACCGAGGCGGCTAACCGCGGCATTCCCCTCCCCGAGGCAATGGAGCAGTCGCGGCATCGCTCTGTGCAGCAGGCAGCGAGTTACTATAATAGTGCAGCCCGGCGCAACGGACGCGCGGCAAGGCTTCTTTAATGCGCTGTTACGGCAGGGGTGCGGCGCGAACGAAAACCAGCCAATTTGGTTAGCGATTCGGAAGTGAATTTACGGTATCGCGGAGTCGCAACTTCGCAGCGAGGACACGTGCCAGAGTTTCTATACCGAGTGGATTTAAAAAGGTGTGGCGCCCCCTGTACAAAATCACATGCTCGCCAGCTCGTGAGCTACTCCTCGGAAATATTCTGGGGATGATTCTAGTAGCGCTGCAACCATCCCAATATTGTCTCTGCAAGCTACCTTGGCGCCATAACGATCGTTCACAGTTGGAAACGCTTCAGCAAGTAATTGCGCGATCACTCGGTCCGCAAAGCCCGCCTCGTAGAATGCAAGCGCGGATTCTGTCTGAAGTCCATTTTTTACTTGCCGTTGAATAAGCGTCGTGGCGTCGACTAGCTCTGGCTCAATCGTTTCAAGCAGGTCCACGACCGAGGCCAAAATCATGGCGACATGATAACCAAATCCATCCTCGCATATTGCTACAATGTGATCGGCGGTGGCATGATCTCCGCTCACACGGATGTCATCGTTGACAAGGATCTGTCGTATTTCCGCGAAGGATTTTCCATCGGTCCATGCCGATAGAATGGTGGGGATGACTGCTGCATCGCTCAACGCCGACAGCGATTTTGCTGAAGCCAGTGGGAGCGCTTGCTCTATCAAAAGCGGCAACAGTGTTCCTTCTTTAACGGCTGCAGTCAGCTGCTCGGTGCTCGCTTCGACCCACGCGCTGAGTTTGCGAAGCGCAGCTGGCGGAAGTGGGGACTTCTTGATCAGCAAGCGATAAGCGGCATCCGTATTGCTCTGGATCGATTTGACCGTCGCTTGAAAGAGCGCAATCACGCGAGGTCGTGTTGTTTCATCAGCGAGATGATAGCCCAGAGTGTTTGCGGCCAATCGCTCGGCGGCATCAATGGCATCTTCCGCTTCGAAGTCGATATGTTGAGCGAGGTACATCGCTATGCTTTGAATCGCCCTCGCCCTCCCATGTAAATAATCTCTGAGCTCCGAGGCACTTACATTTGGAAACTGCTTGAGGACTTCCGCGACAATCAACTCGATCGCAGCCTCGTCCGCGAAGGCTAAATTCTCATCAGCGAGATCGAAGGTAAGGACGATCGGGGTGCCAGCTGTCTGTTTGTAGTCGTCAAAAATTTGGAGGATACTGCTCTGACTGGGTTCAGCACCGTCCTGATCTAGTAGCTTTTTTGCAGCCTCCCAACGCCAGTTCTTATAGTCGTCTCCTCGCTCGTCGTAGATCGGGGGCGCGGAGAATATGACGCTGCTTTCCGTATGCATGCCTGCGCGACCTGCTCGACCCATGAGATTGTGAAAGTCGCGGACTTTGATTTTCTCTTTGCCTTGCTGGGTGGCAGTCACCACCAAATATTTGATCGGAAAATTCACGCCTTGGGCTAGCGTCGACGTACAGGCGACGATCCGTGCGTGACCTGCCTTCATCGCATGTTCGACACAGAGGCGAATGCCGTGTGGCGTGCTTGCGTGATGGGAAAGAACTCCCAAGCGACTTGCACCGACGACGTCGGCGTCGTTACCGAGATTGCTGGCAATTAGGTTAGCAAGGCGGTCTAGCTCTTGCTGATCAGACCAAGCGCTCGGTTTCTCCAATTCGACCTTTCGCGTGAACAGATCGACCACGCGCCAGGAGACCTTCGACACGCTGGCCTTTTGGCCGCAAAACAATGCCACACTCCCGTTGCTCCCGAGGTGCAGCGCGAGGTACAACCCGATGTCGACACTCTCCGAGATTTCCGCAGGGTGATTGCGGTCCGGAAAGACTCGATCGCGTTCCCGCTTACTCTTCTTTTCGAGTGGAAGTTCTTCAATAATTCGGGGAACGAAGTACTCGTCTTCATCGGGATCCAACGGGTTCACATACCTAAGCCATCCCCGCTCTTTCTGCCAGCTCGCGAAAGCAATGCTCTTTGCAGTCGGCAGAAGACCCTTTCCGCCAACGATCGCAGAAGCGTCTCCAATCAACCAATCGGCAATCTGCTCCGCATTTCCAATCACCGCGGAAATCAAAACGATTTGCGCAGCAGGCTTTAGCATCATTCGAAGCGACGAAAGGAGAAGCTCGTAGGTTGGCCCGCGAGTGAAACCCTCGAACTGATGACCCTCGTCGTAAACAATCAGTCCGATTCTCTCGGCCAGATCAGGGGCCCGACGCAGCATGTAGAGCAACTTCTCCGGCGTGATGACCAGAACGCTGTTTTGGGCGAGAAGCTGCTCAATTCCAAAGTCCATCAGATAGGAATCCGAAACTTCGTCCATGAGTATATTCTCGCCCTGAAAGGCTCTTACGAGATCTGAGCGAATATCGTGGCAGAGCGACTTAAATGGCGCGACGATGATCGCGAGGGAAGTCCGTCCGGAAAGAAACGCTGCCCTAATGATAAGTTCCGTCGCTCGCGTCTTTCCGGCACTTGTTGGCATCTGGATGACGGCAGAGCGCCCGTTTAGCAGATCGGCATCACAGATACGCCGTTGTGCTGGCCAGAGTTCTATCGGGAAGCCCGGCTTCGTAAGCGCCGGCGACCAGGCAGTCAGGGGCAATCCTGAAGCTGGTGGAAGCTTGTTGCGCGACGAGTTCTGGATTTTACCCGCGCATATTGCGGTGACAATATCGGCGTAAAGGACCTCGCGGTCGGTTCCGATTTCATACAGCATCTCACGAAGCTCGCCACAGAGCTCCGGAATCGCGCGTTCGTCCTCGTCCTGAAGGGCGTAATGTGCGCGGACCAGCTCGAGCAGGCGATTTGCGAATGTCGAGTGAAAGATTTCTGCGTCGATCGGATCCAGTCGATTCTGCAGGATCCTGCTCGCGAGAAGCGCTAGTCCGCCTCCAAGGTCAGCGGGAGGCTCATCTGAACGCTTCACTATCACCACAGCGTTTCCGATCGCGTCGGAAAGATAATAGGCTGCCGCACATAGCAGCGAAAATTCGGCGGAGATGCTGCCGTCTAACCTTGCCTCAAGATAAGAGTCGAAGAAGGTCGCGGCAAACCGAACATTCTCATCGATCGATGTATCCTCCGCCCAGGTAGGAGGACGGGCGCTCGTCCCCGGTTCGACAAAATGATCGGCGACAGCGCCCGCAGCATCTCCAAGGATTCCGACCGCCAGAGAATAGAGCGAGGCAGGGTCGCGCCGCAGCTCGATGAAGTCCTCCACAGCGACACGGAATTCGTGCATTTTTGCCGTTGCTCGAACGGTTGAGAGGACTTGTCGTGCAACTGCATCAGGCTTCATTGGCTGCCCTTTCATAGAGCGCGTGCACGAGATCCATCATCGAAATGCCCTTGATCACGACGAGTTTCAGGTTGTCCTTGTTGGGGTGGTCTGAAACCCGCGTCTTCTCCAGTTCCATTTTCGATGCCGTTTCCGTATCGAGGACCGCGACCGCCCCACTCCATCGTGTGAAAGGTCGATCGGCCTCGTTTTGAAACCTTTCGACCTTGAGGGCGGAGTCCCGATTCTTGCGAAGCAGCCTCTTTTTCAGGGCGCTGAGCGTCATTGCCTCTCGCAGGCGATCTTTTGCAGAATCGTTGACGGCCGTTTGAAGTCGATTCTCAGTGGTCGGACGCAGTCCGGATTTGGACTCTACGACAAAAAGTTCGTCCTTCAGACTCGGCTTTTCACCGGCAAAGCGAAAGCCGACCACGTCCGTGCCGTTATCCGAGACGTTAGCGTTGATGCGGTCCTCGTAGCGGTGCTCACGAGGGCACCAGTAGCCGAGAACGAACTCGATGTAGTCAGCAACGAGAATTTCTCCAAAGTCACCGGATCGCGTAGCTGGCCCTGTCCCGACCTTGGCGCTCGGAAACTTGATCTCGGTCAGGAACTCGGCATTCGACTTTCCCGTTCCTGAAACAAGATCAGCAAGCTCCTCATCGAGGCAGTAATGCTGCCGGAAATGCTTCGCCCAGGCTGACAGGACAGCGGGGTCCTCCTCATGGTTGAGCTCCCAGACCTCCACCATTGCACCGTCTGCGGTTTTAAGCACTTCGTCTGTTTTGTGGAGCCATTTTATATGTGTTGGCGTCATGAAGGACTACTTATTTGCGATTGTCGGAGGATGGCCCGATTCTTCTCTGCTCGCAAACTTCTTTACAACCATACAGTAACTAGAACATTGATTTCATTTGCGACCTCTAGTTACTTACCCAATTCAACGGGATTCGCGTCCCGGGTTCGACATGCTGGCCTTTGTCACTGCGGAGAGGGGTCCAGAGATGTTTTCAAACAATCGTTTATCCATATCTTCTGCATTTGGAAGTCGACTTGCAGGCCCCATAATATGTCGATAGAATCAACTTTCATCGACATAAACTACTGACGTGTCGATGCCATCGACATATCCAATGCGACATGTCGGCAAAATGAGGATTGACCGACATGACGTTCCGCCCTGATCGCCCCTATAACGATCTTCCGTCTCTACCGCCCCGAGAGGACGTCGAAACAAAGGCCGTGCTCAAGGCATGCATCGCAGCAAGGGCCTCGCTGGCTGAACTCCGCGTCTCAGGGCAGCTCATACCCAACCAGTCTGTCCTTATCAACTCGATCCCACTGCTTGAGGCGCAGGCAAGCTCGGAAATAGAGAATATTGTCACCACGACCGACCGGCTTTTCCGCTTCGCCAACGAGCCAGGAGGTCAGGCCGATCCTGCAACGAAGGAAGCGCTTCGTTATCGCACGGCTCTAAGCGAGGGGTTTCAGTCGCTCAGAGAGCGCCCGGTATCAACGTCAACGGCTGTCGCTGTCTGCCGCAGGATCAAGGGCGTTGATCTCGACATCCGCTCAACGCCTGGCACAGCACTGATGAACGAGGCTACTGGCACGGTCATCTACACCCCGCCGGAAGGACAGGAATTGCTCCGGAGCAAGCTTGCAAACTGGGAACGCTACATTCACGAGGCCGAAGAAATCGACCCTTTGGTCCGACTGGCTGTCATGCACTACCAGTTTGAGGCTATCCACCCCTTCATAGATGGCAACGGCCGCACAGGTCGCGTCCTCAACCTCCTCTATCTGGTCGATAAAGGCCTGCTTGACATCCCCGTCCTCTACCTCAGCCGATATATCATCGGCAACAAGCGCGCCTATTATGATCGGCTTCTTGCCGTCACCACGCAAGGCTCCTGGGAGGAGTGGATTCTCTACATGCTCGAAGCTGTACGAGAGACAGCGGACTGGTCAACAGCACGTATTCGCGCCATTCGCGATCTGCTCGATCAGACCGCTGAACGAATTCGCCGCGATCTCCCGAAACTCTACACACGGGAGCTGGCTGAAGTGATTTTCGTCAACCCGTACTGCCGCATTAGCGATCTTGTGCAGGCCGGCATCGCAAAACGTCAGGCGGCATCCGTCTACCTGAAGGCACTCACCGATAACGGCTTGCTTCAGGAGGTGAAGGCGGGACGCGAGAACCTTTACATCAATCCGGCCCTGCTGACGCTTCTCCGCGACCGCCGCCCTGCTTAGGCTGGTCGATGACCCGAGCGACCAAACAAGCCAGTCTGATCGGCTACACGCGTTTATCGACGGACGAACAAGCGACGGAAGCGCAGGAGACTGGACTGCGCTCGGCTGGCTGCGACATCATCATTCGGGAACGGAGCCAGAAGCAGTCCTCATAGCGGTCTCGCCCTGTTGACGCTTCTCAGCAGGGCGTCCGACGCACGCAGACCCGAACCGCTCCCCGCCGGATCATCCAGGCTGGCCCCCCGATCGTTACCCCTCACCTTCTGCGCCTCAAGCTTGGTCCGCAATAGCGCCATGACCATCGGCCAAGTCGAGAATTTACCCTCCCGGGCTCGGTCTGTCAGGCTGCGCAAGTATCCTCCGGCGGAACCAATCTGGTTAGCCCGCTGGTAGATTGCGGCCAGTGTGATCGCGGCGTGCTGCTCGCCCAGAACCTCGCAGGCATCTCGCCAAGCGCTCGGGCTGATTCCCAGCATCGGCCGCGCAAGCTCCGTCGCTGCCCGAAAATCGCGCCAATGGCGGATTTCGCCACCCTGGGCAAGTTCCCTTACTCCTGGGCAGGCATCCAGAACGATCCCCAAAGGCAATTCCCGTTTCGGCAAGCTCCGTACGTTATCGGTTTCCTCCACCGTGCTGCCAGCTTCTTCTTTTTTTCCAATGCTATGTTCAGATTCAGAAATAGAGTCTGGTTTTGAATTCTGTATGTGGCGACCGGAATGGGACTCATTGGAGACCGGAATCTGTGTTTTTGCGAAGGATTCCAATACGTCACGGATTTCCGTGTAGAGCGCGTGGAGATCGATGCAGATATCGTCAACGAGCTGGCGAGGCGCAGAGCGCGGCAGTCTGTTCATGATCGACTGATACGTCTGTTGCACCCTGCCCCAATTGCCGGGAACCCGTTCTTCTATCCCCGCGTCGATCAGCTTTACAATATCGCGACGCAGCAGCGTCAGCCGCTCCTTTGCAACACGAAAGGCCTTCTTTTCGGCCTGCATCGTCTCAGCCATGTCCTTGAATTCTTCAGCCCTGGCCACGATTGGCGACAGATCGAAGCCATAAGCTTGTTCGATCTCGCCTCCCCTGCCCTTGCGGGCGAAGCGTTTGCCGTTTGGGCTATCGCGTCGGATGACCAGGCCGCAATCCACGAGCACCGCGATGTGTCGGCGCAATGTCGTTGCCGGCATGCCATTGGCACGCGCTGCAAGCTGCTCGTTCGAGGGCCATACAATGAGTTCGGCATCGCCGGTGAAGGTGGTTTCCGGATGGAAGGTCAGCAAGGCATTGAGGATCGCAAGCGAGCGATCCGTGGCGCCGAGGAGTTCCCTCACCTCCCGGATATTCTGGAATACATGCCATTTGTTCGCGTTCGCGCTAGGCTCCACAGCCTTTGCCGACATCTGACTTGAAATTTGGCCGAGCGACACCGGCCGCCGCCCAAAGGGCGTCGTTGAGACGTGTGCTTGCATTTCCCTTTACCTTTCGTTAGGCAAAAGAAATCCGCTCGCCAACACGACGTTTTTCCCTCACGGGACTCTTGACTGAGATTCCTGGAAATGCGATTCTCTTAGCTGCGATACTACAGAGAAGGTCTTCCGGAACGCCGTTTTGGAGGGCCTTTTTCTTTTGCGGCTACCTGTGGCCCAGTTCGATCGAGCAACGCTCAGAAGCGATAGGGCCGTTACTGCCTGTCAGATCTTTCTCCTCCGTTTGTTTCAAGGAATTGCGTGTAGAGACGATCTAATTGGTCGGCGACGTACTCGCCGAAAGCGGGCACCAGCTTCTCGTCAAAAATCAAAGCTGTTTGCCGCGCATCCTTTTGGATTTTTGCGGCCTTTCGTCCCTTTGGGGTACTCCAAGCCCGCACTCTCTTAGAAACTTTGTTACTGGGCTTCGACGCTGCCTTGAACACAAGTAAGAAGCGGGCGTCGCTATCTGAATTCCTGAACTGTTCCGACGCAATAATCTGGTCGATTGCGTCCATGGAAGAAACCTTCCCGAGGCTCTCAGCAAGTGCGACCCAGCGCGACCGACCAGCCTTGGACGCCGGGCCGATCTGGGTGGCGAGCGTCATTGGTATGCTTCTGGCGACGGCTATGTAGCGGCTCAAGTCAGCCTTGTCGGTGGAGAGCGCCGCGATGATCGTTGCACGATCAAAGCCCGCGTCTTCGAGTCGAAGAGCAAATAGTGCTTTCTCGATGAACGAGAGGTCCGCTCTGTCAAGATTTTCTCGCCCCTGCGCCACCACCAATTCTCGATCGGTAAGATTCCGGACGATGGCGGAAACATTACGCCCAAGTTTTGCGGCAACGCGCAATCGCCGCCTTCCATATACAATTTGGTATCGGCCCGTCGCCTCAGGATGAGGACGAACAAGAATCGGAACTTGCTGACCATCCTCCATAATACTGGCCTCGAGCTGATCAAATTTCGGATCGATGTCCGTCGTTAGCCGGTCGGTGATTGGCGAGCCTTCGATTATGGACGGATCCAGAGATACGACGGCCTCGCCCGAAGCCAGTTGATCCTGCAGCCTCGCGGCGGCCTTTGCCCCTTCCGCCATCTCCTGCAGCGACGAACCCATTGCGGAAATGGCCCCAGAGCGCACGCGCGTTGGCGGTTTATCCGTTACGGGCTTTTCGCTGACCGCCATCTTCTTGAGGAACAATGAGTCGATTGCGTCTTTGCGGCTCATGACAAAGGCCTCCATAGACCGCGGCCGTGGTATTGCGCTTCAACTACCAAATGCGGTTGGTTGGGAGCTCCCAACACGGCGCCGTTATAGGCGCCACGCCAAAAATCCACGGGGTGCTGGCGATCCCGATCGAAAGGACGACATCTGGCGACAAGATGAGATCGAGCAAGCACTGGACTGTTGGGAGCTCCCAACAGAGTCGCTGAAAGTATGGTGTCGTGGCCCATCACGCGCGGCCCCATGCTGACTTGATCAGGGATTCGATTTCCGAGTTAACTGCGTCAAGAGCCTCCATCGCCCGATCATAGGTCGAACGGGTCAAGTTCTCTCGCCCAATCTCGTAAAGCGTCTGCTTCGTCAAACCCGCATCCGATACGGCTGCCGATTTCACCATCGGATTGGTGAGAACATGGTCGTCAAACATGTTGCGCAACAGCGCAGCAACTTTCGTCTGCGGCGCGTCCTGGGGCTCAAACCGCGTCAAAAGATAACGGATGAAATCATACTGAAGGTTGCCCCCGGCGTCCCGAACCACACCAAGGAGATCGCGCGTCATGAGCAGGAACTGACTCATCGAGGCGATGTCGAGCATCTGGGGATGCACAGTAACGACCATCGATGTGGCCGCGCATAAGCCGCTCAGCGTCAAGAAACCCAGCTGGGGAGGGCAGTCAATAACGACCACATCATAATCGTCAGCGACCTCATCAAAGGCCTGCGCTACACGTGTGAAGAAAAGTCCGTCGCGGCTGCCGCGATCAGTCAGGGCTTTTGGAGTGGTGTGCTCGAACTCCATAAGCTCAAGGTTACCAGGAACAAGATCGAGACCGTCAAAGTACGTCGGGCGGATAACCTCTTTCAGTGGCCGCATTGCTTCATCGTAGCGAATTGCCGCGTACAATGTTTCGTTCGTACCCACATCAGTCTCTGGAAGAACCCCGAGGAGGGCTGAGAGGCTCGCCTGCGGATCAAGATCGACAGCAAGGATTCGATAGCCCTGGAGCGCGAGATATTGTGCAAGATGGGCGGAGGTGGTCGTCTTGCCAGAGCCACCCTTGAAATTGGTCACGGCGATGACCTGTAAGTGCTCAGCGCCCCGCCTATGAGGCACGAAGTCAATGCTCTCGCGCCCGCGAGTAGAGCCAGCGAGCATATGTCGAATTTCGTTGATCTGGCGAAGCGTATAGAAACGTCGCCCGTTGCTGGCAAGCTCAGGCTGTGGACCTTCTCCCGCCAACGTCATCTTTCGAAGCGTCGAGTCGGATATCTTCATCAGACGGGCAGCTTCACCCGACGTGAATTTTCGCAAACTCTTGTGCGACGTCGGCGGGAAAAGGGCCTCGCTCATAGCCTGAAGCTGAGAACTTAGCAGTTCCGCGTGCTCGCCAATGGTAACGTCTACCGACGGGCGATCATTTCTGGACATTGCAGCTGCTTTGCTCACGGTGAAATCTCTTGTCACGGTTAATTGGCACGTAACGCCATTTTTCCGTGACGATTACCGAATGCCGTCACGGTTGCAAGACGTTTTTGGTTAACAACAGGTTAACGCGCACTCCGCGGAATCTCCCACGACAACGATTCCCTAATGACTTTCCGCAAGTTAGGCCGATTCTTCTTGAGTTGGCCAGTCGCGACCGACTGCAGATTTGCACATGAAATCGCGCCGTTTGCGCCGCTCGCAACGTCCACAGATGCTGGACTCCACCCCGACTCGGTAGAATCACCGGATGCAAATCTACACATAGCCATGCGCAAAACGAGGTGATTTTCCTTTGCTTGACCAGTCCATGCGGAGATCACAATGCGGATCCTAAGCGTCTCGGCCGACCATTACGGAAGCCACCGCAACTACTTGAACCAGATGCACCATCTTCGAGCCGCGGTGTTCGGCAAACGCTTGGAATGGGATGTTGTCCTCACCTCAGCCGGCGAACGCGATCAATATGACGATCTGCGCCCAACCTACATTCTGGCGATCGCGTTTGACCGGAAAGTAGTGGGATGTGCGCGCCTTCTGCCCGCTTCCGGCCCGACCATGCTGGAACGGACATTCCCTCAATTGCTAGCAAACGGCCTCGGTGACCATGCAGCAATGATCGAGAGCTCCCGCTTTTGCGTCGACACGTCATTACCGGCGGGAAGGGGAGGGGGACAACTGCACCTCGCCACACTGACGATGTTCGCCGGCATCATCGAATGGTCGATGGTGAACGGATTCCGTGAGATCGTCACGGCAACCGATCTTCGCTTTGAGCGGATCCTGAAACGGGCTGGGTGGCCAATGCGGCGACTTGGATCTCCGGTTTCGATCGGTGACACCGTCGCAGTTGGGGGCGTCCTGCCGGCCGATCCTACGAGCTTCGATCGGGTTTGCCCGCCGGGATATGACCCGATCACGACGAACGGTGCCGGCAACCGGATCAGGAGCGCGGCATGACCGAGCTCCGTTCTCGTTCCCGTCTCGTCCGCAAACTCCAGGACGCGCTCGGTGACCAGCTCTGCGTCGCACTTGACGATGCAACGGTCGTCGAGATCATGCTCAATCCTGACGGCAGATTGTTCATCGAACGGCTCGGCCACGGAATTGCCGCAGCGGGCGTGATGAGCCCGGCGGCCGCCGAAGTCGTCATCGGCAGCGTCGCCCATGCATCGCAATCGGAAGCCGACGACGAGCAACCGATCATTTCGGGCGAACTGCCGATTGGAGGACATCGGTTCGAGGGCTTGCTGCCGCCAGTGGTGTCGGCGCCCACATTCACGATCCGGAGGCGAGCCTCCCGGCTCATCCCACTCGACGATTACGTGAAGTCGAAAGTAATGACCCAAGCACAAGCTTCTGTGTTGCGTAGCGCGATCGACTCCCGGATGAACATCGTCATTTCCGGGGGAACCGGGTCAGGCAAAACGACGCTTGCGAATGCGGTCATCGCCGAAATCGTTGCGGCGGCGCCGGACGATCGCATGGTCGTTCTTGAGGACACGGCCGAGATCCAGTGTGCGGCGGATAACGTAGTGAGTCTGCACACCAGTGACACGGTCGATATGGCACGTCTTCTGAAGAGCACAATGCGTCTCAGACCCGACCGTATCATCGTTGGCGAGGTACGCGACGGCGCCGCCCTTACGCTGCTGAAGGCATGGAACACCGGACATCCGGGCGGAGTCACCACCATTCACTCCAACACTGCGATGTCTGCCTTGCGTCGGCTCGAGCAACTGACCGCGGAAGCGAGCCATCAGCCCATGCAGGATGTCATTGGGGAGGCAGTTGATCTCGTCGTCTCCATCGAGCGGGCGGGCAAGGGGAGGCGGGTCCGCGAGATCATCCACGTCGAGGGCTTCAGCAACTCACATTATCGGACCGAACATTACGCACAAATCGACGAGGACAGTCATGTCGCGTAGGACACAGATTATTTCCGCCAACGCTGCGCTCGCTGCCATTTCTCTAGCCCTGGCGGAGCCGGCGCTTGCATCATCCGGCGGGGGTGGACTGCCGTGGGAAACGCCGCTGCAGCAGATCCAGCAGTCGATCACCGGCCCTGTCGCCGGCTTCATCGCCTTGGCGGCCGTGGCGATCGCCGGCGCCATGCTCATCTTCGGGGGCGAATTGAACGATTTCGCGAGAAGGCTTTGCTATGTCGCCCTCGTAGGCGGTGTTCTTCTGGGCGCAACGCAGATCGTTGCCCTGTATGGTGCGACAGGGGCATCGATTGGTGAGGCGGCACGATCCAATGCTGACATCTCCAAGCCGGAGGTAGTGCTTTGCGCGCAGGGGGAGGGGGTTCATGGCTGAAGTTGGCTCCAACCTATCCCGCGCGCGCGTACACCGGGCATTGTCCCGTCCGAACCTTCTGATCGGCGCAGACCGCGAGCTGGTGCTGCTCACGGCCCTTGCCGCGATCATCCTGATCTTTGTGGTGCTGACCTGGTATGCCGCGCTGTTCGGCATAGCCATCTGGCTTATCGCCGTGGCCACCCTTCGTATGATGGCGAAGGCCGATCCCCTCATGCGGCGGGTCTATGTCCGGCACATCTCCTACAAGGCGTTCTATCGCGCCACGTCGTCGCCCTGGCGCAGATTCTGAGGATCGTGCGATGGTAGCGCTCAAATCACTCCGCCACACGGAACCGTCTTTTGCCGATCTCGTGCCCTATGCCGGCCTGGTCGACAACAGCGTGATCCTGCTCAAGGATGGTTCGCTAATGGCAGGCTGGTATTTTGCCGGCCCGGACAGCGAAAGTTCGACCGACGCCGAGCGCAACGAAGTGTCACGGCAGATCAACGCGATCCTCTCGCGCCTCGGTTCGGGCTGGATGATACAAGTAGAAGCTGCCAGGGTTCCGACTGACGATTACCCGGCCAATGATGATTGCCACTTCCCTGATCCGATCACGCGGGCGATCGACGCTGAACGGCGAGCGCATTTCCAGAAGGAGAGCGGCCATTTCGAGAGCCGGCACGCGCTGATCCTGACCTGGCGGCCGCCGGAGCCGCGGCGCTCCGGCCTAACACGCTATGTGTACTCCGATAAAGCCAGCCGCTCGACCACCTATGCCGACAGGGCGTTGGAGACGTTTCTAGCTTCTATCCGCGAGCTCGAACAGTATCTCATGAACGTCGTGTCGATCCGCCGGATGCTGACGCGAGAAACGCCAGAGCACGGCGGATTCCGTGCCGCCCACTATAACGAGCTTTTCCAGTTCATCCGCTTCTGCATCACCGGCGAGAACCATCCGGTGCGTCTGCCCGAGATCCCTATGTATCTTGACTGGCTGGTGACGGCCGAGCTACGGCACGGCTTGACCCCTTTGGTCGAGAACCGATTTCTCGGTGTCGTCGCGGTCGACGGGCTACCAGCCGAAAGCTGGCCGGGAATCCTCAACAGCCTCGACCTGATGCCGCTTGCCTATCGATGGTCGTCACGCTTCATCTTCCTCGATGCGGAGGAAGCAAGGGCGAGGCTGGAGCGCACGCGCAAGAAGTGGCAGCAGAAGGTCAGACCCTTCCTCGATCAGCTCTTCCAGACGCAATCCCGATCGCTCGACCAGGATGCCATGATGATGGTCGCCGAAACCGAGGACGCAATTGCCGAGGCCTCATCGCAGCTCGTCGCCTACGGTTATTATACACCTGTCATCGTCATCTTCGACGAGGATCAAAACCGCCTACGAGAAAAGTGCGAGGCCGTCCGCCGCCTGATCCAGGTCGAAGGGTTCGGTGCACGGATCGAGACGCTGAATGCGACCGACGCTTTTCTCGGCAGCCTACCCGGCGTTTCCTATGCCAATATCCGCGAACCGCTGATCAACACTCGCAATCTGGCAGACTTGATTCCTCTCAATTCGGTCTGGTCGGGCAGCCCGACCGCACCGTGCCCGTACTATCCGCCGGCCTCGCCGCCGCTGATGCAGGTCGCCAGCGGTTCGACGCCGTTCCGGCTGAACCTGCATGTCGACGATGTCGGCCACACACTGATATTTGGTCCCACCGGGTCGGGTAAGTCGACGCTGCTGGCGCTGATCGCAGCGCAATTCCGCCGCTACGCCGGCGCGCAAGTGTTCGCCTTCGACAAGGGCGGTTCGATACTGCCGCTGACGCTTAGCATTGGTGGCCACCATTACGAGATCGGCGGCGACGCCAATAGGCCAGCAACGAAGGAGGAAAGTGCCGGTCTCGCATTCTGCCCGCTCGCCGAACTTTCTGCCGATGGCGATCGCGCCTGGGCCGCCGAGTGGATCGAGACGCTGGTTGCGCTGCAGGGCGTGACGATCACGCCGGATTATCGCAACGCCATCTCCCGCCAGATCGCTCTGATGGCGGAATCGCGTGGTCGCTCGCTCTCGGATTTCGTATCCGGTGTGCAGATGCGCGAGATCAAGGACGCGCTCCACCACTATACCGTCGACGGTCCGATGGGACAGATGCTCGATGCCGAGGAGGACGGTCTGGCGCTCGGTGCCTTCCAATGCTTCGAGATCGAAGAGTTGATGAACATGGGTGAGCGCAATCTCGTCCCCGTCCTTACCTATCTTTTCCGCCGCATCGAAAAGCGTCTTACCGGCGCCCCCAGCCTGATCATTCTCGACGAGGCCTGGCTGATGCTTGGTCATCGGGTCTTTCGCGATAAGATCCGCGAATGGCTGAAGGTGCTGCGCAAGGCAAATTGCGCAGTGGTGCTCGCCACGCAGTCGATCTCGGATGCTGAGCGCTCCGGCATCATCGACGTGCTGAAGGAATCCTGCCCGACGAAAATCTGCCTGCCGAATGGCGCGGCCCGCGAGTCCGGGACGCGCGAGTTCTACGAGCGGATCGGTTTCAACGAGCGGCAGATCGAGATCGTCGCGACCGCCATTCCCAAGCGCGAATATTACGTCGCCTCACCCGAGGGCCGCCGCCTGTTCGATATGGCGCTCGGTCCTGTCGCTCTCTCATTCGTCGGCGCATCAGGCAAGGAAGACCTGAAGCGCATCCGTTCGCTCCACCTCGAGTATGGGGCCACGTGGCCTCTCCACTGGCTCCAGCAAAGAGGGATCGCCCATGCCGATTCATTCTTCCAGATCTCTTGAAACAGTCCGCACGGCAGTCATCGCGGCGGCCGCCTTTTCGACCGCATTCCCCATTCCCGTTCAGGCCAGCGGCGTGACAGGGCAGGCGACCGAATGGACGCAGCTCGCCAATAACGCCGAACTGGTTTCGCTCGTCGGCAAATCTGCCGAGCAGGTGAACAATCAGATCACCCAGATCTCCCAGCTTGCCGAGCAAATCCAAACCCAGCTCAATATCTACAAAAACCTGCTGCAAAACACAGCGCAACTACCCGACCACGTCTGGGGTCAAGTCGAGAGCGACCTGAAGAACCTGCAGAACGTCGTCGCGCAGGGTCAAGGGGTTGCGTTCTCCATGGGCAATATCGACGACCTCCTCAAGCAGCGCTTTCAAAGCTTCTCCGAGATGAAGAGCAGTCTGCCAAATGGGGCGAGCTTTTCGACGATATATCAGAGTTGGTCCGACACGAACCGCGACACGATCGCCGGGACATTGAAGGCCGCAAATCTGACCGCCGACCAGTTTTCCAGTGAGGAACGCACGATGTCATCGCTGCGCTCGATGTCGGAATCAGCCGATGGACAAATGAAAGCACTGCAGGTCGGGCACGAGATCGCCGCCCAACAGGTCGCACAGATGCAAAAGTTGCGGGGTCTCGTCTCCCAGCAAATGACCATGATGGGAGCGTGGTTCCAATCGGAACAGGCGCAAAAGGATCTGGCGCAGGCCCGCCGCGAGCAGTTCTTCAACGCAACGGAGCGTGACATCCGCGGTGGTCAAACGATGGAGCCCCGCTGGTGAGCCTGCGCCTGCCCATCGCCATCGCCGGGGCCACAATTATCGGCGCCGGCATCGTCACTTGGATTTTGGTTCAACCCAATCCGGCACCTCGGTCCGGATCGGATGTGGGCGTCTCGCGGCCTGCTTCAGATACCGAGCATCGGGGATATCGGGAAAAGTTCTTCGGTGGTGATCCGGATCGGAATGTCCGTGGCGGGCAAGAAATGAAACCACGATGGTAATTGTTCGCTCCTTCCAGAAGATCCAGCTCGCCTTCATTGCGGTCGGCGTCGTCTTGTTGGCAAGTACTCCTGCCTTCGCGCAACAGGGCGAAGTACTCACGACGCTGGAGAACTCCGTTGTCACCGCCGCGAAAGGCTGGGAAACGACGGTGATGGATGCAGCGCGATCGTTGTTCTGGATCCTGGCCGGCATCGAGGTCAGCATCGCTGCCGTGTGGCTGGCGATCAATGCCGCCTCGCTGGATAGCTGGTTTGCCGAACTCGTCCGGCGAATCATGTTCATTGGTCTCTTCGCCTTCATCCTCGATCAGGGTCCCTCCTTCGCCAAGGCGGTGGTCGACAGTCTGTTTCAGATTGGCGCTGGCGGCGGCTCTGCGTCCCCTGCCAACATCTTCGACGCCGGTATCCGTGTCGCAACCAAGATGTCCGAACAGGCGAAGTTCGGCCATCTTGGTTGCG
>Ga0209677_100702_pt1 | contig 17086 bp, 14 predicted proteins | sample AraplaCvi_mCL_r2_2_FD_184285 | JGI IMG/M metagenome (GOLD analysis project Ga0209677, IMG submission 184285) | Arabidopsis root microbial communities from North Carolina, USA - plate scrape CL_Cvi_mCL_r2 (SPAdes) (version 2) | ecosystem: Host-associated > Plants > Roots > Endosphere | place: USA... | reverse complement strand
GGGGTACAGGTCTACGCGCTCGCACCATTCGGGCGTCTGCCCCTCACCCCAACCCTCTCCCCGTAAGGACGGGGAGAGGGAGCGCACCGCATGTGCCGCTATGTTGACGAAATCAAATCGAAGATCCCGGCTACGACTGCCACTGCGACTGCGATTGCGACTGTCCGCCGCGGCCGACCTGCTCGACACGGACCCTGACGTCGAGGGTCTCCAGGCCGCCGCCATAGCGGGTGCCGCGCACCGGTGCAGCGCCGAGATAGTCGAGCCCGATCGCGACGCGGGCATGGGCATCGGTGGTGCAGATGCAGTTGGCGGCATCGAAGCCGACCCAGCCGAGATCGGGCACGAAGGCTTCCGCCCAGGCATGGCCGGCCTGCTGGTGCACTGCACCATCGGAGCGCAGGAAATGGCCGGAGACGAAGCGGGCAGGCACGCCGCCGGCGCGTGCGCAGGCAATGAAGATATGCGCGTAATCCTGGCAGACGCCGCGCTTGAGCGCGAAGGCCTCCGCCGCCGAGGTACCTGATGTCGTCGGATCCTCGTCGAAGGTCATGTGCTCGTTGATTTGGGTCATGAGCGCATGCAGGAAGCCGAGCACGTCATTCTCGGATTCCGCGCTCAGCTCACGCACGAACCCCGTCATCGCCGGATTGGGCGTGGTGAGCGGCGTCCCACGCAGGAACAGGCTCGGTGGAAAACGCTCATCCGTGCCCTTCAGCACGCCGCCGGTGTCATGGGTCTCGATCAGGCCTTCGGCGGTGATCGTGAGGGTCTCGATCGCACCATGCGTGATGACATGGGTGACGTTGCCGAACGCGTCCTCATGCATGTCCAGCCGGGAATCGGTGGAGACGTCAATCTGCCATTCCGCGACATACTGGCCGTCATGGCTGCCCGGCGTCATCCGCAGGATCTGGATCACGCCGGTCGCAGCCGGCGCGTAGCGGTAGGTGGTGGAATGAGAGATACGCAGGCGCATGGCGGTCGATCGATTGTGAGATGGCTTGGCGCGGTGGATCGTTTCCGCCTCCCCCTGAAAGGGGAAGGCAGGCCCCCGACTAGATCGGGGGTCGACGCGAAGCGTCTGGAGGGGGTCTGTTTGATCGGCGGTGTTGACCCACACCCCAGCCCTTCCCCTTTCAGGGGGAGGGAGTAGACCGCGTCCTGTCTACACCCTCAGATCAAATACTGCCTGGTGATGATTTCACCAAGGCGGGAATTGTCGGCGATGAACTCCTGGATGAACTCGTGCACGCCGCGCTGGAAGATGTCGTCCATGTTCGAGTGTTCCAGCCGGTTCCGGATGCCGCGGGCGTGGCGCTGCGATGGCCCCTGCCGCCCATAGGCGACGCCGATCTGGTCGAGATTGCGGACCAGGTTGCCGTAGCAGCTCGCCAGCGACCGCGGCAGCGTGTCGTTCAGAATCAGGAGGTCCGCGATCAGCCAGGGTTTTAAGGTCTCGCGGTAGACCCAGTGATAGGCCGTCAGCGCCGAGACCGAGCGCAGGATCGAGGTCCACTGGTAGAAGTCGAGCGGACCGCCGACATGCTCCTCTTCCGGCAACAGCACATGATATTTGACATCGAGAATGCGCGCGGTGTTGTCGGCGCGCTCCAGATGCAACCCGAGCCGCGAGAACCAGTAGGCGTCGTTGCGTAGCATGGTGCGGTAGGCCGAGCCGTCGAAGCGCAGCGAGGTCTCCTGCACGAAACGCAGGAAGCGCGCCAGCTCCTCGCGGGTCTTGGCGCCCTTGCTCCACACTTCCTGCAGCTCGATCCAAGCGCCGTTGATGGTGTCCCACATTTCCGATGTCAGCGCCGTTCGTACCGAGCGCGCGTTCAGCCGCGCAGCCTCGATGCAATTGGTGATCGAGGAGGGATTGTCCGGGTTGAAGGAGAGATATTCGACGACGTTGTGCTCGTTGGCTTCCTGATAGACCTCGAAGAAGCTGACATTGACGCCGGCCGTCATCAGCGCCGACTCCCACTCATTGGTCTTGCCGATATAGGCGGCGGGGAGGGCGGTGACGCGCAAGGTAGCGTCGATGGTGCGGGCGAGGTACTCGGCCCGCTCGACATAACGGGCAAGCCAATAAAGGTTTTCGGCGGTGCGCGAGAGCATGGGCGATCTACACGGAGCTGCTGATAAGATCTCCCCCAGAGAAGGGGAAGAAGTGCGAAGACATCGGGACGTTTGTGAGCGAGCTCTTGCGCCGGGCGCGGTGCGCTCCCTCACCCCGTTCTTCACGGGGAGAGGGGTGGGGTGAGGGGTAGACGCACGGGCGGTGCCAGTGGATAGACCTGTACCCCCTCACCCGGATTGCATCTGGCGATGCAATCCGACCTCTCCCCGCAAGCGGGGCGAGGTTGAAGCGAGCCAGCCGCGAGTCGCGTGCAAACGCTCGCCCTTTGAGGAGGAGCGGGCACACCCGTACAACGTGATGGACGCTTTCACTCATCCAGCACCCATGTGTCCTTGGTGCCGCCGCCCTGGCTGGAATTGACCACCAGCGAGCCTTCCTTCAGTGCGACGCGGGTCAAGCCGCCCGGCACGATGGTGGTGCGCTCGCGTCCCGTCAGCACGAACGGGCGCAGGTCGACATGGCGCGGCGCGAGGCCCGACGCGACGCAGGTCGGGCAGGTGGAGAGCGCCAGGGTCGGCTGGGCAATAAACCCTTCCGGTTCGCGCTTGAGCTTGTCGCGGAAGGCCTCGATGGTCGCCTTGGTGGCGGCCGGCCCGATCAGCATGCCGTAGCCGCCGGAGCCATGCACCTCCTTGACCACGAGGTCGCCGAGATGGTCCAGCACGTAGGACAGATCCTGCGGCTCGCGGCAGCGCCAGGTCGGCACGTTCTTCAGGATCGGCTCCTCGGCCAGATAGAATTTCACGATGTCCGGCATGTAGGAGTAGATCGCCTTGTCGTCGGCGATCCCGGTGCCGACCGCATTCGCCAGGGTGATGTTGCCGGCGGCATAGGCCGACATCAGCCCGGGCACGCCGAGCGCGGAATCGGGCCGGAAGGTGAGGGGGTCGAGGAAATCGTCGTCGACACGGCGATAGATTACGTCGACCCGCTTCAGACCCTCCGTGGTGCGCATGAACACCTCGTCGTTCTTGACGACGAGGTCTCGGCCCTCGACCAGTTCGATGCCGAGCTTGTCGGCCAGGAACGAATGCTCGTAATAGGCGGAGTTGTAGATGCCCGGGGTCATCAGCGCGACGGTCGGCTCGGCCGAGGCGCTCGACGGCGCGACCGAGCGCAAGGCCGACAGCAGCTCGTCCGGATAACGCTCGACCGGCGCGACGCGGTGCCGGGCGAACAGGTCCGGAAACAGCCGCATCATGATCTCGCGGTTTTCCAGCATGTAGGAGACGCCGGACGGCGTGCGCGCATTGTCCTCCAGCACGATGAAGTCGTTGGCATCGACCCGGACGATGTCGATGCCGGCGATATGGACATAGACGTCGTGCGGCACGTCCTGGCCGTTCATCTCCGGGCGGAACACCGGGTTCTGGAAGATCAGGTCGTCGGGAATGATCTCGGCGCGCAGGATGTCGCGGCCGTGATAGATGTCGCGCAGGAACATGTTCAGCGCCTTGACGCGCTGCTTCAGGCCCTTCTCCATCAAGGCCCATTCCTTGGCCGAGAGGATGCGCGGGATCACGTCGAAGGGAATCAGGCGTTCCTGAGCCTCGGCCTCGCCATAGACAGCGAAGGTGATGCCGATTCGGCGGAACAACAATTCCGCCTCATGGCGACGATATTCCAGCGCGTCCGGTGGCGTCTCCTGCAGCCAGCGGGAGAGCTCCTGATAGGCCTGGCGGACGTCGCCGCCCGGCTCGTTCATTTCGTCGAACGCAACTGCCATGCGATCCCATGCTCTCGAGCCACGTCTTACAGTGCATGACTCCCCGGGAGAGTAGCAAGGGGCGGGCCAGCGCGATATGCATGGTGACGCGGCATTCGGCGGGGCCTGCCCGCGCGTTGCTCGAAAAACCGGCTATAAGATGCTCAAATCGGCGCCAGGGCCGCCGGGGACGGGTGACATCGGTGCGGCCGCAGGCCAAAAGGACAGGAAGGCTTAGAGGAGAGCTCATGAACGAGATCGTCACCGCCGGGATGCTGGTCATCGGCGACGAGATCCTGTCCGGTCGGACCAAGGACAAGAACATCGGCTTCGTCGCCGAATACCTGACCAATATCGGCATCGACCTGAAGGAAGTCCGGGTGGTTGCCGACGATGAGCCGGATATCATCGCCGCGCTGGACGCACTCCGGCATCGCTATACCTATGTGTTCACCACGGGCGGCATCGGGCCGACCCATGACGACATCACGGCGGACGCGATCGCCAAGGCCTTCGGGGTCGGCATCGATCATCATCCTGAGGTGGTGGCGCGCTTCCGCGAGCGCTGGAGCGAGCAGGAGCTGAACGAGGCGCGCTTGAGAATGGCGCGGATTCCCGATGGCGCCGAGCTGATCCAGAGCGCGACCATTCTGGCGCCCGGCTTCAAGCTCGGCAACGTCATCGTGATGGCCGGCGTGCCCTCGATCATGCAGGCGATGATGGACATCGTGGCGCCGAAGCTGAAGTCCGGCGTGCGGATGCTGTCGGAGACGGTCCGCGCCAATGCGCGCGAGGGCGACATCGGCGGTCCCTTGCGCGAGATCGCCAACGCTCATCCGGACACCATCATCGGCAGCTATCCCTTCATCGACGAGGATCAGAAGCCGAACTCCCATCTCGTGGTGCGCTCGCGCGATCAGGAGAAGCTGACGGCGGCGATGAGCGCGGTGAAGGAGATGCTCGCCGGGTTGAACGTCACGCGGTAGGTAGCAGGGACATAGGCTGAGATGACGGACAAGAGCGAAGAGCAGAAGGCGCAGGAGCGGGCGGGCAGACCGTTCCCGGTGTCGTGGGATCAGTTTCATCGGGATTGTCGGGCGCTGACCTGGCGGCTCAACGAGCTCGGCCCGTTCCACGCCGTGGTCGCGATCACCCGCGGCGGGCTGGTGCCGGCGGCGATCGTGGCGCGCGAGCTCGGCGTGCGCGTGATCGATACCGTGTGCATCGCCAGCTACGATCACGACAAGCAGGGCGATTTGAACGTGCTGAAGGGCATTTCCGAAAGCACCGCCAAACTCGGCGGTGGGACCGGCAAGGGCCTTTTGATCGTCGACGACCTCGTCGACACCGGCAAGACCGGCCGCATGGTGCGCGAATTGCTGCCCGATGCGCATTTCGCCACCGTCTATGCCAAGCCGAAGGGACGGCCGCTGGTCGACACCTTCATCACCGAGGTGTCGCAGGACACCTGGATCTATTTCCCCTGGGACACCGCGCTGTCGTTCCAGCCGCCGATCCGAGATGGAGCGGCGTAGCGGTCTGAGGCCGTTATTCCCGGGGGCCGCGCGGCATAACTTGCTGTCATTCCGGGGCGAGGCCACAGGCCTCGAACCCGGAATCCATCTGACCTTATGCGTCGCTGCGAAATGGATTCCGGGCTCGACGCTGACGCGTCGCCCCGGAATGACGGCGGAGAGAGTGGAGCGCGCTTCCATGCCCCTACAAAACCGCGTCACGCCGACCGGCGACATCATCGCGACCCCGCATCGCGGCCTGTTCGTCGGCAATCGCGGCATCATCCATGATCCTGCGACCAAGACGCTGCTCAGAAAACGCTGGTCGACACCGGCGTGGCTCACTTGCGTGTGCGAATTTCGCGGCCGCCGGCGCGAGGTGATGGCGAGGCGAAGCTGGACCGAGCTGTTCTTCCTGGACGAGGCGACCGCGCTCGCCGCCGGACACCGACCCTGCTTCTACTGCCGCCGCGACGACGCCAACCGCTTTCGCGCAGCGTGGGAGAAGGGCAATGGCACAAGCGGCCTGCGCGTCCCCGAGATTGACGCGGTGCTGCATGGCGAGCGTCTCGATCGCGGCAAGAAGCGACTGCATCCGCTGCCCGCTCCGGCCGACAAGCTGCCGGATGGCGCGATGGTGCAGGCCGACGGCGAGAGCTTTCTGATTGCACAGGGCAGGGCGCTGCCGTGGTCACCCGCGGGCTATGGCGCCGCGTGTGTCCTGTCCGACGGAGCCATGCTGCTGACGCCGCTGTCGAGCGTGCGGGCTCTGCAGGCGGGTTATGAAGTGGTACTGCATCCGAGCGCGCATCGGCCGTAGCACGCGTGCGCGGAGCGATACGCGGGAATCAGAGGCGATAGGGGGCGTGGTCCCGCGTGTCGCTGACGCTCACGCGGGCTACGATTTCGCTGAGATCAAGCAAACCGCTGCCGCGCCAGCTTCGCACCTGTGCCGAGCGCCATCAGCTTGGCTTCGGCGACCTCGCGCCGCATTGGCGCCATGCCGCAGTTCGTGGTCGCGACGATGTTCTCCTTCGGTACGAACTTCATGACGTCCTCGATCACCTTGCAGACGTCTTCAGCGGATTCGACCGTGTCGCTGGCGACGTCGATCACGCCGGCCTGCACGACCTTGTTCTTGAGCAGGGAGAGCAGCTCCAGCGGCACCTTCGAATTGCGGCATTCGACAGCGACCTGCTGGATGATGCTGGCGTCGATGGCCGGGAAGGTCTGCTCATACTGCCGCCACTCGCCGCCCAGCGTCTCCTTCCAGTCGGTATTGGCCTTGATGCCGTAGCCGTAGCAGATGTGAACGGCGGTCGGGCAGGTCAGCCCTTCGGCGGCGCGCTCCAGCGCCTTGATGCCCCAGTCGCGTACTTCGTCCATGTAGACGTTGAACGCGGGCTCATCGAACTGGATGATGTCGATGCCGTCGGCGTGCAACGCCTTGGCCTCCTGGTTCAACAGTTCGGCGAAAGCGAAGGCCATCTTGACGCGGTCGCCATAGTAATTGTCGGCGATGGTGTCGATGATGGTCATGGGGCCGGGCAGGGTGAACTTCAGTTTCAGCCCGGTATGGGTGCGGGCGACCCGCGCCTCCTCGGCATGCACCCGGCCCTTGAGCAAAAGCGGCGCCACCACCTGCGGCACCATCGCCTTGTAGCGATCTTTCCGGATGCCCATCTCGATCTTGTGCGCGAAATCGATGCCCTCGACGCGCTCGAGGAAGCCGTGCACGAAATGCTGGCGCGACTGCTCGCCTTCCGTGGCGATGTCGATGCCCGAATCCTCCTGCAGCTTCAGTGCCAGGATGGTGGCATCGCGCTTGGCGCGCGCGAGCTCCTCGCCCTTGGACTTCCAGGGCGCCCACAGGGTGTTCGGCTCGGCCAGCCATTCCGGCTTCGGCAGGGAGCCTGCAATCGTCGATGGAAACAGCATGAGAGCCTCCCGGTCGGTTCTTTAAGAGTTGCGGTTGAGCGCTTCTGTGCCATGTCTTATGGTCCAGGTACAGCAACGAAATGACCCCGACAAAGGGCCTCGGCAGGAAACCCCCATGATCGAATTCTTTTTCGACTGCTCCAGCCCCTGGACCTATCTCGCCTTTCACAACATCCAGCCATTGGCCGCTGAGTTCGGCGAGGAGATCGTCTGGCGGCCGATCCTGGTCGGCGGCATCTTCAACACCATCAATCCGAGCGTCTATGCCACGCGTGAGCACCCCGTCGAGGCCAAGCTCGCCTATCAGAAAAAGGACATGGCGGACTGGGCTCGCTCGGCGGGGCTGACCATCAAGATGCGGCCGACGGTGTTTCCGGTGAACAGCGTGAAGGCAATGCGCGGCTGCATTTTCCTCGGCAAAGAATCCGGAAAGGCTATGCTGCCGTTCGCGCGTACCCTGTTCGAGATCTATTGGGGCGAGGACCAGGACATCTCGCAGGATGCGGTGCTTGCCGAGGTCTGCAAGCGCGTCGGCATCGACGCGCAGGCGTTCTTCGCCGGCATCGTCCAGCAGGCGATCAAGGATCAGCTCAAGGCCAACACCGACGAGGTCATGAAGCGCGGCGGCTTCGGCTCGCCGACCATCTTCCTCGACACCACTGACATGTATTTCGGCAACGATCGCCTGCCGCTGCTGCGCGAAGCACTGGCGCGCAAGAAGAAGGCAGCCTGATGCCGAAGGCCGTCGTCTGCCGCGCGCTCGGGCCGCCCGAGATTTTGCGGCTGGAGAATTTTGCCTCGCGACCGCTTCAACCCGGCGAGGTGCGCATTGCAATCCGCGCGGCCGGCATCAACTTTCCCGACGTCTTGATGGTATCAGGCGAGTATCAGCTCAAGCCGGAGCTGCCGTTCACGCCGGGCATGGAAGCGGCCGGCGATGTCGTGGAGGTCGGCAATGATGTAACTGGTGTGGCGCTCGGCAGCAGGGTCATTGTGAAGATGCGCCACGGCGCCTTCACCGAGGAGGCGGTGGTGATGCCGTCGCAGCTGGCGCCATTGCCCTCTACGTTCGACTATGCCGAGGGCGCGACCTTCCTCGCCGCGCACGGCACTGCCTATCACGCGCTGGTCGATCGCGGTCAGTTGAAATCGGGCGAGACTCTGCTGGTGCATGGCGCCGGTGGCGGTGTCGGTCTCGCGGCGGTCGAGATCGGCAAGCTGTTAGGGGCGACTGTGATCGCAGCGGCTTCATCCGAAGAAAAGCTTGAAGTGGCACAGGCACGCGGCGCCGATCACGGTGTGCTGTACGCGCGGGAGCCGTTCCGTGACGCGGTCAAGCGCATCACCGATGGCGGCGGTGTCGACGTCGTATTCGATCCGGTTGGCGGCGAGGTGTTCGAGAACAGCGTGCGCTGCATCGCCTTCGGCGCGCGTCTCCTGGTGATCGGCTTCACCGGCGGCATTGGCCTCGCCCGCACCAATCTGATCCTGATGAAGGGTGCGAGCGTGCTCGGCGTGCGCGCCGGCGAAGCCGCGCGCAGGAATCCCGCACTTGGCGAAGCGCGCATGGCCACGTTGTCGGCCTGGGCGGAGCAAGGCAAGGTCCGGCCGAACGTCTCGCACCGCTTGCCGTTCGAGGACTATGCGAAGGCGATGCGGCTCCTGATCGACCGCAAGGCGATCGGCCGCGTGGCGCTGGTGCTCAATTAGCACGACCTGCTGTCCGGACTCCGAAGTTAGCACCATTTCGCAGCAACCTTGTAAACCGAGCTTCGGACGTGGAGCACGAGCTGTTCGGAAACGCGGCATCTCCTGCCTAAAATATCAGCGAAGGGGCCGGACTAATTCTTTACGATTGCTCATCTAACACTGATCGAAGGTGCGAGTTCGATCATGTTGAAGAAAATGAGAATACTTCACCGCATTGCTCTGTCGGCGTTGCTGCCTCTCCTCACGCTGTCCGCACTCGCCGCCTATGAAATCTCAGCCAAATGGCTGGTCCGCGCCGAAATGGCGCGCCTGCAGCCGGTCGCAGAGGCCGTCGGGAAGCTCAGTCGCTTCGTTCACGAGCTGCAGCGCGAGCGCGGCATGTCGTCGGCCTTCCTCAGCAGCAAAGGCCTGCAGATGCGTGCCGAGCTCGGCCAGCAGCGCAAGCAGACCGACGCGGAGCGCGCAAGCGCGACCGCTGCGCTCGGCGAATTGCACCAGGCCGCCGCCCTGGACCTGGCGGTGCAGGATTGCGAGCAGCAACTGATGCAGCTCGATCGGTATCGAGGCGAGATCGATGCGCAGTCGATTACGCCGTCTGCGGCCGTCGGCTATCTCACCGAGATCGTCAGTCGCCTGATCGGGTTGATCAACGGCATCTCCAGCTTGAGCGACGACGACGAAATCTCCAAGGCCATCATCGCCTATGGCAATCTGACCGAGGGCAAGGAACGCGCCGGCTTGGAGCGCGCCACCGTGGCCGGTGGTCTCGCTGCGGGTCGCTTCGAGCCGGCAGCCTACGCCCGAGCGATGGGGCTCGCGGCGGCGCAGGAAAGCTTCTTCAGCGCGTTCCGCACGGTTGCGACCGCCAAGGCGCAGGCAGCATTCCAGGCGGCGATGGCGAGCGGAGCGATCGAAGGTTTCGGCGCGATGCGCAAGACGGTCGAGCAGGGGGCCGTTAGCGGTGATTTCAAAGGACTCGAGAGCAAGGCCTGGTTCGATATGGCCACCACGAGGATCGATCTTCTCAAGCAGGTCGAGGATGCGCTCGCCGCCGAACTATCGGATCTCATGGCGCGCAAGGAGGGCGACGCGAACCGGAGCCTTGTCGCGGTTGCCGCATTGTTGCTCGTCGCCCTGCTCGTCAGCATGGGCGCCGTGCTGGCGATGGCGCGGAGCATCACCGAGCCGGTGAATGCGCTCGCCGGCGCGATGACGCGGCTCGCCAAGGGCGACGTGACGACGGAGATCGAGGCAATCGATCGGCACGATGAAATCGGGTCGATGGCGAAGTCGGTCCAGTTCTTCAAACAGAACATGATCCATACGGCCGAGCTCACTGCGAGAGATGCCGAGGCGGGGCGCTTGCGCACGGCCAAGGCGCGGCAGGTTGGCGAGCTCGCCGACCGCTTCAGCAGCGATATTGCTGATGTGATCGACACCGTGATCTCGGCATCGACCCAGTTGGAGTTGACCGCAGCCGTCATGAACAAGAGCGCGAGCAGGACCAGCGGCGAAGCGGCGAGGGTGGCGCAGACGACCGAAGCCGCATCCAGCAACATGCAGACGGTCGCTGCGGCGTCGGAGCAGCTGTCGACCGTGGTCGCGAAGATCGGCGGTCAGGTGACACAGTCGACCGACATCGCGCGCGACGCGGTCGCGGAGGGACAACGCGCCAACGAGACCGTGCAGGGGCTTTCCAGCGCGGCGGAAAAGATCGGCGACGTCGTCAGGCTGATCAGCGAGATCGCGGGGCAGACCAACCTGCTGGCGCTCAACGCCACGATCGAGGCGGCACGGGCGGGCGATGCGGGCCGCGGCTTTGCCGTGGTTGCGGGCGAAGTGAAGAGCCTCGCCGAGCAGACGGCCAAGGCCACCGACGATATCCGCGCGCAGATATCGGCGATGCAGGGCATCTCGACCGAGGCCGTGCGGGCCATCAGGGGGATCACCGCCACGATCGGCGAGCTCAATGCCATCGCCGTCTCGACCGCATCGGCAGTCGAGGAGCAGGACGCGGCGACCCGCGAGATCGTCCGCAACGTGCGGCATGCAGCGCGCGGCACCGGTGAGATCTTGGAGAACATTCTGCAGGTCACCGCCGCGGCTACCGAATCCGGCGCCGCGGCCGGCCAGGTGCTCGGCGCCTCCAAGGAGCTGTTGCGTCAATCGGAGAGCATGCGCCGACATGTCGACGGCTTCATCAGCGGCATCAAGGTCGCCTGAGCTGGCGAGGTGTGCTGGGTGATGCCGCCAGGCTCCAGCTTTTTTGTTTTGATGCGTTTCTCGACGCGAACCGGTATCTACTGCGCTTGAAAACGCTCCAACGCGTTGTCCCGCTGTGCCGTCCCGGGCCTTGAGCCGGGAACCCGCACTCGCAGAAGGTCATTTGGCGAAGAACGACGTTCGGAGTGCCCCATGATAGATCACGCGGTATGGGTCCCGGCGTTCGCCGGGACGACGGCAAGGTCGTGGCTACTTGTATAAGATTGTCGCTATTTGTATTCTCGTTCGTCCCACCATGGGAAATAGTCGGGCATGTCTGATGACACCGTATTCTTGAATTGCGCCGGCCGCTTCTCCAGGAACGACACCACGCCCTCCTTGACGTCGTCGGAGCGCCCACGGGTGTAGATGCCGCGGCTGTCGACCTTGTGGGCCTCCATCGGATCGTCGGCGCCCAGCATGCGCCACATCATCTGCCGGATCAGTGCGATCGAGACCGGCGCGGTTTTCTCGGCGATCTCACGTGCCAGCGCGCGCGCAGTCGTCAGCAGTTCGTCCGGCGGCACGACGCGGCTGACGAGCCGGCCGGCGAGCGCCTCCTGCGCCGGAAACACGCGGCCGGTGTAGCACCATTCCAGCGCCTGCGAGATGCCGACCAGGCGCGGCAGGAACCAGCTCGACGCGGCTTCCGGCACGATGCCGCGCTGTGAGAACACGAAGCCGAAGCGCGCCGCGTCCGACGCGATGCGGATGTCCATTGCGAGCTGCATGGTGACGCCGATGCCGACGGCAGGACCGTTCACCGCCGCGATCACGGGCTTCAGCGACTTGAAGATGCGCAAGGTGACCTGGCCGCCGCCGTCGCGCGCTTGAGGATCGGAATAATCGACCCGGCCATCGGCGTGGCGCTTGACCGGACCGCGCCTGGCGTCGCGATCGAAGGTGTCGGCGCCGGAGGACAGATCGGCGCCGGCGCAGAAGGCGCGGCCAGCGCCGGTGACGATGATGGCGCGGACGCCGTCATCCTTGTCCGCACGATCGAAGGCGTCGATCAATTCGCGCTGCATGGTCGCAGTGAAGGCGTTCAGCTTCTCCGGGCGGTTCAGCGTGATGGTGAGGATCTGGTCCGCGACGTCGTAGAGAATGGTCTCGTAGGCCATGGGTGTTTCCTCCGATTGTTTTGTTCGTTCTTATTTTGCTGTCATTCCGGGCGCGCGCAGCGCGAGCCCGGAATCCATAACCACGACTGAGAATTTTGGACCGATGGATTCCGGGTTCGACGCTGGCGCGTCGCCCCGGAATGACAACGGGGAGAGCTATGCCTTCGGCACTCTCGGCCACGGACGCTGCTCGCCGCGCAGCCCTTCAAAAGCCTTGGCGAGACCGAGCACGCCGAGATCGTCGAAGCGGCGGCCGACGATCTGCACGCCGATCGGAAAGCCGTCGGCGTCGTAGCCGCCATTGATCGAGACGGCCGGGTTGTCGGCCATGTTCCAGGGCACGGTGTAGGTGATGTGCTCGAGCGGCCGGTCGGGATCGTTGGTGGGCCCGGCAAACTCGGCCGGGAATTTCACGCCCGGCGACGTCGGCGAGATCACATAATCCAGATCGTGGAACAGTTTTGCCGCGGCGGCCCGCAGCGCCATCGTCACGTTGAAGCCCCTGATGACCTCGACGCCGGACAAGCTCGCGCCGCGCTCAGCCCAGCTCAGGATGTAGGGCAGGGTTTTCGCGCGGATCTCGGGCGCGAGCTTCGACAGATCATCCCATAATCGTGCGCGCCAAAAGTTGTCGAGCCCGTCGAGCATCTCGCGGGTCAGGAAGCCCTTGACCTCGGTGACCACGGCGCCGGCGGATTCGAAGGTTTTCGCGGCCCGCTGCACGACGTCGCGCACCGGCGCTTCCAGCGCCTGGCCGACATCGAGATCGAGCATCAGGCCGATCCGCAGCTTGCGCGGCGACTTCTCGACCACCTTCCAGTTGATGTCGCTCGGCGGCAGGCTGGTGCCGTCGCGGCGATCCGGCTTCGACAGCACGCTCATCATCAGCGCGGCATCGTCGACGGTGCGGGTCATCGGGCCGGCAACACGACCGACATAGGGTGGATCGATCGGAACGCGGCCGAAGCTCGGCTTGTGGCCGACGAGGCCACACCAGGACGCCGGCAGCCGCACCGAGCCGCCAATGTCAGTGCCGAGATGCAGCGGACCATAGCCAGCGGCAGCCGCGGCGCCGGCACCGGCGCTGGAGCCGCCCGGATTCATCCTGACATCCCAGGGATTGCGGCTGAGCGGATGGAAGCTGGAGAGGCCCGACGATAGCATGCCGTAGTCGGGCATCGTGGTCTTGGCGAAGATGATCGCGCCAGCCTCACGGAGCCGCGCCGCGGGCGGCGCATCGACCGCCGCCGGCGTCAGCGTGACGCTGGCAGAGCCGAGCGGCACCGGCTGCCCCTTGGTGGCGATGTTGTCCTTCACCGTCGCCGGCACGCCGTCCAGCGAGCCGACCGGCTCGTCCTGACTCCAGCGGTCGGTGGACGCCTTGGCGGCCGCGCGCGCGCCATCCGGGTCGAGCAGATAAAGCGCCTTGATGTGCGGCTCCCAGGCCGCGACATGCGCCAGCACCTCCTCCATCACTTCGGAAGGCGAGAACTGGCGCGCGCGATAGCCGGCGATCAGGTCGACCGCCGAGAGATCATGCAGCGAGGTAATCTCCTGCGAGACCGCTTTATGCATGGGAGCCTGCTGGGAGCCGGGTTTCGATGATGCGGGCGAACATGCTGGCGCCGATCGGCAAAATCTTGTCATCGAGCACGAAGCCCGGATTGTGCACCGGCACCGAGCCGTCGTGGCCGACCCAGAAATAGGCGCCAGGGACGGTCTGCAGCATGTCGGCGAAATCCTCGCTGCCCATCTTCGGCGTCGTGCGGGTGATCACCTTCGACGGTTCGACCACGGTGCGCGCGACCTCCTCGACGACCTTGCTATGCTCGACCTCGTTGACGAGCACGCTGAACGTATCGCGGATGTCGGCTTCGATCTCGCAATCGTAGGCAACCGCCATGCCAGCACAGATCGCGCGCATGCGCTCGCGGATCAGGGCGCGCGTGCCGTCGTCGAAGGCGCGGACCGTACCGCACAGCCAGGCGTCGCCCGGGATCACGTTATAGGCGGAGCCGGCATGGATCTGAGTGATCGAAACCACGGCGGGATGCCGCGGTTCGACGTTGCGACTGACGATGGTCTGGATCGATTGCGCGAGCGTGGTGGCGATCACCACGGCATCCTTGGAGCGCTCCGGCATCGCGCCATGTGCGCCATAGCCGGAGATGCGGACGTCAAAGAAATCGGCGCCGGCCATGGCCGGGCCCGGCAGGATTGCGATCTCGCCATGGGCGAGGTCTGGCGCGTTGTGCAGCCCATACACCTCGTCGCAGGGGAACTTCTCGAACAGGCCGTCCTTGATCATGGCGCGGGCGCCGCCGAGGCCTTCCTCGGCCGGCTGGAAGATGAAATGCACGGTGCCGTCGAAATTGCGGGTCTCGGCGAGATAGCGCGCGGTGCCGAGCAGCATGGTGGTGTGGCCGTCATGGCCGCAGCCGTGGAAGCGGCCCGGAATGGTCGAACGCCATGACAGGTTGGTGTTCTCCTCCATCGGCAGCGCATCCATGTCGGCGCGCAGGCCGATTTTCCTCGTGCCGTTGCTGCCCTTGCCCTTGAGCACGCCGACGACGCCGGTGCCGCCAAGGCCACGGTGCACCTCGATGCCCCATTGTGCGAGCTTCTCGGCGACGATGCCGGACGTGCGCACCTCCTCGAAGCCGATCTCGGGATGGGCGTGCAGGTCGCGGCGGATGGCGGTGAGCTCGTCGGCGAAGCCTTGGATGCGATCGATGGTGGGCATGAATCTCGTTTCCGTTGAGAGGTGATGCAAGGGTTACGGCGCGAAGACCGGGCCGTTCGGCTTCAGCCGGATGCCCGGGCGCAGCCTCGTCCAGGGCAGGGTGGCAGGGTCCGCCGGCATCGCGCCGGGCGCAGCGCAGATCAGAAGCGTCTCGGCAATGGGCTCGAAATCGGCGCGGAAATGCACTGAGCTCTTGTTGACCAGGATCGCCTGCTCGGTCGGCTCGATGCCGACGTAGCGATACATCGCCTGGTCAGCGAGCTGCGCCTTGTGGGAGCAGACGACGACTCTGATGTCGCCGATCCGCAACGCAGCCGACGGACCCATCTCCATCTTCCGCCCGCCGTAGAATGGACCGGGTGCGACGAAGCGGCCATCCGATAATTCCTCGACCAGGAAGCTTTCCGTGAACGGTGCGTCACCTGGGATGCCGGACTTGCCGCCGAGCGACAAGGTCACCGTCGCGCCCTTGCCGGCCGCATGCGCCGCCAGCGCGGCGTCCGGATCGTAGATCATGCCGATCGCAGCGCGTTGCGCCCGGTTGCGCACCAGCGCCCGCAGCATGCCGGTGGTGTCGGAATCGCCGCCGGCGCCGGGATTGTCCTGGGTATCCGCAATCACGATTGGTCTTGAAGCATCCTTCGCCAGCTCCATGGCGTGGCGCACGCCGTCGTCAGGCGAATAGATTTGACCTACGAAATCTGTCTCGTGGCCGGTGACGAGTGCTGCAATCGCATCCGTCGCCGCGTCGGCATCGGCTTGCGTCTTGCCATAAGCGAACACGCTCGGGCCGCAATGCACGAAGTCCGCAGCCGGAAAGCCCGGCGCGAAGGACAGCGTCGGCACTGCGTCATTCTGATAGGTCGCGAGCGTCTCGTAGATGCTCTTGGCCGGCTGGTCGTTGGTGCATTGCCAGCTGATCGGAATCAGGAACGGCAGTTGCCGGAATGCCTTTGCGAAGCGCTGACCATCCAACAACAATGCCATATGTCTCGCCGACGCCCGGCCGGTGTCGGCCATGTCGGTGTGCGGATATTTACGATAGGCGATCAGCGCGTCCGCGTTGTCCATCATCTGCGGCGTGACGTTGGCGTGAAGGTCGAGACTTGCCACCAGCGGCACGCTGGGGCCGATCACCTTGCGCACGCGCGCCAGAATTTCGCCTTCGCCGTCGTCGAAATGCTCGGTCACCATGGCGCCATGCAAATCGAGATAGACGCCATCGAGTTGTCCGGCCGCGGCGATCCGCTCGATCATGACGCCGACGATCCGCTCGAACGCGTCCTCGGTGACATGAGCCGACGGACTCGCATAGCAGGCGATGGTCGGAACCACATCCCATCCGCTCGCTTTGGCAACATCGATGAAGCCGGCCTGTCCGGCATTGATGTTGCGCATCGTCGTCAGCACGTTGGCGGCGTCGGCGATGGTCGCTCTGCCGCTGCCATGCATGAACGCGTCGTAGTCCGCCTTGGTCGGCGCGAAGGTGTTGGTCTCGTGCAGGAAGCCGCCGGTCGCGATGCGCGTCATTCAGTTTGGTCTCGTGCCGTGGGTAGGTCGGCGGACGTTAGACCGGGCCTCGCGCGCTGTGCAAGCAATCGAGCACTACGGTTTTTGCATGCGCTACGCGCGCCTACCGCTCGTTGGTGAGCCGGGCTATCTCCCCAGCGTCATTCCGGGGCGACACGAATGGTCGAGCCCGGAATCCATAACCACGATCGTGAGTATGGATTCCGGGCTCGTCGCTTCGCGATGCCCCGGAATGGCAGAGAGTACGGCGCGCTACGCCACCGCTTCTGCCACGGGACGGAAGTTGGCGAAGTCCCAGTTGCGACCGGGCGCCGCATCCAAGAGCGCGCGGGTATAGTCCTGCTTCGGCCTCGTCAGCACGTCGCCGGCGGGACCCTGCTCGACGATGCGACCTTTCTGCATCACCACGACGTCGTCGCA
>Ga0209677_100701_pt1 | contig 17101 bp, 21 predicted proteins | sample AraplaCvi_mCL_r2_2_FD_184285 | JGI IMG/M metagenome (GOLD analysis project Ga0209677, IMG submission 184285) | Arabidopsis root microbial communities from North Carolina, USA - plate scrape CL_Cvi_mCL_r2 (SPAdes) (version 2) | ecosystem: Host-associated > Plants > Roots > Endosphere | place: USA... | reverse complement strand
AGCGGCTTACGCTGGACGCGATAAGCCGAAAAGCGGCTTACGCTGGTAACGCGGGGTGGAGCAGCCCGGTAGCTCGTCAGGCTCATAACCTGAAGGCCGCAGGTTCAAATCCTGCCCCCGCAACCAACGATCCCGGCGATCCCAAAAAGCCCCCCCCGCGGGGCTTTTTGCGTTTCTGGTCTCCGCCGGCAGCTGTCCCCATCAGTTCCCGGAGTGCCGCGGTCTCGGTGAGGAAAGCTGGGTTCTTCTTGCCGCAGGCAAAGGTCAGGATCGCGGCCAGATCGCCGCGCAGAACGATCGCCAGTTCATCGCCAGCGGGGACGAGTTCGATCCGTTCCACGAGCGTCCGCAACATCTGTGCCGCCCGTCCTCGGGTCTCCTCATTGCCGAGCTGGTCGTGTAGGGCCGCGATCTCATCGTGGTAATATTTGGCCAAGTTGGGATGAAGGAGGGGAGGCGGCGTGTCGCTCGTCTCGAGCAACGAGGACAACTCCTTCTTTCGCTTCTCGAGGCCCACCATCTTCTCGTTGATCCGGTCTGCAGCGCCTCCCTTCAGAATGAGATCCAGAAGTGTGTCGAGCTCGCGGTCAATACGCTTGATCTCGGTCTCGGCGGAATCAAGGGACACTCGCGCTTCTATGCGCGCCTTGTTCACCTCTCGCGTAAACTCGTCGCAGAATTCCTCGAACAGTTCCGGTTCCATGAGGTGCTTGTCGAGCCCATTCAGGATCGACGCCTCGAGTGTGTCGCGTCGGATGTTTAGCCGATTGTCGCAAGTCCCCTTGCTGCGAGCATTGGTGCAGCCGAGCATTTCCTTCGAGATCATCGAATAGCCACCGCCACAGCCGCCGCATTTGACCAGCCCGGTAAACAAATGCTTCGGGCGCCGGCGATCGTTCAGCGGCAGGTTATCGCCAGCTCGCGTTCCTGGTTCCAGCGCCAGTTGGCTTTGCCGCTCTTTCACGAGGTTCCAAACGCTCTGATCGACGATGCGAAGCTCCGGCACTTCTTGGATGGCCCATTCGTTTTCCGGATTGAGGCGGGAAACGCGTTTGCCCGTGTCCGGATCCTTGACGTAGCGCAGACGATTCCAGATCAGCTTGCCGATATAGAGTTCGTTGTTAAGGATGCCGGTTCCTCGCTTCGGATTGCCGTGAATCGTCGACGGCCCCCACTCGCTACCTTGCGGCCCAGGCACGCCCTCGCTATTCAGCCGCATCGCGATCGTCCGCGATGACTTTCCGGCCAGATACTCCGCGAAAATACGGCGGACCACTTCGGCTTCGGCAGCATTGATGGCGCGTTCGCCACGACTGGCGGCCCCTGTCTCGTCGAACTGATGCACGACATCATAGCCGTAGCAGAGACCGCCACCCGATTTGCCATCCTCGATCCGGCCGCGCAGTCCCCGGCGTGTCTTGTCGGCCAGGTCCTTGAGGTAGAGCGCGCCCATCGTGCCCTTGAGGCCGATATGCAGTTCGCTGACTTCGCCCTCCGACAAGGTCACGATGCTGACCCCGGCAAAACGCATGCGCTTGTAGAAGCCGGCGATATCTTCCTGGTCACGAGAGAGACGGTCGAGCGATTCCGTCAGCACGACATCGAAGCGTCGCTTGAGGCCGTCGGCGATCAGTTCCTGCACGCCCGGCCGCAACAATGACGCGCCGGAGATTGCCCTGTCGGAATAGCTGTCGACAACCGTCCACCCTTCGCGGTCGGCGCGGGCGCGGCAGACACGCAGTTGATCCTCGATCGAGGCGTCGCGTTGATTGTCGGACGAGTAGCGGGCGTAGAGCGCGACCTTCATGCGGCGATCTCCCTAGTCTGGGAGACGATCGCGGGCCACGCGCTCCCGTTCGGCTTCGATAAACTTGTGGGCAGCCTGTCGTGCGAGAAGCCGCACGAAGTCGCGAAGGCGAGGATCCGGTCTCGACGGATCGTAGACCGGCATGGTCGCGGAGGGTTGAAGAACCATCCGAACCTGCTTTGCAGCCACGCCCTTCTTTCTTGCCACAACGCCATCCTCGCCGACGAACGGACCAATCCGTTCCGGGCAAAGACTGGGATTAAAGCCCTCTTCTGTGAATGCGAATTCCCGGGCATTGTGGCGAACTCCGGCGCAAAGCACTGATTAGTCTGCGAGCTGCGCGCAAATGGGCGTAGTTTGTACGGCAAAAACAGCAAGCGTCAGCGTAACCATAGCGGAAAATTGCGACGGGCGAATCCCCCAAAGTCGATTTTTTCGTTCACATTTTTCCACGCGAAACGACCAACGCAAGAGTGCCCGAGGGGAGCCAAGGGGTCTTCCCCCTTGCTCCCCAGCAAACGCCGCCTGCGCATGGCAGGGCCGCCGGCTCGCAAGCCGGTGCATCCACGACCACATCCGAGAATCCCGATCCGACCCGCTCGGCCTAGCAGCCCGGCGATGCTCGCCGGCATTTGCCCCCTCCATCCCCGCGCGCTCACGCGCCCCCGGGAGGCATGTCGGGGACATGCCTCCGGCATTGACCAAGGAAAGGATTGGAACAATGGCAAGGACAGCAAAGAAGGCGAAAGCCGTCACGGCTACGATGGAAGAAAACATCGCTGCGGACGAACACCTCGGCAGCATTGGGCAGGAGACGGCGGACATCGTCGCGATGCTACCCACCCGCGAGGGTATTGCAGTGGAAAGCCCAAGATCGGAGGAAACCGCGACCGCTCTTGCAAGCGGCGCGGAAATCCTGATCCCGCTCGACAAGCTCAAGAAGTCACCCCGCAACGCGCGGAAAACCCCTCACAGCAATGAGACGATCAAAACCTATGCGGCCAGCATTGCCGCCAAGGGCATTCTGCAAAACCTCGTGGTGGAACCGGAACTGAAAGCCGACGGCGAGCCGACCGGCTTTTATTTCGTGACCATCGGCGAAGGCCGCAGACTAGCGCAATTGCTGCGGGCCAAGCGTGGAGAGATCAGCGAAAGCGAGCCGGTCCGCTGCGTCATCGACACAGCCAACGACCCGTTCGAAATCAGCCTGGACGAGAACGTCACGCGCTCCGACATGCATCCGGCTGACCAGTACGAGGCTTTCCGCGAGCTTGCGGAAAATCGTGGCTGGGGGGCGGAGGAAATCGCCGCCCGCTTCGGTGTGACCGCCCATGTCGTCAAGCAGCGGCTACGGCTCGGTGCTGTCAGCCCGAAGCTGATGCAGGTCTATCGCGACGGCAGTCTCAACCTCGACCAGTTGATGGCCTTCACGGTGACGGACGACCATAATCGCCAAGAGCAGGTCTATGACAGCCTCAGCTACAATCGCGAAGCCTATATCATCCGACGCGAGCTTACCCGGTTTCATGTGTCGGCCAGTGATCGCAAGGCACTCTTCATCGGAGCCAAAGCCTATGCAGAGGCGGGCGGCACCATCCTGCGCGACCTCTTTACCGAGGATCGCGGCGGCTATTTCGAGGATGCCGCACTTCTGGACCGCCTCGTTCTCGAAAAGCTGGAAAGCATTGCCGCCGAGCTACCGGCGACGGAGGGTTGGAAGTGGGCGGAGGCGTTCATCGACTACCCGCACGCCCACGGGTTTCGCCGCGCCTATCCGCAGCCGGTCGAGCTTTCGGCGGAAGACCTTGCGTCGCGTGAGGCCGCACAGGAAGAGTTTGACCGGCTGACGGCGGAATGGGAAGCGAGCGAAGAGGACCTGCCGCCCGATGTCGACCAGCGCTTTGCCGAGCTTGAAGCGGAGATCGAGCGGCTTGACGCCTTGCGCCATGCCTACGATCCCGAGGATATCGCCAGCGGCGGCGCGTTCGTCTCGCTCAATTATGATGGCACCGCGCGCATCGAACGCGGCTTCATCAGACCCGACGATGAGAAGCCGGAACCTGATGCGGATATCATGGACGATGGCGAAACCGTCATCGACGGCGTACGCGTCAACTCTGACGGCGAAGTTATCGGTGATGGGGAAGGGCAGGGCGATGACCCGTCTTCCGGTTCCGGCAATCAGCCGCCAGACGAGGAGGAGGGCGATGCGGCGCAGCCGGTTTCCGACATCCTGACCCGTGACCTGACCGCGCATCGGACATTGGGGCTTCGGCTTGCTCTTGGAGAGCAGCCGGAAATCGCCCTGATTGCCGTCACCCATGCGCTCGCCGCGCAGACCTTCTATCGAAGCGCGGAAGCGCACGCCCTCGAAATCCGCCCGACGAGCCCGACGCTGTCAAGCCATGCGGACGGGATCGAGGACACGGCGGCGGCGAAGATGCTGGCGGATCGCCATGCCGGTTGGGCGACGGACATGCCGCGCGACGTGGCCGATCTGTGGGGCTTCATCGCCGGACTTGATCCCGTCAGCGTCATGGCGCTGTTTGCCCATTGCGCGTCAACGACGGTCAACGCCGTGAAATTGCCGTGGGAGCAGCGCCCGCGCGCGCAGCGCTCTGCCGACAGGCTGGCAACGGCGATGCGATTGGACATGAGCCAGCATTGGAAGCCGACGGTTCGCAGCTATCTCGGGCGCGTCACCAAGTCGCATATCCTTGCCGCCGTGCGGGAAGCCTGCGGCAACGAGGCAGCGGAGCGGATCGCGGACTTGAAGAAGACACCAATGGCGGAGGCTGCCGAGCAGCTTCTTGGACAAACCGATTGGCTGCCGCCGCTCTTGCGCAGCGAGCGGCCCGCTTCGGTATCGTCAGAAGAAGCGCCGGACCAAAGCACGGAGGCTTTCGACACGGAAGAAGACGTTCCGCATGCTGGAGAGATCGTCTTCCCAGAGGCCGCCGAGTAGGCGAATTGGCCGGAGCGGCAACGCTCCGGCCTCTTCACGCCGACTGAGAAAATTTGCGGCCGCGCCCGGGCGCGGCCGTGACTTCGACGCAAAGATGGGCATCACGCCACCAGACCCTGGAACACGATGATCAGGACCAAAAGATGCTCTCAGGAAAGGGATACAGCTGATGACACCGGTGATCCTGTTGGCAGGAGCACTCGTTCTCGGTTTGTGTGTTCTAGCCTTTACGCTCGCGACCTATGCCCTGCCTCTCATGGTCGCGCTTGCAGCGGGCAGGCTGGCGATCGTTTGCGGCGCGCCCATGGCCATTGCGGCGATCGTCGGACTGGTGGCTGCGGCTTCATCGTTTTCGGCACTGGCCTATCTGCAAGCGGGGTTGCGCAGTCCGGCGGCAAGACTGGCCGTCGCGGTGGTCTACGCAACCCCGGCCGGCGTCGCCGGCTATGCCCTGATGTTCGGCGTCTTCAATGGCATGCAGTTGGAGGGCTTCGTCCGCCAGTGTCTTTGCCTCGCAGGTGGTGGATTTGTGGCGATTTCAGCCGTCTTTCGGCTGACGGCATGGCGTTGAGCGCGCGGCATTGGCCGGATCGACCATGTAGGATTCACAGTATTGCGCGGTTTGCTGCGGGTGCGACTGTGGCGGCTTCCGTCTGTCGACAAACAAGGAGAAGCCGATGGCACAGGAACAGGAACAGACTTTTGAATTGTATAGTTATTCGAGGATTTCCCACCGAAAAGAGCCGCGTTGGAAGGAAACCGGAATTCCGTCCGAATATTTTGCCGATCTGGAAGAGGCGAGGGCCGCCGTCACCAGTATGCGTGAACAGTTGGCGGAAGATCATGATGACGTCGACGCCTACCGACTGGAACGAATCCGAACGGCCCCCTTGTCGAAAGCAAACCTGCTGATCCTGCTCAATCAAGGCATGGGGGCGTTCCTCTCAAGCTACGAAGTCGTGGAGACAGTTGGCTAACAGTGCCGTGCCGGTCGCGCCTGCAGCGCAAGGCCGGTGGATGTCCCCACAGGCAATGTCGCAGAGCGCACCGGGCTGAACGGCAGCACGGTGCTTCTGTCCAATCCACCCATCGAAGGTCGACGACGAAAGGCGGATCGTCCAGCTTGGTAACGAGGTAGGAATCGACCCTGGTGAGGTCCCCGCATCCTCCGCCAGCTCATTCGCAAGTCACGCCGAGAAAAGCAAAAGTCCGGTCCGTCACGCCTGCCCCCTCGATCGGCGAAAGACACTCGCAGGCCAGCGATGAGATTGAGCCGTGTTGCGGCCGAGCCCGAGAAACCTCTGACCCAGAGACCTGAAAGCACCGATGGTAGCCATGATGCGGCTGCCCTCGTTTCACTGACAAAGATCACGCCCAACGCGAACTCGATTGATCTGGTCTGACCGAAGACCGGCGGCGCAATCGCCACCTCGATCTCAAATCCGCAACGTCCGCCATTCGCTTTTTTCCGCCGCCGGCCTCGCCGGCTTTGCATCGCGAAATCAAAAAAGCGGCTGTCGGCCGCCCTCCATTTCATTCTGGCCATTGTGGTGCGGCCCGATCGTCCCCGGTCCAACGACCGTCATCGAGATCGCGATGGGCGCGATCCGATCAGCAAAAGGACATCGCATCATGGCTACCATCGGCACCTTCACCCGCTCCGAAACCGGCGAAATCTCGGGTTCGGTCAAAACCCTCACCCTCAACGTCAAGTCCGTGAAGTTCGTGCCCGCCGAGGGCGAAACCGAAAACGGTCCGGACTACCGCGTGCTGGCGTCGGCTTGCGAATTCGGAGCGGCCTGGAAGAAGCAGTCCGACAAGGGCAATTCCTACCTCTCCGTCAAGCTGGACGATCCGAGCTTTGCCGCCCCGATCTACGCCAGCTTGGTCGAAACCGAAGGCGACGAACTGGCACTCATCTGGTCGCGCCGCCGCGCCGGCAACTAGTCACCTGACGGGCCTCGCGAAGGCGAGGCCCCACTTTCCGAGCCACCTCAATCGCGGCTCGCCACAAGCCGGAGCTTTGGCTTGTTGATGCCAGGCGTGTTTTTTCCCGGCGGAGCGAGGCCATGCATTTCAGCAAACTCGCCTGGATCGGTTCGAAGCGCCTCGGCCAATTCCTCAAGGGAATAACCAAGTTCCTTCATATGCAGATCTACAAGCTGTCTTCCGAGTTTGCCCGATTCCGGCTGTATATCGAATTCCTTGGGTTCACGTGTCCTATACCCATACATACTCATCTGCTTGTACAAACGGGTGGCACTTTGATCCGTGATAACTCCAAGGGTTCTGGCTCGATAGATCAAGGCGGACATCGCAACCCGCCACTTCTGTTTCAATTGACCCAGCTTCGGAATTGAAAGCCCCCGCTTCAAATCAGCAAGGACTCCGGACCGCGGCATCAGCAGTTCTGCGGCGAATTCATTCGCTTCTTTCTCCATCGCCTCATATGGGTAGGGATGGAGCACCACGTGCCCATATTCATGCGCCAAACTAAAGCGTTTCCGATCTACAGGGCGATCCTTATTGAGCACGATTACCGGCTTCATGCCTGCGGGCCGTAGTGTCACGCCATCGATGTCGGCCTCACCGAAATTTCCTTCGACGACGAGGATGCCAGTAGATTCAACATACCGCACCAAATTGGGGATGGGAGCATCGCCCAACTGCCAGGAAGCGCGGACATGAAGGGCGGCCATGCTTGCCGACGTCACTGCGCTGGCATGTTCGCTGACACTTGATTGGCTAACAACGACCTCAAACTGGAGAAGCGGGTATTCAGGTTCCAAATCGATTGCGTCAAGCAGCCTGCGGAATTGGAAAACGAAATGATTGGCGAGGGCAACGACAGCATGTTGATCCTTCGCAGAAACAGCAGCTTTTTTTCGAAAAGCCGCACCGTGAAGGCTCATAGGCGTCCTGTACAGCAGCTCCTGCTCATAGAAAAAGCTTACCGGGAATCCCAAAAAGCGTGCAATCGATTGGATTTCTTCCAACGAAAGCACGTCTCGTGTGCCGTTTTCGATACGAGAGATTGCTGCTTGAGCAATCCCTGTTCCAGTGGCCAATTCCTTTTGAGTCTTTCCGCGTCTGTTACGAGCTAGAAGCAGCATCTCCCCGTTTATCGGTCTTGCTGCCATGTTTGAACTCGTCTCCTCTTCCCTTCTTCAAAGATACTTTGGTGCCAAGCGGCCCGTCTACAGGAGCGGGCTCCATCATGCCAGCGGCTTCACTGGGCAACTCGCGGTGGATTTCAATTTTCCGCTGATCGATCTTATCGGCAAACTTCAGGTACGCGCGGCTAACCGAGGCACCAGTGCCGCTGAGGTGACAGGCAATAAAGAACAGGAGGTCAGATGGCGCTTCAACTTCAAACCCAGGGAGAGTGGGCTCGCTTTCAATGTCGTACGCCGCGAATTGATGCGCCGCCTTCGAAGTACCACCCCGCGGCCCTGCCAAATGAAGTTCAAAGCTGACAGTGAACTCTTTTCCCTCAATTCCAAGCGCACCGGTGATTTTATTGCTCTGACCGTTTTCGCAGTAATTGATGACAAGTCCATGGTCGGAGAGGTTAACTGCAGCTGCGGCGCCTGGTAGGGCGCCGTTAAGAACGGATCCAGTCGCCCTGGGGTCGCCCAACTCCACATGGCGTACCCTCGCAAAGTCGGCGAGGGTTCCTTCCAACTCTCCAATCAGCGCCCAGATGGGGCCCTCAAAGCGCTCCCGAGCGGCGAGTAGTGCGATGTCTCTGTTCAAGCCCGAATCGCCTTCTACAATTTCGACAACCCCGATGTAGCCGTACCGGGCCCTTGTGTCAAAATATTCAAAAAAATATTCACAGCCTGAATATTTTGCGCCAGAGGGGAGCCAAGGGAGACTTTCCCCCTTGCTCCCCGCAAACGCCGCCTGCGCATGGCGGGCCTGCCGGTTCGCAGGACTGAGCAGGACTATCACCATCCAGTTTCTCCACCTGGTCCAGCGCACGCTGGCAGCCCAGCCGTGCTCGCCGGCATTTGCCCCCTCCATCCCCGCGCGCTCGCGCGCCCCCGGGAAGCATGTCGAGGGACATGCCTCCGGCATCCAAGGGAAAAGGAGCAAGGACATGAACATCATCAACAGCAGCCAGAACAGCCAGCAGGCCAGCAGCGGTTTTCGCGTGGACATTTCGCGCGGCGAGCGCATCGGGCGCGTCTCATCGGAATGGTTCTCGCGTCCGGACGACGAGCGTTTTCTGTCGCTGACGGAGCTTTACGATGCAGTCAGGGCGCGGGCGGATCGTGCGACCGCGCGGACCGTGGAAAGCCGTGCCGTGCGCGTCGACGCCAGCCGCGACAACGCCGAGCGGCTTTCGCTGATCGTTCCCGGTCAGGAGCAGCCGATTGCCCCGACACATTGGAGCTTCGGCCAGCTTTGCGGCCTTGTCGGCGCACCGGCCACCTATATGCGCCAGCTGCCCGCGCCGCTTGCGGCCATCAACCTGCAACACGGCCTGCTTTCGCATCAGGCCGAACTTGTGAAGACCTATGAGGCGGACGAAGGCCGCATCGAGCTTCGTGCGGTGACCGGCCCGGATTATGGCCGCATCCACGACTGGAGATTGGTGGAAGCGGTGATGAAGATCGCGGGCGATGGCGTCGGCGATACGATTTGGAAAGTACCAGGCGTGCTGGATTGGGCAACCATGACGCACAACCCGTTCGTTGATGTGACCAAGGACACGACAACGCTTTACGCCAGCGACCGCGACGTGTTTTTGTTCCTGGTCGACGACACCCATCCGATCGAGGCCGGACGCCTGCCGAATGGAGAGCCCGATTTATATTTCCGGGGCTTTTATGCGTGGAACAGCGAGGTGGGCAGCAAGACCCTCGGGATTGCGAGCTTTTACCTGCGCGCCGTTTGCATGAACCGCAATTTGTGGGGCTGCGAAAATTTCGAGGAAATCACCATCCGGCATTCCAAGTTCGCGGCCCAGCGCTTTGCACATGAGGCCGCACCGGCTTTGACGAGCTTCGCCAATTCCTCGCCCGCGCCCTTCGTTGCTGGCATCAAAGCGGCAAGGGAGCGGATCGTTGCCCGCAGCGATGAGGACCGGCAGACGTTCCTTCGCAAGCGCGGCTTCAGCAAGGCGGAGACGGGAAAGATCATCGATGCAGTGCTGCAAGAGGAAGGCCGCCCACCGGAAAGCATCTTCGATTTCGTGCAGGGAATAACGGCCCATGCCCGCACCAAATCCAATCAGGACACGCGGCTTGATCTGGAGGTGAAGGCTAAAAGTTTGCTTGAGCGGGCGTAATGACATTGGGACCGGAAGCGGGCAAGTCACGCTTCCGGTCCCCGGCCCGCCACGTCAAGTCTGGGTGTTCGAGAACCTGCCGGATTCGTCCGGTGCCGGGAACCCTCAATAACGGTATAGCGGCATGCCGATTTCGCGCACGGGCTCGCCGGGCTCACGCCCGGCTCGCGTTTTCGACCCACAACTTTCCGAAAAGACGACTGGCCACGTCGGCGAATACCTAATATATTGGGTGGTAGTATATTAGGTATCCGGCGACTCCTCTCCTATGAGCCTGAGGGAGAGAGTCGCCAGAAACCTGCGTCGCGTAAGACAGGAGAAATCCATGTCGCAGGAAGAGCTTGCCCATCGTGCCCACATCAATCGCAACTATGTCGGCATGCTCGAACGCGAAGAGTTCGCGGCCTCGGTCGACATGCTCGACAAGCTCGCACTTGCGCTCGGGATCGATCCGATCGAATTCCTTCGCGGCGAGGACTGATGCTCGCCAGGTTTCTTCTCCAACCGATCAACGCCACGTCATGAGCTACCCCTATTGTGGGCTTGCTGGAACGTCATGCTTGTGAAACTCTTGACGCAGGTCGATGGGGCCAGCACCAAAACAAACCGGGCGCCCGCATGGTGAGGATCGATCCATGAGCAAGCCGCTGCGGGAAGACGGCCCGCCATTGACCGATCGGGTCAACGATTACGACGAGGCGCATTTGGCGACCTATCTGCGGCTGCTCGACGCCGACGCGGAAGGGGCGGACTGGCGTGAGGCCGTGAAGATCATATTCGGCATCGATCCCGAAGCCGATCCGGTCCGCGCAAAGCGGATTCATCAGACTCATCTTGCCCGGGCGCGCTGGATGACCGAACAGGGCTACCGGCACCTCCTCGATCCTCGCAGGCAATAGGATTCCGATCCCTCACGTGCCGCTGCTGCCGGATGCTCGTATTGAGGGCATTTCGCGAGGTCGTTATTCCAAAATTCTGGGTTGTCCGATTTTTCTCGCCGAGGATACATGAGCGGCTCTCTCATGTTCGCATCCGGAAAGGGACTTGCCGATGGAACCATTAGAGGATTGGCGCTCGCCGAAGTTCGAAGAGGCGCTTGGCCGGTTGGATAGAGGCGGCATCAGCTTCGAGTTCCTGCGCCGCAATGACGAGTATCGCGAGCACTATGACTCCGTGACCGGCGACAGTTTGACGGACCAGCATGCCGTCATTGCCGCAAGGGAGGGTCTTACCCGGCGATGGGGCGTTTTGTTTCCCTGCTGACCCTTACCAGCCCGCCACGAAATCTCATCCGATCTGGCTGCCGCAACTCGATCCGTCGACGCTGATCATCGCGCCGGCGCCGCCGGGCTTCGATGATTGCCTGTCGATCGTGCCCCAGGTTCTGCCCGCCGAACGGGCCATCCAGAGCCAGGGCCTGCATGTCCAGCTCAGCGACAGCGACGGCATCCATCGCCTTTGGTTTCCGGAGGGCGATGCGCCGCTCAAGGCGGCGGTTCTCATTCCGCTCGACGCCCATCTTGCAGAACGCCTGCAAAGCCTGCAGCGCTGGCACCGCTGGCTATCCGGGCAGGCCTCCGGCCGATGGCCGCGCTGGCAATGCTTCTCGCCTTATCGCATCCACCGCTTCAGCCTGATGCTGCGCGCCTGGGATGGGGTCAGCAAGGGCGTATCCCGACAGGAAGTGGCAGGCGTACTGCTCAACCCGGCGCTCAGGAAACTGCGCTCCATCGACTGGAAGAATACGCCGGAGCGCCGCCGGCTTCACCGGCTGCTCAAGACGGCGCAGGACCTGATCAAGAACGGCTATCGCCGCCTGATCAAACCGGATTCCGACTAGCCAAGACCATTCCGCAAAAGTTCTCCAGCCGTGCGCGCCCCTCGTCTTCGCGAGGGGGGACACTCGCAGGACGACGCATTTTTTGTCACTCCGCCATGCCCGCCAATCTTCGCCATCGTCGCACGCAATCCGCCCCTCCCGCGGCGGCTGAGACGGAGGCCTCCGATGCAGCAGAAACCCGAATCCGACTGGCCGCGCTTCGTGCGCACTCCCGAGGCTGCGCGGCTCCTCGATCTTTCCCCCCGGACTCTGGAAAAGCACCGCTGCGAAGGAACCGGCCCGGTCTATCGCAAGCTTGGCGGCCGCGTCGTTTATTCCGTCGCCGACCTTGAAGCCTGGGTCAGGGCATCCGCGCGCCAGTCGACCTCCGAGCGGGCAACGGCGGTGCCGATCGGCGGCCAAGCCGCCAGCGCGGCGCGCTGATCGGTGCCGTTGCCCATGTCGACGCACAGGACATATCAGGGACAGCAACTCGAACTGTTCCAGGCGCGCGGCGGCGGTATCGCCGCCCGTGACGCGCAGGACCTGATGTCCTGGCCGTTCTTTTCGCTCGCCAAATCCCGCCGCGTAAGGCCAATCGACTTTCGCATGGGCGACGTTTGGATCCGCGTCGAAGCCACCGCCGAACACGGCATGGCGACGATCTGGGACGCCGACATTCTGATCTGGGCTGCGTCGCAGATCGTCGAGGCGCGCGACAAGGGCTTGCGCACCTCGCGCTTCATGTCGGCCACCCCTTATGAAATCCTCTCCTTCATCAATCGCGACGACTCGGCGCGCAGCTATGAACGGCTCAAAGCCGCGCTCGACCGGCTGCAATCCACCACCGTCGTCACCTCGATCCGCCAGCCGTCCGAACGGCGGCGTCACCGCTTTTCCTGGATCGCCGAATGGAAGGAGCGGCTGGACGCCAATGGCCGCCCGCTCGGCATCGAGCTCATACTCGCCGACTGGTTCTATGCCGGCGTCCTCGACAACGCCCTGATTCTGACGATCGACGAAGCCTACTTCAATCTGACAGGCGGCCTCGAACGCTGGCTTTACCGCCTCGTGCGGAAGCATGGCGGCCGCCAGACATGGGGCTGGAGCTTCGATCTCGAGCACCTGCATCTTAAATCCGGCAGCCTCTCGCCGCTCCGGCGCTTCCGCTTCGAGATCAGAGCCATTGTCGGCCGTCAGCCGCTTCCGAACTACCGCTTGGCGCTTTCGATCGATCCGGACGGGCGCGAACGGCTGACCTTCCGACCGGCGCGCTCCGAACGCCCCGCCACCCGAAAAACTGTGGGAGCCGTGTCATGAGCGGATTTCTGTCGATCCGTGGAACCGGTCGCTGTGGACAGGCTGTGGATGCGCCCGTGCTATCGGGAACGCTCGAACCCGTGCCATCCGGAACGCCATCCCCGTGCTATCGGGAACGCAAACGGCCTGTAACCCGTTGGCGTGACAAGCCGAAATCGGCCCTCTCTAACTTACCTAACATAGAATCCTTCGGATTCTTCCTAACGCACCCCAGCAAATCGCCGGCTGTGGACGATGCCGCCGCCGGCCGTTTCGATTCTTCGCGCCCTCCATTCCGCACTGTCGGAGGCGCGCGATGACTGGACATACGAGACCAGAAAACTTTCCCGTCGACACAACGCGGGTCGAGCTGACCTGGCGCGAGAAGCGCATCGAGCACTGGATCCGCTTCGGCGCCATCGCCGAGGACCAGCGCCTCGACCGTCATCGTCGCATAGTCGGTTTTGCACCCGGCAGCGTGTTCGCCTTCGTCCGATGGGCGGCAAACCAGTACGGCACGATCATCTCGCGCATGGACATCGTGCGCGCCGTCAGCGCCGGCGAACCCTACCAGACGCTGCCCTTCGTCCGACCCGGCGGTGAAATCCTGCTCAGGCTTCATGGCTGGCCGAAGGTCGAAACGGTGCTCAAGGCCATCGATGCGATCGAGCGGCTCGGGATCGATCCGGCCGACGTCGCGCCGGACCACTGGCGGCACATCCACAATCGTCTGAGCGTCAACGAGCCGTTCCGCGCGTACGCACTCGACCAGCACCGTGCCTGGCTAAAGCGCGCTGCGATCGGCGAACCGCCTACACAAGGAGAGGATCGATGACACGCTTTGCCTGGGTCATCGCGACCTATGTCTCGGCCCTTGCCACGACCACCTCGATCTTCATCCATCCGCAAAAGAAGCTGATCTGGAATGCATCTGCGAGCGCCCCGATCGGTCTTTATCGCATCGAGCCGGGGAACCATGTCGATGTCACCGATCTCGTCGCGGTCATGCCGCCGGACGACGTCGCAGGCTTCATGGACGAACGCCGCTATCTGCCGAAAGGCCTGCCGCTTCTGAAGCGTGTGCTGGCACTCTCCGGCACCAAAGTCTGCCGTCAGAGCAATGCGATCATCGCCTATGACATGGTCTATGGCGCCGCACTCGACCGCGACAGGAGCGGGCGTCCTCTGCCGGTCTGGCAGGGCTGCATCACGATCGGCAAGGACCAGGCCTTCTTCATGAACTGGGACAGCGCCGACAGCTTCGACAGCCGGTATTTCGGGGCGCTGCCTCTCACCTCCGTCGTCGGCCGGGCGATCCCGCTCTGGACGACGGGCGATTCCGATCCGGCTGCGGACACATTCCGCCAGCCGGTCTCTCACGAGCACTGAGAGCTCATTTCACCAACGAAGAAAGGCATTCCCCATGTCGCAGATTGGAACGTTCACCCGCAATGCCGACGGCTTTTTCGGCCGTATCCGCACACTGACGCTCGATGCCGAAGTGACCATCCTGCCGATCGAGGAGGGTGAGGTCGAGAACGCACCGAACCACCGCGTCTTTGCTGGCGGATTGGAAGTCGGCGCGGCCTGGGACCGCACCGGCGAGCGCGCCGGCGCCTACCTCTCGGTCGCGATCGACGATCCGTCCTTCGTCGAGCCGGTCCGCGCCCGGCTGTTCGAGTCCGACACCAAGAAGGATGTCTGGAACCTCCACTGGACGCGTAAATCGAAGCGCGACGAGCAGGCGTGATCATGCGCGACAATCGTTCTCATGCATCGTCAGGTCCAATCCCCTTGATCGATCGGGCGCCGGTCAATCCCCTCGACCCGATCGCCTATCGCGATGCCGTCGCGCGCAGCGAAGGTCAAGGGCGGCGGCGGATTTTCCGGGCAGCAGACATGTCCGAAAGCGTTGCCCGTCCGGAAAATCTTAGCCGACGGCGAAGCCTTGCCCTTGACCGCAGCGAGCACGATGGCAGGCTTTCCGCGGTTCGGGACGGCGGTGCATGCGCTGCCTTTTCTGCGATCGTCGCGCGGCTCGTCGCCGGTCTTTTCATCGCGGCGCTGCCGGGCGTGGTGCTCGCCGATCCGCCGGCACAGCACCGCACGCTCGCTGGGGCGACGATCGGACAGTCGGATCCGTGGGCGGCCTATATCAGTGAAGCTGCCAAGCGCTTTGCCATTCCCGAGCGCTGGATCCGCGCCGTCATGCGCATCGAGAGCGACGGCGACCGGCGCGCGGTGTCGCCGAAAGGCGCCATGGGGCTGATGCAGATCATGCCGGCGACATGGGGCGAAGTGCGCGCCCGATATCGGCTTGGCGACGATCCGTTCGACGCCCGCGACAACATCCTGGCGGGCGCTGCCTATCTTGCAGAACTGCATGATCTCTACGGTTCGCCCGGCTTCCTCGCCGCCTACAATGCCGGTCCGCGTCGCTACGAACGTCACCTCGTTTCCGGCAATCGGTTACCCACTGAAACCGTCGATTATCTCGCGAAGATCGTGCCATTGATCGACGCAAAGGCGGCCACAATAGTGCAGAGCGCGGACCGTTCACCGCATTCGCGATGGGCGAAATCATCACTCTTCTTCACGCGCACCGCGGTCCAGTATGGCGATGGCATACCGGCAGACGACAAGACTTCAGACCGATCATCGGACCGCCATCGCGTTGTCGATCTGTCGGCGCTTGCGGCATCCTCAGACGGCCTGTTCGTCCGCCGCGATCAAGCGAAGGAGCCGCAGCAATGAATGGCGTATTGCATCGTGTTGTGGGTTGGCGGCGCGTAGCTATTGCGAGCGACGGGGGAGGCGGGGCGGTGCCGACCGAAGGAAGGCAAGATAAAAGCCGCACATCGCTGCTCGGACGGTCGGTTGTTTTGATTGGCTTTTTCAGGCTTTTCCGCACCTCGCGGCCCACATGCGCGATGTGCGCTCTCTCATATTATTCAGGGATTTCAACGAAAGCCGCACATCGCGGCGGCAAACCACATGAAGTCTGACGACGATTTTCGCGTCCGGCCAGGGCGCATCCGTCCCAGCAAGGCTCAGCGCGCGCGGCCGTTCATCGCCCAGGCGCTCGCCGCCATCGAGAAGGCCGGCGGGCGCGTGTCGCGATCCGGCAAGGTCATCTCCGGCCGTGGCGCTGGCCTAAGCTTCGCCCGTGGCCGCGTCGCGAGCATCCGCGCCAACCGCCTGATCACCAGTCGCACGCGGCATTGCACGGTCAAGGCACGCTTCGTGCGCAACAGGGGCGAGCGCGGGCCGCTCGCCCAGCACCTGAACTATCTGCGCCGCGATGGCGTCACCCGTGATGGCGAGAAGGCGCGCATGTTCGGTCCCGAGACCGACAATGCCAACGCGAACGGCTTCGCAGATCGATGCAAGGATGATCGCCATCATTTCCGCTTCATCGTCTCGCCGGAAGATGCAGTCGACATGGAAGACCTGAAGCGCTTTGCGCGCGAGCTGATGCAGCAGGCCGAGAAGGATCTCGGCACCAGGCTCGACTGGATCGGCGTCGATCACTGGAACACCGACAATCCGCATGTGCATGTCATTCTGCGCGGCCGCGCCGATAACGGGCAGGACCTCGTCATCGACCGCGACTATATCAAGAGCGGCCTGCGCGACCGGGCGCAGGACCTGATCACCCACGAGCTTGGTCCTAGCACCGATCTCGACATTTCCCGATCGCTGGAGCGCCAGGTGGAGGCGGATCGCTGGACGGCGCTCGACCGGCAGATCGCTGCCGACGCCGGACCGAACGGCGTCATCGATGTGGCGCCGAAGCCAGATCAGCAGCCAGACGCTTATCTCGTCCAGAAGGTCGGTCGCCTGCGATATCTGGAACGTCTCGGCCTGGCCCAATCCGTCGGAGGCGGCCAGTGGGTCCTGGGGGAGGACGCCGAA
>Ga0209677_100699_pt1 | contig 17140 bp, 13 predicted proteins | sample AraplaCvi_mCL_r2_2_FD_184285 | JGI IMG/M metagenome (GOLD analysis project Ga0209677, IMG submission 184285) | Arabidopsis root microbial communities from North Carolina, USA - plate scrape CL_Cvi_mCL_r2 (SPAdes) (version 2) | ecosystem: Host-associated > Plants > Roots > Endosphere | place: USA... | reverse complement strand
GCCCCGACGACGTGGAAGAGATCGTGCGCAAGCGCCTGACCGCGTACCACGAGCAGACCGAGCCGCTGGTGGCGTACTACGCCAAGTGGGCCGAGTCCGGCGACGCGCAGGCGCCGCGCTGCCGCAAGATCAGCGGCACGGGCAGCGTCGACGAGATCACGCAACGTGCGCTGGAGGCGCTGGCGAACTGAGCGTCTTGCCCCTTCGCCACGACGCCCGCGCCGGAAACGCCGCGGGCATTTTTGCGCCCGCGTCCGCCCCGTCCGTCGTCATGCGCACTCCGCAGGATTCGTGCTGGCCGCGCCGTCTCGACAGCCGCACCACCCCTTGCCTTGCGCCCCATTCCGGCGACAATTGACGTTTACGTTAACGTCAATCACGGCACAGGAGAACAAGCATGGACATCTCGGGCAAGGTATTCATCGTCACCGGCGCGGCCTCGGGCCTGGGCGAGGGCACGGCGCGCATGCTGGCGGCCAGCGGCGCCAAGGTGGTGCTGGCCGACCTGCAGGAAGAGCGCGGGCAGGCCATCGCAGCCGAACTGGGCCAGGTCTTCGTGCGCTGCGACGTCACGCAGGAGGCCGATGGCCGCCGCGTCGTGGAGGCCGCCAAGGGCCTGGGCAAGCTGATGGGCCTGGTCAACTGCGCCGGCATCGCGCCGGCGTCGCGCACGGTCGGCAAGACCGGCGCGCATTCGCTGGACCTGTTCTCCAAGGTCGTCTCGATCAACCTGATCGGCAGCTTCAACATGATCCGGCTGGCCGCCGAGGCCATGAGCGCCAACGAGCCCGAGCCCACCGGCGAGCGCGGCGTGCTGATCAGCACGGCCAGCGTGGCCGCGTACGACGGCCAGATCGGCCAGGCCGCCTATGCCGCCAGCAAGGGCGGCGTGGTGGGCATGACGCTGCCGATCGCCCGCGACCTGGCCAAGACCGGCATCCGCAACATGACCATTGCCCCGGGCATCTTCGGCACGCCGATGCTGTTCGGCATGCCGCAGGACGTGCAGGACGCGCTGGCCGCCAGCGTGCCCTTCCCGAGCCGCCTGGGCACCCCCGCCGATTACGCCAAGCTGGTGCACGCCATCGTGACCAACGAGATGCTCAACGGCGAGGTCATCCGGCTGGACGGCGCCATTCGTCTGGCGCCGCGCTGAGGCGCATACGCCGCGGCGCGAAGCCCGCCGTGGCCGCCTTCAGCCTCCGCCGGCTCGCCCCAGCGCACGCTGGTTCAGGCCGAGCTGCCGCGACAGGTCGGAGGTGGCCGACGAGATGTTGGGGTCGTTGGGCCCGCCCGGGGTGTAGCAGACGGTGTGCGTGCGGTAGGAGCCCATGACCTGCTCGCGGGTGCACACCTGCGCGACGGCGCCGGAGGCGGCGGGTGCTGCAGCGGAAGCCGCGGTCGCCGCGGGCGAGGCGGCAGCCTCCTTGGCCGGCACGGTCTCAGGCTCGGCCGCGCTGGCCGCGCCCGCCACAGCCAACACAATCAAGATCATCTTGTGCACGGGATCCCCTGGTTTGGTTTGGTGCAAAGATTCTAACGACCACCCCGGTTTCCGCACTCGGGGATGACACGGGCTGCTCAGGTGCCTGGAGCCTTCGGGCAACCAGGCGCGGACGAAAAAAAGCCGGCGCGAGGCCGGCTCTCTCGAGAGGCGCCCGAGGGCGCCATCCGTGTCGACGATCAGAAGCGCATCGTCGCGCTGCCGTACCAGAAACGGCCGTGCGGATCGACGTAGGTCGGGTCGTAGGACGCCTGGAACGCGCCACCGGCGCCGTTGACGTACGGCGGCTTGGTGTTGCCGACGTTCTTCACGCCTGCCGTGATCGTGAACATCTTCGTCGGGTTCCACACGCCTTGCAGGTCCAGCGTGCCGTAGGCCTTCACGCGCGGGGGCGAGATGCCCGCGGCGCAGTTGCCCAGGTCGTCCTGGTCGAGCGAGCCGCAGATGTCCGTGGCATGCGATTGCCAGTTGTAGATCAGCGAACCGGACAGCACGTTGCTCGGCAGGGCGTACGACAGTTCGGTCGACAGCTTCATGCGCGGCACGAAGCCAGCGGTCGTGCTGGACGTCTTGCCGATGCTGCTTTCCTTGCTGCCGTCCGGGTTGACCGTGTCCCACTTGGTCTGCCACGTGCCGCCAACTGCGACGCCGAAGCGGCCCGCCGACGTGGTCATGGACGTGCTCACGTCGAAGTCGAAGCCCGAGACGATCGCTTGCGAGACGTTCTCCTGGCGTTGGTCGACACCGATGATGGGACCGGCCGTGCCGATGCCGTCCGCCGGAGCGCGGGTGATGCGGTTCGCGTAAGCCGATTCGTGCGACAGCAGGTAGTCGATGCCCAGGGTCGTGATCTCGTCACGCAGCTTCGTGTGGTAGTAGTCCAGCGCGACGGACGTGCCCTTGACAGGCTCGAACACGCCGCCCAGGGTCCACGTGGCCGAACGCTCGGGCTTCAGGTTGCCGCGGCCGCCGGTGTACTGGTTGAACTGCGTGGCGCAATCGTTGCCGCCGTCGGCAGGGTCGCTGCAACGCTTCGGGTCGTTGACGATCGCGGTCACGCCGGTCTGCAGCGGCGCGTAGAGATCGAGCAGCGACGGCGCACGGAAGCCGGTGCTGAACGTGCTGCGCAGCAGCAGTTGCTTGGTGACTTCCCACTTCGCGCCCAGCTTGCCCGTCGCCTGGCCGAACGAACTCGCGTTCTGCGTGCCGTCGGTGGCCACCGCGTTGACGACGCCCGCCGGCAGGCCGACCGGGTCACCGTTGGTGTCGGCGATCGAGATGGTGTTCAGCGTCGTGACGCCAGCAGCCAGCGAGTTGGGGTTCGTCGTCGAGCCGTAGCGGTCGTAGCGGACCGCGCCGTCGATGTTGAAGCCCTTGAACACCGGCACGTCGAGCTCGCCGAAGACGCTCATGACGTTGCGCGAGCGATCGAAGGCCGAGAAGTTGCCGCCGTAGCCGGAGATGTCGCCGGCGCCCAGGGCCGGGTCGGACTGCAGCTTGAACGAGTCCTTGCGGAACTCGACGCCCACGGCCGCGCCGACGTTGCCGGCCGACAGCTTGACCAGGTCGTCCTTGGACAACTTCAGCTGGGCGTCCATCAGCGACGTGGTGGTCTTGAAAGCGGTGCCGATGAAGTTCGTGGCACGCGCGGCGGCGCTTACGGCATCGCTATTGGCGCCGAACGGGTTCACCCACAGGGTGTTGCCCTGGGCATCCTTGTCCTGCCCGTTCAGCAGCTTCTCGACGCCGGAGATGCTGAAGTAGCCGCTCCTGAGCGATTCCTGGGCCTGGCTGGTCGAGTACAGCAGGTTGGCCGAGTAGTCCCAGCCGGCGACGTTGCCGTCGGCGCCGAACGAGGCGCGGGCGGCGGTACCGCTGTCAACGAGGTCACGCGTGCCCGTGATGAACGGGCGATAGCGCAGGTCCAGGGCCGGGGTGTTGGTCGTGCCGGTGAACTTGCCGGCGGCGGTTGCCTGGGCGATGACGTCGGCGACGTAGGCCGTCGGGTAGTACGGGCTGGCCGTCGTCAGCGTGAACGGGATGCCGACGTACGAGCCGATGGGCGACGGCTGGATGCTGGTGAACGCCTTCTTGTTGGTCAGCGACAGGTCCAGATGCAGGCGCACCGCGTCGCTCAGGTCGTACGTGCCCGTGAACATGCCACCGACGCGCTTGACGTCCGGCGTCAGGGACACATAGGGCGCCGTGTCGAACAGGCAGCTGGTGGCAGCGAACGTGGCGCTGAAGGTGCTCTGCGGGCCGCAGCTCGTGGCGCCGTTGGCGACGAAGGCGCCCTTGCCGCCCTTGGCGGTGGGATCCCACTTCACCGGCACGGCCGGGTTGAAGCGGCCGGCCACGCCCGGGATGGCGATGTTGGCGGGAACCGAACCGGACGACGCCGAGAAGTTGTCATGCTCGGGGTGGATGTTGGTCGATGCGAAGGAGCGATCGCGGCCGTACAGGGCGCCGTCGTGCTCGAAGGTCATGATGAAAGTGGCGTTGCCCTTCTCACCGTTGAAGCCTTGCACGAACGAGGCCTTGCGGATGCTGCCCTTGCCGTCGTAGCTGGTGCCGTAGTAGGCGTTCAGCTCGGTGCCAGCGTAGTTCTTGCGCAGGACGAAGTTCACGACACCGGCGACGGCGTCGGAACCGTAGATGGCGCCAGCGCCTTCCTTGAGCACTTCGACGCGCTCGATGGCGGCGACCGGGATCGAGTCGACGTCGACGGCCACGCTGTCCGACGGATCGCCGTAGGGCGCGCTGCGCTGGCCGTTGACCAGGATCAGCGTGCGGGCAGCGCCCAGGCCACGCAGGGAGATGGTGGAGATGCCGCCGGTGGTGGCGCCGGACGACGACGCGGCCGCCACGGAGTTGCTGCTGTTGGCCGCCGAGATGTGGCGCAGGAGTTCTTCAACGGTGGTCGCACCGGTCCTGGCGATTTCCTCATGGGTCATCGTCGTGATGGGAGCGTCGGTTTCCGCGTCGATTCGCTTGATCGACGAGCCGATGACTTCGACGCGCTGAACCGCGCCGGTGTCTTGCGCGAGCGCGGAGCCGGCAAAGCCGAAGCTCCCGCTGCCGATGGCGATGAGAAGACCGGTACAGATCTTCGTACGTTGGAACATGGGTTCCCTCCTGAGGGGGTGGAAAGGTTGATCGATAGACCCAGCCCCAAAAGCAAGTCACGGGCCGGTTTGTGAACGACGCATGAACAGGCTAATAAAGCTTGTCAAAAGATTGTCCATGAACGCTGCGCCGGACTCACCACCTGATACGTGTTTCGAACGTTTTCCCTAAGCAAACTGTTGCAAGAATGCACCGAAATCGCGTCGCCCCCGGACAGGCGCCGGACGCCGTCCGGCTGCCTCGGCGCGACGCCGGACGGCCGCATAGCACGCCCGGTGCGTGGCGTCCCTGACATGGGGCATAACGCGCCAGAAACGCAACGCATTTCGCGCCGCGGGCGTCGCTTGCCTAGACAGGACTGATCAGACCGCCACGCCCAGCCGCGGGACCGCGTCGATGAGGTCGCGCGTGTAGCGCTCCTGCGGGTGCTCGAGCACCGACGCCGTGTCACCCTGCTCGACGATGCGGCCCGAGCGCATGACCGCCACGCGGTCGGCGATGTACTCGACCACGCCGATGTTGTGCGTGATGAACAGGTACGAGACGCCCAGCTCCCGCTGCAGGTCGTGCAGCAGGTTGAGGATCTGCGCCTGCACCGAGACGTCCAGCGCCGACGTGGGCTCGTCGCACACGATCAGGCGCGGCTGCACCGCGAGCGCGCGCGCGATGGCGATGCGCTGGCGCTGGCCGCCCGAGAACTCGTGCGGATAACGGTCGAGTGCATCGCGGCGCAGTCCCACCTGGTCGACCAGCGCCTCGATGCGCCGGCGCCGCGCCGGGCCATCGAGCTCGGGCAGCAGCGAGACCATGCCTTCGTCCAGGATGTCGGCCACGCGCATGCGCGGGTTGAGCGAGGCGAACGGATCCTGGAAGATGATCTGGATGTCGCGCCGCGCCTGCACCAGCGGCGGCCCCGACAGCTCGAACAGGTTGCGGCCGCCCAGCAGCGCCTGCCCCTCGAACGTCGCGCTGCCGCGCAGCAGCTGCACGATGGCCTTGCCGGTGGTCGTCTTGCCGCAGCCCGACTCGCCCACCAGCGCCAGGGTCTCGCGCTCGGCCACGGAGAACGACACGCCGTCGACCGCGTTGAACCAGCGCTTGCTGCGCTGGAACACGCCCGAGCGGATCGGAAAGCGCACGCGCAGGCCTTGCACGTCGAGCAGCGGCTCGGCGCCGGCCGGGGCCGACCCCTGCGCCGGCGCGCGCTCGACGCGCGGCGCGGGCGCGGGCGCGGGCGCGGCGGCAGGCGCGATGGCGGTGCCCGGCACGAACTGCAGGCAGCGCACCGAATGCAGGTCGCCACCCTGGGCGCTGCCGTAGATCTCGATGAGCTCGGGCAGCACGCCGGCGCAGTGCGCCATGACGCGGTCGCAGCGCGGCGCGAAGCGGCAGCCACTGAACTGCTGCGTCAGCACGGGTACGGTGCCGGGTATCGCCTGCAGCGGCTGGCCGCGGCGCCTGGCGTCGGGCAGCGCGCGCAGCAGCGCCCGCGCGTACGGGTGCTTGGGATTGGCGAAGAACTCGTCGGCCTTGGCGACCTCGATGATCTGGCCCGCGTACATCAGCGCCACGCGGTGCGCCATGCCCGCCACGACGGCCAGGTCGTGCGTGATCAGCAGCAGTCCCAGGCCCTGCTCCTTCTGCAGCTGCTTCAGGAGATCGAGCACCTGCGCCTGGATGGTGACGTCCAGCGCCGTCGTCGGCTCGTCGGCCACCAGGAAATCGGGCTCGGTGGCCAGGGTCATCGCGATCATGACGCGCTGCTTCTGGCCGCCGCTCATGCGGAACGGGTAGTCGTCGATGCGGCGCTCGGGCTCGGGGATGCCCACGCGGCGCAGCCATTCGATGGCCTTGGCGCGCGCCGCAGCGCCGCGCAGCGCGGTATGCGCCTCGATCGCCTCGACCAGCTGCGCGCCGATCTTCATGACGGGGTTCAGGCTGGTCGACGGCTCCTGGAAGATCATGCCGATGCGCCCGCCGCGCACGGCGCGCATGCCGGCCTCGGGCAGCGCGAGCAGGTCGTCGCGGTCGAGCCGCACGTCGCCGCTGGTGACGCGGCCGTTGTCCGGCAGCAGGCGCATCAGCGCGAGCGCCGTCATGCTCTTGCCGCAGCCGGACTCGCCGACCAGCGCGAAGGTCTCGCCGCGCTGGATCGCCAGCGTCATGCCGTCGATGGCCTTGACGAGGCCGACTTCGGCGTCGAGCGCCACCTTGAGGTCCTGGATCTGCAGCATGTCAGGCCTCCTGCCTGGCGGCGACGGCCTTGCGCGTGATCGGCAGGCGCGGGCGGAACGCGCGGGCGCGCGGGTCGAAGGCGTCGCGCACGCCGTCGGCGAACAGGTTGACCGAGAGCACCACGGTCACCATGAATCCGAACGCCGCAAAGAAGCTCCACCACACGACGGGGTCGAGGCTCATCTCCTTGCGCGCCAGGTTGAGCATCCCGCCGAAGCTGTTCATCGACGGGTCCACGCCGACGCCGACGTACGACAGCACCGCTTCGTAGAGGATCAGCGACGAGAAGTCGAGCACGGTGACGATGAGCATCAGGTGCGCGACGTTCGGGAACACGTGGCGCAGCATGATGCGGCCGGCGCCCACGCCGAACGCGCTCGCGGCCTGGACGTAGTCGAGCTCGCGCAGCTTCATCGTCTCGGCGCGCAGCAGCCGGCACAGGCTCGCCCAGCCCGTCAGGCCCAGCACCGTGCACAGCAGGAACAGCTTGACGTCGGAGCGCTCGACGCCGGTCTCGAACAGGTCCGGGTGCTTGTCGAGGAACACCTGCATCATCAGCACGCAGGCCGCGATCAGCAGGATGTTGGGCACCGACGAGAGCACCGTGTAGAAGTACTGGATGAGCTCGTCGACCCAGCCGCGGAAATAGCCCGCCATGATGCCCAGCACCACGGCCAGCGGCAGCGTGGCGATGGTCGACAGCGACCCGATCACGAACGCGGTGCGGATGCACTTGAGCGCCTGGTACAGCACGTCGTTGCCGGTGGTGTCTGTGCCGAACACGTGGTATTCGCCCATCAGCGACACCGTGATGCCGGCGAGCGTGCCGATGGCCACCAGCGTCCACAGCGCGGCGCGCCACGGGATGTCGCCCTCGTTGCGCCACACGCTGCCCGCGGTCTCGACAAAGCCGGCGTGGCGCGCGCGCGCGAGCAGGCCGAACAGCGCCAGCGCGCCGACGGCGGCCATCGCCACGCCCAGCGCGAGACCGGTGAAGCCGCGCGACAGCAGGTCGCTCACCCACTGGTGCTCGGGGTCGCTCAGCTGCGCGCCGCCGTGCAGCAGGCGCGGCGACACGCGCTGCAGCTGGCCGTTGATGGACACCGTGTCACGCCGATAGCTGCGGTAGTCGAGCGGGCGCGAGTACGTGACCTCGCGCGAGGCGACCAGGTCCGACAGCACCCAGTCGAGGCCCGAGCGCGTGACGGTGTCGTACGCGACCACGCCCGCGGGCGAGCCCGCAGCGGCCTTGAGCGCGAGGCGGTAGTGCACGCTGTCGGCCAGCGTGATGACCACGCACAACGCGAGGATCAGCGACGAGCACAGCGCCGGCGCATCGCGGAACACCTTGCGCCAGCTGGCCCTGAGGTTGGGCGAACGTGCCACCACGACGGCGTACGCGGCCAGGCACACGACGAGCGCCCAGACCGTCGCGTCGGTCCACAGCAAGACGAATTTCGGCATCACGGCGTGGCGCTCCTCAACCCAGGCGCACCCGGGGATCGACCCAGGTGTAGGCGACGTCGATCAGGACGAACGTCGCGATGTACAGCAGCGAGCCCATGAACACCATCGTGCGCACCACGGCGAAATCCTGCTTGGTGATGGCGTCGATGACATAGGCGCCCAGGCCCGGCAGGCCGAAGAAGCTCTCGAACACGAGGCTGCCCAGGAACACGTACGGCAGGTACGAGCCCGCGCTGGTGACGATGGGCAGCAGCGCGTTGCGCAGCACGTGGCGGAACAGCACGGCGGTCTCGGGCAGGCCCTTGGCGCGTGCGGTGCGCACGTAGTCCTTGCCGATCTCCTCGAGGAACATCGCGCGGTACAGGCGCGCCTCGGTGCCCAGGCGCGCCAGCAGCGACAGCACGATGGGCAGCACCAGGAACTTGACCACGTCCCAGCTGGGCACGTAGCCCGAGATCGGCGCGATCTTGAGCGAGCGCGAGAACACGAACTGCCCGACGATGATGTAGATGAGGCTCGAGATCGACAGCATCAGCACGCAGGTGACCACGCCCCAGAAATCGAGCCGCGTGTGGCGGAACATCACCAGCAGCAGCGCGAACGCGGTGCTGGCGATGACCTGCAGCACGAACAGCGGCAGCGCCAGCTGCATGCTCACGCCCATGCGCCGGCTCACCTCGGGGCCGATGTCGCCGGCGCTCTCGGCATCGGAACGGCCGAAGCGCAGCTCGAACAGCGAGACCGAGCGCTCCCAGAAGATGGTGTCGGTGAACCTGGCGGCGCCCTGCCTGGCGTCGTTGACGTACAGCGGCTTGTCGTAGCCCCGCTCCACCTTCCACTTGTCGATCAGGTCCTGCGTGACGTGCTTGCCGCCGATGTTCAGGCGCGCCATGTCGTCGGGCGTGTTGACGGTGAAGAACAGGAAGAACGTGAGCAGGTTGACGCCCAGCAGGATCAGCAGGCCGTACAGCGTGCGGCGGACGAGGTAGGAAAACATCGGCGGATCTCGATCTTATGCAGGCAGGACTTGTCCGCGCGCGTTCATGCGCTCGCGCCGCTTGAAGCTGCGCAGGGCCACGAGCAGCAGGCCGGCGAACACGAGCGTGAGCAGGATCATGGGCCACCACACCGGCTTGTTCCACGCGGCCTGGGCGCGGCGGCGCTCCTCCACGTCCAGGCGCAGGTAGCGGCCATGGTCGCGGATCAGGATGGCCGGCTTGGAGTTGTAGACCCAGTGCTGGACGGCGGCCGAGGCGTACGGAAAGAAGCCGAAGCTCCAGGGCGCGTCCACCTGCAGGATGTGCACCATCTTGTCGATCAGCGCCTGCTTGGCCGCGCCGTCGGGCAGCGTCTTCATCTGCTCGAACAGGCGGTCGTATTCGGGGTTCTGGTAGTTGGTGGTGTTCTCGCCATCCGACACGCTCTTGGCGTTGGGGCCGTAGAACAGGAACAGGAAGTTCTCGGCATCGGGGTAGTCGGCGTTCCAGCCCGTCCAGAACACCTGGTGCTTGCCCTTGCGCACCTTGTCCTGGAACTGGTTGTTGTCGGTGGCGCGCACCTCCAGCTGGATGTCGAGCTTGGCGAACTGGCGCACGACCCAGTCGATCTCGACCTTGCGCTCGGGCGTGGGCAGTGCGTAGAAGTCGTAGTTGATGACCAGCGGGCGGCCCGTGCGCACGTCGCGGCCCTGCGGGTAGCCGGCCTCGACCATCAGCTGCCGGGCGTCGTCGAGCGAGCGGCGCACCGGCAGGTCGGCGACCAGCCGGTGGGTCACGGGGTTGATGCCCTCGGGGGTCTTCTCGCGCGAGCCGAAGATGCCGTTGGGGATCGGGCCCTGGGCGGTCGCGCCCGCCTTGTTGGGGAAGATGCGCGAGTACTCCTCCCAGTCGATGGCGATCGAGATGGCCTCGCGCAACTTGCGGTTGCGGGCCTGCTGCTCGGGCGTGTCGCCCTTGCCGATCACCGGGTCGAGCATGTTGAAGCCGATGGTGTAGCTGTTGACGTCGTCGAAGCGGTCGAGGCGGAAGCCCTTGGCGTCGTACTCCTTGCGGATCTCCTCGCTGTCCTGCTTGGCGACGATGTACTCCATGCCCAGGTCGACCCGCTCGAACACCTCCAGGTCGTAGTAGCCCTGCTCGAACTTGGCCTTCTGGGGCACCTTCTCGCGCTCGCCGGTGACCACGATCTTGTCGACGAAGGGTGTCTTCTTGCCGCAGTCGTCGAGCAGGCCTTTCTCCTTGTCGCCCGGCATGCCTTCGCACGGGTACGGCTCGCCGCGGTAGTTCGGATTGCGCACCATGACCTGGCGGCGATCCTTGAAGTACTCGGTCTGCATGAACGGGCCGGTGCCCACGGGCCAGGTGTCGAGCGTGAGGCTGGCGGCGGCCATGCCCGGCTGGGCGTAGAACGCGTCGGCCTCCCACGGCACCGGCGCCATGAAGGTCATGGCCATCCAGTAGCTCCATTGCGGGTAGCGGCCCTTGATGCGCACGCGCAGCGTGTACTTGTCCGGCGCGGTGGCGCCGGCCAGCGGGAACTTGCGGAAGTCCAGGAACGGGCGGTCGAGGTCGGCCGGGTCGCGCCCTGCGCGCAGCTTGGCGTCTTCCTTCCTGATGAGGTCGCCGTACTCCTTCAGCCCGATGACGTACTCGGAGAAGATGCCGAAGATGGGCGTTGTGATGCGCGGCGTGGCGTGCCGCTTGAGGGCGTAGACGAAGTCCTCGGCCACCAGCTCGCGCGTGCCCTGGTGCTCGAACTGCGACGGCGCGAGGCGCGAGCCGAGCTCGCCGGGCTTCATCGAGTGGTAGTAGTAGCGGCCCGCCGCGTCCTTGGCGAACGCCGGGTGCGGCTGGAACAAGATGCCGGGCTTGATCCGGACGTCGTAGACGCTCTCGGCCACCTGGTCGGCCGGCGCATCGGGGCCGACTTCCTGGCCCGCCTTGTCGTAGTAGCGCGGCTTGGCCACCTCCTGGGCCGACTTGCCGATGAGCTGGTACGGCCGCTTCAGGTAGTGGTAGCCATAGGGCGGCTCGTAGATCTGGTACGTGAAGGTGGTGTCGTTCGACCAGTAGGACGCCGTCGGGTCCATGTGGCGCGGCGAGCCTTCCTGCATGGCCGTGAACAACGTGTTCTGGCCGCCGGCGCCGCTCTCCCACGGACTGTTGTCGCAGCCGGCCAGGGACACCAGCAACGCGCCCGCCGCCAACCAGGCGCCTGCGACCCAACGACCCAATACACCGCCCATGCGGAACTCCAGAACTGCAGCGAGCGAGCCCGTGCCGGGGGTTGGCCCCGCCGGCTCGCCAGGAAAACAAAAACCGCCTCCGGCAGCCCCTGGGTTGTGCCCAGGACCGCTCGAGGCGAGTGCGCGAATTCTAGGGGCCGCCCCTTGGACGCCCCCTAGGGGTTTTCAGCCCTGCTGCAGCGCAACAAGCAAGACCCGGGCCGTCGGACGACCAGTTCTGAGGGACGCTTGCCTAGACAGGTATCGCCAACTAAGTCACGACTTCAGTGATCGTGTGCGTGGTCGCCATGGTTGTGATCATGCTCGTGGGGCTCGGCGTGGTCGTGATGATGGTGCGGGTTGTCCTCGGCCCAGCCCAGGAATGCGTCGCGGCCCTGCACCACGAGGTGGCCCTTCACGCCGAACGGCACCGTCACCTTGGTCGGCACGTGACCGAACGGAAAGCCGGTGAGGATCGGGACATCCACGACCGAACGCAGGTGCTCGACCACCGTCGCGAGGGTGAAGCCGCGATCCAGCGGCGACTTCTTCCAGTCGCTGAACGCGCCCAGGACGATGGCCTTCTGCGCCGCCAGCACCCCGGCGTGGTGCAACTGCAGCAGCATGCGCTCGACGCGGTACGGATGCTCGCCCACGTCCTCCAGCAGCAGCACCCCGCCCCGCACCTTCGGCCAGTGCCTGGTGCCCAGCAGCGAGCACAGCATCGCGAGGTTGCCGCCCCAAATCAGGCCGCGGGTGTCCAGGCCATCGAAGTCCTTGCCGGTGCGAAAGCCCACCGCTTCGAGCGCGCCGGTCATGGCCTCGACGAAGCAGTCGGGCGTGACCTCGTCGAGCTCCTCGCGGCCGAAGTCGTCGCAGGCGAGCGGGCCCCACCAGGTCGACGCCTTCGCGTGCGCCAGCAGGCCCATCTGCAGCGCCGTGAGGTCGCTGTAGCCGACCCAGCGCGTGCCGGCCTCGACGCTGGCGGCCAGCAGCGACCAGTCGAGGCGGTCGAGCAGCCGCGTGAGGCCGTAGCCCCCGCGCGTGGCGAGCGCGACGCCCGGCTGCGCGCGCGCGACGCGGTGGATGGCCTCGAGGCGCACGTCGTCCTCGCCGCCGAATCGCTGGTGTTTCGCAAGCGCGGACTCGTCGATCGCGACGTCGAAGCCGAACTTCTTGAGGCGCTTGGCAGCCAGCTTGAGCGGCGCGGCCTTGGACAGCACGCCGGCCGGGGTGTAGAGGATCAGGGAAGTCATTGGGGCGCTCCTGGAGCGTCGTTGGAGTCGAGTTCGATGGCCACGCCCACGGGCAGCACGTCGTCGACGGTGACCTCGGCCACGGGAATGGCGTCGCCCGTCTCGCGTGCCGCGGCGCGGCTGGCCTTGTGCGCCGCGCGGCGCTCCACGAAGAAGTTGCGCAGCAGCGTGCCGCACTCGCTCTCCATGCAGCCGCCGGCCACCTGCGTCTGGTGGTTCAGCTGGGGCAGCGCGAACAGGTCGACCACGGAGCCGGCGGCGCCGGTCTTGGGGTCGCGCGCGCCGAACACCACCCGCTTGAAGCGCGCATGGATCAGCGCCATCGCGCACATCGCGCAGGGCTCCAGCGTGATGACGATGGTGCAGTCGGGCAGGCGGTAGTTCTCGAGCAGCTGGGCGGCGTGCCGCAGCGCGACGAGCTCGGCGTGCGCCGTCGGGTCGGTGGTGGTGATCGGCCGGTTGTAGCCGGTGGCCACGACCCGCGGGATGCCCTCGGCGTCATCGCGCAGGATGACCGCGCCCACAGGCACCTCGCCCACCAGCCAGGCGTTCTGCGCCTGGTCCAGCGCCTGGCGCATGGCCTGCAGCTCGGCGGGGCTGAAGGCGTGCGGCGGCGTGGCCGCGTCCGCGGGCGACGCGCTCAATGCGTCGCCTCGTCGGCGGCGCTCGCCGCCTGGTCGGCCGTGTGCTGCGCGCCGGCCTTCATCGCCTTGTCGAGCTCGCGCTGGTATTGCGAGAGGGCCTTCTGCGGATCGTTCGGGTCGATGGTCGGCGCGACGACGCCGGCGTCCGACGCCGCCGCGGCAGGGCGGAAGTTCCGGGTGGCATGCAGCTGGCTGCGCACCGAGATCGCCACGATGGCCAGCACGATGAGCAGCGATCCGAAGGTGAGCAGGGCTCTCATGGCGGCACGACGTGGAGATCGGAAACGGGAGACGCGCATTATCGTCGGTCGCGGGGGCCGCGACGCGCACAGCGGATAGCATCGCGCGATGTGCTCGAACTACCGCCCCGTCACCCGCATGGACCGACTGCTGACGTTCTTCGGCGTCGAGCGCGGCCGCGACGAGGCGCCGGAGGACGTGTTCCCACTGGGGCTGGCGCCCTTCATCCGGCTGTCGGTCGAGGGCCAGGAAGGCGGCCGCGCGGCCCTCGTCGCCGAGGACGGCATGTTCGGCCTGCTGCCCAGTTTCGCCACCGAGCTGAGCTTCGGCCGGCGCACCTACAACGCGCGCAGCGAGACCATCGCGACGCTGCCCAGCTTTCGCCAGTCGTGGGCCGCGGGCCAGCGCTGCATCATCCCGGCCGAGGCCGTCTACGAGCCGTGCTACGAGACGGGACGCCCGGTGCGCTGGCGCATCAGCCAGGACGGCGACGTGCCGATGGGCATCGCGGGGGTCTACCGCCGCTGGCGCAATCCCCAGGGCGGCGAGCTGTTCACGTTCACGATGGTGACCATCAACGCCGACGACCACCCGTTCTACAAGCGGTTCCACAAGCCCGGCGAGGAAAAGCGCATGGTCGTGATCCTCGAGCCGCGCGACTACCTGCCCTGGCTCACCTGCAGGCTCGACGACGCCCCGCGCTTCTTCCGCCCCTGGCCGCACGCGCTGCTGGGCGAGCCCGCGCCGCTGGCCCGCGTGCCAAAGGTCGCTGCCGACCCGCCGGCGCGCGACGAGATCCTGCCACCCAAGCCGCCCAAGCCGGTGCCGCCGCCACCCCCGCCCCCGGCGCAAGGAAGCCTGTTCTGACTTTCACCCGGTCGATATTGACAGATGTTTTTACCCGGGCATTATTCGACCCATGGGCCACTTCACCACCTTCATCGGCACCCGCCGCCTCGCCGCGGGTTCGCTGCTCGCCAACGCCCGCACCATCCTGGCCACCGCGCCGGCCGACCCGGACGCCTCGTTGCTGACCTTCGACGACCGCACCGGCCGCGTCGTCGACCTCGACCTGCGCGGCGACGCCGCCGCCCTCGCCGCCCGCTATCCCGAAGTGGACGACGCCGTCGCGCCACCGGCCGAGCCGGCCGACGAGGAACCGCGCGGCCGCGGGCGTCCCAGGCTGGGGGTCGTCGCCCGCGAGGTGACGCTGCTGCCGCGCCACTGGGACTGGCTGGCCGCGCAACCCGGCGGCGCCTCGGTGGCGCTGCGCAAGCTGGTGGACGATGCGCGCAAGGCCGGCGCGCCCGCCGCCGCGCGGCGCGCCGCGAACGAGCGCGCCTACCAGTTCATGTCGGCGCTCGCGGGCAACCTGCCCGGCTTCGAGGAAGCCACGCGCGCCCTGTTCGCCGGCGATGCGCCGCGCCTGGAAAGCCTGATGTCGGCGTGGCCCGCCGACGTGCGCGCGTATGCGTTGCAGCTGGCCACGGCCGACGCCGTGGCGCCGTGAGGCCCGGCGGCGGGCGGCGATGCGCGGCCGCCGCCGCAAGCGTCCGGCCTCACGGCCTGGCGATCACTCCCACTCGATGGTCGCGGGCGGCTTGCTCGACACGTCGTAGGTGACGCGGTTGATGCCCCGCACCTCGTTGATGATGCGCCCCGAGACCTTCTTGAGCAGGCCATACGGCAGCTCGGCCCAGTCGGCGGTCATGAAGTCGCTGGTCTGCACCGCGCGCAGCGCCACCACGTAGTCGTAGGTGCGGCCGTCGCCCATCACGCCCACGCTCTTGACCGGCAGGAACACCGCGAAGGCCTGGCTGGTGAGCTCGTACCAGGTCTTGCCGGTGGCGCTGTCCTTCCAGTTGCGCAGCTCCTCGATGAAGATGGCGTCGGCGCGGCGCAGCAGGTCGGCGTACTCCTTGCGGACCTCGCCGAGGATGCGCACGCCCAGGCCCGGACCGGGGAACGGGTGGCGGTAGACCATCTCGGGCGGCAGGCCCAGCGCCACGCCCAGCTCGCGCACCTCGTCCTTGAACAGGTCGCGCAGCGGCTCGAGCAGCTTCAGGCCCAGTTGCTCGGGCAGGCCGCCCACGTTGTGGTGGCTCTTGATGGTGACGGCCTTCTTGGTCTTGGTGCCGCCCGACTCCACCACGTCCGGGTAGATCGTGCCCTGCGCGAGCCATTGCGCGCCCTTGTGGCCCCCGTCGCCGGCCTTCAGCCTGGCGGCCTCGGCCTTGAACACCTCGACGAACTCGCGACCGATGATCTTGCGCTTCTGCTCCGGATCGGTGACGCCGGCCAGGTGACCCAGGAACTGCGCGCTGGCATCGACGTGCACGACCTTGGCATGCAGCCGGCCCGCGAACATCTCCATGACCATCTTGCCTTCGTCCAGGCGCAGCAGGCCGTGGTCGACAAACACGCAGGTGAGCTGGTCGCCGATGGCGCGATGGATCAGCGCCGCGGCCACGCTCGAATCGACGCCGCCGGACAGGCCCAGGATGACCTCCTCGTCGCCCACTTGCTCGCGGATGCGCTTGACGGCTTCCTCGACGTGGTCGTTCATGATCCAGTCGGGCTTGGCGCCGGCGATCGTCAGCACGAAGCGCTCGAGCAGTTGCTTGCCCTGCACCGTGTGCGTGACCTCGGGATGGAACTGCACGCCGTAGTAGCCGCGCGATTCGTCGGCGATGCCGGCGATGGGGCAGTTGCCGGTGCTGGCCATCAGCGAGAAGCCCGGCGGCAGCTTGGTGACCTTGTCGCCGTGGCTCATCCACACCTTGAGCATGCCGTGGCCCTCGGGCGTGATGAAGTCCTCGATGCCCTCGAGCAACTTCGTGTGGCCGTGCGCGCGCACCTCCGCGTAGCCGAACTCGCGCTCCTTGGCGGGCTCGACTTCGCCGCCCTGCTGCACGGTCATCGTGAACATGCCGTAGCAGATGCCCAGCACCGGCACGCCCGAGTCCCACACGGCCTGCGGCGCGCGCAGCTCGGCGTCCTCGTACGTGCTCGCGTGGCTGCCCGACAGGATGATGCCCTTGGCGCCGAACGAGCGGATGAACTCGTCCGAGACGTCGTTGGGGTGGATCTCGCAGTAGACATGCGCCTCGCGCACGCGGCGCGCGATGAGCTGCGTGACCTGGGAGCCGAAATCGAGGATGAGGATCTTGTCGTGCATGGCGGCGGGTCGGGTGGGAGAGTCAGGATTGGGCCACGGGCGTGCCCGTGGGGTCGGCGCGGAGCCGGCGGAAATGGAGGACGGTCATGGCCATGGCGCACAGCTGCAGCACGGCGCACAGGTAATAGGGCAGGCCCAGCCGCCAGTCGCCGCGCGGGGCGTCGGCCACGCTGCGCAGCAGCAGCGGGCCGACCACCGGCGCGAGCACGGCCGTCAGGCTGGACAGCCCGGCGACGGCGCCCATGGTCTGGCCCTGCGTCTTCTCGT
>Ga0209677_100698_pt1 | contig 17141 bp, 15 predicted proteins | sample AraplaCvi_mCL_r2_2_FD_184285 | JGI IMG/M metagenome (GOLD analysis project Ga0209677, IMG submission 184285) | Arabidopsis root microbial communities from North Carolina, USA - plate scrape CL_Cvi_mCL_r2 (SPAdes) (version 2) | ecosystem: Host-associated > Plants > Roots > Endosphere | place: USA... | reverse complement strand
GATGGATCTGATCGCCTCGATTGCTAGGACCAGCGACCGCATGTTCTCCCACGGGGTCCAATAACGATCGCGTGCCATCGCCAGCGGTCTATCCTTGAGCGTGAAGTAAACGGCGACGCCCGGATCGTCATAGCGGCGCTTCGCAGCGTCGGCGTAGGGTAAACCGTCCTGACGGACCGGCACGTTCGAGGAAATGACGACATTTCGAGCGCCCAACAGGCGCAGTTCCCGCTGCAGCTCCTTAATCTGGCTGATCGTTTGACCGTTGAAGCGGGATTTTCCCCGCTGCGACCAAATCGAGCGGGGCCAGCCGGCCGGCCAGTGAAGTGGATAGCTCTCGACTGTCATGACGCTTCCTCAGATTCTGTCCCAGGGGTCTTCGATTGATCAGGCTCGGCGGCGCCCCACCACTTGCCGAGCGCGTTCAGGTAGCCGCGGCAGAGCCGCAGCTTTTCCGGTCTGTGTTTGGGATAGGCGAAGCCGTCCTCGCCCTCGGGGTCGAGCGGCACGCCCTTGTGGCAATGGAAGGCGCCGCCGGCGCGCAGCTGACGGATCATCTCTTTCCACTTTTCGGGATTGGCCTGCTCGGGCGAGCCGGGACGAAAGGCGCAGTTGTCGCAGGGCTCGCTGAACGACGCGCACAGGTCGGAGGAGTCCCAGATCAGCGCGCCATCAATCGGCTCCCAGGCCGTTCGGCAGTTCGCGCAAAGCGCGATCTGGCGGCCATAGAACTTGATGCCGTGATCGGCGTGCAGGCGCACGCGAGGGCTCTTGCAGGTCGGGCAGCAATCGGCAGTGCCAGGAGTTGCCTTGGCGATCTTCGCTGCGCGCCGGGCGCGCCGGTTCGGCGGCTGACGGACTTCGAACCTCACCGGCATGCGGCACCGCCGATCGGGCGAGCACAAGCGCAGCGTGGAACGTCATGCGAACTGAGTTTGTAGAAAAGCGCGCAGCATTGTAGACAGCGGCCCTTGCGGGCCGATGGCCTTGCGTCATTTCCTGGATGATATGAAAATGTTGTTGGTGAGCGCGCTGGGGCTCGAACCCAGGACCCCGTGATTAAAAGTCACGTGCTCTACCGGCTGAGCTACGCGCTCGCTCCCAAGGGCTACGACGACGAGGCCGTCGAGCCCGACAGTCGAACCCGGTGATGCCAACGCCATACACGTCGGTCGGGTTCATCGGCGCGAGGCAGGGAGAAGACCCCCGGCCATGAGCCGCATTCGCTTTGATCGCCCGCGCTGTGTAGGGGGCGCGCCTGTTCCGGTCAATAGGCCCGCAGGGCTTAAACCACAATGGCGCGCCTTTTGAAAATTGCTGAAAATTGCCTAGCGCCGGACACAGGTTAGCGGGGATCTCGTTCCTACGCATTCTCCCGCTGCACCGTCGGCACAGTGGCCGGCTGCGGCAGGGAGCCGGCCAGCTCCGGCACCCAGACCGGACGCAGGCCGATCAATTCGGCGGTGCGCACCGCGCTGTTGCGCCAGAAGGCGAACGAATTGGCCCGCGACATCTCCAAAAGTGCGATCGCCACCGCCGACAGGAACGGTAGGCTCTCCAGGATCAGCACGGCGGCGAAGATGTAGAGCTCGACGATCTGCATGGTGTTGGTGACGATCAGGATGGCCGCGCCGATCAGCAGCAGCACGCCGATCACCGCCTCCCAGAACGCCTGGAACTCGATCGACATCCGCGACAGGCCGCCCTTGGAGGTGCGGGCGAAGGCGAGATGCTCGGTGATCAGGCCCTGCGCCACCGCGCGGCTGACCGTCCATTGCACGCTCATCGCCGCGACCATCGCACCCAGCATCTGCCAGGTTCGCACCGGCACCCGCAGCCGGTACAGGATGAGGAAGTGGGCCAGCGAGACCACGAAGGCGGCGATGATCGGCAGGGTCAGGATCCGGTCCGGAATGGCGATGCCGGCAAAGGCGACGATCGGCACCCAGATCAAGTTGAGGATCGCCACCACGACGCCGAGGCTCTCGGCCCCCAGCCAGTTCAGCCAGCCAAGCGCGAATTCGCGGCGCTGGTCCGGCGTCAGCTTGCTCTCGCCGGGCAGGAAGCGGCGCCAGTGCTTCTTGACGATCTGGAAGCCGCCATAGGCCCAGCGATGGCGCTGCTTCTTGAACGCCTCATAGGTGTCGGGCAACAGGCCCCGGCCATAGCGGGTGTTGGTGTAATGGGTCTGCCAGCCGAGTTCCTGGATGGCGAGGCCGAGATCGGTGTCCTCGCAGATCGTGTCGCTCGACCAGCCGCCGGCCATGTCCATCGCCGCGCGCCGGATCAGGCACATCGTGCCGTGCACGATGATGGCGTTCTCCTCGTTGCGCTGGACCATGCCAATATCGAAGAAGCCGGCATATTCGCCGTTCATGATGTAGTGCATCAGCGACAGGTTCTCGTCGCGATGCTCCTGCGGCGCCTGCACCAGACCCACGGTCGGGTCGGCGAAGGCTGGCACCAGGTCCTTCAGCCAGTCGGGCTCGACCACATAGTCGGCGTCGATGATGCCGATGATCTCGGCATCGGCGGCGGTACGGTCCATGGCGATGCGCAGCGCGCCGGCCTTGAAGCCCTTGACCTTCTCCGCATTGATGAACTTGAAGCGCTCGCCGAGCATGCGGCAGTGATCCTGGATCGGCTGCCAGAACGCCGGGTCAGGCGTGTTGTTGATGATGATGACGCATTCGTAGTTCGGATAGTCCAGCCGGGCGAGCGCGTCCAAGGTCTGCTTGAGCATTTCCGGCGGCTCGAAATAGGCCGGCACATGGATCGAGACCTTGGGGAAGGGGCCGGCAAACGGCGCGGCGGCGGCCGACGCATCTCCGGTCAGCAGCCGGCGCGGCTCGTGGCCGAAGGCGATGGCTGCGATCTCCTCGATCCGCGCCATCGCGATTAGGATCAGCGGCACCAGCAAGGTGAGGCCGAGGGTCAGCGCGAAGGCCGATCCCCAGACGAAATAATGCACGGTCCAATAGGCGAAGATGGTGGAGACCCAGGCGCCGACGCCGTGGGCCGTCGCCGCCAGCACGAAAGCCTGTGGCACGGTGGCCCGGGTGATGCGCAGGATCGGCAGCGACATCAGGACGCCGACCAAGAGCGCGATGGTCGCGAGCTTCCAGTAATCGGGGTTCACGATCGGCCCGCTCCAGGCGAATTTCGGCTCGCGCGCGGCGTTGAGGATGCCCCAATAGGGACCGACACCACCTTCGAAATATTTCCAGGGCTGATCGATCGCCTCGACGATGTTGTATTCCATGCCGATCGCGGCGGCCTGCGCGACGAAGTTGCGCAGCACGCGCGCCTGCTCGAACGGACCCGGCACGGCGGGGCCACGGTTGTAACCCTGGCTCGGCCAGCCGAACTCGGCAATCATGATACGCTTGCCGGGAAACTGCTGATGCAGCAGCTGATAGCGGTGCACCGCCTGATCGACCGCCTGGTCGGCTGTATAGAATTCCCAGTAGGGCAGCACGTGCGCGGCGATGAAGTCGACATTGGAGGCGAGCTCGGGATTGTCGCGCCAGGTGTTCCAGACGTCGCCGGTGGTCACGGGCACGTTGACCGATTTCTTCACCCGCTTGATCTTCTCGATCAGCTCACCGACCTTCTGGGTGTCGGTGAGGATGGTCTCGTTGCCGACCACGATGCCGATGACGTTGCTATTGCGGCGCGCGAGGTTGATCGCCGACTGGATCTCGCGCTCGTTGCGATCGGGATCCTTGTCGATCCAGGCGCCGAGCATGACCTTCAGCCCGAATTCGGCCGCGATCGGCGGCACGGCCTCGATGCCGCCGGTCGAGGAGTACAACCGGATCGCGCGCGTAATGGTGGAAAGCCTCTTCATGTCGGCCCGGATGCGCTCCGGCGAGGCAACGGTGTCCACGTCGGGGTGTCCGGTGCCCTCATGAGGATCGTAGGACACGCTCGGCAGCATGCCGGTGAAATCAGGGGCCTCCTGCTTCTCCTGCAGCAATCCCCAGAGCGCGGCGTGCATGGCGGTGACGAGGAGCAGGACGGCGACGACGGCACGCATCGATCAGACAACCATTCGTAGGATCAAGTGTAGGACGAAGCGGAGCGGTCGATCGCCGTTCCGGCATTCACGGCCGGCTGCGGCACGTTCACGCGTGAGGGGTGGACTCGACAGGGCACCGGCAAGCTACCGTTCTCATCTGGGGTCTCTCATGCGGTCCAAGCGTCTGAGCAAGCCCCGGACATGCCGCTTCCAGGGCTCCACAAAGCCCTTCGGATGCTGAACGGAGGCTGAACCAGAGATGCGACCGCGAGGCGACGACGTTGCGAATATTCTGCCACGCCAATTCGCAGCTGTCATGATGCGTGGCGCATGACGCCGCGGCGCGCATGTGGGGGCTCGTCCGCAGCGATCGGATGCGTCCTGAAGCTCCGGTCCGCCGTTACTTCGCCGGCGGCTGCGGCGAAGGCGAGGCCTGCGGCGCCGGCTGCTGGGCCGGCGGCGGCGATCCGGCCGGTGCCGGCGTTGCTGCCGGAGCAGGCGCGGACGCGGCAGCCGCCGTCTGTTGCGGCTGCGCCGCCGGATTGATCCAGCAAGCGTGAATGTGGTTGTTCAGCGAGTTCGGCACCTTCGGATCGATCTGGGGGATGAACCGCGTGAAGCAGCGGAACGCCGCCTGGATGTGGCCGCCGGGGCAGCCGAAGCGGTCATAGAGGTCGAGGTGGCGGAAGGCGGTGTCGAGGTCGTCGTTGTAGATCAGCTGCACGGCGCGTCGGCCGAGCCAGACGCATTCCGGATTGCCCGCGGCATTGCCGCTGAGCGCTTGCGCCGCTTCCACGAATTCGTCGGTCTTGCGCTGGTTCTCTTTCGAGACTTCGGCAGGATTGGGAGCCTGCTGCTTCTGATCCTGGGCGTGATTGTCGCCATTGCTCTGGGCGTTGACGCCGGAGATGCCGAGCAGCACGGCCAGAGCGGGAACGGCGAGATGGCGCATAATCGAAACCTGAAGCTGAAGCACGCGTCGACCCATAAATTCCCCTGATATTGCCTTGGTCTGTGTCCGGTTCTGACATTCGTACCGCTTCGGCGCGAACTGGTTTACGAATGTCAGAACCAAAGGACACTAGCAAGGCTATGATTCCAGCGTGCCTTCGGATCTGAGGTTCGCTATCTCAACTCTCGGACACACCGTAGCCAATGTCAGATCTGCCACACTGCCGTCTCGCTGCGGCCGCATCGGTGATGCCGACGAAATGGGTCTCCAATACGGCGAGAACGAAAGGTCTAGTCCCTCCGTTCCGCGGCGAGCCGTGCCGTGGCGAACACTCCATGGCAATGACCGGTATTTCCAATTTTGTCCAGCAAACACACAACTTTATCGCGTCATCGTAAAGGCCCGCCGCGCCCGCGATGCAACGTCGCACCTGCCCGGCGGCGCCGTGGATTCGGCGGTGCGTCCGGCTGAGGTCTTGTCAGAGGTCTTGGCAGACGGCCCCCGACCGGGTAATCGACGGGGCCTTGCCTGGAGAATGGAACTGAAATCTCTTCGTACACCGCTGGCGCTCCTGCTCGTTTCGCTCGGGGTCATCGCTGCCATGTGGTGGTGGCTTGCCACGCCCATCACGCTTGCGCGCGCCCCGATCGAGCCCGACGCCAAGCTGCAATGCGTGTCCTACGCGCCGTTCCGCGGGGCGCAGACGCCGCTCGATCCCACCACCCACATCGATGCCGACCAGATCGAGCAGGACCTGACCCAGCTCGCGGGGATCTCGGAATGCGTCCGCACCTATTCGATCGAGAATGGGCTGGACCAGGTGCCCTCCATCGCCGCCAAGGTCGGGCTCAAGGTGATCCAGGGCATCTGGCTCGGCAGCAACAAGCTGAAGAATCAGCAGCAGATCGCGACCGTGGTCGGGCTGGTGAAGCAATTCCCCACGGTGATCACTGCCGTCGTGGTCGGTAACGAGGTGCTGCTGCGCGGCGAGATGACGACCGCCGACCTCGCTGCGACGATTCGCAGCGTCAAGGCGCAGGTCACCGTTCCCATCACCTATGCCGATGTCTGGGAATACTGGCTGCGCAACCGGGAGATCTATGACACGGTCGATTTCGTCACCGTGCACATCCTTCCCTATTGGGAGGATTTTCCGATTCGGGCCAAGCTCGCCGCCGGTCATGTCGATATGATCCGTCAGCAGGTCGCGATCGCGTTTCCCGGCAAGGAGATCCTGATCGGCGAGACCGGCTGGCCGAGCGAGGGCCGCATGCGCGAGGGCGCGCTGCCGTCGCGCACCAACCAGGCCCGGGTGGTCTCCGAGATCCTCAGCCTCGCCAAGCGCGAGAATTTCCGGGTCAACCTGATCGAGGCCTATGACCAGCCCTGGAAGCGCAAGCTCGAGGGCACCGTCGGCGGCTATTGGGGCCTGTTCGATGCCGCCCGCCGCGCACTGAAATATCCGCCTGGCGAGCCGGTCAGCAACTTCCCGCTGTGGAAGCTGCAGATGGCCGGTGGCATGGGGCTGTCCTTCATCGTGTTCCTGACGGGCTGGCTGACGGTGCGCCGCAAGCCGTGGCCGCCGGGGCTCGCGGCTTGGCTGGCGGTTGCGGTGTCGGCGACGTCCGCCGGCGTCCTGCTCGGCATCGCCGTCGACAAGATGATCTATGAGAGCCTGGGTTTCGGCGGCTGGCTGCAATGGGGTGCGCTGCTCGCGGCCGGCGCGCTTGCGCCGATCCTGGGCGCGCACGCCATCATGGCCGGTCGGCCGCTGCCGACCTTCCTTGACCTGCTCGGGCCGGTCGACAGCCGCAAGCATGGACTGTCATCCTATCTGCTCGGCCTGGCGCTGGCGGTGACGGTGCTGATCGGCGCCGAGACCGCACTCGGCTTCGTGTTCGATCCGCGCTACCGCGATTTCCCCTTCGCCAGCCTGACCATGGCGGTGGTGCCGTTCGCGCTGCTGCTGTTCAATCGTCCGGCGCAAGGCGTGCGCCCGATCGCGGAGGCGACCTTCGCCGGCCTGCTGGCGCTGTCGGCGATCTATATCGGCTTCAACGAAGGCCGTGCCAACTGGCAGGCGCTGTGGACCTGCGCCATCTACCTCGCGCTGGCGATCACGCTGTGGCGGGCGCGGGCCGCGCAAAGCCCAGGATGAGCAGGCCGATCGCCAGCCCCGACAGCACGATGTTGTAGAGCACGATTCCGAGCCCCGCGGCAATCAGCCCACCGGTCAAGAGCACGATCGAGGGGCGCATCACGTGCAGGATCGCGATGACGAGGGCGGTGCCGCCGAACACCGAGTTCTTGAACAGGGCGGTTGCGACCATCCGGCTCTTGCAGAGTGTGGTCTGCAGGCCGGCGTCACAGGCGAGCGCGGTGGTCGAGAATTCGATCGCGAAGTAACGCAGATACATCGCATAGCCGACGGTGACGAAACCGACGATCAGGAGCCACTGCACCTGATAGGGCGAAAGGCGAAACGGGATCTTCTTCATGCGGCGGACTATGCTGCGGAACGGCAGCCCGGACAAGCGTTAAACCCCGCCTGACGGACTGCTTTCGCAGAGACCGTCAAGCGGCTGACCGAAAAGCGCAATTGCGCCTAGCCTATTGCTGTGGCTGTTGCCGGTGGAACAGCGACGACAACGTGTTCGGTTCGGGCTTTGGCGGCTCCGCTGGCGGCGCTGCTGCGGCAGGCGGTGCAGGCGGCGGCGGTTCCCGTACGGCGCCATGCCGCTGCTGCTGCTGCTGCGGCCAGACGCGGCGGCGTTGGGTTGGTGGCGTCCCGCCGGTCGCATTGTTGGTGGCCGCGGGCTTTTGCCCGGCAGCGGCCGGCTTGGCGGCGTCGGATCCAGCCTCGTTGTCGCGCATCGCCAATCGCTGGCCGTCATAGACGGCGGTCTCGCAGGGACGCTGGCGTTCGGCGAGGCTCGCGCAGATCCTGGCAGCTGCAGCCGCGTCGTTCAGCGGTCCGGCGCCGAGCCGAAGCTGCATGCCAAGACCGGCGTTGCCTTCCTTCACCATGATGATCGGGCTCAGTGCCGCAAGCTCGCCATTAGCTTTCGCCAGTCCGCGCCACAGCGCGCGCAGTCCGTTGACCGAATTGGCCGTGCCGAGATCGACCGCGAACTCGGTCCTCTGCGCCGGACTGGGTGCCGCCTCGTTGGCCTCCACCGTGCCGGCGTTCGCTTCCGCCAGCGGAGCCTCGTCAGGCTTGGCGCTGGTCTTCGGTTCGGGGCTGGGATCCGGCGCCATGATTGATTTCAGCGCGAACAGCGAGGCCGCTGAAGAGGGCGGACTGGATGGCGCCGGTGCAGCTGCCATGGCCGACAGCGTTGTGGAGGACGGTTGCGCCAGCGAGGCACTGCCCGGCTTGCCCGCATCGGCGCGGCTCTTGTCGGTGCCAGTCGCGTCGGTGGTCGCCACCGGTGCAACGGCCGGCGCGAAAGCGCCGGAGGTTGCCGCCGGCTGTGAGGACGGCCCCTGCGGGTCGGCCGTCGCCACTTGAGTTCCGGTCTGGGCTGCCGTTTGCGGCGAAGCCTGCGTGGCTGCAGCCTGCGGCTTGGCCCCGGCCTGCGCAGGCCCCTGCTTGGCGAGAGCGCCGGTCACGGACTCCAGGCCCTGTTCCAGCACGGTGACCCGCGCATAGAGCCGGTCGCGGTCGTTGTTCAGCGTCTCGATCGCGGCGGTGAGCTGGCGCGCTTGAGTCTGGCTGTCGCGGGCCAGCGATTGCAGCGACTGCGCCTGCCGCGCCAGATCCACCATGGAAAGCTGGTCCCGCCGCCAGCTCTGCGCCCCCTGATTGGCGAGCACGGCCACGATGACAGTGCCAATCGCCGCCGTACCCCACCAACCAATCCGCCATAGCGCGCGGCGGTCGAATTCCTTCTCGTCGGCGAGCAGGCCGGACAGCATGCTGTCAGTCTTCTCGGCCTTGAAGGCGGCCGCCTTCTTGTTGGAGTCCTTTGCCATTAAACCTTCAGCCCTGGCGAATCATACCGGAACATTACCAGGAAAAGTACAGCGGGCTTCAGCCGGCACGGGTTTGCTGCAACGAGAAAACGCTCTATGACGACGCCGGATGCAATTGTTCCCGCGTCAGGAGACCCATGACCGCTCGTTCCAGCCTGACTGTTGTGCTCGCGGCAGGTGAGGGCACGCGCATGCGCGCGACCTTGCCCAAGGTGCTACATCCCGTTGCCGGCGAGTCGCTGCTTGCGCATGTTCTAGCCGCCACCTCCAACGGTGAGGGTGCGCGACTGGCGGTCGTGATCGGTCCCGCGCATCACAGTGTCGAGCAGGAGGTGAAGCGCCTGCGTCCCGACGCCGACATTTTCGTGCAGCGCGAGCGGCTTGGCACTGCGCATGCGGTGTTGGCGGCGCGCGAGGCGATTGCCCGCGGCGCCGACGACCTCTTGGTCGCCTTCGGCGACACCCCGTTGATCTCGGCCGAGACTTTTGCACGATTGCGTGCACCGCTCGCGACAGGAGCAGCCGTCGCCGTGCTCGGTTTCCGTGCCGCCGATCCCACCGGCTATGGACGTCTGTTGCTAAGGGATGGCAGGCTGGTCGCGATCCGCGAACAGGCCGATGCGAGCGAGGACGAGCGCAAGGTCACGCTGTGCAATGCCGGCGTGATGGCGTTCGACGGACGCAAGGCGCTGCCGATCCTGGACCGGATCGGCAACGCCAACAAGAAGGGCGAATATTATCTGGTCGACGCCGTCGCCATGGCGCGCGACATGGGATTGGAGGCGGTCGTGATCGAGACGTCCGAGGACGAGGTGCGTGGCATCAACACCAAGGCGCAGCTCGCGGAAGCCGAGAGCGTAATGCAGACGCGACTGCGACAGGCAGCAATGGAGGCTGGAGTGACCTTGATCGCGCCCGAGACCGTCTATCTCGCGGCCGACACCACATTCGGCAAGGACGTCACCATCGAGCCCTTCGTGGTGATCGGCCCGGGCGTGTCGATCGGCGACGGTGCGGTGATCCATTCCTTTTCGCACATCGTGCAGGCCGCGATCGGCAAGAAGACCTCGGTTGGCCCCTACGCGCGTCTCCGGCCGGGCACATCGCTCGGCGACGGCGCGCGGATCGGTAATTTCGTCGAGACCAAGGCCGCGATCCTGGAGGAGGGAGTCAAGGTCAACCATCTCTCCTATATCGGTGACGCGCAGATCGGGGCGAATTCCAATGTCGGCGCCGGCACCATCACCTGCAACTATGACGGCTTCTCGAAGCACAAGACCCTGATCGGCAAGGGCGCCTTCATCGGCACCAACTCGTCGCTGGTGGCGCCGGTCAAGATCGGAGCAGGGGCCTATATCGGCTCGGGCTCCGTGATCACGCGTGACGTGCCCGACGATGCGCTGGCGCTGGAGCGCAGCCCGCAGACCGTTCACGAGGGCGGTGCCACGCGCTATCGCGAGTCCAAGCTGCGCAACAAGAAGCCGAAGGCGGATTGAACGCAGGGCATGGCGTCGCGCGCATCTACGGGGATCACGGCCGGCCGTGATGCGTAACGCATGCTGTACCGCTTCATGATCGTCATCGATGTTGGTCTTCGCATCATCGACTTTGTAATAAGTCTGGTCATGGGGGTGGCACAGCTGTGCACCGCCTCCGGGCGCGTCTTTTACTGGTTGCTCGGCCGGAAACCCTACCGCGAGATCATGTTCCTGACCGGGGTAACGATCTGGGCCGTGGTCGCGGCCTTCGCCTATTGCGTGTCGCTGTACTGGCGTTGACGCCGCAACCGTCACCGGCCTAGTCTTCACTGCCCTCGAATTCGGAGAACATCGCACGCGTCAGGCGCCAGCCGCGCCGCGTCGCATGGCGGACCGGCTCGCCGCTCTTGCTGCGTTTGACGGACTTGGGCGTGAGCTGCTGGCCCATGGTCGGGGGCGGCCAGTGCGCGAGATGGCTGCCGCCGGTCTCGCTTGCGTGCAGGGGGCTGGTGCCTTTGGGATCAGGCCATTTGCGATCGGTCATGGGACGGCCTCCGGATGGGGCATTATCAGCTCAAATGCCTTGACCGCGTGTTAAGCTGCGGCTGGCGGACGGCGCCCGATGCCGGTGAAACGCCGGAGATTAAGCTTTCCACTTAACCCTGTCGCAATCCGCAATAATTATTGAATCCTGAAGCTGCGGTTATTTCGTTAAGAGAATCTCGAAGTTTCAAATCTCTGTTTCGATGATTTGGGGAATTGCACGGTATGTGCGGAATTGTCGGCATTTTAGGGCGTGAGCCGGTCGCCGAGCATCTGGTGGATTCGCTCAAGCGGCTCGAATATCGCGGCTACGACTCTGCGGGCGTCGCGACGCTCGAAGGCGGCAAGCTCGAACGTCGGCGAGCCGAGGGCAAGCTGAAGAATCTGGAAGCGTTGCTGGGCACCAAGCCGCTGAAGGGATTCACCGGGATCGGCCATACCCGCTGGGCCACGCATGGCCGGCCGACCGTGAACAATGCGCATCCTCATGCGACCGATCGCGTCGCGGTGGTCCACAACGGCATCATCGAGAATTTTCATGAGTTGCGCGAAGCCCTGCAGAAGAAGGGCACGGTGTTCGCAACCGAGACCGATACCGAGATTGTGGTGCATCTGGTCGATGATCTGCTCAGCCAGGGTTGGACGCCGGTCGACGCGGTTCGGGAGACGCTCGGCAAGCTGAAAGGCGCGTTCGCACTCGGCTTCATCTTCGCCGGCCAGGACGATCTGATGATCGGCGCGCGCAACGGCCCGCCACTCGCTGTCGGCCATGGCACGGGCGAGATGTATCTGGGGTCGGACGCGATTGCGCTCGGACCGTTCACCGACAGCATCAGCTATCTGGAAGATGGCGACTGGGTCGTGCTGACCCATGACGGGGCGACCGTGTACGATCGCAACAATGCGGCCGTGCATCGCGAGATCGTCAAGCACGCGCCGACGACGTCACTGGTCGACAAGGCCAACTACCGCCACTTCATGGCCAAGGAGATCCACGAGCAGCCGGAAGTCGTCGGTCACACGCTGGCCCGCTATATCGACATGGCGACCGAGCGTGTGGCGCTGCCGGCAAGCCTCCCGTTCGATTTCAAGGATATCCAGCGCATCTCGATCACCGCCTGCGGCACCGCGAGCTATGCCGGCTACGTCGCCAAATACTGGTTCGAGCGCTTGGCGCGCGTTCCGGTCGAGATCGATGTCGCCTCCGAGTTCCGCTATCGCGAGGCGCCGTTGCGCAGGGGGGATCTGGCGATCTTCATCTCGCAATCGGGCGAGACCGCCGACACGCTGGCGGCGCTGCGCTACGCCAAGGCGCAGGGCGCGCACACGCTGTCGGTCGTCAACGTGCCGACCTCCACCATCGCGCGCGAGAGCGAGATTGTGATGCCGACCTTGGCTGGTCCGGAAATCGGCGTCGCCTCGACCAAGGCCTTCACCAGCCAGCTCATGGTGCTGGCGGCGCTGTCGATCGCCGCCGGCCGCGCCCGCGGCGAATTGTCCGATGAGGACGAGGCCAAGCTGGTGCACGGGTTGGTCGAGGTTCCCAGGCTGATCTCGGCGGCGCTGACCACCGAGCCGCAGATCGAGAAGCTCGCCCGCGAGATCGCCAAGTCGAGCGACGTGCTCTATCTCGGCCGCGGCACGTCGTTCCCGCTGGCGCTGGAAGGCGCTCTGAAGCTGAAGGAAATCTCCTACATCCACGCCGAAGGCTATGCCGCGGGCGAGCTCAAGCACGGGCCCATTGCACTGATTGATGAAAATATGCCCGTCGTCGTGATCGCGCCCTATGACAGGGTGTTCGAGAAGACGGTCTCGAACATGCAGGAGGTCGCCGCGCGCGGCGGCAACATCATCCTGATGACGGACGCACGCGGCGCGGCCGAGGCCACCGTGGAGTCGCTGGTCACCATCATCCTGCCGGACATGGCGGCGACGTTCACGCCGATCGTCTACGCCGTTCCCGTGCAGCTTCTGGCCTATCATACCGCCGTGGTGATGGGCACGGACGTGGATCAGCCGCGAAATCTCGCGAAATCGGTCACGGTGGAATAGCGGCAGAAGATACCGCAAACGTCTTCCGGTCTTTAAAAATCTGCTAAGAGACCTAGCTGAGATTTGACTGGATCCGGAAGCCTGCATGAGTTCCCGCGACGACCTGCCGCCGCAGACAGAGCCGCCTGCCGATACGCCCGTGGAAACGACCCATCACGGCGGGGTAATGGCGCGATTCCGCAATTATTTCCTCACCGGCCTGGTCGTTGCGGGACCGGTCGTCGTGACGCTCTACATCACCTGGTGGTTCGTCACCTGGGTTGATGGGCTGGTGCGACCATTCGTGCCCTTGGCCTATCGTCCAGAGACCTATCTGCCGTTCGGCGTGCCCGGGTCGGGACTGATTGTCGCAGTGATCGCCCTGACCTTGCTCGGCTTCCTCACCGCCAACTTGATCGGACGCACGCTGGTCGATCTCGGCGAGCGGCTGCTCGGGCGCATTCCGGCGGTGCGTGCGATCTACCGCGGCCTCAAGCAGGTGTTCGAGACGCTGTTCTCCGGCAAGGGCTCGAGCCTGCGCCGGGTCGGTCTGGTCGAGTTTCCATCACCCGGCATGTGGTCGATCGTGCTGATCTCGCTGCCGCCGAACGGTGAGGTTGCCGACCGCCTGCCGGGGCAGGAAGAGCACATCTCGGTGTTCCTGCCCTGCGCGCCGAACCCGACCACCGGTTTCTTCTTCTATGTGCCGAAGAACAAGGTCATCGAGATCGAGATGAGCGCCGAGGACGCGGCCACCTTGATCATGTCGGCCGGCGTGGTGCAGCCCGGCTCGGAGCAGCAGAAGAAGGTCGCGGCGCTGGCCAACATGGCCAACACCGCCCGCATCGCCAATGCAGCCGCAACACCGACGGTGCTGCAGCCCGAGCCGGCGAAGGTGGAATAGCTCACGCGGAATTGGCGCGGCAGCCTCGCTCCACGATTCCAAGCGTCGCTCCCATGGCGTCGGCGATCCGCTTGATGTCGTCAGGATCGACCTTGAAGAGGCCGAAGCGCAACTGGTAACCCCAGTTGCCGTTGTCGCGCGAGAATGACAGGTCGCCGAGAAGGGGATTGATCGGAGCCGGGTCGGCGCGGCGCCAGGCAACGTCGCGTCGAAACGGCGTAAAGCCGTTCCCCATGTCGACCTGGTAGGGCGCGCGCGGCTCTACGACGCCGATCGCGGTAAATGCCTGCAGCCGGTCACGCCCTCCCAAAGTCTCGGTGGGCGAGTAATAGGCGACGAGATCTCCCGCGACGAGGCGGCGCAGCGGCGTCGCCCTGCCGTGGCAGACCTGCATGAAGCCGCCGGCGCAGCCCATTCGAACATGCGCTGCCGACGCCATCGCGAACCAGCCGGTCGGGCTCATGATCCAGCTCCTGGCGAGAACACGCGCAGCCGGTGACCATCGGGATCGAGCGCGACGAAAGTGGTGCCGAAATCCATCGCGGTCGGCGCTTGCGCGATGGTGAGGCCACGCGCGGCCCATTCGCCGTGGAGCTTGTCGACACTAGCGGCATCCGCAACCGTGAACGCGATTTCGCCTGCGCCGACGGCGCCGGCCGCGGCAGGTTCGACCATCTGGCGCGACCAAAGGCCGAGCATGACATCATCGCTGAGCGGGACCATGGCGAAGCTCGGCGACTGCTCGCGCACCGGCCGTCCAAGGAGGTCGGCGTAGAACGCGGCGCTCTTCGGCGGGTTGTCGACATAGAGGATCAGGAAACTGAAGTTGGGCATCGTGCGTCTCTCTCGTGGGTGCGACGGCGTCGCATCGCAAGAGGGGTAGCCGACCGCACTGTCAGATTCTGTCAGTAGCGACGCTCAATCCTCGCGGATGCCTTCGCGCGCCCGCCATTGCCTGAACAGGGCCGATCGGCGGCGCGGATAGCGGATGGTTGTTTGCGAAAGGCTGGTGATCCGGTCGGCGCGGAAGTGGCGATAGTCTCCCCGGAGTTCGCACCATGCCGCGATCATCTGGACCTGGTCGAAGAAGCCCATCGCAAACGGCCAGATCAGGCGCCGTGTCGTTGCGCCGTTGTCATTGCAATAGCTGATATCGAGCTTGTGCTCGTGCCGGATCGCAAAACGAAGCGCCGCGAGCGTCGCATCGTCGGCGACCGCTTCCTTGCCGGCCCCGACCAGGAGATTGGTCGCATTGATGTTGTCGGCCAGATCCGACGGGAGCACGGCTTCGATCCTGGCGAGCGCGTTGCGGGCTGCGGCGCCCAACGCCCTATCGGTGCGCTTGGTCACCCAGCGCGCGCCCAGCACCAGCGCTTCGATTTCCTCTTCCGTGAACATCAAAGGCGGCAGCAGGTAGCCCGCGCGCATCACATAACCGATGCCGGCCTCGCCTTCGATCGGAGCGCCCTCGGCGCGGAGGGTCTGGATGTCGCGATAGAGCGTGCGCAGCGAGACGCCGGTCTCCTCGGCCAGCATGATGCCGATCACCGGGCACCGGTGCCGACGCAGGACCTGGAGCAGATTGAGCAAACGTTGCGAGCGGGACATCGGCCGAGTGTGCCAGACAGTGCTGCCATAATGTGTCAGCAGCCCAACGTATTCGGCGCTTCAATGCAGGCGCGAGTTCCGATTAAGCTGCGATACCGTCAGGAATCGGAGCTTGCCATGATCCCCAGCATCGCCATCCTCGCGCCCGGCGCCATGGGCAGCGCGGTCGCAGCGCGCCTCGCCGAACACGGCGCCAAGGTGCTGACCTCGCTGGACGGGCGCAGCGAGGCGACGAAAAAGCGTGCGGCCGCCGCCGGCATGGTCGCGAGCACCGATACCGAGATCGCCAGTGCCGACATCATCCTGTCGATCGTGCCGCCGGCCGAGGCGCTGCCGCTTGCCGAGCATCTGGGGACCCAGATCACGCGCAATGCGAGCAAGCCCATCTATGTCGACTGCAATGCGGTCAATGTCGAGACGGTGCGGAAAGTCGAGGACGTGATCCTGTCCTCCGGTGCGCGTTTCGTCGATGCCGGCATCATTGGCGTTCCGCCGAAGCCCGGCAGCAAAGGACCTGCTCTCTACGTCAGCGGCGAAGCGGCCGGCGAGCTCGGCGCACTGCGCGGTCTCGGTTTGGACCTGCGGATCATCGCAGGGCCGGTCGGCGCCGCATCAGCGCTCAAGATGTCCTATGCCGGCATCAACAAAGGGCTGACCGGGCTTGGGGCCGCCATGGTACTGGCTGCGACACGCGCCGGCGCTGCGGATGCGCTGCGCGACGAGCTTGCACTCAGCGTGCCCGCCGTGCAGGCGCGGCTCGCCACCGCGCTGCCGGACATGCTGCCGAAGGCCTATCGCTGGGTCACGGAGATGCGCGAGATCGCGGGCTTTCTCGGTGAGGATCATCCGGCGGCGCTGATCTATGAGGGCTTCGCGCGGCTGTTCGAGCATATCGCGACGGACGTGCAGGGCGCCGGGACCGACGCGGCGAAGCTTGTGGCGTTCGCGGAGAGCTGCAAGACCAGGACGGCGTAAGGGGTGCTTGCACCTGCCGATGGCGGGGCTCGTGGTTCGAGACGCGTCGCAAGGGCGACGCTCCTCACCATGAGGGTCTGATAGCTTGCCATAGGTGAAGGCCTCATCCTGAGGAGCCGCGAAGCGGCGTCTCGAAGGATGGCCACATGGTGTTGTGCTTAAGCAGGACAATCTTGGCCGTCTACCCCGCCGTCAGCAACGGAATCGCCTCGTCGCGTTCGTAGAGATAGAGCAGGCAGCGCAGCGCCTCGCCGCGCGAGCCCTTCAGTTTCGGATCGTCCTTCAGGATGCGCAGGGCCTCGTCGCGGGCCTGGGTGATCAGTTGGGCGTGGACCTCGGGGCGGGCGATGCGATAGCCGGGCAGGCCGCTCTGGCGCACGCCGAGCACATCGCCTTCGCCGCGCAGCTTGAGGTCTTCCTCGGCGATGCGGAAGCCGTCGGTGGTCTCGCGGATGACCGCGAGCCGCGATTTCGACATCTGCCCGAGCGGCTCATGATACAGCAGGATGCAGGTCGAGGCTTCCGAGCCGCGGCCGATGCGGCCGCGCAACTGATGCAATTGTGCGAGCCCGAAGCGCTCGGCATTCTCGATCACCATGATGGTGGCGGCCGGCACGTCGACGCCGACCTCGACCACGGTGGTCGCGACCAGCA
>Ga0209677_100697_pt1 | contig 17158 bp, 14 predicted proteins | sample AraplaCvi_mCL_r2_2_FD_184285 | JGI IMG/M metagenome (GOLD analysis project Ga0209677, IMG submission 184285) | Arabidopsis root microbial communities from North Carolina, USA - plate scrape CL_Cvi_mCL_r2 (SPAdes) (version 2) | ecosystem: Host-associated > Plants > Roots > Endosphere | place: USA... | reverse complement strand
TGTCGACCGGCTGATCCAGCAGGCGAGCCCGTTGCAGATCGTCGGTGCGCTGGCGCTGGTGCTCGCCGGGGCCGGCGCGCTCTATACGGCCGCGCCGGTGCTGGAGGACCTCGGCAACTATAATCTCCTGATCTTCTTCTTCATTCTGGTTGGGGCCGCGATGGTGATCGGCACGCCAATCGCCTTCGCCTTTCTGCTGGCGACCGTCGCCTATCTGCATTTCAGCACGACCGTGCCTGTTCTGATCGTGCCGGGCCGGGTCAGCGAGGGCATGTCGCACATGGTGCTGCTCGCGGTGCCGATGTTCGTGCTGCTCGGAGCCCTGATCGAAATCGCGGGGCTGGCGCGGGCGATGATCGCGTTCCTGGTCTCGCTGATCGGCCATCTGCGCGGCGGCCTGCAATATGTGCTGCTCGGCGCGATGTATCTGGTCTCGGGCATTTCCGGCGCCAAGGCGGCCGACATGGCGGCGGTGGCGCCGGCGCTGTTCCCGGAGATGAAGCAGCGCGGCAGCTCGGAAGGCGACCTGGTGTCGCTGCTGTCGGCGTCCGCGGTGATGTCGGAGACGATCCCGCCCTCGATCGTGCTGATCACAGTAGGGTCTGTCACGGGTGTGTCGATCGCCGCGCTGTTCACCGGCGGCCTGCTGCCGGCCGTCGTCGGCCTGGTCGCGCTCGCGGTCGTGGTCTTCCTACGAACGCGCAAGGAGGACATGAGCGGCGCGCAGCGCTTCGATGCGCGGACACGCCTGCGGCTGTTCGCGATCTCCATCCCAGGCCTGGGCCTTCCGATCGTGATCCGTTCGGCGGTCGTGGAAGGCGTCGCCACCGCGACCGAGGTCGCCGCCATCGGCGTCATCTACACGGTTCTGGTCGGCATCTTCTTCTATCGCCAGTTCGACTGGAAGCGCGTCTATCCGATCCTGGTCGATACGGCGTCATTGTCCGGTGCGATCCTGCTGGTGGTGGGGGCTGCGAGCGGCATGGCCTGGGCACTGACGCAGTCAGGCTTCTCCCAGCAGCTCGTCGATCTCATGGTCGCAGTGCCCGGCGGCCGCTGGGGCTTCCTCTTGATCTCCGCGCTCGCTTTCGTCGTGCTCGGCAGCGTGCTCGAAGGCGTGCCGGCGGTGGTGCTGTTCGGCCCGCTGCTGTTTCCGATCGCGCGCATGATGGGCGTGCACGAGGTGCATTATGCTATCATCGCGGTGTTCGCGATGGGGCTCGGCCTGTTCATGCCGCCGTTCGGCGTCGGCTTCTATCTCGCCTGTGCGATCGGCCGTGCCTCGCCTGACGACGTCATCCGGCACGTCTGGCCGCATCTCACCGCGCTCGTGATCGCGCTGCTCCTGATCGTGTTCCTGCCCTGGATCTCGATCGGCTTCCTGTGAATCGGATAGAGTCTTGCTATGGATGACGATCTGCCACGGCTGACGAGAACGGACGGCAAGGCCGGACGGCGGCTAGCCGATCAGGTCTATGAGCGGCTGCTCGAGGATATCGTCTCGGGTGCACTGCCGCCGGGAACACCGATGGCCGAGCTCGACCTGTGCGAGCGGCTCGGGGTCAGCCGGACGCCGGTGCGCGAGGCGCTGATCAAGCTCGCCGACGTCGATCTGGTGCGCATCTATCCGCAGAGCGGCAGTGTCGTCGCGCCGGTGTCGCGCGAGGCGTTCGGCGAGGCCCAGTTCATCCGCGAGCATCTGGAATGCGCGCTGGTCGCGGAGGCCGTGCGCTACATTGACGCGACGTCGCTGCGCGAGTTGAACGAGCTGATTGAACGCCAGCGGGCCGCCGCCACGCCGGCGGAATTCTATGCCCATGACGAGGCGTTCCATCAGACCATTGCCCGCACCAGCCGGCATCCGCAGGTCTGGCAGGTGATCCGGCAGACCAAGGTCCATTTCGATCGGGTGCGGCATCTGACCCTGCAGGAGGACGCCGGCCACATTCCGCTCCTGATCGCGCAGCATCAGGAGATCCTGGACGGGCTCGCCGCCTGCAACGAGGCCCAGGCGGTCGCGGCGATGCGCCGCCATTTGCGCGAGGTGTTCCGCCGCGCGGATGGCATTTTTGCGCGCCAGGAGGAGATGGCACAGGGCGAGACCCGCACGCGGGCACGGCGAAGACGCTGATCACGCATAGCGAGTTGTGAAACGCAGCTCATTGGAAGGTGGATGACATGGAACAGACCTGGCGATGGTTCGGACCCGATGATCCCATCACCCTGCCGCAGGTGCGTCAGACCGGCGCGACCGGCATCGTGACGGCGCTGCATCAGATTCCCTACGGTGTCGTGTGGAGCGAGGACGAGATCCTCAAGCGCATCGCGATGATCGAACAGGATTCATCGCTGCGGCTGCGCTGGCGCGTCGTCGAAAGCCTGCCGGTCGCGGAGGCGATCAAGCTCGGCGAGGGCGATCTAGCGCCGCTGTTCGACAATTACCGGCAGTCGCTGCGCAATCTCGGCGCCTGCGGCATCACCACCGTCTGCTACAATTTCATGCCGGTGCTGGACTGGACCCGCACCGAGCTCGCCTTCCGCCTGCCGGGCGGCGCGACCGCGTTGCGCTTCGATGCCGACCGGCTCGCCGCGTTCGACTGCTACATGCTGGAGCGGCCCGGCGCCGAGGCGGAGTTCTCCTCCGACGTGCTCGACCGCGCCAAGGCCTGGATGGCGCAGGCCTCGGAGTCGGACAAGGATCGTCTGCTCGCAACCATCATGGCGGGGCTGCCTGGGGCATATGATCGCTACGACGTGCCGGGATTGCGCCGCATGCTGGAACGCTATCGCGACATCGGCCATGCAGAGCTGCGCGCCAACTATGCGCGCTTCCTGCGCGAAGTGGTGCCGGCGGCTGAGGAGTGCGGCGTCAGTCTGTGCGTCCATCCCGACGATCCGCCGCGCGACCTGTTCGGACTGCCGCGCGTGGTCTCCGGCGACGACGACCTGCAGTTCATCATGGAGGCCTGTCCGTCCAAGGCCAACGGCATCACCTTCTGCACCGGCTCGCTCGGGGCCGGCGGCCACAACAACGTTCCTGATCTGGCGGAGCGGTTCGCGCCGCATATCCGCTTCGTGCACCTGCGCAACGTCACCAAGATGCTGGACGGCTCGTTCATGGAGGCGGAACATCTGCGCGGCGATGTCGACATGGTCTCCGTCGTGACGACGCTGTTGCAGGAACAGGCCCGCCGCAAGGCTGCAGGCGAGCCGGACTGGCGGATTCCGTTCCGCCCCGATCATGGCCACGAGCTTGCCGACGACATCGGCCGTGGCACCCATCCGGGCTATCCGCTGATCGGCCGTCTCAAGGGCCTGGCCGAAATCCGCGGTGTCATGACCGCGGTCGCCGCCATCAACCGGCTGCCGGTCTGACGAGGACGCTGGCTCCCCTGGACAACGCGCGTGTCAGTGTGCGACCGGTGAGGTCTGTTTCGGATTCTTTTGACGTGAGTTGAACCGATGTCGACCTCGCTCTTCGATCTCTCCGGCAGGACCGCCCTGGTGACGGGCTCCTCGCGCGGCCTCGGCCGCGCCATTGCGGAAGGTTTTGCCAAGGCCGGCGCGCGGCTCATCATCAATGGCACTGATCCGGCGCGCGCCGAGGGCGCCGCCGGCGAGTTTCGCAGCCAGGGATATCAGGCGCAGGCGTGCGCGTTCGATGTCACCGATGAAGCCACCATCGTGCAGGCGTTCGAGCGCTTCGATGCCGATGGCGTGGCGGTCGATATTCTCGTCAACAATGCCGGCATCCAGCACCGCAAGCCGCTGGTCGAGTTCACCACGGCCGAATGGCGCAGGGTGATCGAGACCAACCTGACCAGCGCCTTCGTGATCGGCCGCGAGGCCGCCAAGCGGATGATCCCGCGCGGGCGCGGCAAGATCATCAATATCGGCTCGCTCGGTAGCGAGCTGGCGCGGCCGACGATTGCGCCTTATACCACGGCCAAGGGCGGCATCCGCAATCTGACGCGCGCGATGGCGGTGGAGTGGGCGCAGCATGGGATCCAGGCCAACGCGATCGGGCCCGGCTACATGCTGACCGACATGAACCAGGCGCTGGTGAGCAATCCCGATTTTCAGAGCTGGCTGATGTCGCGTGTTCCAGCCAAGCGCTGGGGAAATCCGGATGAGCTGGTCGGCGCTGCGATCTTCCTGGCCTCCGACGCGTCCACTTATGTCAATGGCCAGACCATCTATGTCGATGGCGGCATGCTCGCCGCAATGTGAGCCGCCAAGGAAGAACAACGGGAGAGAAGCTCCATGCGCGCCGTCGTCATTCACGCGCCGAAAGATCTGCGGATCGACGGCTTTCCGGACGCGCCGCCAGCGGCCGGCCAGGTCCGCGTTCGCATCGCCAATGGCGGCATCTGCGGCTCCGACCTGCATTACTACCACCATGGCGGTTTCGGCACCGTGCGCATCCAGCATCCGATGGCGCTCGGGCATGAGATCTCCGGCACCGTTGCCGCGGTCGGGGAGGGCGTGACCGATGTGATCGAAGGCACGCGCGTGGCGGTCAATCCGAGCCTGCCATGCGGCCATTGCCGCTATTGCCGCGAAGGCCTGCGCAACCAGTGCCTGGACATGCGCTTTCTCGGCAGCGCGATGCGCAATCCCCATGTCCATGGCGGCTTCCGCGAATACATCACCGTCGATGCCTCGCAGGCGGTGCCGATCTCTTCCTCGCTCTCGCTCGCCGAAGCCGCGATGGCCGAGCCGCTCTCGGTGTGCCTGCATGCCGCGCATCAGGCCGGTCCCTTGCTCGGCAGGCGCGTGCTGATCACTGGCTGCGGCCCAATCGGCGCGCTCATGGTGCTGGTGGCGCGCTATGGCGGCGCCGCCGAGATCGTCGTGACCGACATCGCTGACGCTCCGCTCGCGATGGCGACGACTCTCGGCGCCAGCCGTGTGGTCAACGTCGCCGAGGATGCCGCGGCGCTCGATGGCTACAAGGCCGACAAGGGCACGTTCGACGTGTTGTTCGAAGCCTCCGGCAATCAGGCGGCGCTGCGCAGCGCGCTCGACGTGCTGCGGCCCGGCGGCATCATCGTGCAGGTCGGGATCGGCGGCGAGATGACCTTGCCGCTGAACACGGTCGTTGCCAAGGAGCTGCAGATCCGCGGCACCTTCCGCTTCGACCGCGAGTTCGAGCTTGCGGTGAGGCTGATGGGCGCGGGGCTCTTGGACGTCAAGCCGCTGATCTCGGCCTCGCTGCCGTTCGACAGCGCGGTCGAGGCGTTCGAGCTCGCCACCGACCGCACGCGGTCGATGAAGGTCCAGCTCACCTTCGCATGAGGGCCGCGATGAAAGTCGCCTGCATCGGCGAGTGCATGGTCGAGTTCGCGCAAGAGGGCGCCGGCCTGTTCCGGCGCGGCTTCGGCGGTGACACGCTGAACACCGCGCTCTATCTGGCGCGGCTCGGCATCGACACGTCCTACGTGACCGCGCTCGGCGACGATCCCCTGAGCGAGGCCATGCAGGCGGCGTGGCGCGCCGAGCGCATCGCGACCGATCACGTGCTGCGCGTGAGCGGCCGGGTGCCCGGCCTCTACATGATCGAGCGCGACGCCAAGGGTGAGCGCAGCTTCCTCTACTGGCGCGACCGCGCGCCGGCGCGCGAGCTGTTCGACCGCGCCGATGATGCGATGCTGGAGCGACTCGCCAGCTTTGATTGGCTGTATTTCTCCGGGATCAGTCTCTCGCTGTACGGCGAGACAGGCAGGGCGAAGCTGGTCGAGCTGCTGGCTGTCGCGCGCGAGCGCGGCGGGCGTGTTGCGTTCGACGGCAATTACCGTCCGCGCGGCTGGGTGGACAAAGAGAGCGCGCAGCGGGCATTCAGCGCCATTCTGCCGCTGGTCGATCTCGCGCTGCCGACGCTCGAGGATGAGCAGATGCTGTTCGGCGACGCCAATGCGGAAACATGCCTCGCACGACTGAAAACGTTTGGTGTCAGTGAGATCGTCATCAAGCGCGGCCCGCTCGGTTGCCTGATCGATGCGGACGGTGAGACGTTTGATGTGCCGCCCACACTGGCCCTGCAGCCGGTCGATACCACCGCGGCGGGAGATTCCTTCAATGCCGGCTATCTCGCCGCGCGCATCAAGGGCATTGCGCCGCGCCAGGCCGCTGCCGTCGGCCATCGCCTGGCGGGCGCGGTGATCATGGCGCCCGGCGCCGTGATCCCGAAGGACGCCATGCCGCTGGATATCTTTGAACAAGGAGAGAGCTGATGAGCACGCAACAGGCGCGGCTGCGCGACGTGTTCGCACTGGCGCCGGTGATTCCGGTGATCACGATCGAGGACGCAGGCCAGGCGGTGCCGCTGGCGCGCGCGCTGGTCAAGGGGGGCCTGCGCGTGGTCGAGATCACCCTGCGCACGCAGGCCGGCATGGACGCGGCGCGCGCGATTCTTGCCGAGGTGCCGGAGGCCGTGGTCGGTATCGGCACCGTGCTGACGCCTGCCGATTACGAGCGCGCCGCAAAGCTTGGGGCTGCGTTCGCGATCAGCCCGGGCATGTCGATCGAGCTGTTGGAGGCTGCGAGGGCCGGCGCGCTGCCGTTCGCACCGGGCATTCAAACAGCGTCGGATCTGATGGCGTGCGTGACGCGCGGCTTCGAGCTGGTGAAGTTCTTCCCTGCGGTGCCGGCCGGAGGCCTTGCTGCCATCGATGCGCTGGCCGGGCCATTCCCGAATGTGCGCTTTTGCCCGACCGGCGGCATCAATGCTAACAATGCGGCGCAGTGGCTTGCGCACAAGAAGGTGGTTGCGATCGGCGGCTCCTGGGTCGCGCCGGTGGCGGATATCAAGGCCGGCAATTGGGCTCTCATCGAGCAGCGCGCTCATGAGGCCGCGGCGTTACGGCCGGCCCGATAGCCACACCGAGAGGCCGGAGGTCTCTGCACCAAAATAGTAAAATAATATGACTAGTCAGGCCAGGCTTTCCGTGAAATAAGGCAGCCCAACTGACCACTCAGGTTGGCATGAGCGGTGTTTGCGCACCAGACCACTGGTTGTCGCATCCGCCTCGGATAAGTCTTGGGAGAAGGCGCCAATGATCCTCCTTGCTCTTCGTGTGGCCTCGGTCGAGATCGCCGGCGCACCATGCCGTCTCGGCTGCGGTCGCATATCGGCGCGCCTTGCGCAGCGGGGATCGGTCTGACCGCGTCTTTCACGTCCTGATCCCAGAGCTTTTCAAGGCTGCCATGAGTTCGCATATCGTCGTCATTCCCACGCGGCGCGCGCATTCCAACCACGCGGAAGTGGCGCGCAGCATCGGCATCGACATCATCGCCGGCCGCTACCCCGGCGGCGCACGGTTGCCTGGTGATGCCGAGCTGACAGCAATGTTCGGCGTGTCGCGCCCGGTACTGCGCGAGAGCGTCAAGACGCTGGTGGCCAAGGGCCTGCTGTCGACCAAGGCGCGGGTCGGCACCGTGGTGCGCGAGCGGTCCGACTGGAACATGTTCGACGCCGATGTGCTGGCCTGGCATCTCGACGCCGGCATCGACAAGCGCTTCCTTGCGGACCTCGCCGAGATCCGCCTTGCGGTCGAGCCGCGCGCGGCTGCGCTCGCGGCCGAGCGACGCACCGACGATGATCTTGTCGCGATGCGCGCGGCGATGGAGCGGATGACGCAGGAGCCGTCGACCTCGATCGCCTTCGCCGAGGCCGATCTCAGTCTGCATGTCGCGCTGGCCAATGCCTCCCGCAACCCCTTCATGCGCTCGATCGGCGCCGTGATCGAGGCGGCACTGCGCGCCTCCTTTGTACTCAGCGCACCGGTCGAGATGGCCGATCGCGAGACCGTGCTGTCATGGCACCAGCGCATCATCGATGCGATTGCCGAGAACGATGCGGAGGCAGCATCGGCGGCGATGATCGAAGTCATTTATAACGGCCGCCGGCGCCACGCCCATTCGGTCGAACGGACGGGCCGGGAATGAGCAACGAGGACCAGAAGAAACTGCTGCGCAGCCAGGCGTGGTTCGGCCGCCAGGACAAGATGGGCTTCTATTATCGCTCGTTCCTGAAGAACAGCGGCACGCCGCAGGACCGTTTCGAGGGCCGGCCGGTCATCGGCATCTGCAACACCTGGTCCGAGTTGACGCCCTGCAACGCGCATTTCCGCGTCATTGCCGAGCATGTCCGCCAGGGCGTGCTCGATGCCGGCGGTTATCCGCTGGAGTTTCCAGTCTCCTCGCTCGGCGAGGTGACGATGCGCCCGACGGCGATGCTGTTCCGCAATCTCGCCTCGATGGATGTCGAGGAAGCGATCCGCGCCCATCCGCTCGACGGTGTCGTGCTGCTGATGGGCTGCGACAAGACCACGCCGGCGCTTTTGATGGGCGCCGCGTCCGCCGATCTTCCCGCCATCGGCGTCTCCGGCGGCCCGCAGCTGCGCGGCGTCTATCGCGGCCAGATCATCGGCTCCGGCACCAACATCATCTCGATGAGCGAGCAGCTCCGGGCCGGCGAGATCACGCTCGTCGAATTCCACGAGGCCGAGGCGGGGATGAACCGCTCGGCCGGCAGCTGCATGACGATGGGAACGGCGTCCACCATGGCCTCCATGGTAGAGGCGCTTGGGCTCGGTCTGCCGGAAAACGCCGCGATCCCGGCCGCCGACGCGCGCCGCAATTTGCTGGCGCGCATGGCCGGCCGGCGCATCGTCGAGATGGTGGCTGAGGATCTCAAACCCTCCGACATCCTGACGCGCGACGCGTTCGAGAATGCGATCCGCACGCTGGCTGCGATCGGCGGCTCGACCAACGCCGTGGTGCATCTGCTGGCGATCGCCGGCCGCATCGGCGTCGAGCTGAATCTCGCCGATTTCGATCGGCTGTGCCGCGACGTGCATTGCCTGGTCGACCTGATGCCCTCGGGCCGTTTCCTGATGGAAGACTTCTACTATGCCGGCGGCCTGCCGGCGGTGCTGCGCGCGCTCGGCGAGCGTGGTCTCCTGCACAAGGAGGCGCGCACGGTCAATGGCAAGACGCTGTGGGAGAACGTCGCATCCGCATCGAACTGGAATTCGGAAGTCATTACGCCGTTCGAGGCGCCGTTCAAGACCGAAGCAGGAATCGCGATCCTCAAGGGCAACCTCGCGCCCAATGGCGCGGTGATCAAGCCGTCGGCGGCCTCGCCGGAGTTGATGAAGCACACCGGCCGCGCCGTCGTGTTCGAGAGCGTCGAGGAGATGCATCACGCGGTCGATGACGAGAACCTCGATATCGATGCCTCCTGCATCATGGTGCTGAAGCATTGTGGCCCGAAGGGCTATCCGGGCATGGCTGAGGTCGGCAACATGCCGCTGCCGGCCAAGCTGCTGCGCCAGGGCGTGCGCGACATGATCCGAATCTCGGATGCCCGCATGTCCGGCACCGCCTACGGCACCGTGGTGCTGCATGTCGCGCCCGAGGCGACGGTCGGCGGGCCCTTGGCGCTGGTGAAGAACGGCGACATGATCACGCTCGACGTCGACGCCCGCTCGCTGCATCTGCATGTCAGCGAGGAGGAACTCGCCGCGCGCCGCGCCGCATGGACACCGCCGAAGCCGCACGCGGGACGCGGCTACCAGAAGCTCTATGTCGACCACGTGCTGCAGGCCGATCGCGGCGTCGATTTCGATTTCCTGGTCGGCCGCAGCGGCTCGCCCGTGCCGCGCGACAATCACTGAGAGGTGCCGATGTCCACATCCGCAAAGCAACTCTACAAGGGCGTGTTCCCGGTGGCGCCGACGGTGTTCGATGCCGATGGTCGTCTCGACCTCGAAGGCCAGAAGCGCGCGATCGACTTCATGATCGATGCCGGCTCGCATGGCGTCTGCATTCTTGCCAATTTCTCCGAGCAGTTCGTGCTGACCGATGACGAGCGCGACCTCGTCATGACCACCGTGCTGGAGCATGTCTCGGGGCGCATCCCCGTGATCGTCACGACCACGCATTTCTCGACCTTCATCTGCGCCGAGCGTTCGCGCCGCGCGCAGGAGAAGGGCGCCGCGATGGTCATGGTGATGCCGCCCTATCACGGCGCGACCTTCCGCGTGCCTGAGAGCGCGATTTACGACTTCTACCGCGGCGTCTCGGATGCGATCTCGATCCCGATCATGGTGCAGGACGCGCCTGTGGCCGGCACGCCGCTGTCGGTCGCCTTCCTTGCTCGCATGGCCAAGGAGATCAAGAACCTCGCTTATTTCAAGATCGAGGTGCCGCGCGCGGCCGAGAAGCTGCGGGCGCTGATCGAGGCCGGCGGTGCCGCGATCGAAGGTCCCTGGGACGGCGAGGAGGCGATCACCTTGATGGCCGATCTCGACGCCGGCGCGACCGGCGCGATGACTGGCGGCGGCTATCCCGACGGCATCCGCCAGATCATCGATCCCTATTTCGCCGGCGAGCGCGACAAGGCCGCCGATGCCTATCAGCGCTGGCTGCCGCTGATCAACTACGAGAACCGGCAGCGCGGTCTGGCGGCCTGCAAGATATTGATGAAGGAGGGCGGCGTGATCCGGCACGACACATTGCGCGCGCCGCAGCCTGCGATACATCCGGCGACCCGCGCCGGGCTGATCGAGATCGCACGCCGGCTCGATCCTGTCGTGCTGCGCTGGGGACGCTGAGATGGGCGAGCTTCGGGTTGCCATCGTCGGCTTCGGCAAGATCGCGCGCGACCAGCATGTGCCGGCGATCGCTGCCACGCCGGGCATCACGCTGGCAGCGGTGGCGAGCCGCAATGCCTCGCTGCCGGGGCTGCCGCATTTCGCCACCATCGAGCAGTTGCTGCACGACGGCCCGGACATCGACGCGGTCGCGCTGTGCACACCGCCGCAGGTGCGCCGGCAGCAGGCCGTTGCCGCGCTGAAGGCGGGCAAGCATGTCATGCTGGAAAAGCCGCCGGGCGCCGGGGTGACCGAGCTTGATCCGCTGATCGCGCTTGCCGCCGAGCAGCGGCGCACGCTGTTTGCGACCTGGCATTCGCGGTACGCGCCGGCGGTCGAGCCCGCGCGGGCCTGGCTTGCGGAGCGCCGCATCACCAAGGTGCAGATCAACTGGAAGGAGGACGTGCGCGTCTGGCATCCCGGCCAGACTTGGATCTGGGAACCGGGCGGGCTCGGCGTCTTTGATCCCGGCATCAATGCGCTGTCGATCCTGACCCGCATCCTGCCTCGCCAAGTGTTTGTCACCGCCGCGGAGCTGTCATTCCCGTCGAACCGCGCGGCGCCGATCGCGGCCGATCTCACGCTCACCGACACCAGCGGACTGACGATCGCGGCTGCGTTCGACTTCCGTCAGACCGGCCCGCAGAGCTGGGACATCATCGTCGACACCGAGGAAGAGCAACTCGTGCTGTCGCGCGGCGGCGCGCGCCTGGTCGCCGGCGAGACACTGGTCGAGGCGCCGGACGAGGAATACCCCGGACTCTATCGCCGCTTCGTGGAGCTCGCGGCAAGCGGCGCAAGCGATGTCGACCTGCTACCGCTGCGGCTGGTCGCGGATTCGTTCCTGCTCGGCAGCCGCCGTATCGTCGAACCTTTCGAGGACTGACGCATGGCGAGCGCGCACATTACCCGGGATGTCTTCGGCACGCTGCCCGACGGCCGCGCCGTCGAGCGCATCGTGCTGCGTGGCGTTGATGGTTTCGAGGCGCGGATTATCACGTTCGGTGCTGCCTTGCAGGCGCTGATTGTGCCGGGCCGCGACGGGTTCTGCGACGACGTCGTGCTCGGCCATGACAATCTGGCCGGCTATGTCGACAAGCGGCAGTTCTTCGGCGCCAGCGTCGGCCGCTACGCCAATCGCATCGCGCATGGCCGCTTCGTGCTCGACGGCGAGACCATCCAGCTCGCCACCAATGACGGCCCGCACGCCTTGCACGGCGGCCCGGACGGTTTCGATCGCAAGCTCTGGCAGATCCTCGAGATCGACGAGGGTGAGCGGCCGGCGGTGACGTTGTACTATGTCAGTCCGGACGGCGAGGAGAACTATCCCGGCCGGCTCGATGTGCGATTGACGTACCGGCTCACCGGCCCGACAGAGCTGTCGATCGCGTTCGAAGCGCGGACCAGCCGTCCGACCGTCGTCAATCTCACCAACCACAGCTTCTTCAATCTCGAAGGCTTGGCGGCGGGAATGGATGTTCTCGACCATCGCCTGATGATCGCGGCCGACGAGTTTCTGCCGATCGACGCCACCGCGATCCCGCTGCAGGGCCCGCCGAGCGCGGTGGAAGGAACGCCGTTCGACTTCCGCAAATCGATCCCGATCGGCGTGTGGATCCGGCAGGACGATCGGCAGCTTCGTCATGGTCGCGGCTATGACCATAATTACTGCCTGCGCTCCGCAGACGGCGTCCGGCTGGCCGCACGCGTGGAAGCGCCGCTGTCGGGCCGCGTCATGGAGCTGCTGACCGACCAGCCCGGCCTGCAATTCTATTCCGGCAACTATCTCGACGGCAGCAGCGGCGGAAAGGGACGGCTCTATCGCCAGTCCGATGCGCTCTGCCTGGAGCCTCAGACATGGCCCAATACGCCGAACCGGCCGGATTTTCCGAGCGCGCGGCTGGTGCCGGACGAGGTCTACCGTCATCATAGCGTCTACCGTTTCTCGACCATTGGAGCCGCAGCATGATGGAGCAGGTGCCGACCTCCATTTTCTGCGACACGCATTGTCATCTCGGCGAAGGCCCGACCTATGATGTCGCGACCGACACCGCCTGGTGGTTCGACATCCGCGAAGGCCAGCTGTTCGAGGCGCGGCTCGGTTTGGGGCAGGTCCGCGTGCATCCGCTCGGCCGGATGGCGAGCGCGCTCGGCCGCATCGATGCCGAACGGCAGCTCATCGTCGCCGATGACGGCCTTTACATCCGCAACCTCGCCGATGGCGCGCTGTCGCTCTATCGGCCGCTGGAAGCGGACAATCCGGCGACCCGCTCCAACGACTCGCGCGTGCATCAATCCGGCACGTTCTGGATCGGCACCATGGGGCGCCGCGCCGAGCGCGGGGCGGGCGCCATCTATGCGCTGCATCGCGGCGAGATCGTCCGGCTGTTTCCCAATATCAGCATTCCCAATGCGATCTGCTTCTCGCCCGATGGAGCAACCGGCTACTTCGCCGACTCCGCCGAGAACGTGCTGTACCGCGTCGCACTCGATCCGGCGACGGGACTGCCGTCCGGCGCGCCCGAGGTGCTGTTGCGGCAGCGCGGCGCGGGCGACATCGACGGCGCGGTGGTCGACGCAGATGGGCTGATCTGGAATGCCTGCTGGGGCGGCGGCTGCGTCGACGTCTATAGCCCGGACGGCGTGCATCAGCGCAGCATCGCGGTGCCGGCGCGGCAGGCAAGCTGTCCGGCTTTCGTCGGAGCCGACCTGTCGCGTCTGTTGGTGACGTCGGCCTGGCAGGACATGGATGAGGCGGCGCGGGCTGCCGATCCAGGACACGGCCAGACCTTCCTGCTCGAGGTCGGCGCGCGCGGTCGCGCCGAGCCCGATGTCAGGCTCGCAAGCTAAAAGGAGGGACAAGAGCAGGCTTGTATCGCCAAACGAAGTTGTCGGAACTTGTGATCGGTGATCATGTGTTCCTTTGTTCAATCTCTAATTGAAGAAACAGGGAGTAAACGATGTCAGGACTGAAGACGATCGCCGCGGCGGCCTTGGCCGGCCTTGGCATGATGGCGCTGAGCAGCGGCGCCTTGGCCCAGAGCAAGCCGACCATCGGCATCGCGATGCCGACCAAATCGTCGGCGCGCTGGATCGACGACGGCAATAACATGGTCAAGACGCTGAAGGAGCGTGGCTACAACACCGACCTGCAATATGCCGAGGACGACATTCCGAACCAGCTCTCGCAGATCGAGAACATGGTGACGAAGGGTGCCAAGGTGCTGGTGATCGCGGCGATCGACGGCACCACGCTGTCGGACGTGCTGAAGCAGGCCAAGGCGGCCGGCATCACCGTGATCGCCTATGACCGCCTGATCCGCGACACGCCGAATGTCGACTATTACGCGACGTTCGACAATTTCCAGGTCGGCGTGCTGCAGGCGCAGTCGATCGTGGACAAGCTCGGCCTCAAGGATGGCAAGGGGCCGTTCAACATCGAGCTGTTCGGCGGTTCGCCTGACGACAACAACGCCTACTTCTTCTACAATGGCGCAATGTCGGTGCTGCAGCCCTACCTGGACTCCGGCAAGCTGGTGGTGGCCTCCGGCCAGAAGGGCATGGACAAGGTCGCGACGCTGCGCTGGGATGGGGCCACGGCCCAGGCCCGCATGGATAACCTGCTCAGCGCCTATTACGGCAACAAGCGGGTCGACGCGGTGCTGTCCCCCTATGACGGCCTCTCGATCGGCATCATCTCGTCGTTGAAGGGCGTCGGCTATGGCAGCGGCAATCAGCCGATGCCGGTCATCTCCGGCCAGGATTGTGAGGTTCCCTCGATCAAGGCGATCCTGCGCGGCGACCAGTATTCGAGTATCTTCAAGGATACCCGCGATCTCGCCAAGGTGACGGCCGACATGGTCGACGCCTCGCTCAGCGGCAAGCAGGTCCAGGTCAACGACACCAAGACCTACAACAACGGCGTCAAGGTGGTGCCGGCCTATCTGCTCAAGCCGGTAGTGGTCGACAAGAGCAATTGGGAGAAGACCCTGATCGACTCCGGCTATTACAAGAAGTCGCAGTTCGAGTAAGCTGGTTGCCCCGGCAGGCGGACGTGCAGCCTGCCGGGGTCCTTCCCAGGATTCAGTTGCGGGACATGATGCGATGACGGCAATTCTGGAAATGCAGGGCGTCAGCAAGAGCTTTGGCAATGTGCAGGCCTTGCGCGACGTCAGCTTTACCGTTGAGGCGGGCGAGATTCATGCTCTCGTTGGCGAGAACGGCGCCGGCAAGTCGACCCTGATGAAGGTGCTGAGCGGCGTCTATCCTCACGGCCGCTATGAAGGCAGGATCATCTTCGAAGGCGAGGAGCGGCGTTTCCGCGACATCAATGATTCCGAGGCGCTCGGCATCATCATCATCCATCAGGAGCTCGCGCTGATTCCGCTGATGTCGATCGCGGAGAACATCTTCCTGTCGCATGCGCCGTCGCGCGCCGGCGTCATCGATCGCGACGCGGTGTACCGGCGCACCCAGGAACTGCTGGCCCAGGTGGGCTTGCGGGAGTCGCCGGACACGCTGATCACCGATCTCGGCGTCGGCAAGCAGCAGCTGGTCGAGATTGCCAAGGCGCTGTCCAAACGCGTCAAGCTCCTGATCCTGGATGAGCCGACCGCGAGTCTGAACGAGGCCGACAGCCAGGCGCTGCTGGACCGGCTCGTGACGTTCCGCAACCAGGGCATCTCCTCGATCCTGATCACGCATAAGCTGAACGAAGTCGCCCGCGTTGCCGACCGTATCACGGTGTTGCGCGACGGCCGTTCCGTCGACAGCATCAATTGCCGCGCGGAGCCGGTCCTGGAGGACCGGATCATCAAGAGCATGGTAAATCGCGACATGGCGCATCGCTTCCCCGAGCGTCATCCCAAAATCGGCGAGCCGGTGCTGACCGTCAGGAACTGGTCGGTCTATCATCCGCTGCATCTGGATCGCCAGGTGATCAAGAATGTCGACTTCCAGGTCCGGCGCGGCGAGGTGGTCGGCATCGCCGGCCTGATGGGCGCCGGCCGCACCGAATTCGCCATGAGCCTGTTCGGCCGCGCCTGGGGCGCCCGCATCAGCGGGCAGGTCCAGCTCGAAGGCCGCGACGTCGACCTGTCGAGCGTGCCGGCGGCGATCAATGCGGGGCTCGCTTATGTCACCGAGGACCGCAAGCAGCTCGGGTTGATCCTCGCCGACGATGTCCGCAAGAACATCACGCTGGCGAGCCTCAGGCAGGTCGCGCCAAACGGTGTGATCGACGACATCGCGGAGCTGAAGGTCGCCTCCGGCTATCGCACCCGGATGCGGATCCGCTCCTCCGACGTCTACCAGGAGGTCGGCCAGCTCTCGGGCGGCAACCAGCAGAAGGTCGTGCTGTCGAAATGGCTGATGACCGATCCCAAGGTGCTGATCCTGGACGAGCCGACGCGCGGCATCGATGTCGGCGCCAAATACGAGATCTACGTCATCATCAATGAGCTTGCGGAGGCCGGCAGGGGAGTCGTCGTAATCTCCTCGGAGATGCCGGAGCTGCTCGGAATCTGTGACCGGATCTGCGTCATGAACGCCGGCGCCTTCGTTGGTGAGTTCCCCGGCCCCGAGGCCTCGCAGGAAAAGATCATGCGCGCCATCATGCGCAACGAAGCCATCATCAATCAACAAGACGACCGCTTGATGCGGGTGGGAGGAGTCCAATCATGACCGACAAGACGGTTTCGCTCCCGGAGCAAAAGGCGCACGGCAGCTTCATCAAGAACAATTTGCGCAGCTACGGCATGCTGCTGTCGCTGTTTGTGATCATGCTGTTCTTCCAGTTCATGACCGACGGCACGCTGCTGCAGCCGCTCAATCTGACCAATCTGGTGCTGCAGAACAGCTACATCGTGATCATGGCGCTCGGCATGCTGCTCGTCATCGTCACCGGCCATATCGACCTGTCGGTCGGTTCGGTTGCCGGCTTCGTCGGCGCTGTCGCCGCGGTGCTGATGGTGCAGTATCATCTCAACTTCCCGATGGCGATTCTGGCCTGCCTCGTGGTGGGCGCGGTGATCGGCGCGGCGCAGGGCTACTGGGTGGCCTATTTCGGCATTCCCTCCTTCATCGTGACCCTGGCCGGCATGCTCGTTTTCAAGGGACTGGCGCTGGCGCTGTTGCAGGGACAGTCGGTCGGACCGTTCCCGGGCACGTTCCAGAAGCTGTCGTCGGGCTTCATTCCCGAGATGTTCCCGAGCGCCGGAACGCTGTATCCGACCTCGCTTGCGATCGGCGCGGTGCTGACGCTGGCGCTGGTCTATGCCAGCGTCAAGGGCCGCTCGCGTGAGCTGTCGCACGGCATCGAGGTCGAGCCCTATGCGGTGTTCGTCGCCAAGAACGCGATCCTCGCCGGCGCCATTCTCTATTTCACCTATCTGATCGCCTCGCATCGCGGCCTGCCGAACGTGCTCGTCATCATGACGGTGCTGATCGCGCTCTACGGTTTTGTCACGCGGCGGACCGTGATCGGCCGCCAGATCTATGCC
>Ga0209677_100695_pt1 | contig 17187 bp, 12 predicted proteins | sample AraplaCvi_mCL_r2_2_FD_184285 | JGI IMG/M metagenome (GOLD analysis project Ga0209677, IMG submission 184285) | Arabidopsis root microbial communities from North Carolina, USA - plate scrape CL_Cvi_mCL_r2 (SPAdes) (version 2) | ecosystem: Host-associated > Plants > Roots > Endosphere | place: USA... | reverse complement strand
TGGCACGGACAGTCCGCGATCATAGCTGGTGCGCTGCTGCGCCGGAGCTGTGCGCATCACGACAGTGTCGCGCGGGGTTGGCGTGATTTCCGCCCGGACACCACCGCCATCCTTGCGCGATGACATGCGCTTGAACTCATCGCGCAACGGCCATTTGGCCTTTTCGGCCGCGACCTGCACGCATTCGATCAGCGCGGTGTTCTTGGCCTCGCGCCGATGCGCCTTCATGTCACCGTCGCGATAGGCGTTGATGAGACGAAACTCCATCGGATCGATCCCGGTCAGATGCGCCAGCTTGTCCATCTGGCACTCGATCGCGAAATCCATGCCGGTGACGCCGAAACCGCGCATCGCGGTCGCCGGCGTGCGGTTGGTGAACACGCAATAGATGTCGCCAAGGACGTTCGGGATCGTGTACGGCCCCGGCAGATGCGCGGCGCATTTCACCACCGCATAGCTCGACAGCCGCGTATAGGCGCCGCTGTCGAAATAGGCGCGGACCTGGCGCGCGGTGATGCGGCCGTCGCGCCTGACGCCGTCCTTGATATAGATGCGCTCGGCGCCGCGCGGCGGGCCATATTGCATCTCCTCCTCGCGCCCGAACACGTAGCGGACCGGGCGGCCGGTCAGCATCGCGCCCAGGATCGCGAGCGGCTCGGTCAGGGTATCCACCTTGCCGCCGAAGCCGCCACCGACCGTACCGCCGATGAAGTGGAAGGTGTTGGAAGGAACGTCGAGGATCTTGGCGCAGGTGTCGAGCGAGAAGAACAGCGCCTGCGTCGAGGTGTAGACCACGTAACGGCCGTTGGTGTCGGGCGCGGCGATCGAGCCGTTGGTCTCGGTCGGCGCATGCTCGATCGGCGACATCTGATAGCGCTGCTCCAGCACGTGATCGGCTTCGGCGAAGCCGCGCTCGACATCGCCGAAGCGCAGCTTCTGGTGATCATAGCGCTCGTGATAGGTGAAGGTGTTTTTCGGATAGGTCTCATTGACGACGGGCGCGCCGGGCCGCAGCGCCTCCTCGACATCGAACACGGCGGTGAGCGGCTCGTAATCGACACGGATCTTGGCGATCGCCTCATAGGCCTCGCGCGGGCCGTCGGCGACCACGGCCACGATCGGCTCGCCCTTGTAACGCACCTTGTCGACGGCCAGCGACGGCTCGTCATCCTTGCCGAAATTGATCAGGCTGAGCAGCGTGTTGAGATTGCGCGGCACGTCGCTGCCCCGGATGATCTTCCGCACACCCTGGGCGCGCTCGGCTTCCGCAGTGTCGATGCGCCTGATGCGGGCATGCGGGTGCGCGCTGCGGAGCACCTTCAAATGCAGCATGCCCTGCAGCTTGTGGTCGTCGAAATAGGCCGAGGTGCCCGTGACATGGCCGAGCATGTCCTGGCGCTGCGTGCCCTTGCCGATTTCCTTCAGATTGTCGTCGCGCTCGTCGGCGAAGATGTCCTTGCGCAATTCCAGCATGGCGATGTCCTTCAGGCGCGGGCGCGCGGCGTGGACGCCGCGGCCAGCACCGCATTGATGATCGGCTCGTAGCCGGTGCAGCGGCAGATGTTGCCGGAGATCGCCTCGACGACCTCGGCGCGGCTCGGCTGCGGATTGTGGTCGAGCAGCGCCTTTGCCGCCATCAGCATGCCCGGCGTGCAATAGCCGCATTGGGCGGCGAAATTGTCGGCGAAAGCGCGCTGCAGCGGATGCAGGTTCGGTCCTTCCTTCATGCCGTCGAGCGTCTCGACGGACCGACCCGCCACCGCCTCGGCCAATGTGAGACACGACAGGTGCAGCTCGCCGTCGATCAGCACCGAGCAGGCGCCGCAGCCGCCCTGCCCGCAGCCGAATTTCGGCGTCATGTCGCCGATCAGCTCGCGCAAGGCCACCAAGAGGTTGACTCCGCCATCGACGAAGATCGCGACGTCGCGGCCGTTGTGTCGGAATTGCAGCGCGGTCTTCGCCATCTCTCCTACTCCTGTCCGGACAGCAGCCGCCGCAGATGAACGCCGGCGATCTCACGGCGGTACCAGGCGCTGGCGAGCGCGTTGTCAGCCGGAGATGTTCCTTCCGTTACGGCCGCTGCTGCGGCGCTGATCGACCCGCCGTCGAGCGAACGCCCTTCAAGCGCGCGTTCGGCGGCCTTGGCCCGAATCGCGACCGGACCCATCGATCCCAGCGCGATGCGCGCGCCGCTGATACGGCCGCCGCCGGCCGGCAGATGCGCCGCCAGCGTGATCACCGAGCCGCCCTTCGGCCTGATTCGCGCGACTTTCCGATAGCGGAAGGCATCCGCGCTCGCCGGACGTTGGCAGGAGACTGACAATACCAGCGCGCCGTTCTGTCGCTCGCGCGTCTGCAGGAACTCCTCGATCGCGATATCGCGCACGCCGAGACCGCCGTGCACTGACACGACGGCGTCCAGCGCCAGCAGCGCCACGGTGAAATCGCCATAAGGTACCGGCGCGAACAGATTGCCGCCGACCGTGCCCATGTTGCGCACAGCCGGACCGCCGATCGATCGCGCCGGCGCGTGCAGGAAAGCCAGATCGCGTTCGGCCAGGATCCGCGCGAAGGTGACGCCGGCGCCGATCGTAACGCGGGTGCTCGATGCATCGATCCGCGTCAGCGCGTGATCCGCGGCCCGCACCACGGTCGCAATCGAGATATCGCCCTCGTTGAGCGCACGCATCACCAAGGTGCCGCCGCCGAGATAGCGCGCGCTGCGATCCGACGACAGCGCCGCAGCCGCTTCGCTGCTGCTCGCGAAGGTCTTCACTGTGACCGGCATCGTGTGGCCTCCGCGTTCATGCAGCCTCCTTGAGATGCCGGCGGATGGCGTCGAAGCCGCCTTGATAGATATCCTCCGCCACCATCTTGGTGATCTCAGCGGCATCCGCGGGCCGCGTCGTGAAGCGCGATTCCCAATGCCAGAAGGTGCGGTCACCATCGGTCACCGGCAGCAGCCGGACATGGGCCACATAGTTGAACATCGGGATCGGCGTATCGAGCAGGCAGTAGCTGAAGGTCTGCTCGAGGTCGGACAGCGCCAACAGCTGCTCGCGCAGCTCGGAGCCGTCCTTCAGCTTGAAGCGCCTGACGCAGCCGATCTTGTCGGCGGCTTGCGCGCGCTCGATCGCCGAGGTCGCGACCGCCGGATGCCAGCGGTCATGGCCGTTGAAATCGCGCAGCACATCCCACACCCTATCGGTCGGCGCATCGACGATCGTGCTCTTGACGACGTGCGGCACGACTAACCTCCGAATGCTCTTTTCAAGGCGTCGAAGCCGCTCTGAAACACGCCGCCGCCGATATTGTTGACGAGCTCGGTCTCCCGCTCCGGCGCGCAGTCGAACTCCGCGGTCCATTCCAGGAAGGTCTGATCGCCATCGGTCACCGGCGTCAGCCTGAGCGTTGCGACATAGTTCTCGACGCCCATCGGTGATTCCAGGATCGAATAGGTGCAGAACATGTCATAGTCGGACAGGCCAAGCAGCTTCTCGCGAATGCGGTCGCCATTGCGCAGGCGGAAGTCGCGCACACAGCCGATCTTGTCAGCAGGCTCGCCGCCTTCGATGCGACTTTCCGCGATCGCCGGATGCCAGTTCGGCAGGCCGTTGAAGTCGCGCACGCGCGCCCAGACGCGATCGTTGCGCGCGTTGACAACGGTGGAAACGTAAACTCGCGCCATCGTGCATCAGCCCTTCTTCTTCGGCGCGCGCTCGGCAGCCGGCTCCGCACCGCCGCCTTCCGCGGCCGGCGGCTTGCCGTCCCCCGATTTGCGCGCGGCATCCTTGATGCCCTGCATGTCGCGCGCCTCGCGGATCAGCCCCGGCATCTTGGCGAGGCTGCCGCCCTCGACGCCAATGTCGGACAGGATGGAATCGATCAGCGGTGCCTGCACCCGGTAGCGCAGCGCCGAGTCGATCACCTCATCCGTGGCGCTGCGCCCTCCATTGCCGTTGCCCCCGTGACCATTGATGCCATCGACCTGCAAGATGCGGATGCCTTCGATCTTCTCCATCGGCTTCACGCTCTCGCGCACGATGCCCTCAATGCGATCGAGCAGCTTGCGGCGGAACAGCGAATAGCGGGCTTGGTCGGTGAGCACGTTTTCGGCCTCGTTGAGCATGCGCTGCGCCTCGGCCTCTACCGCCGCCCGAACGCGCTCGGCCTCGGCCGCGATCCTGGTCTCCTCCGCCTGCTTCTCCGCGAGCAGCACCTCCACGGTCTTGCGGCGCCTCGCGATTTCGCTCTCGCGCACGGTGACGACGCGCTCGGCGGCCTCGATCGCCTGCATCCGCGCTCCCTCGGCCGCAGCACGGGCCGCGGATTCCTCCAGCGACTTCTGATGCAGCGCGATCGCCTTCTCCATCTGCGCGGTCTCGACATCCTTCTCCCTGACCACCTCCAGCTTGCGGAGCTCGCGCTCGCGTCCGATACGGGCCTCGTCCAGCCCGCGATCCGAGGCGATGCGCGCGCGCTCGACCTCCTCGCGCGCGGCGATCTCGGCCTCCTGCAGCGCTTGCACGCGGCCGACCTCGAGCTGCTCGATGGAACGACGTCGCTCCAGCCGCGCCGCTTCGAGCGCCTGCTCGCGGGTCACGTCAGCCGTCTCGACCTCCTTGCGCGCCTTGATCTCGGCTTCCTTGACCTGGCGGTCGGCGTCGATCCGCTCGGAGCGCCTCGCCGCGAGCTCGATCACCCGCGCCTCGTCGGCGAGCTCGATCGCCTTCTTCTGATCGATGTTGAGCACCTCGCGCGCCTTGGAAGAGGCGATCCGCTCGGCCTCCAGCGCCAGCTCGACCTCGATGCGCTGCCGCTCGATCACCTCTCGCCGCTTCAGCTCGGCCGCCTCGATCGCTTCGGTGCGCGCGATCTCGAGCCCGCGCGTCTCCTGCTCGGCGCGGATGCGCTCGGCCGCAACCGCCTTCTCCTGCGCGATGCGCGCCGCTTCGATCGCCTCGCGTGAGGCGATGTCGGCCTCCTCGACTGCACGGGTCCGGGCAATCTCAAGCGCCCGCACCCGCTCCTCCTGCGCAATGCGGCTGGCCTCGATCGCTTCGCGCGCCGTGATGCCGGCGACGTCGAGCGTCTGGTTGCGCTCGATCTCGAGCCGGCGCGTCGCCTGCTCGGAGCCGATGCGCTCGGCCGCGAGTGTCCGCTCGCGGGCAATGCGTGCGGCCTCGACCGCCTGCTGCGCCGCGATCTCGGCTTCCTGGATGGTGCGCACCTGCGCGATCTCCAGCGCGCGGGTCCGCTCGTCGGAAGCGATGCGCTCGACATTGACGGTCATGGTCTGCGCGATCCGCGCCTTCTCGGTCGCCTCACGGGCCGCGATCTCGGCTTCCTCGACCGTGCGGGTACGCTCGATCTCGCGCCGCCGGGTCTCCTCTTCATTGGCGATGCGGGCATCGGTGACGATACGATCCTGCTGGATACGCGCCTTCTCGACCGCTTCGCGCGCCGCGATCTCGGCCTCCTCGACCGTTCGGGTGCGCTCGATCTCGCGCTGCCGAACCTCGCGCTCGGAGGCAATGCGCGTCATGTCGATGGCACGCTGATTGGCAATCCGCGCCTTCTCGATCTCCTCCCGCGCCAACAGCTCCTTCTCCTCGACCGCCCGCATGCGCTCGATTTCCCGGTGGCGGGTGTCGCGTTCGGAGGCGATACGCGCGTCGGCAATGGCAAGCTCGTTGGCGATGCGCGATTTCTCGATCGCCTCGCGCGCCAGGATCTGCGCCTGCTCGGCCTCGGTCTCGCGCAGCGCGCGCTCGCGCGCCACTTCCGTCCGCTGCAGCGCACGGCGCATCTCGATGTCGCGCTCCTGCTCCAGCCGCGCGGTCTCGCTCTCGCGCTCGATGTCGAGCGCCTGCCGCTCGGCTTCGAGATTGCGGGTGCGGATGCGGATCATCGAATCCTGCTCGATGTCATTGCGCAGCTTGCGCTTGGCCTCGATCTCCTCCATCAGGCTGGTCAGGCCCTGCGCGTCGAACCGGTTCGATGGATTGAAATATTCCAGATCGGTCTGGTCGAGATCGGTGATCGCGACCGACTCGAGCTCCAGGCCGTTCTGCGCCAGCGCCTCGGCCGCAGCCGCTTTGACCCGTGCGACATATTCGCCGCGCTGCTCGTGCATCTGCTCCATCGTCATCTCCGCCGCGACCGACCGGATGGCGGAGACGAACTTGCCGGACAGAAGCGCGGAGAGCTGCTCCGGCTCCATCGTGCGCCGTCCGAGCGTGGCTGCGGCAATAGCAACTGCTTCCCGCGTCGGCTGCACCCGGACATAGAAATCGGCCTCGATGTCGACACGCATGCGATCGCGCGTGATCACCGCGTCCTGCTTGGCGCGCGTGATCCCCATCGGCAGCACGTTCATGTTGACCGGCGTGGTGTCGTGGATGAACGGCAGCACGAAGGCACCACCATTGATCACGACGCGTTCGCCGAGGAAGCCAGTGCGAACGAAGGACACTTCCTTGGACGAGCGGTGGTACAGCCAGTTCACGATGTAGACGGCGACCACGATCACGACGATCGCAATGATCAGCCAAAGGATCAATTCGCCGATCAGGTTCCCGGACATCTCTTCTCTCCCTTAATCTTTAGCGGGTTCCGATCGCCTTGAACCGGCGAACCTGCTCCGTCAGCGCCCGCTCGACCGGCAGCCGCTCCATCGACGATGCGCCATAGAACCCGTGACATTTGCGCGTGTGCTTCATGATGAAATCCGCATCGGCCGGCTCGGCGATCGGGCCACCATGCGCCAGCACCAGCATCTCGGGATTGACGCTGAGCGCAGCCGCGGCCCAGGCATCGATCCGCGCTGGACAATCTTCGAGCTTCAGCGCGGTCTGTGCGCCGATGGCGCCGCCGGTGGTCAGACCGAGATGGCAGACGATGATGTCGGCGCCGGCGATCGCCATCGCGGCCGCCTCGGCTTCGCTGAACACATAAGGCGTGGTCAGGAGGTCCTTCTCCCGTGCCTTGGCGATCATGTCGATCTCCAGCGCATAGGACATGCCGGTCTCTTCCAGATTGGCGCGGAAGATGCCGTCGATCAGCCCGACGGTCGGGAAATTTTGCACGCCCGCGAAGCCCAGCGCCTTGAGTTGATCCAGAAACGCATCCATGTCGCGGAACGGATCGGTGCCGTTGACGCCGGCCAGCACCGGCGTCTTGGTCACCACCGGCAGCACTTCTCCTGCCATCTCGACGACGATCGCGTTGGCATCGCCATAGGGCATCAGCCCGGCGAGCGAGCCGCGCCCGGCCATCCGATAGCGGCCGGAATTGTAGATCACGATCAGGTCGACGCCGCCGGCCTCCTCGCATTTGGCCGACAGGCCGGTGCCGGCGCCGCCGCCGACGATCGGCTCGCCCTTCGCCGCCATGGCGCGGAACTTCTTCAACAGCGACGCTCGTTCAAACCGTGCCATCGGTCACCTCGCCACCCGTCGCCGCGTGGTGCTGCGGCCGACCAGACTGCGCAGCGCGCCCACCACGGCTGCCGCGAATTCCGGCTCGTTGATATTGCGCCTGATGCGGATGAGCTGGCGGCTGCCGGTCTGGCGCACCGTCTGCTCCAGCGCGCGAAACAGCGCCGCATCCGCTTCCGGGTCCCAGAACGGCTGGCCTGGCGCATCCAATGCCGACACGCCGCCGTCGGGCAGGAAGAAGCGCACCGGCCCATCCATCTGATTGAGCCGCTCGCCGATCCAGCGGCCCATGCGCGCATTCTCCTCCGCGGTGGTGCGCATCAAGGTCACCTGCGGATTGTGGACGTGGAATTTCCGCTGGCGATAACGTTCGGGGATCGTCTCCGGCTTGCCGAAATTGACCATGTCGAGCGCGCCGACCGAGCCAACATATGGCAGGTGGCTGCGGATGATCGCACCGAGGCGATCCTCAGTCGCCGGGAACACGCCGCCCATCAGGAGGTCGCACACCTCGGTCGTGGTGAGATCGACGACGCCAGCCAGCAATCCGGAATCGACCAGCTTCTCCATCGACTGACCGCCGACGCCGGTGGCGTGGAACACCAGACACTCGAAATCACCGCGGAGATCAGCCGTGATCTTCTGCACGGCAGGTGTCGTCACGCCGAACATGGTGATGCCGATCGCCGGCAGCTTGCCGCTGCGATCGCGCGTCTGATTTGCGCGCGCATCGAGTTGCGCCTTGACCATGCCAACCAGCGCGTTCGCACCATTGGCGAGCACGGTACGTGAGATCGAGTTCAGCCCCTGCACATCGGTGACCGAATACATCATCGTGATATCGGCCGGTCCGACATAGGGACCGACATCCCCTGAGGCGACCGAGGAGATAATCAGCTTCGGTACGCCGATCGGCAGCGCGCGCATCGCGGGCGCGACCAGCGAGGCGCCGCCGGAGCCGCCGGCCGAGATGATGCCCGCGACATTGCCTTGCCGGCGCAGCCAGTTGGCAAAGGCATCCGCCATCGCCGTGACGGACGCGCCGCGATCGGCACCAAACACGGCCGCGCCGCCGCGCCCGTGGTTGAGCGCGATCTCCTGCGCCGAGACATCGCAGGTGGCGGCCTTGCCGCTGGTGGAGAGATCGACCAGCCGCGCCCGCAAACCGGCGCTCACGATGATGTCGCGGATGAAGCGCAGCTCGTCGCCCTTGGTGTCGAGCGTGCCGGCGACCAGCACCACCGGCTGACCTGACGGCTGCGACGATCGAGCGGGTTCAGCGCGGCGGGGGGCCGCGGTTTCGGGATGCGCAACGCCAGTCGATTGCGTACGCGCAGCCGCCTCGATCCGCGCGATCGGCGCCGGCTGCGACCAGCGCGTCGGCAATGTCGGATTGGAGATATAGACACGGACCGGCGCACCGCTATGCCGCCGCGGCGCTGCATTGGTTGGCTGTGCGCTGGCTTGCCCCGCCTCGACAACAGGCTCGGCATGAACGCCGACGCCGAGCAACCGCTGCTGCAGGTCGCGATCGGCCGCAAGCCGCGCCGAGTCGATGATGCGGTTGATGCGGCCGTTGACCATGATCGCGACGTTCTTCGAGATGGCGGTGGCGACGCCGATGTTCTGCTCGATCACCAGCACCGAGATCTCGTCCTCGTCGCCGAGGCGCACCAGCATGTCCTCGACCTGCGCGACGATCACCGGTGCGAGGCCTTCGGTCGGCTCGTCCATCACGAGCAAGTGCGGATTGGTGAGCAGCGCACGTCCGATCGCGAGCATCTGCTGCTCGCCACCGGAGAGTTGTCCACCGCCATTGTTCCTGCGCTCGGCAAGGCGCGGGAACGTGTCGTAGATGCGCTCGATGGTCCATGAGCCCGGTCGGATACCGGCGGTCAGCCGCAGATGTTCGTCGACGGTGAGCGAGCGCCAGAGACGCCGTCCCTGCGGGACATAGCCGACGCCGAGGCGAGCGATGCTGGCTGGATTGAGCCGGGTGATGTCCTGACCGCGCACCCGCACCGAGCCGGCGCTCGGCGGCAAGAGGCCCATGATGGTCTTGCACAGGGTGGTCTTGCCCATGCCGTTGCGACCGACCACCGAGAATACGCCGGATGGCAGCGTGAGATCGACGCCCTGCAGCGCGTGGGAATGACCGTAGTAGACATCGAGGCCGCGGACTTCGAGCGCAGGCCGCGTGGAGCTGCGGTCATTCATGGCCGCCTCCGAGATAAAGTTCCTGCACCTCCGGATCGGCTTCGATCTCCTGCGGCAGGCCTTCCTTGAAGATGCGGCCGTTGTGCATCATCGTCACGCTCTCGACCACACGCAGCGCGACATCCATGTCGTGCTCGATGATGATGTAGCCGATGTGCCGGGGCAGTGAGGTCAGGATCTCGATCAGCTCGCGCCGCTCGGTCGGCGACAGGCCGGCCGCCGGCTCGTCGAACAGGATGAAACGGGGCGCGCCGGCGAGCGCCAGCGCGATCTCAAGCTGGCGCTGCTGGCCATGCGCCAGCTCGGCGACGCGCCGATCCTTGGCCGGCGTCAGATGCACGGCCTGGATCAGGCTCTCGGCCGCATGCATCAGCGCGTCGTTGGCGCCGGGGCGCAGCAGCGAGAAGCGCCCGCGCGAGACGCCGCGGCAGGCAAGATAGACATTGTCCTGCACCGTGAGACCGGGAAACAGCGCCGAGATCTGGTACGTGCGCCGCAGGCCGCGCCTGATGCGCTCATAGGGCGGGAAGCGGGTGATATCCTCGCCGAAAAATCGGATGGTGCCGGAGGTCGGCAGGAAATCGCCAGTGACGCAGTTGAACAGCGTGGTCTTGCCGGCGCCGTTGGAGCCGAGCACCGCGCGCCGCTCGCCCGGCCGCACCGTGATGGTGATATCGGTCAGCGCCGCCAGCGCGCCAAACATGCGAGTGACGCCCCGCAGTTCGAGCGCAGCGCCCGAGCCAATCGCAGAGAAGCGTTGCGCGACGCTATCCATGGTGCGCGCCTCGCTGCGTTCGCGCGCCGCGTCGGTGCCAGTGCTCCCACAGCCCGACGATGCCGTCAGACGACCAGAACACGATCACCAGGAAGCCGGCGCCGATCAGCAGGCGGAAGCGGTTGCCGTCGAGCCCGAGCTGGATCAGCACATCGAGCGCGAACGTCCGCAGAAGGACGAAGATGAACGCGCCGATATAGGCGCCAATCGGCCGGGTGATGCCGCCGACCACCGCGATGATAAGGATGTCGATGCAACGCTCGACCGCGACCGATCCCGGCGAGATCTGCCGGTAGTTCCAGACCTGCAGCACGCCGCCGAGGGCCGCGATCAACGAGGCGATCGCATAGGCCGCGACACGGTGGGCGTTGACGTGAAAGCCGAGCGCGGCCATCCGCCTGGGATTGTCGCGTAACCCCTGCAGCGCCAGGCCGAACGGTGCGCGGGCGATGTAGAGCACCGCAAAGTAGCAGGCGGCGGCGACGCCGAGCGTCACGTAATAGAACGGAATGTCGGCGCGCCAGTCGACGCCCCAGAACTTCGGCGTCGCAATGGTGTTCAGACCAGTGTGGCCGTTGAAGATCGCCCAGTTCTGGTTGGTGAAATAGTAGAACGCCGCCCCGATCGCGAGCGTGATCATGATGGTATAGATGCCCTCGGTGCGCACCGCGAGCGCGCCGCCGAGCGTGCCGAACGCGGTTGCCAGCGCCAGCGCCATCGGGACCGCCAGCCACCAGGGCCAGCCGAGGCTGATATTGGCGCTGCCGGAGACGCCGAGCACGCCGACCATGTAACCGGCGAAGCCCGCAATGGTGAGCTGCATCAGGCTGACCATGCCGCCATAGCCGGCCAGGAACATCAGGCTGAGCGCGATGGTGCCGAGGATCAGCGTGGTGCCGAAGATCTCGATCAGGAAGAAGCCGTTGGCGAGCAGCGGCATGATCAGCAGGATGACCGCGACCAGCCACGGCAGCGGATGCTCGCTGATCGACCAGGGCGGCGCGGCCGGCTGCTGCTGCGCCGCAGTCGCCGGCGGCCTGGCATGCAGAGGAGCGCGTTCGGCGAGCGACATCGTCAGCGCCTCGCCATCAGGCCCTGCGGCCGCAGCGCCAGCACCAGCACCATGATCAGGAAGGTGACGACGATCGCGTAGGTCGGGATGTAGACCGAGCCGAGCTGCTCGGCGAGCCCGATGATCAGCGCGCCCAGCGCCGCGCCCGGGATCGAGCCCATGCCGCCGACGATCACGACCACGAGCGAGGCGAGCAGGAAGCGCGTATCCTCGCCCGGCGACAGCGACTGGAAGGTGCCGCCGACCACGCCGGCGATGCCGGCAAGCCCGGCGCCCAGCGCGAACACGCCAACGAACACCAGCTGAATGCGGATGCCGGTCGCAGCCAGGATATCGCGATCATCGACGCCGGCCCGCACCATCAGCCCGACGCGGGTGCGGTTCAGCGCTAGCCACATCAGGATGCCGATCACGACCGAGGCTGCGAAGATCACCAGCCGCACCAACGGATATTGTAGATAGACCGCCTCGCCGGAGGATTTCACCGCGGTGACGAACGGCAACTGGATCGGCCCGATCAGCCAGCTCGGGGTCTGGATCTGATAGAAATCGCCGCCGAACGCCCACAGCATCAGATCGGCGAACACGATCGAGAGCCCGATCGTCACCATGGTCTGGCGCAGCTCCTCGCCCTCCATGCGGCGAAACACCAGGAGTTGCAGCAGCACGCCGACCAGCGCCACCACGACGAACGCGACGATGAAGCTGAGCAGCCAGGAGCCGGTGGCGGCGCTGACGGCATAGCCGACATAGCCGCCGAACAGATAGAGCGAGCCGTGGGCGAGGTTGACGTTGCGCATCAGGCCGAAGATCAGCGTGAAGCCGCTCGCCACCAGGAAATAGAGGCCGCCGAGCGTGATGCCGTTGAGCACGGCATTGAGGAATACCCGCTTGCGCCCGATCGCCTCCTCCAAGCCCGGCGGCCACACCGCGAGCACGAGCCATAGCAGCACGCCGGCCGCGATCAGAATGATCAGCGCCCATGCCGGATGACGCTCGATGAAGCGCGTCACGGTCATGATTGGTGCCGGGCCGTCGCGACGGCGCGCTGCATGGTTCCTCCCGAACCGCGGCCGTCTTGTTATCTTGACGGGCATTCGCCCTGGCCGCGTTGTCGGCGATCCTAGCGACGGCGCCTGCGCGGCATTTGACCGTCAGTCTCTTTTCGCGTGCCGCGGGTGCGTCATGCGCGCAGCACCTTTGCTGCACGGCGATAGTCGGTCGGGGCCATGCCGACATTGGCGGCGAAAAAGCGCGTGAAGCCGCTCTGCGACGAGAAGCCGAGGTCGAAGCCAATGTCGACGATCGGCGCCTCGGTGGTAACCAGCGCGTCCAGCGCCTGCTCCATGATCAGCGTGTTGAGATAGAGATGCGGCGTAACGCCGGTCTGGGTGCGGAACAGCCGGTAGAAATGCGGCCGCGACAGCCCGGCCTCGCGCGCGATGCTGTCGAGCTCGATCTCCGCGCCCGGACTCTCCGACATCAGCCGGATCGACTTGCGGACGCGGAAGTCGGTTACCCCGGCGCAAGGCTTCTGCTCCGGCTCGGCCGCGGCGGACTGCCAGCTCTCATCATGGCAGATGTCGATCAGCTGCCGCAGCTCGCAATCCAGACTCGACAGCGACGGCGCGCCGCAGACCAGCGCCGCGGTACGCCGGATCTGCTTTTCCAGCGCCGCAGTGCGCCGAAAATGCGTGCGGCCGAAGCGCAGCGATGTGCCGCTCGCGACATCCGGTGCGAACCATTCGGCGTTGACATAGAGCACGAAAAACACCGCGCCATCGCCGAGATCCGCGGGCAGGAAATTATGCGGCTCCCACGGATTGACCGCGACGATCGCGTTCTCGTCGAGCCTGAAGCGCCGGTCGCAGACGTCGATCGACGCCGGCGTGCCGCCGACATGGAAGATCAGGTGGCCTTCGCGGTGCGCATGCACGTTGAAGGGCCTGTTCAACTGATACACCGTGGCACGACCGAACCGGCCGTGGAAGACGGCGAGCGCCCTGCTCATTCCCTCCCTCCTCAGGGATGGACTGCTGTGTTGGCCGCAGCGTTCCTCAACGGCGGCGGAAATTCAAGGGCCGCGCGCCAGCGGCAACCTGGCGCACGGTTCCCATCGCAGGTGCAGCAATTAGGTCAATACTTCTTGCATTCCGGCACGGTGCGGCTCGGCAGACCGATCTTGGCGAACACCGCCGGATCATAGCCGAGCGTCTGGTTCACGTTCGGGATCACCTTAACCACCTTGCTGAACAGCGCGCCCTTGCCGTCATCGACCACCTCGGTGACGAAATTGGTGCCGATCGCCTGGCGGTTGGAGTCGAGCTTGATCTTGCCGTTGGGTGCGTCGATCTCGATCTTCGCCAGCGCGTCCTTCAGCTTGGATTGATTGTCGCTGAGATCGCCATTGACCTGGCGCAGCGCCAGGATCAGCGCCATCGTCGAATCGTAGTAGTTGGTCGCGAGCAGCGAGGGCGAGGGGAAGCGCTTGTTCGGCGGGAACGCATCCTGATAGGCCTTGACGAACTTCTGCCAGTTCGGATCGTCCCAGGTGTCGGCCTGGCCGCTGGCGGCGATGGTGCCGATCAGCGCGTTCTTGGCGCTGCCCTTCGAGGACAGGATGGTCTGATCGATCATGATCGAGCCGCCCATCAGGTGCGCCTTGCCGCCGGCCTGCTGGTACTGGTTGAGGAAGTTGACGGCGTCGGCGCCACCAAGGCCGAGATAGATCGCATCGACGTCGTCGGGCAGCGCCGCGATGACGGAGGCGAAATCCTTGGTGCCGAGCGGCACCCATTGCCGGTTGGTGACCTGGCCGCCTGCACCGCAGAATTCCAGCACCAGGCCGAACACCTGGGTGTAGATGAAGGAATAATCCTCGCCGACGGTCGCGATCTTGCGATAGCCCTTGGTGTCATAGGCGTATTTGCCCAAGCCCACCTGCCACTGCGCGCCGTCCATGTTGTAGCGGAAGAAATTCGGCGCCGGATCGACGTAAGTGGCTTCCTGTGCGCCGGAGGCGGCGTTGACGAAGGTCAGCTCCGGATGGGTCTTGGCGAAATTCTTCACCGCAATGCCCTCGTCGCCTGACAGCGGCGACAGCAGGATCTGCACATGATCCTGCTCGATCAGCTTGCGCACCGCGCGTACCGCAGAGTCGGGCGTGGCGTCGGTCGAGGCGACGACAAACTCAAGCTCCTTGTCGCCGACGGTCTTGCCGAGCACGTTGAGCGCGGTCTGGTGGCCGCGCATGCCGTCCTCGCCGAGCACCGTGTAGGTACCCTCCAGCGTCGCGGTGACGCCGACCTTGATCTTGTCGGCCGCGTGCGCCGTGGTCGCACACAACAGCGCCGTCAGCACCGCGAGCCCCAAACCGCCTCTCACCATCGCTATCCTCCCTCTGTGCGCCGGATTCGTTGTCCGGCGTGATGTGACGGGGCCGTGTGCGTTGCGCGGCCCTCGTGTTGACCCGCAGGCTAGCGCAGGAGGTGCGGCCGGCGCCCCGCGCGGACCCTGCGCGGCTTGACGGGCAGTCTCATTTTGCATGCTGCGCCGCGCTGCTCTGTCGCGATGCAACACGCGATTGCGCGATGATTTGACGCTGCGGTGCTGTGACACGCATTGGAGTGCGCGCGTCGGCTCCTGCGTTCTCCGCTCGTCATCGCCCGGCTTGGCCGGGCGATCCAGTAAACACAGGCAGTCATGCGGAAGGGAGAATGTCATCCCCTGATGTCAAACAGCTCAGCCGCTCGCGTCCTCGCAGCGCGTTTGCGCCCGAGCCTTGGCGGCATCATCGCCCTCGAAAATCGAGAGGGCGCAGGGAAGGCCGGGAGCTCGCCGCCCCCATGGCCCGCGTGCGAAAAAGAATGCACGCGGCGGTTACCACAGGTTCGGCCGAGACATCCCAGCCTTCCCTGCGCGATGGTGTTACGGTTGCTCCGTGCTCTCCCCGGGGACCGGCTGTATTGCCCCCGTCGTCCGCGCGCTCGTCAAAGCAGGCACGAACTTGGCATCAGCACCGGGATGCCAGGACCACACGGCTTGGCCGTCCGCAAGTGCGCGTTCGTCCGCGTGATGAGATCACGCTTGCACGCCATCGCGGCCCACCGCTCCCCGCACTCCACGTATCGTGACGACGCGTACGTCCCTCTGCATGAGGCGGGATGGACGAGAGATAACACGATTTCTGAAAAAAAGAAAGAAAATTTTCGACGCTAACCTAGCAGGGGAAACGGGATTGAAACCACAAACGTATTTGACCTGAGGGAGCAAGCATTCCGCTATGAGACGACTTCGGGACTGCCCTTTACGATCAGCTTGCCGTCGAGACGCAACTCGCCGAGTTTGACAATGTCCGCCAAAGCGCTCTCCACGACCTCTCTCAGTTGTGCGCTTGTTGATCCAAATCCGAACAATCTGGCCACGACCTGGACCAACTGGCCCTGCTCCGCACCAAAATTCTCGGAGACAATCTTCATGATTGCCAGCTTGATCTCATCGGGCGGCAGGTATTCAGGCTTACGTAGACCGTTCGACTCGACCTCGCTGCGATCTCGAACGAGTACCTCCCGCCCAGGCAGAGAGTAGAACGGACCGCCTGCGATTTCGCCCTCTTGCTCTGCGGCGCGAATGGCAGCCTGCACCGTATCGCGGATTCGGCTTCCGGCGCGAGCCAGTCCCCACAACGATCGAATCCGTACGACGATTTCGGACTCATGGATCGGTCCTTCGATCGCGATGACTCGCACGACGTATTTCGCCATCTCGGACAACGAGGTCTCGTGGGGCTCTCGTTGACGGTTGACCGAAAAGCTCGCCTCTTCGTACCGGGGGACACCAGTGCCGCCCATTTCATTGCCGACTTCGGTCACGATAAGTTCAGCACCATCGTCCGGGCCAGATTCAAAGCGAATCGGAACGGCAGCAGCGGGCTGTGACGCACGCTCATCCGACTCGCGCCAATGCGCTTTTGCAGCCTCGATCGCCTGCACAACCTTTGCTGTCTCTTCCTCTGGTCGAAGAAACCAGTCGGTCGACCAGATTCGGTGCAATATCCAGCCGTTCGCTTCGAGAACATTCTGCCGGAGTCGATCTCTATCTCTGGCGGAGCGGGACGAATGATACTGCGCTCCATCGCACTCGATCCCGAGGATAAACCGGCCAGGCTTTTCTCGATCCGCAACAGCCAGGTCGACGAAAAAGCCGGCGCTACCGATCTGACTCCTGACGTCGTGGCCGAGTGCTCTCAGTCGTTCGGCGACTTGCTCCTCGAAGATAGAGTCGGGATCGCGTCCTGTCTCGCCGGCCAGATCGAGCCTGCCGGTTTGGGCAAACGAAAGAAAAAGCTTGAGCGCGGCAATCCCACGCCCCTTCGAACGAGAAAGATCGATATCGTCCCCGGTGATCGACGAGAACACCTCGCACCGCAATTTCGCGCGAGAAATGAGCACATTCAAGCGGCGCTCGCCTCCATCTGAATTCAGCGGGCCAAAGCTCATCGGGATGAATCCCTCCTTGGTTCGACCATAGCCAAGCGAGATGAAGATCACGTCGCGCTCGTCGCCCTGGATGTTTTCCAAATTTTTGACGAAGAAGGGTTCGCTGCTGCCGCGGCTGAAAAACTCCTCGGTATCCGAATGCTTTCGCCGCAGGACTTCAAGTTCGTTCTGGATGGCTTGACGCTG
>Ga0209677_100692_pt1 | contig 17226 bp, 21 predicted proteins | sample AraplaCvi_mCL_r2_2_FD_184285 | JGI IMG/M metagenome (GOLD analysis project Ga0209677, IMG submission 184285) | Arabidopsis root microbial communities from North Carolina, USA - plate scrape CL_Cvi_mCL_r2 (SPAdes) (version 2) | ecosystem: Host-associated > Plants > Roots > Endosphere | place: USA... | reverse complement strand
CGGCATTTGCAAATTCATCTCGGATGCTGTCTACGACGGCCGTCTCGTATCCGACCCATCCGCCAAACGGCAAACGATCGACATCGGTGATACGAAGGACGAGGCGCTTGCTGCGACCGGACTACGCTTCGTTCCCGTCGATCATGCCGGTTTTGCGCAACGGTGCCCGCCGGAGGCCGACCGCCTCAAGAAGACCTACGACACATTGCTTGGCAGGCCGTGGGTCGACCAGAAAGGTACCAGGAAGACGATCGGCATCGACGATATTCTGGTCGTAACGCCTTATAACATGCAGGTGAACCATCTTCGCGAGGTCTTGCCGAACGGCGCTCGTGTCGGGACAGTCGACAAAATTCAAGGACAGGAAGCCGCCGTCGTATTGATTTCGATGACCACCTCGTCCGGCGAGGATATGCCGCGGAACATCGAGTTTCTATACAGCCGCAACCGTCTCAATGTGGCGATCAGCCGGGCGCGATGCCTTTCCGTCGTCTTCGCAAGCCCGCGTCTCCTGGAAATACCCTGCAATACGATCGAGCAGATGCAGCTCGTGAACACGCTTTGCTGGGCCAAACATTATTCCGACGCGTCCGGGGTCGCCAACTAGATTGCCTGCCTTCAGGTTTGGCCGTGATGAACGTTGAAGCGATACCTCGGCTTGGCAATCCTCACATGCCACCTCTGGAGATCGGAGAGTCGGCCCCGGTTGGGGGGCTTGGGGGCAAGTAGACCGGGGCCGCTCCGCCAGCATCGGCGGCGATGCTTGGCAGGTGGTCAATTGGCGTGCGGTGCAGGTGGTTCCAAGTTGTTCAATCGCAGATTCGTGGTCGGTCTCCGGATGCTGCTTTTACGGACGCGGAAACGGGTCGACGCCTGGCGCCAGTATCCCCACATGGGTGCCGCTTTCGTGCAGTTCGAGCCAGCCGCGTTCGACGGCGAACTTTAGGCCGGCACCGAACCCGCTATGCCTTGAGCGCGAACAAGAAAGGTGCGTTGACCTTCTCGACATGAACGCGTTCGTCCTGAACCGGCGCGACACCGATCGCTAACTCCACCAGTTTGCGGGCCGCGGCTTCTGGGTTGGCGTAGGGACTGGCTTCAGCGAGTTTTCATGCAGCAGCTTGATCCTCCTTCGTTCCACGCGCCACGATTCTCAATGTGCCGTCCGGGAGCGGCCGCTGCAGCTCGAGCGCCTCGTCCGCTGGCGCGGTCATCCAGATCTCGACTTCTTCCGGGGTCGTCAGGATCACGGGCATCGCCTTCGGGTGGATGGCGAAGACTTCCGTGTTCGCTTCCGTCGTCAGGAACGCGTAGAGGTCGTTTGTGGTCTCGCCTTCCTTGACCTTCCGGACCGACGTCCAGTTCGCCCAGATGCCGGCAAAGCACGCAAGCGGGCGGCTCGCGTTGAGCGCGAACCAGATGTCGCCACCCTCGGCCTTGTTGAACTCGCTGAAACTGTTGAACGGCACCACGCACCGGTGCTCCGGTCCCAGCCACCTCGTCCAGTGCTTTGACTTTACGTTGCGGATGTTGGTTGTGCCGGAGTCCGGCTCCATTCGGAGCATTTGTTTGAAATCGACCGGCTTGCCCTTGGCCTCCAACTTCGCTGCGCGCTTCTTGGTCGCCAACATTAGCGCTTGCGCCGACGACGGCATGCCCCAGCGCGCGGTTGCGAGTTCGCGGCCGTCGGCACCGGTCCGCACGATCGGCGCCTTGTAATCCGGAAACACGCCAGGCATCGGCGCGAGGTTGCCGACATACTGGTTGACGACGCGAAACAAGGCGCTGATGGCGGCCTGGTTGGTCGTGATCGAATACAAGTTGCACATCGTCAGGTCTCCGTAGCGGCCTGGCGAGGGCGCTCGGCCAATTGTAGCAGCGTGGCCGCCGGGCGGCGATTGGCCTTTGCGCATTTGCTGCAGCGGAGCCGGCTCGCCAAATCGTGCACGAAAGTCGTCGGCGGATGGCGCAGCGCGGCCATGTCGACGTCCCGCCGGGTCTTGCAGCGCGAACACTCGATCTCGAGCCACGGATAGCCACCGTTGATTGCTTGGTCGACCGTCGGCGACGGATCGACTGGCTCGCCGTCGCTCCACATCCTTTCGTTCCAGGACTGACAAAGCAGCTTGTCGGCCTGGCGGATCAGGATTTCCCCCTTCGCTCGAATCTCGGCAGACTGGCCAGCGAGAATCGTCGTCATCGCGCGCGCCTTGCCGAGTTCCTTGCCCAGAGCCTTTCGATCGCCTCCAGAGAGCGGTGTCGGGTGGTGCTTGGGCGCCATCGACCGGCGCCTAATCGAATGTCGGCCAACAGCCATCCTCTTCGTGACGGCCCGTACGCTCCCGACACGTGTTGTCCAGCAGGCGTTGCCCGACGCTCTTCCATAGCGCGTCCGGACCGTAGAGGCGCGTGGCATCCACCTTCTGGATTTCGACGATCCGTCCGCAGCGGCGGCAGCCTACGCGCAGAATATGTTGAGGAATCTGGTTGAGGGGCAGCGCCCCGCCGGAGCGGCCGGGGCGAACTTCGGTGAGAGGATCGTCCAGGAGCGCCTGCCAGTATTCCTGCGGAAGTTCATCGCCGGGAGCCAATCCGGGCTTCGTCGGCACGTTTCCGCCGACGGCAAGGGCCATTTTTTCCATCTGCTTGGGGGTCGGCATGCGCCAGCTCGCGGGTCGGTCCGTCATTCCCCAATAGAACATATCAAGAACGTTGGAGTCGATAGCCGATCCGAAAAAAATCCTCCTGTGGGCTCTGACAGGCTGTCGGAACCATGGTTCGCCGTTCGTCTTGAGTCCGAGCCGCCCCCGAACGGAGTATTGCGTAGTCATGGCCCCGCGCGCCAACTGGAAGGGCTTCCTCCGCCTCTCCCTCGTCACCTGTCCGGTCGCGCTCTATCCGGCGACGTCGGAGAGCGAGAAGATCAGCTTCAACCAGCTCAATAGGGTGACCGGTCACCGCATCAAGTATCTCAAGGTCGACGCCGATACCGGTGACGAGGTACCGAACGAGGACATCGTCAAGGGCTATCAGCTCGAGAAGGATCAGTTCATCGAGGTGACCAAGGAGGAGCTCGAGGAGATCGCGCTGGAGTCGACGCGCACCATCGAGATCGACGAATTCGTCGACAAGGCCGACATCGACCCGCGCTATTTGATCCGCCCCTACTACCTCAGGCCCGACGGCAAAGTCGGTCACGACGCCTTCGCCGTGATCCGCGAGACCATCCGCGAGATGGATAAGGTCGCGATCGGGCGGGTGGTGCTCACCAGTCGTGAGCACATCATCGCGCTCGAGCCGCGAGACAAAGGATTGATAGGCACCCTGTTGCGCTATCCCTATGAGGTCCGCGATCCCGCGGAGTACTTCGACGAAATCCAGGACGTCAGAGTCACCAAGGACATGCTCGACCTCGCCAGGCACATCGTCACCCAGAAGGCGGGTCGGTTCGATCCCGAGAAGTTCGAGGACCACTATGAGACCGCGCTGGTCGATCTCATCAACCTGAAGCGTGCGGGCAAGCCGATCACTCCGAAAGAACGGCCGCGCGGCGAGAATGTCGTCGATCTGATGGACGCGCTGCGCAAGAGCGTCGGCGGCGCCGCGGCCGAGACCAAGGCATCGAAGAAACCGGCCAAGAGGGCGAAGAAGGCCTCGGCCGGTCAGAAGGAAATGCTGATGCCGATTGCCGGGAAGAAGCCGGCCAAGGAATCCTCAGCGAAGAGGCCCGCAGCCGGCGCGCGGCGGAAGTCGGCGTAGGAACCTAAGGGTGTTGAGGACGCTTGCTTCAGCAAACCTAGGAGGACTGCATGGATGCGCGCGAAATGTCGGCGATGACAGAAGCCTCCGGACTGCCGAACGATCCGAACGGCTTTGCGAAGCATCTTCCCGGAACGTCGGGGATGAGGAAACAGACGGACCTCCGGCAGGCCGCGGAGGAATTGGCGGAGCGACTCCGGAAGATGACGGTGGAGGCGCCGCTGCGCTCGCTTTTGGCGGCGGGTTTGGTTCGCTCGTCGGCGCTAAAACCGAACCTTGCGGGTCGCCTCCAGCCTCCATGCCAAAAAAGCTGAAAACCTACCAGACGTCGCTGGGCTTCTACGATCTGGCGATCTCGGCACCCTCGATGAAAGCGGCGCTAGAGGCTTGGGGCGCGGGCAGTAACCTGTTCCATCAGGGCGCGGCAACGGAGACGGATGATCCCGACGTCGTCGCCGCGACGATGGCGCGGCCTGGCGTAGTGCTCCGGCGCCCCGCCGGATCGAAAGGACGCTTCGGCGAACATTCCGAACTGCCGACAAGCGCAGAAGTCGAACGTCCTCGCGTGAGCCGATCGAAGACCAAGAACAAGTCGTCGGCACCAAAGATCAGCGGAAAGGCGGTCGCTAAGGCCGCGGTGGATTTCGAGCGGCAGCGGAAGCAGCGTGAGGCCGAGCGCCGGCGCGAGCTCGTCGAGGAAGCCAAGAAGCGCGAGCGGCGTGATCGAGCGGTCGCCAACGCGCAGGTTGCCATCGACAAGGCCCAGCGCAACCATGATGTCCGGGCGGGCGACATCGAGGTGGCGCGTGACGCCGTCGAGAAGCGAGCTCAAGCCGAGGAGGCTCGCTGGCAGAAAGAAAAAGCGAAGCTGACCGATACCTTGCGCCGCGTACGGAACGAGTAAAGCCGTCCCTTGCGTGTCGGAACGGAGTGCATCCAGATCCGTTGATCGGTGCATCTTTCACGATCGGAGACGGCACATGAAATGTATCTTGGCAACGGCCTTCGTAGCCGCGATCTCTCTCGCTCTGACGCCCACTGCGGACGCTAAGGGCTGCATCAAGGGTGCCATCGTCGGTGGCGTCGCAGGACATATGGCTGGACACGGCAAGCTCGGCGCTGCGGCCGGCTGCGTCGTCGGTCATCACGAAGCGAACAAGGCCGACGCCAACAAGGCAAACTCTCAGTCGCCTGCGGATCAAAAGTGATCGGATTGCCTCTTCGAGCGCCGGTTCGGCGCGCAGCTTTTGGAGGTATCTTCATTTGGCTCGCGCTTGCGTCGAGCTCCGCATTCGGCGCGGAAATGAAGGCTGCGTCGATCGATACGGCGGAGCCATCGAAGAAGACACTTTCGAACGAGAAGCCGACCCCCGCCGGGGTCAAGGTTCAAGTTCTGCTCGACCGGGCGCGCTTCTCCCCCGGCGAGGTCGATGGCAGGTTCGGAGAGAATGCGAAGAAGGCACTACGCGCCTACGAAAAGGCGCAGCAATTGCCGATTTCGGACGACGTCAGTCCCGACGTTTGGGGAAAGCTCGCGGCGGATGGTCGTGCGGCTACGATGAATTATACTATCGCGGACCAGGACGTCGCAGGACCGTTCCTCAAGACGCTCCCCGCGAAGTTGGAAGACATGAAGGACATCCCGAAGCTGTCCTACGCCAGTCCCAAAGAGGGGTTGGCTGAGAAGTTCCATATGAGCGAGGACCTGCTGTCCGCCTTGAACCCGGGGCGCCACTTCGACCGCGCCGGCGAGTCCATCGTCGTGATCGACACCGGTGCCGAGCAGAACTCCGAGAAAGCGGCCAAGGTCGAAGTCGACAAGTCTCGCCAGACGGTGAAGCTGTTCGATAAGTCGAACACGCTGATTGGATTCTATCCCGCGACCATCGGCAGTGAGGAGAAGCCCTCTCCCTCGGGCACTTTGAGGGTGACGGAAATCGATCGCAATCCGATCTACCGCTACAACCCGGCGTATCACTTCAAGGGTGTCCATTCACACAAGCCGTTCATCATCAAGCCGGGCCCGAACAAACCGGTTGGTTCGATGTGGGTCAATCTCTCCGCGGACGGCTACGGGATACACGGCACGCCGTTTCCGGGGAGGGTGTCCAAGTCGGAATCGCACGGGTGTGTCCGTCTCACGAATTGGGATGCCGAGCGCGTCGCGGAACGGCTTTCCAAGGGCACGCCGGTAGAATTCGTCGAACGTGTCCAGTAGGGAGCCACGGGCGGCGACGCGTTCGGCCCCCCGAAAAAAAGGTAGACACACCGCGGCCTTAGGGTCGAGGGCACTGCGGCGCGGCAAGCTCGTCGTGTACGCCCGCTCTCGGGCTCGGTATCAAGGTGTGCATTCCGGGCAAGTGTCGCCGATTGATCCGAGCACGTTGCCGATCTCCGTGACGGCTTCATTCGGCGAGACACCAGGCGGCGGATCCCGGCGGGCGATGTCGAAGGCACGTTCTCGGGCATGAGGATCGGCGCGATCCTGCGCCCAGCCGTGCTCCTCGCATTCGTGGATTGCGCCGGTCTCCTGCAGCACGGCCAGCGCCCAACCTCGGAGCGTTCGGATCGGCGTGCGTAGCGCTTTCGTCATCAGCATGTGGCAGCTCCTGCCTGGACGAATCCTTCCGCCCGTCGATCGTTCCGGGCGGTTAGCACACGGTAGAAATCCCACATCGTCCCGACTGGAGCTTTCCTCCTGTTCCGCAGCCCGTTAACAGGGCGGCCTGCGGAGCAGGGGCAAGGTCATCGATGGACGTAGGTGGCCGGCACGACGCAGCAGCCGACGATCTCAGGCTGACTGTCGAACCGATCGACATGCAGCTCGAACGGCTCTTTCCTCTTCTCGGATCGATTGTCGGCCGTAAGCAACTCCATCGAAATTCCGCACCGATGCAGCACGGCATCAAGGCGCTTCGCGTCTCACGTACGCGATCGCGGCGTCGGCCGCGTCGGCGAGAAGCCTATCCGACATCTCGACGTCCGTGATCGCTCTCGACATCTGCAAGGCCCCGACCAGGTTGCCCATCACCACGGCCGTGCGCCTTCTTGCCTCGTCCGCGTCCACCGCCGGAACGTGCTTCGAAAGCAGATCGAGCAACTTCGTCAGCTTCTCGGTATAACTCTTGCGCGTTCTTCGTGGCTGTCGCGACAGTTCCGGGGCAAGGACCGACGTCGGACATCCGAACGCGGGATTATCGCGGTGGCGGGGACTGAGATAATCCCGGATTGCCGCCTCGAGATCGGCCTGGTCGTGGACGGCCCCTACGTACCTCTCGCGCTGCTCGTCCAGAGCCGCATCCATCGTCTCGCGGATCAGGTTATCCTTCGAACCGAAGTGGGCGTAGAACGCGCCGTTGGTCAGCCCCGCATCCGTCATGACGCGAGCGATGCCCGTCGCGGCGATGCCGTCTCTTTTGAACCTGCGCGAAGCGGCGCTCAGGATTTCAGATTTCGAGGCTTCTTTGTGTCCTTCCTTGTAGCGCATGTACCTTCATATCCGGTGCCGGGAGCCATCGTTCGTAGCCAGTCATTATATTACGAACGTATCGTATACGCAAAAATCTGCCAAAGGATGCCGCGTTTGCTGCAATTTCCTGCGGGCAGGCCGCTTGACGATGTGATTTATTGTAGCATGATCATAATATAATATGTTCGTGATGTCGATGAATGCGGCTTGATCGCCGCGTAGTTGGTAGTACGATCATAATATAATTACTTTCGCCGGCCGGCGAGAGGCCGCGCGGAAAAGAATGGATCAGAGTGAACCGATGACGCAGCAAGCCAAGCAAGTCGCATTGATCACCGGCGTGTCCTCCGGAATAGGGCGAGCGACGGCCCTTCGGCTGTCGAATGCCGGCTACCGCGTGTTCGGAACGAGCAGGCGGCAGATCGTTTCAGGTTCGGCGGACATCGAGGACGTCGTGCTCGATGTCACGCTCGACGGCTCGGTGACCGACGGCATAGCCGAAGTCCTCCGCCAGGCCGGCCGGATCGACGTCCTCGTCAACAATGCCGGGATCGGCATCACGGGAGGAGCGGAGGAAAGCTCCCCGGAGCAGGCTCGAGTTCTCTTCGAGACGAATGTCTTCGGAGCCATGCGGGTCACGAACGCGGTCCTTCCTCAGATGAGACGTCAGGGGAGAGGCCGCATCATCAACATCGGATCGGTGCTGGGCTTCATCCCCGCACCCTTCTCGGCGATCTATGCGGCGACCAAGCATGCGCTCGAGGGCTACTCCGAGTCGCTCGATCACGAAATGAGGGGGCAGGGCATCCGGATCAGCCTGATCGAGCCCGCGTACACGCGCACGTCTTTCGAGGCAAACATGCTTCGCCCCGACCGGCCGATGCCGGAATACGACGCTGCGAGGAAGCGGACCGCCGATCTGCTCAAGGACGTGCTGGCGGACGCGGATGAACCGTCGACGGTCGCGGACGTCGTCCTGAAGGCCGTGCGCGATCCGAGGCCGAAGCATCGCTATCCGGCCGGAAAGCTCGCATCCCGATTGGCCGTGGTGCGCCGCTTCGTGCCTGCTTCGATGTTCGACAGCAGCCTACGCAAGCAGATGCGGCTCGACGTGTGATCTCTTCTGAAGCTCGATGGTACAAAATCTTGGAACCACGCTTGCCGCAAGCATGCGAGGTCCGACATCGCCGGCATGCGGCTACGACGGCTAATCACGGTTGACGCTGATCGCCACGATTGACATGAACGGCCGCGGGCGGGCCGAACCCAGAACTCATCCCGTGCGCTGGCGCCCATCGAATGCGGACGTCGCTATCGCCCGAAGCGCGTCGAAGTCCAAGTGTACGGGATTGTTCTTGATCAACCGCTGCGCGGTGAGTGCCTGCTCCGCGATCCAATCGATTTTATCGTGTGGAACACCGATATCCGTCAAAGTCGCGGGCAAACCGACGCCCCGGAACAACGTCGATACGTCGTCGATGGCACGAGAGGCCAAATCTTCGTCGTTCAGCCCGGCGCGGTCCTCATTCATCGCGATCGCGATGCGGGCCAGTTCCCGAGCGCCTGCTGCCCGATTGAACTCCATCACGTAGGGCATCAGCAGGGCGACACCCGTCCCATGAGGCGTCTTCGTCAACGCGCCGACCGGATATTGCAGGGCATGTGCCGCCGCCGTCCCGGCGGTTCCAAACGCTAGACCTGCCAGCAGCGCGCCCAGCATGAGATCGTCTCTAGCTTGGTCGTCGACCTCTTCGCTGCATGCCCGCGAGAGGCTCCGAGAGATCAGCTCGATCGCCCGAAGAGCATATTGATCGCTCAGCACGTTCTTTCCGACGAAAACGTGCTGTTGTGCGATCATGTGCGTGGGCTCGCGTCTGATCGCGGTGAAAGCTTCGACGGCGTGCGTCAGAGCGTCGGCGCCCGCAATGGCCGTCAATTGCCGCGGGCAGGTGTCGGTGAGCTCGGGGTCGCAAACGGCGACACGCGAGATGATATGGGGACTGGCGATGCCAACTTTCATCGTCCGCTCGGGGTCGCCGAGGACTGCGACGGGAGTGACTTCCGAGCCCGTACCCGATGTGGTCGGCACCGAAACGATGGGCAGGACCGGGCCCGGAACGTTGAACTCGCCGTAGTAGTCTCCCACCGCGCCGGAGTGCGTGAGAACGACCGCGACGGCCTTGGCGAGGTCCATGCACGAACCGCCGCCGATGCCGACGACCACATCGGGTGCGAAGCCTTCCGCCATCCGGGCACATTCCGTCACGCAGGAGACCGGAAGTTCCGGAGCGGTCCGATCGAAGACGCGCACGGCAACCGATTGTTGCTTGAGGTCGTCCATCATGGCGGTGAATTCCGCTGCGGCGTTCAGTCGAGCGTCCGTGCAGATCAAAGCGCGCGATCCGAGAGAACGCACGACCTTTCCGAGCGATCCGCGCTGGCCGCGCCCGAAGACGATGCTTTGAGGCGTTCGCGATAAGCCGAAACCTGTCATGGCCGATCTTCCTTCCGCTTAATGGATCTTCGCCTGGGAGAGCGAAAGCAGCGTGCCCCAGAGACGTTCGCTCATCGGGACTCCGTCCCGAAGGCGCTGTTCGCGAACGGCCAGCGCACGGTCGTTCGGGATCGCTACTCGATCGAAACCCGCCGCAGGCGTGTCGCTGCGGATCTGAGCCAGGTAATCGCCGATGACGCGCGAGATCGCGTGGCCGCTCGCCGCAGCAGGATCGACGAGGATGAAGACGTCGCCCTTGTTGCAGACCTGAGTCTCGTCCAACGTGCCCAGGACATCTCGTCCCAGTGCCGACGAGGTCAAGCTCGCGACCAGCAGTTGAATCGCCAGACCCAGGGCGAAGCCTTTAGGACCGCCGAACGGCGACAGAGAGCCCGTCTTGGCGAGGCCGGCGTCAGTCGTAGGATTGCCGTCCGCATCGAGCGCCCAGCCGGGTTCGATCGGCAGGCCCTTTTCGGCGTAGTCGTGGATTTGGCCCATCGACACGAGGCTCGTCGCCATATCGAGGACGAAAGGTCTGGGTTCGGCGGGTATTCCGATCGCGATCGGATTGGTGCCGAGCATGGCTTTGGTGCCACCCCATGCATGGACCAAGGCCTCGCTCGTGGACAGGCCGATGGAAATCAATCCGCGGGACGCCAACCATTCGGCGTACCAAGACATCATACCGAGATGATTGTTGTTCGCGATCGCGACGACGGCGATCCCGTCCCTTTTCGCCGGCGCCAGTGCGGCCTGGAGCGCCGCCTCGGCCACGACCGGACCAAGACCTCGTTGGCCGTCGACAAACAGGAACGCGCTCGCATTCCAGCGATGAAGTCCTCGCGCTCGCCCATCCGCCACGCCGTTTCTGATGCGCGACAGGATGCGGGGCAAACGGAGCAGTCCGTGAGACGGGCGCGCACGAAGCTCCGCTTCCAGCAGGATGGCTGTTTGGGTGATGGCGTGCTGTTCCGGTACGCCAGCGCCGGCAAGTGCGACCATCGAAATGTCAGTAAGGCGTTGTGCCGAAACGATCAAAATCATATCCTATACGATATACGATCTTAGTTTGATTTATGATATCGTTCGCCTGCGCGTCAAGTTCGAATCGGGAGGCAGTGGTTTGAGAAGTTCGAGGGCGAGAGCGCCTTCGCGAATTGGCGAGGGCGTCATCAACAGGCCGGCTCCGCTGGTGGACGAAGTCTACGAAGCGATCCTCGACCGGGTCATGTCGTTGGCCATCCCGCCAGGTTCGAAGATCTCGGTGGACTCCTTGTCGCGGGAATTAGGCGTCTCGCAGACGCCGATCCGCGAAGCTTTGAGCCGCCTCGAAGCCGAGGGGCTGGTTTTCAAGACGCACCTGGTCGGCTACAGCGCGGCGCCCCAGCAAAGCCGCGAGGCGATCGAGCAGCTTTTCGAACTCCGCCTGCTGCTCGAACCGACGGCGGCTGCGAAAGCGGCGACCCGTCTGGTCCCGGAGCAGCTCGAGCGCCTGCGTCGGCTACACGAGAGAATGTCGGGAAACGATGGGAACGAATTTCCGGCATACGGTCAGTTCGCCAGGAGAGACGCCGAGTTTCACGCGATCGTCGCGGCCGCGAGCGGAAACGTCGTGCTCGCCGAAACGTTGGCGAAGCTCCATGCCCACGTGCACATTTTCAGGCTGGTCCTTCATGCCCGGGTCACTTCCGAAGCGATCTTCGAGCACGCCGCGCTCTTGGACGCGCTGGAGCGGCGGGACGTCGAGGCAAGTCATGCGGCGATGAAGCTTCACGTCGAAACTTCCCTCGCTCGCGTCCTCAGCCTGCGTCGATGATCCGACCGAAGCGAATCGCCGAAGGAGAATCGAGTCCGAGCGCCGCCGCGGCAGGTTACCGCGGCGGCTGCGCTTTTCGATAGGCTCGCGAACAGTCCTATCAGGATGCCGAAGCCGTTTCGCGGATCGACGCGAGGAACTGATCGATAGTCAGCACTTCGTGGCCGAAAGTCGGATAGGAGATGTCGATCGCCGCGCGGTGCGCCTCGGGCGTGAACTCGGCGACGGCATCGGTCAGGAACGTCAAGTGATAGCCCGCCTCGGTGGCGTGGCGGCCCGTTCCCTCGACGCACGTCTGCGACGTCAAGCCGGCGAGGATCACCTTCTCGATGCCGCGCTTCTTGAGCTGTTCGTCCAGATCGGTCCCGATGAAGGCATTGAACGTACGGTGGCGGCCGGCGACGATGTCTCCCTTCTGGGGACGGAACGGTTCGTAGAAATCGGAGCCGGGTTCACCCATCCAGAACATGTGTTCCTTCATCGCACGCTGCATCCGGACGGGAACGTGCTTCACGTCGTCGAAGCTGTGCTCGTGGAGACCGTGGGGAGCGTACACGATCTGCAGTCCCGCCTTGCGGGCGCCGGCGATCAGCCGGGTCAGGTTGGGGACAAGATTCACCTGGGCCATCTGATCCTTGATGCCCGGATAGATCTTCCCGTCGGGCGACAGAAAGTCGTTGAGAACGTCGACGAGAACCAGCGCCGAATCCTCGGCCGTATAGATCGTGCCTGCCATTGCGATTGCCTCTTCATGATGTTGTCGAAGGTCGGTCGGCCGACGCCAGAACACGCCTTTTCATTACTTCATTAAATGAAGTTAGTACTGATTACTCTTCCCGGAAGAGGCGGTCAATGGGGCAAGGAAATAGAGGTCCGTTCAACTCTATTTGAACTGGCATCCGCACGGCTCTCCCGTACACAGCCGCAATTCAAGCGAGGAGCTTCACAATGGACTTTCGTCGACTCGGACGTTCCGGCCTGCGCGTGCCGGCGCTCAGCCTAGGTACAGCCACTTTCGGTGGCGGCAACGACTTCTTCAAAGCGTGGGGTTCCACGGACGTGTCAGGCGCGGCGCGATTGATCGACATCTGTCTCGATCACGGCCTGTCGATGTTCGACAGTGCGGACGTCTATTCGGGCGGGCTGGCCGAGGAGATCCTCGGCCAGGCCATCAAGGGCAAGCGGGACGAAGTGCTCATTTCGACGAAAGCCACCTTCCCGACCGGCGAAGGACCGAACGACTACGGCTCTTCACGGCAACACCTGGTCTCGGCCGTCGAAGGATCGTTGAGGCGCCTGCGGACGGATTACATCGACGTGTTCCATCTCCACGGTCAGGACTACAACACGCCCGTCGAGGAGACGCTCGGCGCACTCGATGCGCTCGTCCGTGCCGGCAAGGTCCGCTACATCGGCTGCTCCAATTTTTCCGGTTGGCATCTGATGAAATCGCTGGCTGCGGCGGATCGCTACAACCTTCCGCGATACGTGGTCCATCAAGCCTATTACTCGCTCCTGAACCGCGATTACGAGTGGGAGCTGCTCCCGCTCGGCCGAGACCAGGGCGTCGGCGCCATGGTTTGGAGCCCGCTCGGCTGGGGCAAATTAACCGGCAAGATCCGACGCGGAATGGCCGCGCAACCTGGTACCCGGGCCCACGATATCGCCGGCACCGGACCGCATTTCGACGACGAGCGGCTGTTCCGGATCGTCGACGCGCTGGACGTCGTCGCCAAATCGACCGGCAAGAGCATTCCGCAGGTCGCTTTGAATTGGCTCCTCCAGCAACCCACCGTGTCCAACGTCATCGTGGGGGCGAGGGACGAGAAGCAGCTCGTCGAAAACATCGGCGCCGTTGGCTGGACCCTTTCCACCGAGCATCTCGCTCAGCTCGACTTGGCGAGCAAGGTTCCTGCGCCGTACCCCGTCTGGCATCAGCGCGATTTCCCCATGCTCAACGAGCCAGCCCGCCGAACTGAACAAATGTAACTTCAAAAATAAAAGCGACGTTGACAGCGGCTCTTCCGCCGTCCTATTGGTAGCTGGTGCCATAGGACGGCGGGCTTCGGCTCCGGCCTCGGCAGGCTCTCGGAGATTCCGGAAGATGACCGCACAAGCCGATCGCAAAGCCGTGGAGCAAACAGCCGACCTATTCGACTCGACGCTCGGCGCGCGTAGGCTGCAAGAGCGGTACAGATCGGAAACCACGACGGTGACCGGTCCATGGAACGCGGTGATCGCGACTCTTCTCAACCATCGCTCGGTCAGGGCGTTTTCGGACGAACAGGTATCCGACGACATTTTGGAGCGCGCGATAGCCGTCGCGCAATCGGCCGCGACATCGTCCAACCTTCAGGCATGGAGCGTCATCGCCGTCCGCGATGGCGCCAGGAAGGCGCGGTTGGCCGAGCTGGCGGGTTCGCAGGCCTACGTGGCGAAATGCCCGCTCTTTCTGCTCTGGTTGGTGGACCTGTCGCGCATCGAACGGATCGGCGACGAGAAGGGGCGCGAGACGGACGCGCTCAAGTACACCGACACGTTCCTGTCGGGCTTGATCGACGTCTCCTTGGCGGCGCAGAACGCGGTATCCACATTCGAATCGCTCGGATTGGGAACGACCTACATCGGCGGGATGCGCAACCGTCCGATGGCCGCCGCAAGCGAGCTGGACCTGCCGGCAAGCGTCATGGTCGCGTTCGGGATGTGCGTCGGTTATCCGGATCCCAAAGTCAACACGGCGATCAAGCCGCGGCTACCGTCCGAGCTCGTCATCCATCGGGAAAAGTACAAGCACTCCATTCCCGACGCCGTCCTCGTCGAATACGACGCGCGTGCCCGTTCGTTTCAGGTCGAGCAAGGAATGAAACCGTCGGGGTGGACGGACCACGCGTTGGAACGCATGCGCGGACCGGAAGCGATGAGCGGCAGAGACAAGCTCAAGGACGAGATGACCGGGCTTGGCTTTCGAATGCTTTAGGTGCGCCGTCGACGTCTTCAGGCGTCCGAACAACCAGAACGAGATAGGGAGTTAGCCGGGCCATGACCAAGAAGTCCGCAGTCGTCGTCGGAGTGGGATCGGAGCAGGGTCTGGGTGCGGCACTCTGCCGTCGTTTCGCCCGCGAAGGATATCATGTCTTCGTCGCCGGACGATCGGCCGAGAAGATCGAGCGAGTCGTAGACGTGATCGTCAAGGAGGGCGGAGCCGCGGAGGCCATAAAGGCGGACGCGTCGAGCGAACGCGAGGTGGCGCAATTGTTCGCGCGGGCGTTCGCTCCCAGGACGGGACTCGATGCGCCCGATCTGATCGTCTTCAACGCCGGCAACAACAAGCGCATGCCGTTCCTGAAGGTTACGGCGGAGACGTTCGAGGATTTCTGGCGGAGCGGTTGCTTCGCGGGCTTTCTGGTCGGCAAAGAGGCAATCACGAATCTTTTGCCACTGAAGCGCGGGACGCTGATTTTCACCGGCGCTTCGGCCAGTCTGCGTGGTAGAGGCGGTTTCGCGCACTTCTCAGCCTCGAAAGCGGGCCTGCGCATGGTCAGTCAGAGCCTCGCTCGCGAATTCGGCCCGCAGGGTATTCACGTGGCTCACGTCGTCATCGACGGAGGCATCGACGGTGAGCGACTTCGCACGTCGGCACCCGCGCGCGTAGCGGAGTTGGGCGAAAACGGCCTCCTGAAGATCGACGCGATCGCCGATGCATACTGGCACATCCACGGGCAGCATCCGTCAGCTTGGACGCAGGAACTGGATCTAAGGCCCTTCGTCGAGGTGTTCTAGCTACCGCAAAGCGGCCTTCCGCCAAGCGAAAGAATAGTTCACGGGTGGATCATGAACCCAGTGGTGGTAGCGGTCGCGATTACCGGCTCTGTGCCTCGGAAGCGCGATAATCCGGCGGTTCCGATCACGCCGGCCGAGCAGATCGAATCCTGCCGTGAGGCATTCGCGGCGGGCGCAACGCTTGCCCACATCCATGTCCGGAACGACGACGAAACACCCTCGTCGGACCCGGATAAGTTCTGCGAAGTTCAGGAGGGGCTCCTCAAGCATTGCCCGGGAATGATCGTTCAGTTTTCGACGGGTGGCCGCGGAAGGGATCCTTCGGCGCGCGGTTCGGCGCTCTTTCTAAAGCCCGATATGGCTTCGCTCTCGACCGGATCGGTCAACTTTCCGACGATCGTATACGAAAATCCCACCGGCTTGGTCGAAGACCTCGCCGCCAAGATGAAGGCCGGCGGCATCCGGCCGGAGATCGAGATCTTCGATCTGTCCCATCTCCACGCGGCGCGACGGCTGATCGACACCGGCCAGATAGGTCCAAGCCCGCACGTACAGTTCGTGATGGGTGTCAAGAACGCTCTGCCGGCCGACGAACATGTCCTGGATATCATGCTCGCCGAGCTGAAAAGGCTGATCCCCGCAGCGACCTGGACGGCAGCCGGAATAGGCAGGCGTCAGTCGGACGTCATGGAATGGGCCCTTCGACGTCACGCCGACGCGGTGCGGACCGGTCTGGAAGACAACATCAGGGTCGACCGCGACCGGCTGGCCAAGAGCAACGCGCAGCTCGTCGAGATCGCCTGCAATGCGGTCGTCACGCATGGCCGGCGCGTTGCGACGTCCGCCGAAGCTAGACGTGCTTTAGGGTTGTAATGCGCGTGGTGCCGTCGGCGTACGCCACGCCGGGCGACGATGAGCGTCCTCGAGCGAGAGGTGCCGGATAAATATGAGCAAAGTCACGCAGTTCATTTCGCGAAACGACCGGGAGCGGGAGCGTCTCATCCGCGAGGCTCGTGCAATCTACGAAAGCATCTTCCCCTCCGAGGCGAGCGGGCAAACCGGTCCAGTTGACGAAATCGATGTGTCCGCCGCTTTCCAGCGACCGTCGCCTCGCGGCAAGTTGGCGTCCAAACGCCATGTACTCATGTTGGAAGTCGTCAAAAGCACGCGGCTCGGTCCGATCGCGTCGCCGACGCAGGAGCCGTCGGGCAACTCACTTCGTCCGCTGCGCGAGGTTACCTAGGTCGGCCTCGGCCGGGCCCTGCGGAGCTGCGGTCAAACAAAACGTGATACTTCATAATATGAAGTGACGTTGACGATCATGGTTCGGTGGTGCATATCGGGTTCGGGCCCCGTTGAGGGCGAGTTCGTTGGCTTTGCGGCGAACTATCACGTTTCTGGACCTGTTGCGTAGGTTGTCGGCATGGCCCGCCTACCGCACGTGAGCGCGAACATCGATTTCGCAGACTCAAGACAATTCTGATTGGGTGCAAATGAACGAGCCACGATACGCCATCGGCGAGACCGGTCTGTTGGTCATCGATCCATACAACGACTTCATGAGCGAAGGAGGGAAGCTCTACGACCAGCTGAAGGACGTTGCGAATGTCATCGACTTCGACCGGAGCATGAAGCGCTTGATGGCGCACGTTCGGAGCATCGGCCTGAAGGTCTTCGTGGCTCCTCACTTCCGATCGAACGGTACCGACTTGGTCGGTCTAAGCTACGTCAACGCTTCGCAGCAGAAGGCCGCTGAAATGAAGCTCGCCGAAGTGGGGACATGGGGAGGGGACTGGCACCCTGATTTCGGACCTCGGCCAGGAGACGTCGTCGCGAAGGAACACTACGCGCAGAGCGGGTTCGCGAACACCGATCTCGACATGCTCCTCAAGCAGCACAACATCTCCA
>Ga0209677_100690_pt1 | contig 17239 bp, 17 predicted proteins | sample AraplaCvi_mCL_r2_2_FD_184285 | JGI IMG/M metagenome (GOLD analysis project Ga0209677, IMG submission 184285) | Arabidopsis root microbial communities from North Carolina, USA - plate scrape CL_Cvi_mCL_r2 (SPAdes) (version 2) | ecosystem: Host-associated > Plants > Roots > Endosphere | place: USA... | reverse complement strand
CCTTTCATGGAGCCCACACACGAAAACGTCTCCGGGTATGAAGACCTTTTGGCGAAAGAAGCTGAGGCTCTCGGAGGGAGGAATGACGGCTGGGGATGCGAAATCCAGTCCTGAACGTCGGGATGAATGGCGCAAATTGTCTGCTTCCGACTGCGGATTCAGCCGGTCAATGCAACACACTAGAGACTGCGCGAGCAGCGAGAGTGTTGCAAGATATCCCAACGACCGAAGATTTATTACAACGAATCTCAGATAGCTCTTATGTGGGATCGCTGGCAACGTGGCGAGTCGCTTCACCAGATTGCCCGACTCTTTGATCGTCATCACTCCTCGGTTCGCCGGATCCTGGCCGAGAGCGGCGGTATCCGGCCCGCTAAGCGTCACCGGTCTGATCGTGCGCTGACGCTGGCCGAGCGCGAGGAGATTTCCCGAGGATTGATGGCCGGCCAATCGATCCGCATGGTAGCCATGCGGCTGAACCGGGCGCCACCCACCGTCAGTCGGGAAGTTCGGCGCAATGGTGGAAAGGATCGGCTCAAATGAAAATACCCACGGACTTCTAAGGCAATATTTTCCCAAAGGAATGGATCTGTCCGACATCACGCAGGCGCAACTCAACGCGGTAGCCAGGCGCTTGAACGAGAGACCAAGAAAGACTTTAAACTTTGAAACGCCGGCCGAACGGTTTTATCAATCTGTTGCATTGACCGGCTGAATCCGCAGTCGAAAACGGACCTTACAATCTAGGGTCACCAGGGGGAATGCACATGCTCACGTTCAACACGTTGCTCGAATCCGTAGGCATCTCACCCGATGACGTGCGCCTAGCGCGGCATCAGTCGAAGCGCGGCCCCCTTGGCTTTACCCCTGCAGACTTGTGGCGGCGTGGAGATGGGTCGCTCAAACGCTACCAAGATGTTCAGAGTGAGGATGAGTTTCACGGCGCTAAGTACATTGCCAACTTCGTTCCCGGCCTCGTTGGCGAAACGCTGTTCGTAGGGCTCTTCCGAATCCTGTCGAAAGGCATGGTGACGGACCCATCGATGACGTGTCCCATGGGCGGGCATTCGGTCATTGACCATCACTATTACGAGACCGAGCAAGTCGACCTCTTAGATGTCTATGTGGGCAAGTTGGTCATCGATTGGGGCTCCGCGTACATCGTGTGGGTGCAAAAGGCCAATAGGCAGCCCAAACCCATCCTGGAGATTCGGAAGTTCATCACCGAGCCCGAGTATCCCGGGCACGTGAAGTTCATCACTACCATCCACGCGCTGGCCGATGTGCCGATGACCTGGCAATCGAACCTTTCGAATGCAAAGGGAATCTACCTGCTCGTCTCACTGAAAAACGGCAAGCACTACGTTGGGAGCGCGACGGGAAGCGAGGGTTTCTGGGGCCGGTGGATGGACTACTTGCACGATGGGCATGGCGGCAACGGCGGTCTGCAGTTGACCGCCGATGAGGATTACCAGGTGTCAATCCTTGAGGTAGCCGCATCGAGCATGCTAGAGCCGGAGATCCTACGCTTGGAGCAACTTTGGATAAAGAAGCTCATGACTACGTTCTATGGGCTCAATATCCAGCCGATGCCCGGCAAGGCCAAGGCGAAGGCTTAGAACGGGCTGACTGCATCGCTGACCAGGTGCAGGAAGTGCTGCATTTCGTCGCGGATGAAGTCCATTGTAGCCTCGATGTCCTTGTGAGCCGTGGGGCCAAGCACCTGGCTGCACAAACAGGGCTAGCCTTCGGATGAGGTGGAAAGGCGCTGAACCACTATCGGCGGCGTGCACGGTGTTTACGATCGGGCCGAGTACGCAGAGCAGTGGCGGGAGATGTTGCAGACGTAGTCGGACCACATCGATGGGCTTGCGCCGTCGAAAAATCCGGTGATCGGTACCGCCTTAACACGACGGTGATCTTTTCCTTTTCCGGTGGGCCAATGCCCCTTGATCACCATTCCCTTCCACTCGGGCCTTATAGTGAGCAAAAGTGGAATAGGGGCTACGCACCTGCCCCAACCGGATCAAATTGCCCAGTGCTCCACCCCGCAGACAGTGCTTCGGCTTGCTGCAATACCGTCTGCACCGCTGCATCCTGCAAATCCGGCGGAAAGCCGTACTTTCGCAGAATACGTTTGACCAGCACACGCATCCGGGCGCGTGCCGAATCACGATGTGCCCAGTCAACCGAGACGTTGCTTTTCAGGCTGACCAGTAATTCATGGGCAATCACTTTGAGCTTGTCATCGCCAATTATCTGCACCGCCGATCCGTTCTCGGCCAGTGCATCATAGAAGGCAATTTCCTCGTCGCTGAGGCCGGACTCCTCTCCACGCTGTCGTGCCGCGCGGATGTCTTTCGCCAATTTGATCAGTTCCTGCAACACCTCGGCAGTAGTGATAGCGTTGGCGTGGTAGCGCGCCACGGCGTCTTCCAACCTCTCGGAGAATGCCCGAGTCTCGACGATATTGGTTTTGCTGCGCGAACGGATGCGGTCATTGATGAGCTTACGCAGGGCTTCCAGCGCAAGATTCTTCTTCTGCATCTGCTGCACTTCGGCCAGGAACTCGTCGGACAGGATGGAAATGTCCGGCGACTGGATACCTGCTGCCCTGAGAATGTCCACGATCTCGGTCGAGACTACCGCGCGGCTGACGATTTGCTGGATCGCGAAATCGCGTTCCTGCGAGGTGACGCCGGAGCCCGTGGTCGACTTTACCAGTGCAGCGCGAATGGCTTGGAAGAAGCCCACGTCCTCGCGGATGTAGCGCGCTTCATCCGATGCTGAGGCCAGCGCATACGCTTTGGACAGTGCCAGCACCGCATCCTGGTAACGGCGCTGAGCGTTCTTCTTACCCTCGGCCGTGGTTTCTGCGGCGGCCCATTGCTGCTGCCTGTTCAGTATCCATTCGATGGCTCCGGCCATCATCACCAACCGTTGCTGGGGTGTGCCGTTCAGCGCCGTGAAGTAATCGAAGCCATGGTACATGTCACGCACCACTCCATACTTCTCCAGTAGCACGGCTACAGCCTGTTCTTCATCAACGCCCGTGGCTTCCCGATCGCGCGTCGAATACTGCGCCAGGGCCGATTTCAGGCTTTGCGCGATGCCGATATAGTCCACGATCAAGCCTGCCGGCTTGTCGCGGAACACGCGATTGACGCGGGCGATGGCTTGCATGAGCCCGTGGCCCTGCATCGGCTTGTCCACATACATCGTATGCACACACGGAGCGTCGAAGCCAGTCAGCCACATATCGCGTACGATGACCAGCTGGAGTGGGTTTTTGGAGTCGCGAGCGCGTTTGGCGAGCAGGTCGCGCCGTGCTTTATTGCCGATGTGCTGCTGCCATTCGGGCGGATCGCTGGCCGCACCGGTCATTACGATCTTGATGGCTCCGGCGTTGTCATCACTGCTATGCCAGTCTGGGCGCAGCTTGACTATTTCATCGTACAAAGCCACGCAGATACGACGGCTCATGCACACCACCATCGCCTTGCCATCCAGCGCGGCTAGCCTGTCCTCGAAGTGCGCCACTAAGTCCTTCGCCACCAGCGCAATGCGCTTTTCGCTGCCGACCAGTTGTTCGACGGTCGCCCATTTCGCCTTCAGTTTTTCCTGTTCGGTGACCGCCTCGTCCTCGGTCAGCGCTTCCACCGCAGCATCGAGCTTGGGCTTTTCGTCCTCATCCAATTCGATGCGCGCCAGCCGCGATTCGTAGTAGATCGGCACCGTCGCGCCGTCCTCCACCGCGCGACTGATGTCGTAGATGTCAATGTAATTGCCGAACACGGCCGGAGTGTTCACGTCCGTCGCCTCGATAGGCGTACCCGTGAAACCGATGAAAGAGGCATTGGGCAGCGCATCGCGCAAATATTTGGCGAATCCGTAGGAGACTTCCCCGGTCTTGGCATCCACCTTCGCCCGAAAGCCGTATTGCGAACGGTGCGCTTCGTCAGCAATAACCACCACATTGCGGCGTGTGGTCAGCGGCGCGTTCACCTCTCCAAATTTTCGCAAGGTGGTGAAGATCACGCCACCCGAAGCCCTGGTGAGTAGTTGCTGCAAATGCTCACGGCTTTCGGCCTGCATCGGTGTCTGACGGATCAGGTCGCGGCACATCGAGAAGGTGGCGAACAACTGATCGTCCAGGTCGTTGCGGTCGGTCAGCACGACAAGCGTCGGGTTCTCCATCGCTGGGTGTTTTACCAGTCGCCCGGCGTAAAAGGCCATAAGCAGACTCTTACCGGAACCCTGCGTATGCCAGATCACCCCCGCACGCCTGTCGCCCTGGGGCTGCGTCCCCACGGCGGGCAGCCCGTAGAACGCCGGTTCCTCGGCTACGCTGGGGCGTGGGTCGGAGGCGCGAATCGTGGATTCGATGGCGCGGTTGACTGCATGGTACTGGTGATAGCCCGCCACGATCTTCGCTAGGCCGCTGCCGGTTTCGCTGAATACGGTGAAGTGGCGCAGTAGATTGAGGAACCGTTGCTTCTCGAACACACCTTCAATCAGCGTTGGCAGTTCTGGTAGGCCTTTTTCCAGAATGGCCTTGCCATCCGTAGTGCGCCACGGCATGAAGCGTTCCAGGTCGGCCGACAGCGACCCCACGCGCGCCGCAATGCCATCAGATGTGACCAGCAGCTCATTGGTATGAAACAACGCAGGAATCTGCCGCTTGTAAGTCTGCAGCTGATTAAATGCACCCGCCAGATGTGCATCTGCGCTGCCCGGCGCCTTCAGCTCGATTACTGCAAGCGGCAAACCGTTGACGAACAGCACTACGTCCGGCCTGCGCTTGACTTGGCCGTGAATGACCACGAACTGCGGCACAGCTAGCCAGTCGTTACGTGCAAGCTCATCGAAGTCCAGTAACGCCGCCTTGCCTGCTGCCAGAACCCCGTCGTCGCCGTAGTATTCCACGTCCACACCCTCGGTCAGCAGTGTGTGGATGCGGCGGTTTTCTTCCAGCAAGGCGGGGAATACGGATTGGGACAGCTTGCGAATGGCATCCGCCCGCGCTTCCGGTGGCAGGTGCGGATTGAGCCGCAGAACAGCATCTGCCAGCCGCTGATGCAGCAACACGACATCATGGCTTTCGCGCTCCGGCGCACTGCCGTCCGGGCTGATGACCTCATCAGATGCAACCGCGTAGCCCAACCCGCGCAGCTGCTCTAGTAAGGCTTGTTCGACTTGGGCTTCAGACAAAAAGGCCATCAGGCTCCCTCTCGCTCTTCGTTCGCTTCCGCCACTGGGACGGGAACGCCGCGAGCGGCATTCAGGGCTTCGATGTAGGCATCCCGATCAAGCTGATAAAGCAAACGGCTGACCGGAATGTTGAGGGAAAGGTATTCGTCTCCGGGCAACAGAACCCGGAGTTCTGAATTCCCGTCATCGTCCGCTACCAATTCCAAGCCGATATTCTCGTCTATCAGTTGATTGAACGCCTCGAACCGTTCCCACGGCTCACGCGAACTGACAGGATCGCGCTGCGCCTCCAGATAGGCTTGGTGCAGGAACGTCACCAGCGCATCCGCCGACAAGACCGCAGAGCGCCGATGATGGACAGACAGCTTAGCGAGGAATCCGTCCCGACCGTGGCTTACTGGCCCGGATTCATTCCGCAGATCGCCCAAGGCCGTCGTCAGTTTGTGGTGCTGCGATACTAGCTTGAGGAACTTGTTGTTCTGGTTCTCGCCAAGTTTCAGCACTCGCACTGCCGCGCCGACCCATTCGCCAAAGTCCGGGGCCGTAGCCTTGGGCTTGACTGGCTGGGTGGGGGAATCCAACTCGTCCACAATGATACGGCAGAACACTTCGACAATGGATTTCGCGCAGTCGATACACGCATCGTTGTCCTGCTCCAAGGTACGCTCCAGTACCTCGAAGGTCTGCTGCAACATCGGCGCATCGCGCCAATGTAAGCAGGCCTCGCGGATGCCGGGGCACCAATCCAGGCTCATTGCGCCACCCGCAGTTTGCCGGAGATAAGGCTAGGAAGTAGCGCGTCGCGTAAGTTGGCAAGAGTGCGAACCTGCAGTGCATTGTTGATCTTCTGACCAAACAGCGGCGCGATCACGCTATCGTGCTTCGCCATTTGGTCTGGCGGTGGCACGGCGACTTTGGCGGCGGTCAGATGCCCACGTTGGATGTGGCCCATCGTTGTCGCCTTGCCCGCAGCAATTGCTCGGAAGTCCGGTAGGTGCTGACGCGTAGCGAAGTAGTAGAACCACTTGGGCACTTCTCGCGAAGTAACCTTGAACAAGTGCTGGTTCAGCGCGCCGCGCCCGCCTGTCCACACCTCGACCTCCAGCGAACCCGACCACGAGAACAACACGTCGCCGTCTTCAACGATGTATTCGGGCTTGAGCTTGGTGCTGGCCTTGTCCGCGCCGTTGGTGTTGCCGGCGCGCAGTTGCGCAATCTTGATGACAGGTAGAAATTCAGTGTCGCCTTCAGGGGGAAACTTTTGTAGCGCCAAGCCGTTGAGGTAGTCGGCAATCGAGTCAAGCGAGGCCACCTGCCACCCCTGCGGAATCAAGCCGAGTTCCGATTCCTGCATGTCCTCGGGTGGTACGCCGTCGAAGTCTACGAACCACGACTTGAACAGCGCGGCGGCGATGGCTTCCAGGGTGGCGTTGGTTTGGCGCAGATTATGGATGCGCTCATCCAACCCTTCGCCAATAGCTGCGATTTCGGCTTGTTCGGTTTTGCTCGGGACGAATACCGGAAGTGACAGAATTTCGTCCGTGTTTAGGCGACCTGTGCCGTGACCTGCCGAATCAACGCGCTCATGCAGCCTATCGTGATTTCCGACTAGCAAATATGGCAAGAAACGAGCACACAGACCTTCCTTCGGAAGAACGGCTTTCACATCCTGATTGAACGCTACATCCGTGGTGACGCGGCAAATCGGCACGCGGTTGTGCAAAGTCATGCCGCGCACTAGCATCAGTACGGTTCCTGCTGGAACGATACGTGAGGCGTTTTCAACGCCCAGTGCGGTTAAGTAGTCTTCCGTATCTTCGAGCCAGAAATCGCTCATGTCCTTGGCAGACACCCACGGCACTGTTCCTCCCCAAAACTCAGGGTTTGATTTCGAGGGTGTGTTTCCAGAAGCGAGTGAGACAAACTCGCCCAAGGGTCGCCACTCAGATGCCATAACCCAACACCCCCAGCTTTTCGCGGATTACGGCATCCAGTTCCGCGCCGCGCTTCATTTGTTCGGACAACTGCACGGTCAACCGCTGCATCTTGTCCGCGAATGCCATATCGTCCTCAATCTGCGCTTTCGCCCCAACGTAGCGCCCTGGTGTGAGGACGTAATCGCGCTTACGGATTTCGTCAAGCGTGGCGGATTTGCAGAAGCCGGGAATGTCCAAATATTCGCCTGCATCAGTTTCGCCGCGCCATGCGTGGTAGGTGGCGGCGATCTTGTCGATTTCCTCGTCGGTTAGCTCGCGCCGGGTACGGTCAACAAGCACGCCCATCTTACGCGCGTCGATGAACAGTACTTCACCACGCCTATCACGCAGCTTGGTCTTTTTCACTAAACCGTTACTGCGGCCCTTCGCCAATACCCACAGGCAGGCCGGAATTTGCGTGGAATAAAACAACTGGCCGGGCATAGCAACTATGCAGTCCACCACACCTGCGCCGTCAGCGGCCTCAAGCATGGCCTTGCGGATATCGCCTTCTCCGCTTTGTTGGCTACTCATTGACCCGTTGGCCAGCACCACGCCCGCGACACCTTGCGGTGCAAGGTGGTGGAAGATGTGCTGCAGCCAAGCATAATTAGCATTGCCCACGGGCGGAGTGCCGAATTGCCAGCGCAGGTCTTCACGCAGACGCTCGCCGCCCCAGTCGGAAATATTGAACGGAGGATTGGCGAGAATGAAGTCAGCCTTCATTGGCGCGCCATCATTGCCGCGCTGAGTAGCGAACTCGTCTTTGTGGAAGCTGCCTTCGTTATTCCATAAGATCTTGGAATCAATGCCGCGTACGGCCAAGTTCATCTTGCACAGCCGCCAAGTGGTGTAGTTACTTTCCTGTCCATAGATGGCGATGTCACCGATGCGACCGCCATGTTCAGTGACGAACCTTTCGCTCTGCACGAACATGCCGCCGCTGCCGCAGCAAGGGTCATACACGCGCCCCGTGTACGGTTCCAGCATTTCCACCAGTGTGCGCACCACGGAGCGCGGCGTATAGAACTCCCCGCCGCGCTTGCCTTCTGCGCCCGCGAACTGGCCGAGAAAGTATTCATAGACACGGCCTAGCACGTCGCGTGATTTGTCGCTGCCATCATGCAGGGCGATGCCGGAAATCAAGTCAATCAACTCGCCCAGCATCACCTTGTTGAGCGCGGGGCGGGCATAGTCCTTGGGTAGTACGCCTTTGAGCGACTCGTTGTCCTTCTCGATGGCGCGCATGGCATCATCGATCAACGTGCCAATGCTGCTCTGCTTGGCGTTGGCTTGCAGGTGCGACCAGCGCGCTTCCTTGGGTACCCAGAAGATGTTATCCGCGAGGTACTCATCCTTATCCTCGGCGGCAGCGGCATCTTCGGCCAACAGTTCGGCATGACGGGCATCGAAGGCATCAGAGATGTACTTGAGGAAGATCAGGCCCAGCGCGACATGTTTGTAGTCACTGGGCTCCATGTTGCCGCGAAGCTTGTCGGCGGCTTTGAACAGCTCCGCCTCGAAGCCGAGGTTGCCACCGTTGTTGTCGTTCTGTGCCATTGTTTCTTGTCCTCTATATGCGGGCCGGATCGTTCAGCACGACCAGAAATTTTTCGCCATCGCTATTCATGAGCAAGCACCGCTAACAGGCTAGCGATGGCGGAGCGTGCCCGCTCCTTATCTGGGCTGGCCAACGTCATGCGCACCCGCTGCGCCAAGTCGTCAGCCGATGGCGCCGATACTCCACTGCCGATATGTGCCTCCCGCATACAGGCATTGATCACCCTGGCGGGCGGGTCGTACTCCCCCCGCTCATACCGGCTCAACTGGGACTGCGAAACGCCTAAAACAGCGGCGAACTCCGCCTGGGTTCGCCCATTGCGAGCGGTCCGGATTAAATCAGCAACGCTGTCGACCATAGATATCTTGGTGGAAAAATATGCTTAGCAAGCATTATAACGTCACTTCAATGCTTTTGAAGCATTTTTTCATTGAGGGTATCGAACCGTTGGCTCGCCCCCGGACGCAAGGCTTGGCGTCAAGAGAATCAAGCTCATCGAACCAGATATACGGTCATGACTCGTAGTCGCTCATGCTCCAACGCCGAACGAGCCCGGGCGTACCGGGGAGGATTCCATCCGGCGAGCCGGATCGGCGCTTGCAGGAATCTGCGCCATCGGGGCACCGTAAGGGAAGGGCATGAAACGCCGGCGAGCCATTCCATTTGGCGCTTGCAGCCCGCGCCAGGGTTCTGGTGTTCATACCCACCGGCAAGGTGGTTGTTAGACCAGTCGGACAGATTATGCTTTTTTCGGTTTCGCGAGACGATGACAAATATAGTTTCGAGGACACCGCGTCCCATCGAGATCGCGCTATGGCTTGCCCATCATTCGGCAACCATCGGTTTAGCTCTCGACCCAGACCTGCTTTCGGTCGCTTTGCGCCGGGCTGGATATCCAATACGGATTTGCCAGGTGGACTCAGGGTCCGGGCGCGGGAATGCGAGGCTCTGAGTATGGCTTACAAGGGTCTCGTCGGTGGCGACATCGGTGGCCTTAAAGCTCAGCTCATTGTCATCTCCGAAAGGTAGCCAGCCGCCGTCTCCGAAGCTCGAAGACATCTGGAACACGCTGGTCGTGTCCGCAAGATGAGTCGGGTATTTGTATGGGTCACTTGTGGCAAACGGCGCAGGAACCGTTGGTCTACCAGCCACCCACGAATAAATTGTTCTCGGGTCGTAGACTGCATATGGCTCAAGGGTCATTTTCGCATTGACCAGGCTCGCAGGAAGTCTTCTTGCTCGTGCGTTTCGATAGCTCCGTGCCGAACGGCCCTAACCATTTTCATCGCTTCGTCTGCGTCGCGTGCGGATCCACTATCTAAGAGGAGTAGGCACGCAACAGTGCCAGCTCGACCTAGACCTCCTTTGCAATGGACGACCACCCGTTGGCCAGCGTTCAATTCACTGACAAGAGTTGGTAGAAGATTCATCCATGGAACAAGGAATCGAGAATCAGGAGCGTTGCCATCGGTGATCGGTAATCCGTGCCACCTGAGGCCGTAGGCGGCTGCTTGATGCGGCAGATCCACGATGTCTAGTTCTTCAAACTCGTGCGGCTCAAGCAACGTGATCAAATCCGACGCGCCCCAGTGTCTAATTGCCTGCAAATCCAGTGCTAAATCACGCTGCCATATGCCCGTCATCGCCGAGGCCTGGTGCTTCCCCGGCGCAAAAGTCACTCCGATCGCACCCCCGAGCAAACCCACCGAAAGTTCGGCGATTTTCAATGGATGTGTCTCGCTGGTCCGAACTTCCGCAAAGCCGCGCCTATTAGTAGCCATGGTGAGCACCTCCGAAGTCAAAGCATCGGCCGGCAGGGTCTCCCGGGCTGAGACTCGCGGCCGTGCTCCAGCTAGAGCTTGGTGGCCGTATCCTGCATGCGCACGTGCATTCTATTTGCTGACATTACTAGGAAACGCAACAAAAACAACAACTTGACCTGTTTTCGGGGCGGCGATAGGGTGCGAGAAGCAGCGCTTGGCCATCCGGCGCTGGTCCAACCGGAGCGCTATTGGTGTGCATGCCCCCAGTCACATGGCTTAACAACAAATTAGCAAATTCGAAGATCAAAACGCCTCAGCCCACAGGGCTGGGGGCGGATGTGCTGTTGGGGACTCTTGTCTGGATAAACGCGGACGTAATCCGGCGTTCGCAGGAGGGTAGCGCCATGGGCTAATCAGCACAGGCGCAGAAAAAACCCTCGGTGGCTAGACCGAGGGCTTCTTTGGGTTAAGGCATGCGGAACGCCTCATCCCCATTCTGCTCCTACTCCAGCTCGCCCTTCAACTCCCTCCTTTCGAGGGAGCCAGAAGCTCTGCGCCCGATTCCAGGCTCACTAGGCCGAATCGACCGCCGGGCGAACGCCGCGCGCCTACGGGGCTGCGCTCAATTGGAGACCAGTATGCGGTTCGACATCGACGACCTGAACAAATACATCGAGCGCCACGCCCTTTCACCAGAGGCGGCCGATTTCATGCGCTTAGCCGAGAAGTCACTTTCACGAGACGTTGGAAGGTCCGGCTATGCGTCGCACGTAACCGAGCATCAGTCCACAAAAACGATGGTCACCGTCCACACAGAAAGTGAATCAGGTGAGCTGGCTTATGCGTATACGCTGGATTTTGACGATAACGTGATCACCTACTACGAGCAATTGCCACCGATCGACTGTATTCGCACCGACAAAAACGGGCGACGCTCGCTAAGAGCATATCGTGCCGACTTTCTGATACTAAGAAAAAGCGGCCCAGAGATCGTCGAAATCAAAAACTACAAAGAGGTAAAAAGAAATCTTCTGAAATATCCCGATACGTGGATTGAGCAGAACGGTGAAGTCATCGATCTTGGTGCCTCCAACGCCTTCGCCGCGTTGGGATTGAAGCACAGGGTCATTCAATCCATCGAACTATCAAAAGTTCGGGTGAGCAACATAAAGGCGCTTATCAGAGCGCGCGACTTCGTTATGCAAGACGAGGACTACTGGAAGGCCCTCGCACTTCAAGTCATCGCCGACAAGTCAGTAGTTCTTGTTTCTGACCTCATCAGCGAATTGAAAAGTAAAGATAACACCGTTGTATTGAAGCTTGTCTTGGAAAATAAGCTATTTGTAGATCTCGATCGCCAGCTTTTGACCATGCCGCATTCGTGTTGGGTATCAGACTGCCTGCTGCTACTGGAAAAAGTGATATTTGATCAGGGGCTTCATCTGGATCGAGGTGAGGCAGACAAGATAAGCATTTTGGCTGTACCAACTCGAAAGGCGGCTCTGCGCTCATTGGCGCGTATTGACGTTTTGGAGACAGACCCGACATCAAGGAACGCAGGAAGGCTACGCGCGACAATCGGGGCGAATCCGGACGCTTCGCCGTTCCAGGCGCTAATTCCGAAGTTTCATAAATCCGGAAATCGTCTTCCCAAACGTCCGGAAATTGTTTTGCAAGGCCTGGAAAATTCCCTGCGCAAACACCTGGCGACGCCGAGGCGACTTCGTCCAAAAAATGCGTACGCATTCTACAAAAGTGAAGCGAAGGAACTTCATCCGAACCTTCAGCCCGTTAGCAAGCCAACCTATCTCGCCAAATCCAATCAAATGCGGATCGAAATTGCGGATGGCCGTGGCGGAAAGAGGATGGCAAATGCCGCCGCCAATCCGAGCGATGTAGAAGATAGATCAATACTCGCGACACGGCCATTTGAGCGGGCCTCTGTGGATTCATGCCTGTTAAAGATTTACTGCATATTGCTAGAAACAGAGCGTGACATCTATGTTTGTCGCCCAAACTTGATTGCACTCAGGGACCTCTTCACCCAGGAGCTTCTTGCTAGGTGGATTACGTTTTCACCACCGTCACGACGAACTACGGCGATCTTGATGCGAGTATGTGGTCGAAGGTATGGGCGTATACCAGAGTGCATATCGGCCGATGGTGGGAAAGACACAGATAATGTGTATTTCTCGTCGCTCTGTGCTCATTTGACTTGCGATTTCAACAGGAGGCCAAGTCAAAATTCCAGGTACGGCGGCCAAATTGAAAGGTTTTTTTCTGAGTTCAACACGGAGTGGCTTGATCATCGCCCAGGCAACAGAACCGACGTCAAAAATCTGCGGCACATCTCCACAAGCCACCACCCCGCCAACCTGCCGTGCATGCCACTTCCATTGTTCTTTGAGGAAGCTGATGAATACATCGATTGGCGTAATACGCAGCGTCTGGGTGACCACAAGTCTTCGCCATCTTTATTACGGAAGGAGGGGCTCGAAATGTTTCCTTTCTCAGGCATACCAATTTCCTTTGATGACGAATTCATCATAGCGACAGCGGTAGATCACAAATCGTTGGCAGTTGACCCGTCAAGAGGCATCAAACACGGCAACGAGCACTATTGGCATCGAGAGCTTCGTGGCCTTGATCCGCGGAGGAACGTGGAGATTCGCATAGAGCCGGAAGACCACACCCGAATCTATGCTCGGGTTGCCGACCATTGGGTGACATGCCGGTCTGGGCGCAGCAACGTTTTTCAGACGCTCAGCCCTCTGCAGGGGCTATGTGAAAGCATTTTGGTTCTAGAGGGTGATGTGATTAGGAAAGAGTTGAAGGACCAGTCCGACATGGCGCTTGTAAAGATCGCCAAAGAGGCGGATCGGCGCTTCGCGATGCTCAATGGATTCGATGCGGAGAATGTTCGGGAAGATGATGCTGTATGCCAAGAACAGCAAAGCCTTTGGGATCTTGTGCGGACGGAAGCATCGCTTGGGGTTGCTGTTACCAATTGGGAGGGCATCGCGTGAACCCTCTCGAAATATTAAAAATAGCAGAGAAATTGAAGTTCGCTTGTGTTCGCCACACGACGTTTGATCAAGCGGTAAAAGATATTAGTAGTCAGCTTCTTATTCTTGATGTCGGAGAAGTGCTCGCCATAGTAGGGCCTTCTCGCGTCGGGAAAAGTCGCGCAGCGCGACAGGCATTCGCACAGGCGATCGCTTCGCGAGATGGTCACAGCAAGCAGTCTGTCGTTTGGATCGACAACGAAAACTCACAGGCAAACGGCGAATATTCGACAAAGGCTTTCATGCAGTATGCGTGTGAAGTAATTAAGCAACCTATATACGGCCGATCTGGCATAGAGAACCAATCACTTGCGCTACGCCGAGACGCTTTAATTGCCCGTACCCCGGAGGGTAGGTTGAGGAATGCCTTTGAGGTGGGCTTGAAGGAAATTGACGCAAAATACCTTGTTGTCGACGAAGCCCACCATGTCGGCTATGCGAAGGGTGGGGCGAAGGTGGCGTCGGCTATCTTCGATTCGTGGAAATGCCTTGCGCACAAGTCCGGCGTGGTTTTAATTGTCATTGGCTCCTATGGGCTGGTCGACATCATCGGACGTGTCCCGCACTTTATTGGGCGCCAGCGGCCGCTTGAGGTCCCGCGATACAAAGATATATCGATCGATGATTTGGTGTCATTCCGTGGCGCACTTCAAGCATTTTCCGACATGCTTCGGCCTGTGCTTAAGGCGGGCGCATCTCTACTTGATTGGGACCGCTATTTATTTGAAGGATCGCTGGGCTGTGTTGGGCACCTGTCGCTCTGGCTAAGGTCAGCACTGGGATGGATGGCCAGTCACGATTGCTCCTATATGACTAAGGCCGTATTGCAAGAAAAGGCGTTCACAAAGGCGCATCGCGATTCGTTGCAGAAGGAGATTTCGGACGGCGAGGTGGCACTTAAGAGGTTCCATGGGGACGAGAAAAGAGGCGAAGAATCTGAGAAAGAAAATGCAGGCCAACGCGATGCGGTGTCGCGTTCCAATCAAGACGACAAGCCTGAGAAACGAACAAAAGTTGGCCCGAAGAGAAAGCCCTATCAGCGGATACCACGCCGAAACGTACGGGGCGGGAGGTCATAATCATGTCATACCTCTATCCTATTCGACCGATAGGTGCTGGCACGTGCGATATAGAATCCTTGAGTTCGTATTTGATCCGCACATCAGGCACGCACTGTACAACCGTTGGCACGTTACTGGCGTTCCTCGATGAGCCGAGGAGCGAATACGATGCATGGCTCAATACAGCAACCCGAACTCCAGTTTGTTCATTTATACGACCGAATCAGACCACGAAAGAGTTGGCACTTAGATTGAGCGTTGCCACAGGTCTGGACGAATGGTTGTTTCGGTCGATGACATTCATGTCTATTGCCGACGTGTTGCATAGGTCAAATGGATTTTTCAGCAGTCATCTCCGATGGTGCCCGGCGTGCTTTCATGAATGGATTCAAAAGGAAGAGGAGCCATATATAAAGCTAATATGGCTTCTAGATGATGTTAAAGGCTGCCGCGTGCACCGATGCGCACTGCAGGATAGGTGTGACGAATGTGGCGCATTTCAAGAGAGGAGCCACTTAGGCCGCTGTCTCTATAGATGCATTAGCTGCGACTCGATGCTCGACAAGCTAGGAAGTAATGCCGTTGGAGGACCGTCTTGGAAGCCTTCGGCGCCGGAATTGGAACATTTTGTCCAATTCATTGCTGAGAATCCTGAAGTCATCTTTCCATCGAATGGCTGCCATCGCGTGATGGTTTGTCGCTACGAAGAATCCATTGCGCTTGGTCGTTGGGAAGAGTTTGCGCGCAGTATTTCGCCCGACTTTTATCCTCAGTTGATCTACAACAGCGAGCATGTACTGACGTTGCAAAGCGTATTCGCGTTAGCTAGGTGTCTCAACACCCCGATGGAACAACTATTGTTGGGCGTGACATCGAGCACAAATGCAAGCCTTCCTCTTGGCGATGTGACGTGCCCACCTCGAAAGCGTAGAAAGAGGCGGCCTCGCCCAGGTGGCCGGGCACAGATGATTGCTGAGGTAAACAGGTACTTAGAGTCGATGCCTGAAGAGGAGGCGCCTTCGCTTAAGTCAGTGGCCGAGGCATTGGATGTTTCGGTAGGCGCGCTTCGTTATCTGGTTCCTGACATGTCAGGCGGTATCGTCGAGAAGCGTAGACAACACGTGCTTTCAACTAAGGAGGCCAGTCGTCGACTACTTGCTGAAAAGATTAGGGCAATGACAATCGATCCGAGCCTTCGACATGCTGTGTCCGGAAAGAAAGCGCTCTTAAGGGAACTCCTTAATGAAAATAGGTGGTCAAAAAACGATATCAGGCGTGCGCTAAATGTAGCGTTCAATTCGAAATTGGCCGCTGCGGGTGACAAACTCCCCGAGGAGAGCGAGGCATGAGCGTCGTTAATGGACAGTCGAATGACATGCAGTTTGTGGCTGAAGGTTCATCTGAGATGCCGGGCTTGGTTGCGGAAGTACAATCCATCTACGTGGCGCTCAACAATGAGCTGTTTGAAGGACTACTTCCGCCGTGCAATGTTGTTCTGAGAAGACATAGAAGGAACTTCGGAACGATAACATTTAGCCGACACGGCGTCCCTTACGCGGTCCCCGAGCTTTCGATCAACAGTGCATATGTAGGCTGCAGGACGATTCGGTCAACAATGGCGATGATTGCAGCATTCATGTGCGAAGTAGATGTTCGTCGTTCATGCGGCAAGACATTTACTCATCGGCACAAAATGATTGTGTCGAGGCTGCAGTCGATCGGGCTAATATCTTCGAGTACGGGGCTGCCAAACGGTGCTAAAGGTGGAAGGCACACGGGTATCTATATACTCACAGGCGGCCCATTCGACGAGGCATTCGCTAGGCTTATGAGACAAGGGCAATCGTGGATTACTTGGCTGGACGCTTATGCATTCGGAAGGCCGCCAAATGGCTACGACCAGATCGATATTCTGACGTTCTCGGTCGACGGCGACCAAGATCCTCGAGATCGGCACCTTAAAGAGAGGTCGAAGGAATTGGGTGTGCCACCGGCGCTAGTCGACAGGAAGCATGAGAAAGTCTGTCTACCAGTTGGAGAGAGAAACCCAAGGGCTAAGCACCTATACGTGTGCCCAGGCTGCAAGGCTCGCTTGTGGGGTAAGCCGGGATTAGGAAGAAAAGCATTTTGTGCCGCATGCAATTTGGACTATATAGAAACTAGCTAAGCGCATTGGATATTTAGCTTCGGTAGACCGCGTAGGGGCCTTTGACGGAGCAAGCCCGCCTTTTTGGCCGGCATCAGACCTCGCCTGCTCTGATGAACAACGACGGGTATCAGTAGGCTCGGCGGAAATGGTCGACCGTTTGTCGTACGCGCTGTCGGACAGATTATGCTTGCCTGTCAATCATAAATTGGCCGTTTCGGCCAATTTATGGTTTCCGCCACACGAACATAGAAAGCAATGCTGATTTGGTGGGCCCACCAGGATTCGAACCTGGAACCAAGGGATTCGCGTATTCCAAAGGTTTCCCCCTGGCGCGGACTATCTCTTCACCCTCCGACGTTTTGCAACGCGCGGGTGGGGTGCGGGACGCTCGAGCCTGTTATGAAGGGCGCTGTAGCCCTCAGGTAGTCTCTGCACCTTCCGGCGGTGTACCGC
>Ga0209677_100688_pt1 | contig 17287 bp, 11 predicted proteins | sample AraplaCvi_mCL_r2_2_FD_184285 | JGI IMG/M metagenome (GOLD analysis project Ga0209677, IMG submission 184285) | Arabidopsis root microbial communities from North Carolina, USA - plate scrape CL_Cvi_mCL_r2 (SPAdes) (version 2) | ecosystem: Host-associated > Plants > Roots > Endosphere | place: USA... | reverse complement strand
CTGCACCCCACCCCCCACCATCGAGTCCGCACAGACTGCACGAAAAGCCCCCGAAAAACGTCAGTCTTCGTGTACTCGACGGGGGTACGAAAGGAACGAGAACCATGGACGGAGCACGACCCGTTCGCGCGGCGCGCGGCACGGAGCTCAGCGCGAAGAGCTGGCAGACCGAGGCGCCGCTGCGGATGCTCATGAACAACCTCGACCCCGAGGTCGCCGAGCGGCCCGACGACCTCGTCGTCTACGGAGGGACGGGACGCGCGGCCCGTAGCTGGGAGGCCTACGACGCGATCGTCGCGACGCTCCGCGATCTGGAGGCGGACGAGACGCTGCTGGTGCAGTCCGGCAAGCCCGTCGGCGTGTTCCGCACGCACGAGTGGGCGCCGCGGGTGCTCATCGCCAACTCCAACCTCGTCGGCGACTGGGCGACATGGCCCGAGTTCCGGCGACTGGAGGCCCTCGGCCTCACGATGTACGGCCAGATGACCGCCGGCTCCTGGATCTACATCGGCTCGCAGGGCATCCTGCAGGGGACGTACGAGACGTTCGGCGCGGTCGCGCGCAAACGGTTCGGCGGCTCGCTCGCCGGCACCCTGACCCTCACCGGAGGCTGCGGCGGGATGGGCGGAGCGCAGCCGCTCGCCGTCACCCTCAATGGCGGCGCGGTCCTCATCGTGGACGTGGACGCCGGCCGGCTGCAGCGCCGGCTCGACCATGGCTACCTCGACGTCCTCGCGCGCGATCTGGACGACGCCGTCGACCAGGCGCTGGCCGCGAAGGAACAGCGCCGAGCGCTCTCCGTCGGCGTGGTCGGCAACGCGGCGGAGGTCTTTCCCGAGCTCCTGCGCCGCGGCGTCGCGATCGACATCGTCACCGACCAGACCAGCGCCCACGACCCGCTCAGCTACCTCCCGGTGGGTTACACGGTCGCCGAATGGCGCGATCGCGCCGCCGCGGACCCGGAGCGCTTCACCGACGACGCCCGCCGCTCCATGGCCGCGCAGGTGGAGGCGATGGTCGGCTTCCAGGACGCGTGCGCCGAGGTGTTCGACTACGGCAACTCCATCCGCACGGAGGCGCAGCTCGGCGGCTACGACCGCGCCTTCGACTTCCCCGGATTCGTCCCCGCCTACATCCGCCCGCTCTTCGCGGAAGGCAAGGGGCCCTTCCGCTGGGTCGCACTGTCCGGCGACCCCGCCGACATCGCGGCGACCGACCGCGCGGTGCTCGAGCTCTTCCCCGAGGACGAGCACCTGCGCCGCTGGATCACCCAGGCTGGCGAGAAGGTGCACTTCGAAGGGCTTCCCGCGCGGATCTGCTGGCTGGGATACAAGGAGCGGCACCTCGCCGGCCTGCGCTTCAACGAGATGGTCGCCTCGGGCGAGCTCTCGGCGCCCATCGTGATCGGCCGCGACCACCTCGACTCGGGATCGGTCGCCTCGCCCTACCGCGAGACGGAGTCGATGGCCGACGGCTCGGACGCGATCGCGGACTGGCCGCTGCTCAACGCGCTCCTGAACACCGCATCCGGCGCGACCTGGGTATCGCTGCATCACGGCGGCGGCGTCGGCATCGGGCGCAGCATCCATGCCGGTCAGGTCGTCGTCGCAGATGGAACGGCCCTGGCCGCCGAGAAGATCGAGCGGGTGCTGATCAACGACCCGGGGACGGGCGTGATGCGCCACGTGGATGCGGGCTATGAGCGGGCGGTCGAGGTCGCGGAGGAGCGCGGGCTTCGCATCCCGATGCGCGAGCAGGCAGCCGCACGGCGATGACCGCGACGCTGGTCACCGGGATCGGCGAGCTCGTCACCTTCGATCCCGCGCATCCCGGGCCGCTCGGCATCGTGAACGACGCCGCGGTGCTCTCGGTGGAGGGGCGAGTGGTCTGGACGGGGGCGGCGTCCGCCGCCCCACGCTCCGACGCGGACGAGGTCATCGAGGTGGCCGGCGCCGCTGTCATCCCCGGGTTCGTCGACTCGCACACCCACCTCGTGTTCGGTGGCGACCGTGCGGGCGAGTTCGAGGCGCGGATGGCCGGACGGCCGTATACGGCGGGCGGCATACGGTCGACGGTTGCGGCGACGCGGACCGCGACGGACCAGGAACTGCGGCGCCGGCTGGCTCGACTGGTCGGCGAGCTCCACTCCCAGGGCACGACGACGTTCGAGGTCAAGAGCGGCTACGGCCTGAGCGTCGCCGACGAGGAGCGGCTGCTCCGGCTCGCGCGCGAGGTGACCGATGAGACCACATTCCTCGGTGCGCATGTGGTCCCGGCGGAGTACGCGGACGATCCGGAAGCGTACGTCGAGCTGGTCACCGGCGCGATGCTGGACGCCTGCGCGCCGCACGCCCGGTGGATCGACGCGTTCTGCGAGAGCGGTGCCTTCACCGTGGAGCAGTCGCGGCGCATCCTCACCGCCGGCGCTGCCCGTGGATTGGGGGTGCGGCTGCATGCCGCGCAGCTCGGACCCGGGGACGGCGTGGCCCTCGCGGTGGAACTGGATGCGGCGAGCGTCGACCATTGCACCTACCTGAGCGACGACGACGTGGACCTCTTGGCGGCATCCCGGACCGTTGCGACGTTGCTGCCCGGCGTGGAGTTCTCGACACGGCATCCCTACCCCTCCGGCCGGCGGCTGCTGGATGCGGGGGCCGCGATCGCCCTGGCGAGCGACTGCAACCCCGGGTCGTCGTTCACCTCGTCGATGCCGTTCTGCATCGCGCTGGCCGTGCGGGACATGGGACTGACGCCCGGCGAGGCGCTGCGCGCCGCGACCCTCGGCGGCGCGGCTGCCCTGCGCCGCGACGACGTCGGTCACCTCCGGCCGGGCGCACGGGCCGACCTGGCGGTGCTCGCCGCGCCCAGCCACATCCACCTCGCGTACCGCCCGGGCGTCCCCCTCGTCGCGCGCACCCTCCGCGCCTCCGCCTGAGCCCGCACACCCCACCCCCCACCGTCGAGTCCGCAAAGATTGCACGGCTGCAGCGCGTTTTGCGTGCAGTCTTTGTGTACTCGACGGTGGGGGCGGATCAGCGGGAGGCGAGGCCCGCGGCGGACTCGAGGATGAGGAGCGCGGCGAGGCGGACGGTGCGCTGGTCGGGGGTGTCGGCGGTCGCGTCGACCTCGGCGATGTCGACGGAACGCACGTGCGTCGAGGCGGCGACCAGGCGGGCCAGACGGCGCAGTTCCCAGGCGGCGAGGCCGCCGGGAACCGAGGCCGGGCAGCCAGGTGCGACCGACCGGTCGCACACGTCGACGTCCAGGTCGACGTGAATGGGACCGCCCGCTGCGCCCGCGATCTCCAGGGCCTCCGCCATCACGTCCTCCAGCGGCCTCATGTGCAGGACATCGCGCGGGATGACCGTGATGCCGTGCTCCGCCGCTCGGCGGCCGTAGGCGGCCGAGTTCGCGAAGTCGGCGATCCCGATCTGGACGATCCGCCTCCCGTCGAGACCGGCCTCCAGCAGTTCACGGACCGGCGATCCGTTCGACGTGCCGTCCCTCAGGTCGTGATGCGCGTCGAGGGTGATCAGCCCGGCCGTCCCCAACGCATCCCCCGCTGCGCCGAGCGCCGCCGGCACGGTCAGGGAGTTGTCGCCACCCACAGCCACGGTCAGCCGGGATGCGGAGACCGTGGCGGCCACCGCCGCGCGCGCACGTTCGCGGCCCTCCGGCCCGTCGGGCGATGCGACGTCGCCCGCGTCCGCGAAGCGCAGCGCCTCCACCTCGAGTCCCGCGGCATGTGCCGAGTAGCGCCGCAGCGCATCCCGGACGGCGGCAGGGGTGGCGTGGGCGCCGGTCGGCGACAGCGAGGTCTCGTGCGTCGGGATGCCGATCAGCGCCAGATCGGCGCCGTCCCGGTCCAGCGCGGGCCAGCCTCCCGCCCGGGGCCACAGCGGATCGGCGGAGAGAACCTGTGCGCTCATACCCGCGACCCTAGCGAGCCGCGGAGCCCCTGCGGGTAAGGCCGCGCGACCAGCCGTCTGGGATCCCGGACCGGCTCAGATCTGCGTCCCACCGACCGGCTGCGTGAACACGGGCGGCTCGGGCGCGTCCGGCGAGCGGCGCGTCCCGTTCCCGGAGTCGCCGGAGTCGCCGGACGGGCGCTCCGGGTCCCGGCCGCCGTCACGCGGACCGCCGCCGGACGGCCCGGCACCTCCATCCGCCGCCCGCCCGCTGCGGGCAGCAGCCTTCGCCGCCTTCCGCGCTGCGCGGCGCTCACGCCGCCCCTCCACGAGGTTGTACAGCGTCGGCAGCACGATGAGCGTCAGCACGGTCGACGAGATGAGCCCGCCGATCACGACGATGGCGAGGGGCTGGGAGATGAAACCACCATGCCCGGTCACACCGATCGCCATGGGCGTCAGCGCCGCGATGGTGGCCAGCGCCGTCATCAGGATGGGACGCACACGACGGGAGGCGCCGTGCGCCACCGCATCCGCGACGCTGAGCCCGCGCCTGCGGTACTGGTTCACGAGGTCGATGAGCACGATCGCGTTGGTCACCACGATGCCGACGAGCATCAGCAGTCCGATGAGGGAGGCCACTCCGAGCGGGATGCCGGATGCGAGCTGCAGCAGGATCGCGCCGGTCGCCGCGAACGGCACCGAGACGAGCAGCAGCAGCGGCTGGCGCAGCGAACGGAACGTCGCCACCATGACGATGTAGACGATGAGGATGGCCGCCAGCAGTGCGAGGCCGAGCTGGCTGAACGCGTCCGACTGGCTCGAGGAGACCCCGCCGATCTTCGCGCTCGCACCGACCGGGAGGCTCGCGGCCTTGAGCCCGGCGGACACGTCCGCGTTCGCCGTGCTCAGGTTGTCGGTCGCCGGCGTCGCGGTCACGCTCGCGGTGCGCAGGCCGCGCTGCGTGGTGACGGTCGACGGCCCGTCGACCTGCTTCACGGTCGCCAGCGTGTCGAGCGGGACGACCCCCGCGGCAGTCGGGATCGGCAGTTGCGCCAGGCCCGCCACCGTCGTCGGCGGGTTCGCCGTCTGCAGGTAGATCTTCAGCGTCGTGTTGTCGATCGCGACCGTGCCCTCCTGCGTCGGCTGCATCGCCTGGGACACGATGCCGCCGACGGCCACCTCGCTGAGCCCGGCGGCCGCCGCCTTCTCCCGGTCCACACTGACGGCGACGTACGGGAGGGAGGCGCTCAAGTTGTCGGCGACCTGCCTGAGGGAGGCCTTGTTCTTCAGCTGCCCGACCACAGCATCCGTGGCCTTCTGCAGGTCCGCGTCGTTGCTCGCGGTGATGTCGACCTGGATGTTGCTGGAAGGGCCGAAGCCGCTGGAGGCGGACAGGGCGATCGTGCCCTGTCCCGTGATCGCCGCGAGCTCGTCCTGGATGGTGCTCTGCAGCTTCGCCTGGTCGGCGTTCGGGTCCGTCGTGATCGAGAAGGTGGTCCCGCCGCTTCCGCCCGTGAACGCATCCCGCAGGGAGGAGCCACTGGAGCCGATCGAGACCTGGACCGTCTTGACGCCCTTCGTGTCGCGCACCTTCTGCTCCACGACCCGCGCCGCGTCGTCCTTGGCCTGCAGGCTCGCTCCCGGAGCGAGCGTCTGGGTCACGGTGAGCGAGTTCTGGCCGCTCGATCCGAGGAAGTTGGTCTTCACCAAGGGGGAGACCAGGATGGTGAGTCCGAGCACGACCACCGCCGCGACGATGGTCACCCACGAGTGCTTCACGGTCCACCGGATGATCGGCAGGTAGCCCGCCTGGAGGCGCGAGGGATGCTCGAGCTCGTCCACGCCCGAGGCGGTGGCCTCCTCGATGGAGAGGTGCGCAGCCTCCACGCCCTCGCCGCTCTCGTTCGTGCGCGGCTTCGGCGCGCGCAGGAACCAGTAGGCGAGCACGGGCACGATCGTCAGGGCGACGAGCAGCGACGACAGCAGCGCGATGGTCACGGTCAGCGCGAACGGGCGGAACAGCTCGCCCGTCGTATCCCCCACGAACGCGAGCGGGAGGAAGACGGCGACGGTGGTGATCGTGGATGCGGTGATCGCGCCGGCGACCTCCCGCACGGCACGCACGATGGTCACGCCGCGGTCGGCGCCGGGAACCAGCTGCCGTTTGATGTTCTCGATCACGACGATGGAGTCGTCCACCACACGACCGATGGCGATCGTGAGCGCACCGAGCGTGATGATGTTGAGCGTGTACCCGGTCCCCCACATCACCACGAAGGTGATGAGGACGCTGGTCGGGATGGAGATGGCCGTCACGATCGTGGAGCGGATCGACAGCAGGAAGACCAGGATGACGACGACCGCCATCGCGAGACCGAGCATGCCCTCCTCGGTGAGCGAGTTGATCGACTGCGAGATGAACGGCGCCTGATCGAAGACCACGGTGACCGTGGCGTCACCGCCGAGCTTCTTCTCCAGATTCGGGATGAGGCCGTTGACCGCGTGCGAGACCTCGACGGTGTTCGCGGACGGGAGCTTGGTGACCGCGATGGTGAGGGCGGGCTTGCCGTCGACCCGGGACAGGGAGGTGATCGGGTCGTCCGTCTCGGCGACGGTCGCGACATCACCGATCGTGTGGGGAGTGGGAGGGGTGGCGGCGGGCGCGGCCGCAGTCTGACCGCGACCGGCAACGCCACCGTTCGCGGCGGTGCCACCTGTTCCTGCACCTGCAGCGGCACCGGTGCCCGCGCCCGCACCAGCACCAGCACCAGCACCCGCAGAACGGATGAGGGGAAGCGCGGCGATGTCCCCCACCGACGACAGCTGAGCCCCCGACTGGATGGACAGGGTGCTGCCGCTCTCGGTGATGTCGCCGCCGGGGATGAGCACGCCGTTCTGCTGGAGGGCGTCCTTGATGGCCGAGGACGACATCCCGGCCGCGGCGAGCTTCACGGGGTCCGGCGTGATCGTGATGCGACGACCGACCTCACCGATCAGCTTGGCGTCGTTGACGCCCTTCAGATCCTTGATGTCGGGAAGGACGAGTTTCGTGATGTCATTCCCGAGCGCTCGCTGATCGCTGCCGCCGGTGACCGCGAGCTGGATGACCGGGAGGTCGTCGATGCTGCCCGAGAGCACCTGCGGCTGCACGCCGGCCGGGAGGGTCGAAGAGATGCGATTGATCGCCTGATCGATCTTCTGCTCGGCCGTGGCGAGGTCCGTCCCGTAGGTGAACTTCGCGGTGATGATCGACTGGTTGGTACTGCTGACCGCGCTGGTGCTGTCGAGGTTCGGGACACCCTGGATCACCGCCTCCACGGGGGTGCTGACGTCGTGGTTGACGACCTCCGGCGACGCTCCGGGATAGCTGGTGAGCACCACGAGCTGGGGGAAGGTGATCGACGGGATGAGCTCCTGCTTGAGGTTGCCCAGCGCCAGGCCCCCGAAGATCGCGGCGACGATCGTGATGAGCGCGATCAGCGCGCGGTTCTTCATGCTCAGGACGGCGAGGAGATGCACGGGTGTTCCCCCAGGAACTCAGGTTTCAGGGCACCACATCGACGGTGGCGCAACGGAAGTATGCCAGCCGACGATGAGCGCTGGCTTCATGCCGGGGTACGACATCGCGCCCGAGTCGCCGGATGAGCCGCCGGATGATGACCCGCGCACCGCATCCACTCAGACGACGCTCGGCAGCGACCCCGCATCGAAGTAGGGCGCCGGCTCGTTCGCGGCGACCGCCCAGGCGCCGGAGAGAGCGGTGAAGGCACGCTCGTACTCCTCGGCCGTATACGTGATCGGGATGCGCACGAACCGCTCGAAGGCGCCGTCGATCCCGAAGCGGGGTCCGGCAGCGATCAGCAGGCCGTGGCTTCGAGCGGCGAGGGCCAGGGCGGAGCTGACCGGCGCGCCGAGGCCCACCCACGCGGTGAGACCGCCGTGCGCGAGCGGCACGGACCACTCCGGGAATCGCTCGCCCACCAGCCGGTGGACGGCCTCACGACCCTGTCGCAGCTGCTCGCGCCGCTCCTCCTTGATCGCGTCGAGCTGCGGCACCAGCTGCGCGACGACGAGCTGTTCGAGCACAGGGGTGCCCAGATCCGTGGCCGGTTTGGCGGCGATCAGGCGCTGGATGTGCGAGCGCGCGGCGCGGATCCATCCGATCCTCAGCCCGCCCCAGAGCATCTTGCTCGCCGAGCCGATCAGGATGACGGGAGCCCCTGTTGACGCCGCATCGGCATAGCGCGGCATCGGCAGGTACTCGCCCGGCCGGTCGATGTCGAGCTCCGCGGTGGTCTCGTCCGCGACGACGATGGCGCCGTGAGCGGCGGCGGCCGCGAGCACGCGCTCGCGCGTCTGCGGCGACATCGAGGCGCCCGTCGGATTGTGGAAGTCCGGGATGAGATACGCGAGCGACGGATTGGCGCGGCGGAACGTCTGCTCGATGGCCTCGGCATCCCATCCGTCCGGCTCGTCGCCGATTCGGTGCGGACCCTCTTCGGGCACCGTGACCGTCAGGGGCACGAGCCGCGCGCCCGCGAGACGGATCGCCTCGATGGCATGCACATACGTTGGAACCTCGATCGCCACGCGGTCCCCTCGGCTGAGGAACGTGCGCGCGATCAGGGCGATCGCCTGCTGCGCGCCGACCGTGACGAGGATCTGGTCGGGCGTGGTCGGCAGGCCGCGGTGTGTGTAGCGCGCGGCGATCGCCTCCCGCAGGTGCGGCAGGCCGACGGGATCGTAGCCTGGCTTGGAGAGGAAGCGCGGAAGCTCGTCGGCCGCCGCTCGGGCGGCCGCCGCGAGGGGGGACGCCGCAGGGAGGGACGCCTTGGTGAAGTCGAGCATCCCCTCTCCCCCGGCCGTCGGGAGGGTGAGAGCCTTTCCGGGAAGGCGCGCGATGCTGCCGGAGCCGCGGACGCTGTCGATGAACCCGCCCTCGCGCAGCTGACGGTAGGCGGAGGCGACCGTCGTCCTGCTGAGCTCCAGGCGTCCGGCCAGGTCGCGTTCGGCCGGGAGGCGTGTGCCGATCGGGATGCGGCCGTCGAGCACGAGCAGCCGGATGCGGTCGGCGAGCGCCTGGTAACCCGCACCGCCGGTCCGCCAGGTGCCGAGGAGCAGCTCCAGGGAGCGGGCGGTGAGTTGCGCATCCGTCATGCAGGCCACTTTAGGTGAATTGGCATCTTGCCGCCAGTCCAATCCAGCGATTGGATTGTGTTCATGACCGCCCGCCTCCTCACCCGCCGCCTCATCCAGCTGCTCGTCGGCCTGTTCCTCTACGGGATCGCGATCGCTCTGATGGTGCGAGCCGGCATCGGGCTGTCGCCGTGGGATGTCCTGGCCCAGGGTCTGTCGTTCAAGTCCGGCATCGAGTTCGGGTGGATCACCAACCTGGTCGGGCTCGTGGTGCTGGCTTTCTGGATCCCGCTGCGTCAGCGGCCCGGGCTCGGCACCATCCTGAACGTGCTGCTGATCGGCCCCAGCGCCCAGCTGGGTCTCGACCTGCTGCCGCAGCAGACCGAGCTGTGGGCGCAGGTGCTGTTCTTCGCGGCCGGACTCGCCCTGCTCGCCGTCGCGACCGGCCTCTACATCGGTCCGCGGATGGGGCCGGGGCCGCGCGACGGCCTGATGACGGGTCTGCACGCCCGCACCGGCCGGCCGATCTGGATGGTGCGAACCGCCATCGAGGTGACCGCCCTGATCATCGGGTGGGTCCTGGGCGGGAACGTCGGCGTCGGGACGCTCGCGTTCGCGCTGCTGGTCGGGCCGCTGTGCAGCATCACCCTCCCGTTCTTCGCGATCCGCCTGCCGCAGGACGCTGCCACGACTACGGCAGCGCTGGAGCGCGAGCTCGAGGGAACGGCCGAGCAGTCGGCCGGCCTCGAGGACGAGCGGGATGCCGTCCGTTTCGACGTGCGCGACGGCATCCTGCTCGAGTCCGACCGGGCCGCCCGCGCGCGCGACGCCCGCGCCGACTCCCCCTTCGTCCGCGCTCCGCAGCCCGACCGCGCCGCCCCCGCTCCGGACCCTGCCGCGTCAGCCCGTCCGTCCCGGCTGGTGGCCGCCCACTGGCTGGACGACCGCCTGGCACGCCGCCCGCGTCACCCCTGACCCGCGAACCCGCGCCCCACCATCGAGTACGCAGAGACTGCACGTTTTGGCGACCAAAAGTGCAAGTCTCCGTGTACTCGATGGTGGGGCTGTCCGCGAGGGTCAGGCGAGGTGCGTCGCGGCGTAGTGGCGGAGGGCGTCCCGGACGAAGGTCGCCCCGGCGGTTCCTCCGTAGTTGGCCGCGAAGCGGTCGTCGGCGACGTACATGTCGCCGAGTCCCGTGAGGTACGCGGCAGCGGGAGCGCCGGTGCCGTAGCCCGGGGTCCCCGGGATGCCGGCCAGCCATTCGGCGTGACGGCGCGCCAGCTCCTGGGCCTCCTCCGAGTCGGGTGAGACGCCGCTCGCCGCGGCCGCCTGCCAGTCGGCGGCCAGCCGCTCCTGGCGGGACTGCCACTCGGCACGCTCCTCCGGGCTCTTGCTGCGCCACCACCGGTCGGAGTCCGCGTAGGCCTCCTTCCCCCAGCGCTCCTCGACCTCGTCCTTGTACTGCGTGTGATCGAATCCGTCGAACATCTGCTCGGCCACGATCTCTTCTCCTTCCTCCACCGCGTGGATCGTCGATTCGACCGACGCGATCTGCCGCGCCAGCCGTTGCCGCTCCGCGCGAAGCCACTCGAGGTGGTCGCGCAGGGCAGGCGCCGCATCCATCCGGTCGTCGAGCACCCGGCCGACGGCATCGAGGCCGAGACCGAGCTCCCTGAGCAGCAGGATGCGTTGCAGCCGCACGAGCGAGTCGCGGTCGTAGTACCGGTAGCCGTTGCCGCCGACGCGACTGGGCTTCAGCAGCCCGATCGCGTCGTAGTGGCGCAGCGTGCGGCTGGTGGTGCCGGCGATCCGTGCGATGTCCTGGATGGACCAGTCCATGTCCTCCTCCTCCCGTGCGGTGCATCACCCACGCTAGGAGTTGACGTTACGTCAAGGTCAAGCGGTCGCGCACGCACGGTCCGAGATTCGTCACGGATGTGCACTCAGACGCGCGAAAACGCGACATTCGTGACGAGTGTGCAGGCAGGTCAGCGCTTCGCTCGCGCCGGGACCTTCTTCTGCGGGGCCGTCGCGGCGGCCGGCGCGGCGGACGCCGCCGTCGGCTGCGTCGCGCCCTGCTCAACGGGCTCTGGGATCGTCGCCGCGATCGACTCCACGCTCTCCTGGGGCACGCTGCCGTTCAGCGGGACCTCGTGGATGTGGATCCGCGTGTGCGCGCGAGACGCCGGCACCAGCGGCCGGCGTGCGACAGGACGCACGGGCTCGCCGCGACGGTCCTGGCCGGGCAGCGGCCGCGACCGGCGCCCGTAGATCAGGGACGACGAGTCCAGCAGCCAGGGCACGAGGGCCACCGTCACGCCGTGGCACAGCATCAGCTGCCTGCTGATCCGCCGGGCGCGATGGTTGTGCAGGATGGCCTCCCACCAGTGTCCGACGATGTACTGCGGCAGGTACACCGTGACGACTTCGGAGCCATGCTCCTCGCGCCGGTGCTTGAGGTATTTGACCAGCGGGATGCCGAAGTCGCGGTAGGGAGACTCGATGATCGTGAGGGGCACGTGGATGTTCTGCTCGATCCACTGCCGCTGCAGCTTCTGCGTCGCGTCCTCGTCGATGGAGACGTGCACCGCCTCGATCGAGTCGTGGCGCGCGGCGATCGCGTAGTCGAGCGCCTTAAGCGCCGGCTTCTGCATCTTGCCGATGAGCACGATCGCGTGGTCTCCGACGCTTCCGAAGGTGGTGACCGGGTCGACTTCGACCTCCTTCTCGACGTCCCGGTAGTACCGGTTCACCCCGAGCATCAGGAACCACAGGATCGGCATGAAGATGAACACCAGGTACGCGCCGTGCGTGAACTTGGTGATCGTCACGACGATGAAGACGACAGCGGTGAGGCACGCCCCGAACGCGTTGATGCAGAGCGAGCGGACGATGGCGCTGCGCTCCCGGCCGGTCTGGCCGCCGGTGCGCAGCAGCCCGATCCAGTGCCGCACCATGCCGGACTGCCCGAGCGTGAACGACACGAAGACGCCGATGATGTACAGCTGGATCAGCTGGGTCAGGTTCGCCTGGTAGACGACCAGCAGGACGGTGGCGGCGAGCGCCAGCACGATCATCCCGTTCGAGTAGACGAGGCGATCGCCGCGCGTGTTGAGCGCTTTGGGCGCGTACGAGTCGCGGGCGAGCACCGACCCGAGCAGTGGGAACCCGTTGAACGCCGTGTTCGCCGCCAGCAGCAGGACGACGGCGGTCGCGGCCTGCACCAGGAAGAAGAAGATCGTGTTGTTGCCGAAGGTCGCCGCGGCGATCTGCGCGATCAGGCTGCGCTGGGGCTCGGTGGCGCACTGCGCCCATCCCTGCAGGTCGCACGGATTCTCGGCGTAGTGCACCCCGCTGATCAGCGCGGTCGCGGTGAGGCCTGCGAAGAGGGTGATCGCGATGCCGCCCATGAGGCCGAGCGTCACGCGCGCGTTGCGGATCTTGGGCGTGCGGAACGCGGGAACACCGTTGGCGACGGCCTCCACACCCGTCAGGGCCGAACATCCACTCGAGAAGGCGCGGAGCAGCAGGAGCACGACCGCTGCCTGCGTCAGCGATGTGGCGTGGACCTGGTAGCCGGCCGACTCGGCGACCGGGGCGCTCCCGAACACGGTGCGGACGAGCGCCGTCACGACCATCAGCGCGATGCTGCCGATGAAGATGTAGGTCGGGAGGGCGAAGGCTTTGGACGACTCGCGCACGCCCCGGAGGTTCACCCCGGCGAGGACGACCACGCACGCGATGGCGAGGCCGACGCGCCACGGCGCGAGGAACGGCAGCGCGGAGATCACATTGTCCACGCCGGACGCGACCGAGACGGCGACCGTCAGCACGTAATCCACGAGCAGGGCGGAGGCGACGACGAGCCCGGCCTTCTCACCCAGGTTCTTGTGCGCGACCTCGTAGTCGCCGCCACCCGACGGATACGCCTTGACCAGTTGGCGATAGCTCAGCACGACCGTGATGAGGAGCACGACGACCGCGGCTGCCACCCAGGGGGCGAAGGTCAGGAAGGCCAGGCCGCCGAGCAGCAGGATCATCAGCAGTTCCTGCGGAGCGTAGGCGACGCTCGACAGGGCGTCCGACGCGAAAATGGGTAGGGCGAGGTGCTTCGGAAGCAGCTGCCCTTCGAGTTTTTCACTCGGAAGCGGGTCGCCGATCAACCAGCGCTTCGGGGATCGCCCCTCAGTTGTCACGAGGTGCGAGCATACTCGCTGGCAATGCACTGTCAAGTTGGCGCGTCGCAGCGACCGGACCCGACTCCTCTGCAGACACTGGGTCTGCTCCGCCCCGGACCGCTCTGCCGCGGATTCGCGCGGCGGAGCGACTGGCAACGGTGTCACTGGGAGCTGGATGAGCATCTCCTGAATCCTTGCTCGACTCAGGTCGGCCGGTGGATGCGCTAGCGACGTCCCAGGGCCTCCACGATCACCCGCCGCACGCGGTCCAGTTCGCTCTTGAGAAGAGGGACCACGTCGGCGGGGAGTGCGCCGCGAGCGGCCTGGTGGCGAAGGTCGGTCCGCAGCTGCTGCCGGAACTCGGCGAGGGCGGCCTCTGCCTCGCGAGCGGCAGCGTTGCCGGCGGCCCGCGCATCCCGGCCCGCATCGCGCGCCTCCTGGCGGGGGTCGACACGGTCGCCGTTGCGCTTGGCCTCCCGCGCGGCGGATGCCAGTTCGGCGCGGAGGGAGCGCATCGCATCGTTGACGCCGGCCCGGACTTCGTCGGCGAGGCGACGCACCGAGTCGGTGACCTCCTCCTCGATCGCGTCCAGCTCGGGACGGCGCGCCTCCAGTTCCGCCCGCCCGGCATCGGTGATGGCGTACACGGTCTTGCGGCCCTCCGCCGCCTTGGTGACCAGGCCCTCCTCCTCCAGCTTGGCCAGGCGTGGGTAGATGGTGCCGGCGCTCGGGCTGTACGTGCCGCCGAAGCGCTCGGTCAGGGCCTGGATCAGCTCGTAGCCGTGCCGCGGAGCCTCGTCCAGGAGGCTCAGCAGATAGAGGCGGAGACTGCCGTGCGCGAACACGGGAGTCACGCCGACGCCTCCTGCTGGCCAGCGCCCTGAGCCGTCGCCGCGCTGCGCAGCACGGCCGCGTCGCCCGACACGGAGTTGACGTTGATCTCCACCCAGGTGCCGTCCAGGACTCCGGAGGTACCGGTGTATCCCTTCCCCATCCCGCCGACGACGGTCAGGTTGTCCAGCTGCACCCGTCCGGAGACCGTGTTGACCCGGTAGCGGGCGCCGAGGGCCTCCGGGATGCGGATGGTCGTGTCGCCGGAGACCGTGTTCACAGCGATCTCGTCGGGCGTTCCCGTCACGTCGAGCATGACGTCGCCGGAGACGCCGTCGGCCGAGAACCGGCGGATCGCGCCGGTGGCGGTCACGTCGCCCGAGACGGTGTGGGCCGAGATCCGCCCGGTGTGATCGCGGACGGACAGCTCGCCGCTCACCGAGTTGAGCTCGATGTCGCCGATGAGCCCGTCGACCACCACATCGCCGTTGACGGTGCTCAGTCGGGCATCCGTCCGCAATCCGGAGATGAGGGCCGTCGCCGAGATGACGCCGAACTTGAGCGCGACGTCGCGCGGCACCAGCACGCTCACGTCCGCGCGGGCGCTCGACCGCATCGACTTGAACACCTCGATGAAGTTGTCCCACCGCAGCTGCGGGTGGTCGATCTCGAGCCGGTCCTCATCGATGAGGATCTTGAGGTCACGTCCGCTCACCGAGTGCACCTCGATGCGCGCGCCGGGCTCATCGTGCCCGACGATGTCGATCTGTCCGCCGATGAAGCCGACCTTCAGCGCACGGACGACCTCGATGTCGATCGTCCGGCTCTCGCCCGGCTGGATCAGCCACTTCCCCTGTGCCATTGCTTGTTGCTCCTTGCTCGTCCGGCCCGTGCCGGGGCCGTCGGTGATTCGCGTTATATCGCGACTGTTGACGGACTCACGTTATATCGCGTTCGGGGGCGATGCAAGCTGTTTTGCGGCACCGGAGCGAAGTTTCAGGGTGCTGTCAGGGGGAACCCTGAGGGGCGACGCGACCGGGATGCGCACGCGGGGGGGCAGGCAGGATCAGCGGGGACCGATGAGTGGCGGGCCGTCGCGGACGACGAGGCGCGGGGCGACGAGGCGATGACGCGGATCGGACGTGTCGCTCTCGGCGTCCACACGGCCGCCATGGGCGCCGGTCAGCAGCTCGAGCACGCCGGCGGCGACCTCGTCGAGCGACTGGGCCACGCTGGAGAAACCGAGCGAGGCAGCGATGGGCGTATCGTCGTATCCCACCACCGGGATGCGGCCCCCGATCGCGGTCAGGACCCCGATGGCCAGCGAGTCGGACACGCACACCACGCCGTCGACCGGCCCCGCCTGGGCTTCGAGCCGACGGACCGCGTCGGCTCCGAACGGGACGACGTCCTCGGTCTCCACCTGCAGCAGGCGGAGTTGAGCGGGGGAGAGTCCGCTGCCGGCGCGCATCGCCTCCAGCCAGCCGGCGCGACGGTCGTCTCCCGTTCCCGAGCCGAGCGGCCAGCCTACGAAACCGATGCGCCGCGCCCCGAGCGAGAGCAGATGGTCGGTGGCGTCGCGCAGGCCGGAGCGGCCGTCGACATCCACCCAGAGATGCTCGGGGTCCGTCATATCGTCGATGCCCCACGGCCGGCCGAAGGTCACGAACGGCAGGCCGTGCTCGATCAGCCACTCGGTGCGCGGGTCGCCGTTGAAGGTCGAGGTCAGCACGAACGCGTCGACATCGGCAGCGTCCGACAGCCGCCGGAACTGCTCGATCTCGTCCTCAGGACCGGTCGCGGTGAAGAGCAGCACGCGCAGGCCCTGGCGGTCGGCGCGCTCGGTGAGGGCGTGCAGGAAGCGGTCGAGGATGCTCCCCGAGATGCCGTCCTGTGTGATCGGGTCGAGGCGGATGCCGATCGTCGAGCTCTTCTGCGTCCGCAGCCGGCGGGCCGAGGCGTGCGGCCGGTAGCCGAGCGCGCGGATGGCCTCCTGCACGCGCTCCCGGGTCTCGGGGCGGACGAGTTCGGGGGCGTTGAGCACGTTGGAGACCGTCTGGCGGGACACTCCGGCGACGCCGGCGACGTCGCTGACGGTGGGTTGTGCTCCCATCGCGGCTCCCTCCTCGACGCTCGCCCGTGGCCCCGGCGCGCGGATTCGCCGCGTCGGATATGACCATACTGCCCGCTTGACACCCCGGGAACTGCGTGGCTAATGTGTCAACCATTCCTGGTTTGATCGTTCAAACTCACCATAGCAGTTGCAGATTTGATCGATCAAACGCTCCCCAGGAATGAGCACTGCCCCGTTGTCCACAACTTCCAGCACCGTTCCTGAGTGCGCTCCATCGTCGGGGCACACTCAACAGCGAAGGAGAAACACGAATGCGCAGATTCACACACCGCTGGCTCGCAGCCGGCGCTGTCGCCACCGCGGCGGGGCTCGCCCTGACCGCCTGCGGCTCCGGCTTCAGCGGCAGCAGCGGCGAATCGACGGGCAAGCTCACCTCGTCCGACAAGCCGCTGACCGTGATGATCGGCTCGTCCGGCGACGCGGAGACCGCCGCCGTGAAGTCAGCGGTGTCGGCCTGGTCCTCGAACTCGGGCACCGCGGCGAGCGTCGTCGCGGCGAGTGACCTGAACCAGCAGCTGTCGCAGGGTTTCGCATCCAAGAAGCCCGCCGATGTGTTCTACCTGTCGACCGACGCTCTGGCCGGCTACGCCTCCAACGGATCCCTGCTCGCCTACGGCGACCAGCTGGCCAACAAGAGCGACTTCTATCCGAGCCTGGTGAAGTCGTTCACGTACGGGGGCAAGTTCTACTGCGCCCCCAAAGACTTCTCCACCCTCCAGCTCATCATCAACACCGACATGTGGAAGGCTGCAGGCCTGACCGATGCGGACGTCCCGACCACCTGGGATCAGCTCGAGTCCGTCGCCAAGAAGCTCACCAGCGGCAACCGGGTCGGCCTCGGGATCTCCGGCGAGTACGCCCGCGTCGGCTCCTTCATGGTGCAAGCGGGCGGCAACCTCATGAACGATGACAGCACCAAGGCGACAGCGAACAGCGACGCCGACGTGAAGGCTCTCGACTTCGTCAAGAAGCTGCTCGACGGCGGAGAGCTGAAGTACGCGAAGGACCTCGGCGCCGGCTGGGGTGGCGAGGCGTTCGGCAAAGGCCTCGCCGCGATGACGATCGAGGGCAACTGGATCACCGGGGCACTCAAGTCG
>Ga0209677_100687_pt1 | contig 17321 bp, 15 predicted proteins | sample AraplaCvi_mCL_r2_2_FD_184285 | JGI IMG/M metagenome (GOLD analysis project Ga0209677, IMG submission 184285) | Arabidopsis root microbial communities from North Carolina, USA - plate scrape CL_Cvi_mCL_r2 (SPAdes) (version 2) | ecosystem: Host-associated > Plants > Roots > Endosphere | place: USA... | reverse complement strand
AGGGAATCTCAAACGTCAAATTGCAGGCTTTCGGCCCACAGCCCTGTCAAAGCCTGCAATCCCCAAACGGCGGAAACGTCAGAAACTGCTTCTAGATCAGGTGCTTTCGCGTTTTTGACGGACGACTCATTAACCTCGCAGGGCCTTGGGCGAACGGCTAACGCGACCAATCCTGCGGCGAGAACGCAGCCTATCCACTTCGATCTACGGAAACCCTGGAGCCTGCCGCACGGGTCAAAACCTCTGAAATGGATCAGCTCTCGGAAAGCCTTCAATCAACCGCCCGACATTAGCTGCCTTGTTTGGCGGAGGCATGCTCGCGCCCTCGCCTGGGCCAGCGCGAGCCTAAGTGGCGATCACGGAGCAAGAGGCACGCGGCATCGGCGTCGATGCGTATCTCTATTCTATATCCCGTTGTCTTAATGGATTTGACCAGAAAGCAATCCACGAACAGTTCAATCGCCGCCGGGTCTGGCTGCTCAGTAGATTCAGATTGACGAGAGCAGCACGCGGCGAGCTTGTTGGGGTGGCGGCATCCTCGCCTTTCACTTGTGGCGGGACGGAGGTTGGAGATGAGAAGCTCCCTCAGTGCAATCAGCCTCATGACTGCGTTCCTTGCGACCGGCGCCATGACGGACGCCGCTGCGCAGAACGTCCTCAACCTTTCCGGACGATATGTCTGTGTACGGGGATGTGCGACAGGCATTGCCGGCCTACCCGCCTATGTCACGCAGAACGGCTCGGACATGAATCTGGTAAACGAGGCCGGCATGCCATCTCACGCCTGGATCGATTTGGCCGGGGCACATCCGGGTGCAGAATTTTCAAGAGGGAGCGGTCTATTCGCCTGACGGCATGGTGATCCAGTTCGATCGCGGAACGGTCTGGCAGCGGGATCTCGGACTGCCGCCGCCCCCGCCTCGATTGTACAGATGAGGCTGGCGCAGGCACGTGGCCCATGGCTCGGTGATCGCAGGCGCCAGTTACAGCGCTTCTTCCGTCCCCCGCACCTCGGGTTCAATGCTGCTGCGCCTACATCCCTCGCCGATGGCGTGTGGCCACCGCACGGGGTATTCTTCAGACGCACTATTGCGCGTCCTGCGCGGCCCACAAGCGCAATTTGTCCGAGGTGCATAGCGCGTCATCGCGACTGGGGCCGATTTTGCCGGCGACCTCGACGGCTCGGCCCTGCGCCGTCGCTGCGGCTGAATCCCGTTTCAGTCGAAGAACTCCATCATGCCTGTCTCGAGATTGTACATGGCTCCGGCGACTTTGATGTCGCCTTTGGACTCCAATTCGGCAAGGACCGGACTGTCTTTCCGAATGTTTGCGACGGTCATCTCGACGTTCTTTCGCGCGACCGCATCGACGAACGAGTAATTCTTCGCCGAGCGTTCGCCGGCGTAAGGAGTCGCTTCGACCGTCGGCTTGATTCTGGCGAGCAGTCCCGTCAAATTGCCGAGTTCGGCGTTGTTAATCGCACCTTTGATTGCACCACAGGCCGTGTGGCCCATGACGAGCACGAGCACGACGTTGGCGCCGGCCAGTTTGCACGCGAACTCAAGGCTACCGAGAATATCGGCATTTTCAACATTGCCCGCCACCCGGCAGTTGAAGATGTCCCCGATGCCGAGGTCCATAATAACTTCGGCCGGAGCGCGCGAATCGATGCAGCTGAGCAGCGCCGCAGCGGGATATAGGCCCGAAGCGCTTGCCCTTTGTTCCCGCAGGTAGTTGCGTTGCTTCCTTTCGCCCTTCTGAAAGCGCTTGTTTCCCGTCTTCATCGTTTGGATGATTTGCTCCGGCGTCAACTTGTCCCGCAGCTCCTTGGTAAGAGCGTCCGCGCGCGCCGGATTGGCAACGAAGAGGCTGCCCCCGCTCATTCCGACCGCGCCGGCCAATTTAAGGAAATTCCGACGAGCCACGCAATTGCAGTTCGTTGGTCCGGCTCGTAATGCACAGTCGATCCTTCCTTCAAGATCATCATATTTTCCAAGCAACACGCGCGGCGTGAGTGCGTGATTTGGTCGGTACTCCCGACGAGCGCATTGATCGCCACGCTAGCAAGCGTTGGCGTCAGGCTTGTGGACTGTGCACGCTGGCAAAAACGTATCGGTTCCAGTGCCGGCGGGTGCTCAAGATGCTATCGGAGCTGTTCGATCTTCGCTGCAAGGTCGGGATAGCGACTGACCCTGTAGGTCGCGTTCTCGCATGTCAGAACCCAGACGTCGTAGTCCGGCTTGGATCGTTTCGCGTCCCGCACCGCCCGAAGCGGCTTGTCGCAAATAGCTCCCTGATCGCGAATCTGGGCCGCGAGCATGTCTTTGGGAGAGTCCCCGGCGACCTCCATGATCGACCCGACATATTCGTTTTCCGAGGGCATTCCGCCGAGGATTGGAAGAAACAAGATCAAGAGATATCGGGACACTGCCACGGCTCGCTCCACCATGAATCGAATATCGCCTCGGGCATCTTGCGGTATCCGCAGTGCCGCAGCAGGTGCGGCGACGCCCGGCCAAGAGCCGGGGCGACCTGAATTTCTCGGACTGATTTTGCGAGGGTTGATCTTGTGCCGCTATGCGAAAACGGCAGGCGGGGGGTAAGGCGACATCTGTGGCGCTGCGGGCACAGTTTTCGAACAAGCGTCGGCTTGCCGATTTTGCATAGACGTACAGTAGTAATGCCGGGCTATGATTATCGTCAGTTGAGCCACCGGATGCCGGGCTATTTGGCAATCACGGAGGCCAGGAGAGGGGGCGGCAGGATGCGGTGCCTTCGATCGGGGTTGGAGCCCAGTTTTTCTTGGCGGTATTTTGGTATTGCGGCGTTGGCTGCGCTACTCGCGCTTCCTATTCAAACCGCTCGTGCTGATGAAGGCGGCGTCAGCTTTTGGATACCCGGATTCTTTGGCAGCCTCGCGGCTGTCCCCGCGCAGGCCCCGGGATGGTCGGTGACCTCGATCTATTATCATGACTCGGTCTCCGCCGGTGCTGATGTGGCACGCGCGCGGGAGTTCCAGATTCGCAACATTCCGGCGAATCTCACGGCCACCGTGAGCGCGAACGTCAATGCGAATGTGAACCTTGGCTTCGTGGCCGGGACCTACACCTTTGCGACGCCGGTGCTGGGCGGTCAGGCCTCTGCCAGCCTGCTGGGCGCCTACGGGTCCAACTCGACTTCGCTGGCTGGAGCGCTCACAGGAACATTGACGACACCGGGCGGCCCTGTCCCGTTCTCGCGCTTCGACAGCATCAACAGCTCGATCATAGCATTTGGCGACCTGGTCCCGCAGTTCGCGCTGCGCTGGAATGCCGGTGTCAACAACTACATGACCTACGTCACCGCCGACATCCCGGTCGGCGCCTACCAGTCGAACCGTCTGGCGAATTTGGGGATCGGGCACTGGGCAATCGACGCCGGCGGCGGCTACACCTATTTCGATCCGAAGACCGGGCATGAAGCTTCGGCGGTGCTCGGATTCACATACAACTTCATCGACCCTTCCACGCAATATCAGAATGGCGTCGACATGCACCTCGACTGGGGCGTGTCGCAATTCCTGACCAAGCAGTGGCAGGTCGGTCTCGTCGGTTACCTCTATCAGGAACTCGGCTGCGACAGCGGCTCCGGCGATCGCGTCGGCTGCTTTCGGTCGCGGGTGGTCGGTGTCGGCCCGCAGGTCGGCTACATCTTCCCGCTCGGAGACAACCTGCAGGGGTATCTCAACCTGAAGGCCTATGGCGAATTCGCCAACGAAAATCGGCCGGCGGGCTGGAACCTCTGGCTCACGTTCAATCTTTCGCCGGCGGCGCCGACGCCGCCGACATCCACAAGGCCGAAGTTCACGAAATAAGAGCGCAGGTGCCAAATACTCTTGTGTGAAAAAAGAAGCAGCTGTTTGATCTGATCGATGACCGAGCCCGGCGAGTTCGGCGGATCGCGCGCGAGCGAAGAATGCAGAATGAAGCTATCGCGATCGAGGTGGCGGTGGCGACAGATGGCGCAGACTGCACGTAGGCGACGATGGTGGATCGTTCTTGTGGGCGTTCTCGTCGCATATCTGATGCTGGCCTATGTCATGCTACCCGCCTTGTGGAGTCATCACGAGCACGAGCCGGGCCTTGCGTCCTTGCCGATGGTCACGCGCACGGCGAGTGGAATCCCGGGAGACGCGCTCAATGTCGGCCTCGTCGGCAGCAAGGAAGATGTCCTCCATGCCATGCATGCGGCAGGCTGGTTTCCGGCCGACCCGATTACGTGGCGCACGAGCATCGATATCGTCGGCAGTGTCGTGCTTGACCGGCCCTACCACGATGCGCCCGTAAGCCCGCTCTATTACGAAGGGAAGAAAGAACAGCTCGCGTTCGAGAAACCCGAGGGCCGGAGCGCTGACAAGCGACATCATGTTCGATTCTGGCAGGTGCTCGACCAGGGAACGGACGGCCGTCCGGTCTGGCTCGGTTCTGTGACCTTCGACCGCGGAGTGGGCTTCAGCCACGACACCGGGCAGGTGACCCATCATATTGCGCCCGATATTGATGCCGAGCGCGACCTGCTGATGCGCGATCTGCGCGAAGCGAGGATGGCTCAAAATTTCTTCCAGATTTCCGGAACGGGTCCGACACTGTTTGGTCGAAACGGCGAAGGCGATCCTTACTACACGGACGGCGAAATCGACGTCGCCACCCTGGTGATCGATGGCGTCCCGCAAGCGGAGCCGCCGGTCACCCTGCCGCCGCCGCAGCTGATCGCCTTGAAGGATCAAGTCTGGCACGGCATCAGCAACGCACTCAGCCAATAGCCGTCGCGATACTGGTCGGCATCCATCCTTTGCGACCCAGCAATTTCTCTTTTCGTGTGCTTTGCTCTGAGCTGCGGGCGACTCCCTGGAGAGCGCCCGCGTGTTGAACGATCTGACCGACTACTGGCCCTCGTGACCCTTGACCTTTTCCTCGATCTCTCGCTTTACGGCCTCAAGGTTGAAGCTCGCAGGCGCTTGCATTGGAGGGTACTCGATGGCCGTTTGCGCCAATTTGGCAACCTCCTGTTGAACGAGCACGAACCGCCAGAATTCGCGGCCCATGAAGTCGTTCATATAGCCTCCGCCCGCGTTGTTCAGGCTTTCGCCGCGGGTTATCGGCGTCCGCTCAAACGGGTCCTGTCGGATATTGATAACGGTTGGCATGTCGGTTGTGTCTTTCTCGCCTGGCCAGCCGTATGGCTGCTGGAAGAACTGGAACTTGAAGTCGTCGTGGCGAAGGGCACCGAGATGCGGGCCGGCAAAATAGAAGATCTCATGGCGGGCCGAGGGTCCTTTCCCCGTCAGAAGATCCATTTGGTTGTAGCCGTCGAGGTGAACCTTGTAGGTGCGGCCTTCGAGCGTCACGCCCTTGAGAAGCTGGTCGGTGATGTTGGGATTTCCGGCCGCAGCAGTCAGTGTCGGGAACCAATCCAGCCCCGAAAAGATGCCATTCTCCACCGAACCCGGCTTGATGCGGCCCGGCCACCGAATGATGGCCGGCACGCGGAACCCGCCTTCATAGCTGGTGCCTTTGGTGGCCTTGAACGGGGTCATGCCGCCATCCGGCCAGGTGAACACTTCGGCGCCGTTGTCGGTTGTGAAGATGACGATTGTGTTGTTGGTTTCACCGATGTCGTCGATATGTTTGAGCAGGGCGCCGACGCTGTCGTCGAGTTGAGCCATGCCGGCTTCCTCGAGACCGTAGTTCGTGTCGTGGTTCTGCATCGCGCTGTACTTCTTCGGCAGGAAGGTCCAGACGTGCATGCGCGTCGTGTTGTGCCAGACGAAGAAGGGTTTGCCGTCGCGCTTGGCCCTATCCATGAAGTCGCTGGACGCCTTGACCAGCGCCTCATCGAAAGTGGTCATATCGTACTTCGCCTTCAGGAACGGCAGATCATGCATATTCGGCACGTTCAACATGTCGGGAAACGGCGGCAGCGGACCTTCGTCGACGATCCTTTGCTTGCCGATCTTGCCCCAGCGCGGCATCTCGGTCGTGTCGTCCCTGTCTGTCGCGAAGCTGTGGATCACGCTGCGCGGGCCGTACTGGTTGTAGTAGTCCTGGTTGATGGGGAACGAGTACCAGTACGGATCAGACAACGCGTCGAGGTGATACAAGTAGCCGAAGAATTCGTCGAAGCCGTGCACTGTCGGCAGATATTTGTTGAGATCGCCGAGGTGGTTCTTGCCGAACTGCCCGGTCGCGTAGCCGAGCGATTTGAGCGTAGTGGCGAGCGTCACGGCCTGGTCGGGAATGCCGACGTCTGCGCCGGCTTGGCCGACCGTCGTCAGTCCTGTGCGGATCGGCAATTCGCCGGTGATGAAGTTGGCGCGTCCCGCCGTGCAACTGGCTTCGGCATAATAGTCGGTAAACATCATGCCTTCGGAGGCCAGCCTGTCGAGGTTGGGCGTCTTGCCCGACATCATTCCGCGGTGGTAAGCGCCGACATTGAACCAGCCAACATCGTCACCCATGATCACGAGGATGTTGGGTTTTCGTGCCTGGTCTTGTGCGGATGCGTGGCCGATCCAAGGCAAGCTTGTTGCGAGCAACGCCACACAGAGACAGATGCTCAATCTTAGCTTGAGACGGCATTTGCCCATGGTCATCTCCAGATCTAGCCTTAGTGAAGGGATCGGAGTTCAGCCCGAGAGCACATTTCGCGCTATGCAACTTCGGCAAATTGTGTCTGCGGATTCCGCCGGCGCTGCTGGTCGTCCCGAATGAGCAAGTCTGGCATTGCGTCGGAAGCCAAGCAGCCAAGAGCACTCGCGATTTAACCTCTATCGCTTCAAACGGGCACGGAGATCGTTGGAGAGCCGAGCCAGGCCGGGGTCGTTCGGGGAAGTGCGAGAGAGATGTTCAGCATATTCAAGGGCGCTGCTGATATCTCCGTCAGTGGCTCCTAGGCCTGAAGCGTCGCTTCGCGAGGCTCAGCTTCCTCTCGGCACGGCTGATGTCTTCGCAGGCGCTGGTAAAGGTGCGGAATCGGTCGACGCCAGCGATCGGTTCGCATAACCCACTTGCTGATTCCGAGTGCGCAGGCTTCCACCCATGCGCCCAGCCACTCGTCGAGCGTTCACAATTCTGCGGCAGCCGAATTTGCATAGCGCGCGACGCGCCCCCGCTGCAGACTCGCTGCAAATGAGAAATATGCCTCCTCTATGGAAGCAGAGCGTTAAGTCGATGCAATCCGGTTATGGAGCGTTTCCGCTCATTGAAGGAGAGCGCGTCCGATGATCAAGACAGCAACAGTAATCTTGTTTTTCGCCATGATTGGAGCGTTTGCGACGGCGGCTTTCGCGAAGGAGCCGCGCACAAGACTTAGTGCAGCTCACGATCTCCGCCGAGACACGCCAACACACCTCAGGTCGATACCAGATAGCTGCAGGGTGGTCTTTGTCGGCGGCCAGGACTTGTTCGATCGCAACAACCCGAACAACCTCAGAACGGACTATCCGAGCCCGCCGGCTCAACCGGCCCAGTTTTGAAACGGCTTATTTGTAACGCTCGGGTCGTTGCGGTGCGTTGAGCGCGAGGCTCGCAGCAGTTCAAGAGGAGCGGATCGTTCGTAGGCAGGGAGATCCATATAAAAAGTCTTTCATTGGTTCTCGGAATACTCGCCGCAGTCGGGGCACCCGGCGCATCGGCTCAATCGATTAACCTGATGGGCATTTATGCCCGCGTCGGCAAGGCCTCCACATTGCCATCGTGCTCACCGTCGTCTCGAGCTGGACAGCGACCGAAGCGCTGCCAAACATCTCCGGCGCAACGCGGGTGCTTCAAAGCCTCCCTGGCCTCGCTTCTGTGATGGCATCACGTAAGCCGCGGTCGGAGCGCCGGGCTGCTCATCATTGGGACCTGCGTCAAAGCAGTCGGCGCATTGGGTCAAGGCAATTGACCCTCTCGCCACGCTCTCGTCATAGTTGAAAAAAGCGGAGTTGCATCCAGGTTACAGTATTTTAGGAGGTGATCACTTAGAGTTGTACCTGGATTTGATGCTTACTCAATTTTTGGCGGTCGCGAGCGCACAGCAGGCGCGATGGGATGGAGATGAAAAATGAGGAAGTTTTGGTTAGTTGTAATGGGCCTTACAGCAGTCGGCATGGCCACCCCGGTGTCGGCTGCTGATCTTGCGGCCAAGCCTTACACCAAGGCGCCACCTGCCCCGCTCCCGATGATCTACGATTGGACCGGCTTCTACATCGGCGGCAACGGCGGTTGGGGTCAGGCCCGCGCCTGCTGGGATTTCGTTGACGCATTCGGAGCCGCTTTTAATGAGGGCTGCCGCAATGGATCCGGAGGACTAATCGGCGGTCAGCTCGGCTACCGTTGGCAGACCGGCGGGTGGGTTTTCGGCTTGGAAGGCCAGGGTGATTGGGCGAATTTGAGGTCCTCGCGCGTCAGCTTGATCAATCCAGCCTTCATTGAACAGACCAAAGTCAACGGCATCGGTCTGTTTACCGGCCAGATCGGTTATGCCTGGAACAACGTGCTGTGGTACTTCAAGGGTGGTGCGGCCGTGGTCGGCACCAACTTTAATCTTCAGACAGCTGGCGTCACCGTGGCTTCCGCCAATACGACCCGCTGGGGTGCAACCGTGGGCACCGGTTTTGAGTACGGCTTCACGCCGAACTGGACGGTCGGCGCCGAATACGACCATCTGTTCTTGGGGAATGCTGGGAACAACGCCTTGGGGATCGTGAATCCCATCCCCGGCTTTGCGCTCAACAGGATCAACTTCAGCGCGGATATGGTCACTATCCGGTTCAACTACAAATTCGGCGGCTATGGAGCGCCGGTCGCAGCCCGCTACTAAGTCTTAACAATTTCGGCAAACGAGCCCCGGACTTTTGTCCGGGGTTTTTTGCTGCAGATCTTCAAGCGAGACGATCACAACAAATGCAATGACGGATTGCTTGGTGCGAGCTGGCTGTTGAGCTTACTTCGATGCCATCCCACGCAGGCGAACTTGTGACGCGAACGCTCCTCATCATCGTCCTCAGCGTGCTGGCTCGGATTGCGGTCAGGGGACGCTAGGGAGCAGGTAGAACCATTTCTCGCCGAAATTGCATAGCCCGACCCGTGTGCGCACCGTATGAATGGCGCTCCTTCCAAGGTGCATTGCGCTGATATTGGAATTCATCCCGCCGGGTGTGCTCTTAGTTCGCTCTGCTATGAGTGGAATCCCTTGAGATCATGCGCACTCGCATGAAGACCAAGAACAGTCTGACTGCCGGCGAGCCAAAAATCGGAGCGAGACGTCGTGCGGGCCAACACTGGATCTCGGGCGGACCGGCTTCGATGGTCGGCCGACGAGCAACAAGAGGAAAAAAGACAGGGAGCAAACAAGAGAGAGGAAAAATGTCTGAGCTCGAGGGGGAAAAGGTCGACAATGGCATTGCTGCGGCTTCTTCGCCGCCGGGATTGCGCCCGGTACAAATGATTGATGGTGCTTTGCGACATGACGCCTTTGATCCCCAATCATCCGATCTGCAGTTGATGCACCGTTGCATTGCGCGTGCCAGATCCAGTCGGCGGGACGGAGAATATCCGTTCGCCGCCGTCGTCGGGCGACAGGGCGACTTCGTTTGTGAAGCATCCAACCTGGTGCGGCGCGATGGCGACGTGACGCGCCATGCCGAGATGGTCGCGTTGTCGGCGGCCCAGCAGACGCTGGGCACCAGTTCGCTCCATGAGTGCACGCTCTATTCCACGATCGAACCCTGCGCTATGTGCTCCTATGCCATCCGCGAAAGTAGGATCGGCAGGGTGATTTTTGGCCTGCAATCGCCGGTCATGGGAGGTCATTCGCGCTGGAACATCCTAAGGGACGGCACGCTGTCGTCCGTTATCCCAGAAGTTTTTGCGCCGCCTCCTCACGTGGTCGCAGGCTTCCTGGGCCAGGAGGTGCGCGAGCTATGTCGTTGCCAGCATCCGCTCGCCTGGTGGGTGATCGAGCGCCGTGGGATATTCCTCGGTCAGACCGACAGCCCACTAATGGCGGGAGCCCAGTCCGAACAGGAGCTGCGATGGAAGCAGCGCTTCGCGAACTGGACCAGAAGCCAGATCTTAGACCGGCTTTGGCGCGGGTAACCGAGCCGGTCCAGACTCCGCCTGAAGGAAGCTTGGAATGAACTGAGCGTCAACGTTGCTTTCGCACGGACAGCGTCTACTATCACGAAAACTCAGCAAAGCTGAGAGCGGGTCCCATTCGACTTCGCCCCTTTCGAAGAGCTGAGAACGCAAGTGAGGCGTCGATCGCGAGTCGGAACAGGTCAGGGAGCTGACGAGGCTCTTTGAGGATCGACCAAAAAACAGCCTGCGAATCGATGGTGCCTCCAGGACCGAAGTCCAGCAGAGCTGCTGGCGGAAGCCGACGATGGGCGGCGTTAACTACCACTCTGCAAGACGCGAATGGCAATCCGTGGGCTGCAGCGGTGCGTGCAGCGACATGAGACTCCATGTCGACCGCGATCGCGCCAGTTCTGGAATGAAGCTCCGATCTTTCAAGGCTACTCATCGGCGGTCCTCCAAGCCCGACAATCGGGCCTGTGTTGCATCCAGGCAGTGCCGCAACCAGCTGCCGGAACCACCCGTCGTGCGTTGTCAGGTGATCTTTTCCTGCAAAAACAGAAGATGCGACAACCCACTGGCCAGCCGACAAGTGGGGGGAAAGTGCTCCGCAAACACCGAAACTAATGATGCCCCGCGCGCCGGCGGCAATCGCTTGTTGCAGGAGGGCTGGTGTCCGGATTCCGTCGAAAACAATGGACGGGCAGCGTGCAATCCTCGCTTCAAATGCAAGCCCGGTTAGCGCAACGATAGATGACGAAACGCTGTCACGGCGAACGGCTGAAAAGCCCGAAAACAAGCGTCCCCCCATGCACTCGCAGTATCTGGCGAAACAGGTGCGATTCGACTGTTGCGCCGCAATGCTAACGTTTTGATTTCACCTCCGCAATTTGCATATTCGCGTGTCTCGGCCTTGCCCACAGAATCGCAGCGAGAGCATAGCTATCATCTCCGGAAAGCCGAAAGTGCGGCAAGGGACGCAGCCTTAGTTGCGCCTCTCAGACTGCCCTCAATGCGGGAGAGAGCATCCATCAGGTTTGCGCCCCTGAACTTCTTTAAGGCCGCGGCTGCGTTGGCGAGGTGATGATTCTAACGGCGTCTTGCCGGTCGGCAGCACAGCCGATTTCGATATCGTCATCGCAAGGCGCGCGAACTGTTGCTCGCGGAAAAACTTCGACAGGCATCAAGTTGTTCGGTTGGTGGTTACGAAGTTCATTGGCATGCAGCGGGACATCTTTACCGCCGAAATGCGCGGCCTTCATCGCGCGCCATGGCTCGGCGATGAGGGCAGCCGCCGGTGAGCTGCTAATCGCGGACCCACCCACCCCGAACACCTGGTGGTTCTTGTCGGCAAACGTCTCGTGGCAGTCTCGTCGATAAAGAACGGCAGACAGTTTGGTCCACCCGCAATCGTGCGGCGACTTTCTGATTGACCATCAACCATCCTCAACCTGCCCACCGCAGGCGCGGGAACCGGAGTGGGCCGGGCTTTTGGCCGACGAAGATGGGGCCGCGCCAGCGATTCCGAGTCGACCAGACTCAATAGCAACTGCACTGGTGGCATTCGTGCACGCGGGTCGATGGCCGACAGCGGGCGATCAAATCACGCATCAGCGGACGTCTGTGCCCCGAGATGTCCGGGGCACATACGGCGGGAGACGGTCAAACAAGTTATTGATTTTATTGTGCTTATGGTGGGCGCACAAGGGATCGAACCTTGGACCTCTCCCGTGTGAAGGGAACGCTCTCCCGCTGAGCTATGCGCCCGGATTCCGGTGATGGCGACACGCAAAGCGGTCCCGCCCGAAGGTCTCCGTCGGAGAGCGCGATTTACGAAGCACTTGCCCCCGGTGTCAAGGTTTTGCGCGGGTCTTCCAGCCAAAAAGGGTCTTCAAACCAAAAAGGCCGATGCGGCCGCCGAACTTGGGACCGGACGACCGCTGGCACTTCGGACGTGGCGTGCTCAGCCGCGAGGGGCAGGGTGATCTGTTCTCGAAACCGCCCGGTCAAGCTCCGATCTGGCGGGCGCGCGAGGCGTGGGACTGCAGCGCGCGGATCCGCTCGGCGAGCGTGCCGCCTTGACCGCTCGCTTGGCCATTCGCCTGACCGTTCGGTTGCGCTCCCATCGGCGTGACGCCGTTGGCGTTGGCCGGACGGGCCGGGGCAGGTTCGGCTGCCAGCATGGCCTCGATCGTCGAGTTCGGTCCTTCGATCTGCATCGCGAGCTTGGCGACCTCGGCGGCGATGTCGTTGATCCGCTCGCGCAACAGCGCGTTTTCCATGCGCTCCTGGGCCCAGGCGCTCTCGGCCTGCTGCTGGATCAGGTTGAGGTCGCGCTGCAGCTTGGCGCGCTCGTCGCGGGCAAGCCGGAGCTGCTCCTCGACCGCCGCCTTCTCGGTGCGCAGCTTCTCCAGGGCCGACGACTTGCCGCCGCTCAAGCCTTCGACCTCCTCGCGCAGCTCCTTGCACGTCCGCTCGGCGGCGTCGTTGGCCTGCCGGAGCTGGTTGTTCTCGAAGTCGCGTTCGGCGAGCAGCTTGCCCTGGGTGGCGAGCCGTCCCTCGAGATCGGCGACCCGGCCGGACAGCATCTCGGCCTCCTTGACCTGGACGATCAGCTGGCGATCGAGATCGCTGACGCGTTGGCTGAGATTCTCGACCCGGCCGCGCGCATCGGTCAGCTCGCGCGTCGCGGTCTCCGAGGCGCTGCGCTCCTGGGTCAGGCGGCCCTGCGTGCTGCTGACATCCCGCTCGGCCTCGCCGACGCGGGCCTTCAATTCCTCGATCTGGGTGCGCACCGTCACCAACTCGACCTGGCGGCTGTCGGCCAGCATCGAGCGGTCGTTTAGTTCGGCCAAAAGCCGAGCCAGCTCGTTCTGCTTCTCTTTCAGCGCCTGCTCGGCGGCGCGCAGCGCCTCGGTCTTGGCGGTGAATTCCTCCTCGGTGGCGCGCAGCTGATCCTTCAGCGCCTTCTCGCGCGCCTCCAGCGCGAAGATCGCGGCGTTCTTCTCGCCGAGCTCGATCTTCATGCGGTTGATCGCATCGGTCTTCTTGCCGAGCTCGGCCAGCTGGCTCGTGGTCTTGCTCTTGAGCGTGTCGACGCTCATCTCGAGCCTCCGCGCCGACATCGCGAACTCGGCCCGGAGCTGATCCTTGTCGGCCTGGATCTCCGCCATCGACAGCGGCGTCGCGGCCTCCAGCCGGCGCGTGGTCAGCCGCACCGCGCGATTGTGCACGAGCGGCACGATCATCAGCGCACACAGCATCGCGACCAGAAAACCGATCGCAAAATACATGAGCGGCTCGACCATACGCGCGACTCCCAGTGGCTTACGGGAATCACAATGCCATGCCCGCGGGCATGAAAGAAAGCCTCAAGCCGCGTTAAGCTTCATCGGGCGGTCTGTTGTGTCGGGTGGGTATCAGAACGGGTTCCAGGTGGCGCTCGGCGTATATTTCAAATAGCCGACGTTGGCGCCCAGCCTCAAACCGATGCCGGAGCGAATCGGCACGAGCACGATGTTGTTGGCGGTGAGTGCGGTCATGCCGAAGCCGCCGACGATATAGGCCGAGCCGTCGATGCCGACGAAGCGCTGATAGATCGCGCTGGTCGCGGGCAGGTTGTAGACCAGCGTCATGGTGCGGGCGCCGTCGCCGCCCCAGTCGAAGCCGACCGAAGGTCCCTGCCAGTAGACGCGCAGATCGCCAGCGTTCTTGGTGTACAGGGTTCCTTCGCCATAGCGCAGCCCGGCGACGAACGCGCCCGAGCCTTCCTCGCCGAGAACATAGCCGTTCGGCAGGCCCCATTGGCTGACCGCGCGCTCGATCACCGAGGCGAGGCCGCGCGAGACGTTGCCGAAGAAGCGGTGGCCGGCGTTGACCAGCTCGTCCGTTCCAAACGTGTCAGGGCTCGGCGCGCGCTGCGGCGGCGGCAGGTTGGGCGGCGGCGCCTGCTGCGCGGCCACCGACGCGGTCAGGCCGAAAAAGGCCGCGAGCGTCATTGCGGCGAGGCGTGAGGCGAAATTCATGGAAAGGTCCCCTGCTATCGAAGTTCCGACCACCGCCTTAACCGAACGCCAACCATGAGCGGCGACTGTCGGAGAGAGGGCATGCCCCCATCGACTCTCATGTTATCGGCATCAACTATGACGGCACAACGGCAACAACAAAACCATGGAGGGCATTGGCCGCTGTTTCGTCGCGGAATTGCCCTGTTTACGCTGCTTGCCGGCCTCATGGCGCAAGATCCTGCGGGGCACGCGGCCATTACCGAGCAGATCGTGACCGATCGTTTCTCGGGGCTCGCCATTGGCGGCTTCGATCCGGTCGCCTATTTCGTCGACAGCAAGGCAGTAAAGGGGCTCGAGGATTTCGAAGCCTGGCAGGGCGGCGTGGTCTGGCGCTTCCACAACGAGGGCAACCGCGCCTCCTTCCTGGCCCATCCGGAAATCTACAGCCCGCAATTCGGCGGCTATGATCCGACGGACGTCGCGCGCGGGGTGACCGTGGCGGGCAACCCGCGCCTCTGGATGATCGCCGGCGAGCGGCTATTCCTGTTCAGCCGCGAGGCGAGCCGCGACGCCTTCGCCGCCAATCCTGACCGCTACGTGCAGCGCGCGAATACGCGTTGGCCAACATTGCAGCAGGAGCTGCCGCGCTGATCGCGTCCGCCGGACGGCGCTGGAGCCTTTTCCGGTCCGATTGAAATCGAGAGGGAGGCTCCAGCTTCACAGCACCGGTGCAGCCACCGCCGGATCACCCCAGGCGATGAACGAGGGCACGATGAAGCCGTCGGGGCGCTCGCCGAAGCGCAATGGCGCGCCCGTCTCGTCGGTGACCTTGCCGCCGGCGGCCGTCACCACCGCCTGGCCAGCGGCGATGTCCCATTCCGAGGTCGGCGCCAGCCGCGGATAGATGTCGGCCGCGCCTTCGGCCAGCTTGCCGAACTTGACCGCCGAGCCGAGCGGCAGCCGGATCACGCCCGGCCGGCCCTGGATGAAGGCTTCCGTCCGCGCGTCGCCATGCGAGCGGCTCACCGCTGCGACCCAGGGCTCGCCGGCCTTGGGCATCTGCCGCGTCCGGATCGGCTCCGCGGCGCCAAGGCCGGTCTCGCCGATGGTCAGGCGTTCGGCGCCCCGCCCGACCACGCCGCGCCACAGCAGGTCGATCGCCGGTGCGCAGATGATGCCGAGCAGCGGCGTGCCGTCCGTCACCAGCGCAAGATTGACGGTGTACTCGCCGCGGCCGGCGACGAATTCCTTGGTGCCGTCGAGCGGATCGATCAGGAAGAAGCTGCCGCGATAGGGCGCAGCGGCAGGCTGCGCGCGTTCCTCGGACAGGATCGCGATGTCGGGCGCGATGCTGGCGAGGCCATCATGGATGACACGGTCGGCGGCGAGGTCGGCTTCGGTCACCGGCGAGCCGTCGGACTTGTCCGTCACAGCCATCGCACGGCGGTTGACGGCAAGGATGGCGCGGCCGGCTTGCACGACGAGCTCGCTCAGCGGCTCCATCAGAGCGGCGGCGGCATCGGCGTCGATCGCGCCTGCCGACGGGGCAGCCCGTGTCATCGGCAGCGTCCGTGTGCTGCGCTCCGGATGGGCTGTTGGTGAATCCTGCGGATGGCCGTCATGGCGCTTGCCTTCTTTTGCCTGCATGTTGCCAATGTGGCGCCGCTTTAGCCGCAATCGGCGGGTTTGTCGCGGCCTTGAATCACAGGGCGATATCGCCGGTCTTTTCCGGCCCGGTCTCCAGCTTGGTGGCGGCCGCTGCTTTCGCAGTGTATCAAGCCTTCAAGCACGCATGATTCGCATTCGCCTTAAGGGTTCGCGGATTTCGAGGAACACCGAATGTCCGACACGTCGTCTCCAGGTTTGTCGTCTCCAGGTACCTTGTCTTCAGGTCTTGCATCCTCGGCGCCGGGTCTCGCGCCCGACAAGCTCGAACTGGCCGCGTTGCTCTGTTCCAAGGTTTGCCACGATCTCATCAGTCCGGTCGGCGCGATCGTCAACGGGCTCGAGGTGCTCGACGACAATCCGAAACCCGAGGACCGCGATTTCGCGCTGGAGCTGATCCGCAAGAGCGCCAAGACCGCCTCCGCGCGGCTGCAGTTCTGCCGGCTCGCCTTTGGCGCGGCGGGCTCTTCCGGCGCCCAGATCGACCTCGGCGATGCCCAGACCATGGCGCGCGGGCAGATCGAGGATGCCAAGACCTCGATCGAGTGGAATCTGCCGCGGTTGCTCTTGCCGAAGAACCGGGTGAAGCTCCTGCTGAACATGCTGGTGATCGCGCAGCAGACGATACCGCGCGGCGGACGGCTGACGGTCGACCCGGTCGGCGAGGGCGAGACGATGAGCTTCAAGGTCAGCGCGAGCGGGCTCAATGCGCGGCTGCCGCAGAACATCGTCACCATGCTGGCCTCGACCCATGAAGGGCCAATCGATGCCCATGCGGTGCAGCCTTATTATACGAGCCTGTTGGCGGAGTCGTGCGGCCTGAAGGTATCGCTTGCCGCCGAAGGCGATGCGATGGTCGTCTCTGCGTCCTGATCTCGAAAAGACTGGCGCGACGCAGACCCTGCGCGCGGCTGCAGATAGCAGCCTTTTCAGCCGCAAACGGCGTCGCTGCGGCTCTCATGGTTAACCGGAGGTTGCCAAAATGGCCCCGGTTTTCAAGCGCGCATCTTATCTCTTTGTTGAGTCCGTTCTTTTCCGCTTACTCAACCAATATTAAACGCTTTGCGTCGAAACTGGCCGCGCTTTGAGGGCGCGTCATGTCGCGTGCCGTTTGCGTGCGAAGGCCTGTTTCATGGATGATCTGTTGCGTGAGTTTCTGACGGAGACCAGCGAAAGCCTGGACACCGTGGACAATCAGCTCGTTCGGTTCGAGCAGGAGCCGAACAACGCCAAGATTTTGGATAACATCTTCCGCCTGGTGCACACCATCAAGGGGACCTGCGGCTTCCTCGGCCTGCCGCGGCTCGAAGCGCTGGCGCACGCCGCCGAAACGCTGATGGGCAAATTCCGCGACGGCATGCCGGTGACCGGCGAGGCCGTCACGCTGATCCTCACCACGATCGACCGCATCAAGGACATTCTCGGCCAGCTCGAGGCAACCGAAGCCGAGCCCGAGGGCGCCGACCGCGACCTGATCGATGAGCTCGAAGCCATGGTGGAGCGCGGCATGGCCGCGATGTCAGGCTCGGCGCCGCCGATGCCGTCAGCGTCG
>Ga0209677_100685_pt1 | contig 17344 bp, 14 predicted proteins | sample AraplaCvi_mCL_r2_2_FD_184285 | JGI IMG/M metagenome (GOLD analysis project Ga0209677, IMG submission 184285) | Arabidopsis root microbial communities from North Carolina, USA - plate scrape CL_Cvi_mCL_r2 (SPAdes) (version 2) | ecosystem: Host-associated > Plants > Roots > Endosphere | place: USA... | reverse complement strand
GAGCAGCAAATCATTCACCGCTTCCGGCTGCTCCTGCTGCACCCAATGGCCGGCGCCGTCGACCAGCTCGCACAGCATCATGTTGCTGCAGGCACGCGTCTGCATCGCCTCGAACGCGCCGGCGCGCTGATAGGTGCCCCAGTCCTGCTTTCCCGAGATGAAGGCGGAGGGAATCTCGATGCGCCGGTCGGCCCATGTCTGGAGCTCGGCATCGAACGCGCCGGACGTGCCACAGCGATACCATTGCAGCCCGCCCTGGAATCCGGTGCGCCGATATTCGGCACTGTAATAGGCGAGCTCGCTGTCGGGCAGCCAGTGATTGGCTGATATCGCAGCCGCATCCGGCATCTGCTCGGCGATCGTCTGCGCCATGGTCTTGTCCAAGTCCATCACGTAATAGGTCGGCAGCTTCGCCAGTTGCTCGGCCGACCATGCGCCGAGCGGATACGGCTTGTTGCCGATCCAGTCCGCGCTCTTGTGGTGATAATAGCCACGCAGGAAATCATGCAGGCCCTGCGGCGCCCGGTGCATGTCGGCGTTGGCCTCGCGCGTCGAATAGTACCATTGATAGTGCTTGCGCGGCCGCGGCAGCGTGGCGAGATCGCGATGCACGGGATCATCCTTCGAAGGCATCGCTGGCTTGCCGACGATGTCGAACGGCAGAGCCGGCGGTCCGGCAAACGGCGCGCTCATCATCACGACAGAGCGAAACACGTCGGGGCGGATCAGCGCGCACCAGGCGGCGACCGGGCTGCCGAAATCATGGCCGATCACCGCATCGACATGCCGGTAGCCGAAAGCATAGACCAGCCCGAGCGAGTCGCGCACGAGGTTGGTCAGCCGAAACGGCGCAAGATCGCCGTCATAATCGGCGCTCCAGCCTATGGTGCGGCCATAGCCGCGCTGGTCGGGCGCGATCACGTGATAGCCGCGAGCTGCCAGCGCCGGCATCACCTTGCGCCAGCTGAAGGCCAACTCCGGAAAGCCATGCAGGAGCAGCACGCAGGGCCGGCCTTTGGTCTCGAATCCGGCTTCGAGCACATGCATCGACAGGCCGTTGATGCCATCGACCTGACGCGAGCGGATGGTAGGCGGGAGGGGAATGGGGGGAAGGGGAAGGGAGGTGGACACGTCAAACTCCTATTGTCGTCCCGGCCAAGCGAGCGGAGCGAGCGCGAGCCGGGATCCATAACCACAGGCCGGTCTGATGATAACGAGCCGTAGCTACGTGTTTTTGCAACAACAAAAGCCGGTGGTTATGGGTCCCGGCTCGAGGCCGGGACGACACCTGTTTGTAACTAGGCCTTCTTCGGCCAGTAGCGATCGCGCAAGTGACGCTTCACCAGCTTGCCGGTCGGCGTACGCGGCAGCTCGGCCTCGAAGTCAACCGAGCGCGGGCATTTGATCGGAGACAGGCGCTGGCGGCAGAACTGGATGAGCTGCTCTTCGAGGGCCTTGCCGGCGCGCGCCATGTCATGCGGCTGCACGACCGCCTTGACTTCCTCGCCCATCTCCTCGTTGGGCACGCCGAACACCGCGACGTCGGCGACATCGGGATGGGTGATCAGCACATCCTCGGTCTCCTGCGGGTAGATGTTCACGCCGCCGGAGATGATCATGTAGGATTTGCGATCGGTGAGATAGAGGAAACCATCACCGTCGAGATAGCCGACATCGCCGAGTGTCGACCAGCCCTTGTCGTTATAGGCGCGCTTCGTCTTTTCGGGATCGTTGTGATAGGTGAAAGCCGGGGCATCGGCGAAGTAGACCTGCCCGATCTCGCCGGTCGGCATTTCCTCGCCGTCTTCGCCCAGGATCTTGATCTTGCCGACGACGGCGCGGCCGACGCTGCCGCGATGTTCGAGCCATTGCTGCGAGGTGCAGACGGTGACGCCGTTGCCTTCCGAGCCCGCGTAATATTCGATCAGGATCGGGCCCCACCAGTCGATCACCTTCGCCTTCACATCGACCGGGCAGGGTGCCGCGGCATGGATCGCGCCCTTCAGCGAGGAGACGTCGTAAGCCGAGCGCACCTCGTCCGGCAGCTTCAGCATGCGCACGAACATGGTCGGCACCAGCTGCGACTGCGTCGCCTTGTGGTGTTCGATCAGCCTGAGGAACTCCTCGGCGTCGAAATGCTCCATGATGACGGACGTGCCGCCGAGGGCTGTGACCATCATGTTGAAGCGCAACGGCGCGGCGTGATAGAGCGGCGCCGGCGACAGATAGATGCTGTTCGCGCCCATGCCGCACATGTCGGCGCACAGCACCTTCAGGAACGGGTTCGGCGCGTCGATCGGCTTGCCTTCGAATTCTTTCTTGATGCCCTTCGGCCGGCCGGTCGTGCCGGACGAATACAGCATGTCGTAACCTGCGACTTCGTCCGCAATAGGCGCGGTCGGTTGCGCCGCCGCCTCCTTGTCCCAGGAACGGAAGCCGTGCTCAGGCGCGTCGAGCATGAAGAACAGCGGCGCGCCGGGCTCGCTGCTCACGATCTGCCGCACCTGCTCGGCGCATTTGGGCGAGGTGATGAAGACCTTGGCGCCGCAATCCCTGATGATGTAGGCGATCTCGTCCTTGGTCAGATAGCGGCTGATCGCGGTGTAATAGAGCCCGGCGCGCTGTGCGGCCCAGGCGATCTCCATGAAGGCGAGCCGGTTCTCCATCAGGAACGCGACGTGATCGCCGGCCTTCAGGCCGAGCGCGCGGAAGAGGTGCGCGCCCTGGTTCGAGAGCTCATCGAGCTCGCGATAGCTAATGGCCTTGCCACTGCCCGCCATCTGGTAGGCGATCTTGTCCGGATTGGTGCGGGCGTAGATCGATGGGTGGGTCATGAGGGCACACTGGCAAAGGAGAAAAAAGTGTCGTCCCGGCCAAGCGAGCAACGCGAGCGCGAACCGGGATCCATAGCCACCGCCCTCTGTGGATGGACTGAGCTGTTGCTCCAGCTCAGCGTCGACATTGATCTCGGTGGTTATAGGTCCCGGCTCAAGGCCGGGACGACACCTTTTGTTGTGACTGGCGTAGTGCTCGGCCTACAATCTTTCTACAATCGTCACATTCGCCATGCCGCCGCCCTCGCACATGGTCTGCAGGCCATAGCGCTTGTTGCGTGCTTTAAGCGCATGCAGCAAGGTCGTCATCAGCTTGGTGCCGGAGCCGCCGAGCGGATGGCCGAGCGCGATCGCGCCGCCATTGACGTTGAGCCGCGACGGATCGGCGCCGGTGGTCTTCAGCCAGGCGGTCGGCACCGAGGCGAAGGCCTCGTTGACTTCGAACAGGTCGATGTCGTCGACCGACATGCCGGCCTTCTGCAGCGCGCGCGCCGTCGCCGGCAGCGGCGCTTCCAACATGATCACGGGATCGCCGCCCACCATCGTCATGTGATGGATGCGCGCCATCGGCTTGACGCCGAGCGCCTTCAGGCCGCGCTCGTTCACCACCATGACACCGGAGGCGCCGTCGCAGATCTGGCTCGCGGTCGCAGCCGTCAGCCTGCCGTTCTCGGCAATCAGCTTGACGCCCTTGATACCGTCGAGGCTGACGTCGAAGCGGATGCCTTCGTCGATTGTGTGCGTATCGGTCGAGCCGTCGGCGCGCGTGATCGTGAGCGGCACGATCTCGTCCTTGAAGCTGCCTCCTTGCGTCGCGGCGATCGCGCGCTGATGGCTGTTATAGGCGTATTCGTCGAGCTCGTCTTTGGAGAGGCCGTATTTCTCGGCCATCATCTCGGCGCCGGTGAACTGGCTGAACTGGATGTTCGGATAGCGCTTCTCGATGTTCGGGCTCTTGTAGTGGCCGAAGCCGTTTTTCGCTGGCAGTGAAGACGCGAGTCCCATCGGCACCCGGGTCATCGACTCGACGCCGGCGGCGATCACGCAGTCCATGGCGCCGGACATCACGGCTTGCGCAGCGAAGTGCAGCGCCTGCTGCGACGAGCCGCATTGCCGGTCGATCGAGGTGCCGGGCACGCTCTCCGGCAGCCTGGACGCCAGCACCGCGTTGCGCGCGACGTTGTTGGACTGCTCGCCGGCCTGCATCACGCAACCCATGATCACGTCTTCGATCTGGTCCGGCGCGGCGCCGGAGCGTTCGATCAGGGCATCGAGCACTTTGGCCGCGAGGTCGGCCGGATGCCAACCGGCCAGACGGCCCCCCTTGCGGCCGCCCGCAGTGCGGGCAGCCGCGACGATATAGGCCTCGGCCATGACGTCTCCTCCCTAGACTTGGTTCTTTGATGTTGGGCGCGATTTAAATGGTCGGATGAGGCTTAGTCAATCGATCAATTAACTCTTGAGCTCGTCGCTGGCTTCGGCTTAGCTGCCCCCGGTCTTGGACAGGCTCATGTCATCTCAGCTCACCAACAGCGCGCCAAACAGGCTTCCCGCAGGACGGAATGCCACCGCGGAGAAGCTCCTGGTCGCCGCCAGCGAGTTGATGATCGCGCGCTCCTCGATCGAGGTGTCCTTGAGCGACATCGCCCAGAAGTCGGGCGTCAACGCCGCGCTGGTGAAATATCATTTCGGCAACAAGGACGGCCTGTTGCTGGCGCTGCTGGCGCGCGATGCCGCCACCGAGATCGCCAATCTCGAATATCTCTTAGGCCAGCCGATCGCGCCGACCGCGAAGCTGAAGCTGCATATCGGCGGCATCATCCGCGCCTATCACCGGTTTCCCTACATGAACCGGCTGATCCACTATCTGCTGCATGAAAGCACGCCCGAGGCCGCCGACGAGGTGTCGAAGTTCTTCGTGGCGCCGCTGTTGGACTTCCAGCGCCGCCTGCTCGACGAAGGCATGAAGGCCGGCGAATTCCGAAGCGTGGATCCGGTGCTGTTCTACACCAGCCTCATCGGCGCCTGCGATCACCTGTTCTTCGGCCGCCACGCGATGTCGCGCGCGATCGGCGTCGGTCCGGTCACCGACGAGGTCTGCCGCGATTACATCGCGCATATGGAGGCGCTGGTCTGTGGCGGGATAGTGAAGAGGGCGAATAGCGAATAGGGAGTAGCGAGTCGGAGAAAGTTTTTACCTCCCCATCGCTACTCCCCATTCGCCAATCGAACAAAAAATATAGGGAGGAACACATCATGCAGCTCAAGGACATTCCCGTCGTCATCACCGGCGGTGGATCTGGGCTCGGCGCCGCCACCGCGCGCGCCATGGCGGCCAAGGGCGCCAGGATCGGCGTGCTGGACCAGAGCCTGGAGAATGCCGAAAAGATCGCCGCGGAAGTGAAAGGCGTCGCGCTGCACGCCGACGTCACCGACGAGGAGCAGGTCAAGGCGGCGCTCGCCAAGGCCGAAGCGGCGCATGGCGTCGCGCGCGTGCTGGTGAACTGCGCCGGCATCGGCGGCTCGCAGCGCATCGTCGGAAAGGACGGCGTCTATCCGCTCGCCAAGTTCGCCCGCATCATCAATGTCAATTTGATCGGCACCTTCAACGTGCTGCGGCTATTCGCCGAGCGCGCGATCACCACCGAGGTGATCGGCGAGGAGCGCGGCGTCATCATCAACACCGCAAGCGTCGCGGCCTATGAAGGGCAGATCGGCCAGATCGCTTATTCCGCCTCGAAGGGCGGCGTGGTTGGACTGACGTTGCCGGCGGCGCGCGATCTCGCCAGCCAGAAGATCCGCGTCAACACCATCGCGCCCGGCCTGTTCCTGACGCCGCTGCTGATGGGCTTGAACGAAGAGGCGCGCAAGAGCTTAGGGGCCCAGGTGCCGCATCCGGCCCGGCTCGGCGACGCCTCGGAGTACGGCAATCTCGCCGTCCACATCGTCGAGAACCCGATGCTCAACGGCGAGACCATCCGTCTCGACGGCGCCATCCGCATGGCGCCGCGGTAGGAGAGGCAGAGCGCGGTGCGCTCCCTCTCCCCGTCCTTACGGGCAGAGGGTTGGGGTGAGGGGCAGACGCCCGATCGGTATTAGTTGTGAGACCTGTACCCCCTCACCCAGATTGCATCTTCGATGCAATCCGATCTCTCCCCGCAAGCGGGGCGAGGTTGTAGCGGGGGCGCCGCGAGCCTAACAGCTGAATATCAAGATCCGCAAAGGACGATATTTCGGGAGACGCAAGATGGATGGGACTGCAGCCCGCGTGCTAACAAAGCCGGCCTTCCGCAAGGTCGACTGGCTGACGCGCGACATCGCGGTCGAACGGCGCGACGACGGCGTCATCGTCATGCAATCGCGGATTCCGCTGCAGGCCTATGGGCCGCACATTCCTGCGTCGCTTTCGAAATGGGCGCGTGAGGCGCCGGAGCGCACCTGGCTCGCACAGCGCACCGGCCCCGAGCGGCAATGGCGCAGGATCTGCTATGGCGAAGCCAAGCGCAGCGTCGATGCGCTGACGCAGGGCCTGCTCGATCTCCGCCTCGACGGTCCGGTCGCGATCCTCTCCGGCAATTCGATCGAGCATGCGCTGATGACGATGGCGGCGATGCAGGCGCGGCTGCCGGCCGCCCCGATGTCGCCGGCCTATTCGCTTGTCAGCCAGGATCACCTCAAGCTCAAATATCTGTTCGAACTGATCAAGCCAGCCGCGATCCTGGTGCAGGATGGCCCGACCTTCGAAAAAGCGCTGAAGGCGCTGCCGCTCGACCGCGTCCCGGTGATCCACGTCGCGCGCCCCTGCGACGGCATCGCAAGCCTCGCATTCGCCGATCTCGCGGCGACGCCAGTGACAGACGCGGTCGAAGCGTCGATCGCGAAAATCACGCCCGACACCGTCGGCAAGCTGCTGTTCACCTCGGGTTCGACCGGCATGCCCAAGGCTGTCATCAACACGCAAGGCATGATGTGCGCCAATGCCGCGATGATGATGCAGGTGCGGCCGCGCGCCGCGGGCGCGCCGGTCCAGGTCGTGCTGGACTGGATGCCCTGGAATCACACCATGGGCGGCAACGCGCTGTTCAACCCGCTGCTGATCGATGGCGGTACGCTCTATATCGATGACGGCCGGCCGATGCCGGGCCAGTTCGACGAAACCATCAGGAACCTGCGCGAGCTGTCGCCGACCTATTACGCCAATGTGCCGGTCGGCTATGCCGCGCTGGCGAGCGCGATGGAAAAGGACGACACGCTGTGCCGCAGCTTCTTCAAGGACCTCGGCCTGATGGGCTATGGCGGCGCGCGGCTGCCGGATGATCTCTACGACCGCATGCAGGCACTCGCGGTGCGCGCCACCGGCGAGCGCATCGTGTTCTACACCGGCTGGGGCTCGACCGAGACCGGACCGACCTCGACCGGCACCTATTGGAACACCGAGCGCGTCGGCCTGATCGGCCTGCCGTTTCCCGGCGTCGCGCTGAAGATGGTGCCAGCGGGCGGAAAATATGAGCTGCGGCTGCGCGGAGCCAATGTCACGCCGGGCTATTTCGGCCAGCCGGAGCTGACCAAGGCCGCGTTCGATGAAGAAGGCTTCTATCGCATCGGCGATGCCGGCGTATTCGTCGATCCCAGCGATGCCCTGCAGGGCATCATCTTCGCCGGCCGCGTCGTCGAAGACTTCAAGCTCACGACGGGCACGTTTGTCCATGTCGGCTCGCTGCGCACCGATGCGATCGCCGCCGCGACGCCTGTGATTCAGGACGCGCTGGTGGCCGGACAGGACCGCTGCGCGATCGGCCTTTTGGCGTGGCCGAACCTGCACGCCTGCCGGCAGCTGGTCGGCAATCCCGATGCGAGCTTTGAGGAGGTGGTGAAGCATCCCGCGGTGATCGCCTGCCTCAAGCGCGGCATCGAGCAACATAATAAGGATTGCAGCCAGGTTAGCAGCCGCCGCATCGCGCGCGTGATGCTGATGGTCGAGCCACCGTCGATCGACGGCCACGAACTCACCGACAAGGGCTACATCAACCAGCGCGCCGGGCTGGAACGCCGCGCAGCCCTGGTCGAGCGGCTCTACGCCGATCCGCCGGCTGACGATGTGATCGTGCTGTGATGAGCGCTTCCTGCCACACGACGTCATTCCGGGGCGATGCCGCAGGCCTCGAACCCGGAATCCAGAAGTTAGTCATCTCAGCTAATCACCTCGAGATTCCGGGTTCGCGCTTTCAGCGCGCCCCGGAATGACAGCAAGAAGAAGGTTGGCCATGAACTTCGATTTCTCCGACGACCAGAAGCAGCTGCGTGACCAGGCACGGAAATTCCTCGCCGAGAAGTGCACGCCGAAAGCCGTGCGCGTGGTGCTCGACGGCAAGGAGAGCTACGATCGCGACCTCTGGGAGGGCCTTGCCGAGATGGGCTTTCTCGGCGTCGCGATCCCGGAGGAATATGGCGGCGCCGGCGCCGGCCATCTCGAATTGTGCGTGATCGCGGAGGAAATGGGCCGCGCGCTGGCGCCGGTGCCGTTCTCCTCCACCGTCTATCTCGCCGCGGAAGCCTTGATGCTCGCCGGCAGCGACGCGCAGAAACAGAAGTGGCTGCCGAAGATCGCGAACGGCGAGGCGATCGGCACGCTGGCGCTGTTCGAAGGATCAGGCAATCCATCGCTCAAGGCGATCAAGCTGGTGGCTGCGAACAACAAGTTGAACGGCGTCAAGAAGCCTGTCGCGGATGGCGCCATTGCGGACTTCATCATCGTCGCCGCGCGCACCGCTTCGACCGGCCGCGACAGCGACATCTCGCTGTTTCTGGTCGATGTGAGGAGCGGCGGCGTGGCGGCCAAGACGCTGACCAATCTCGATCCGACGCGTGGCCAAGCCGAGCTGGCGTTCAACGATTGCAACGCCGAGGCGCTCGGCGCAGCGGGCGAGGGCTGGAGCATCCTCACGCAGGTGCTCGACCGCGCCGCGGTGCTGGTCGCGTTCGAGCAGGTCGGCGGCGCCGATCGCGCGCTCGAAATGGGCCGCGACTACGCGCTCGACCGCATCGCCTTCGGCCGCCCGATCGGCTCGTTCCAGGCGGTCAAGCACATGCTGGCCGACATGTATGTCGCGGCGACCCTGGCGCGTTCCAATTGCTATTACGGCGCCTGGGCGCTCTCGACGGGCGCGCCGGAATTGTCGGAAGCCGCCGCCTCCGCGCGCATCAGCGCGACGCAGGCGTTTCAGCACTGCGCCAAGAACAACATCCAGGTTCATGGCGGCATGGGTTTTACCTGGGAGTTCGACTGCCACATGTACTATCGCCGCGCCAATGCGCTGGCGCTCGGACTTGGCAGCCTCTCCTACTGGGAGGATCAGTTGATCGACCGCATGCGCAAGCGCAATGCGGCGTGATTTCTTGCTCGTCATTCCGGGGCGATCGCGGAGCGATCGAACCCGGAATGACGAAATGAGTAACTACTGGATTCCGGGTTCGATGCTGCGCATCGCCCCGGAATGACGACCCGGAAAGGGATCAGTCAATGAACTTCGACGACACCCCGCAGGAGGCCGCATTCCGCGCGGAGGCGCGGGCATGGATCGCCGCCAACGCGCCGAAGCAATATGAGGACGAGCTGCGCGCCTCCTCGCTCGGCCGCACCGCGCTGAAGAATGTCAATGTTCTCGAGGTGGCGAAAGCCTGGCAGAAGAAGAAGGCCGATGCCGGGTGGGCCTGCCTGCACTGGCCGAAGGAATATGGCGGCCGCGGCGCCTCGCCGATCGAGCGCGTGATCTGGCAGCAGGAGGAGGGCCCGTTCGGCAAGCTCTCGGCGATGTTCATCATTGGCCATGGCATGTGCGGGCCGACCATGATGGCCTATGCCTCGGAGGAGCATAAGCGGCACTACCTGCCGCCGCTGGCGTCGGGCGAGACAATCTGGTGCCAACTGTTCTCCGAGCCGGCCGGCGGCTCCGATGTCGCAGGGCTTCGTACCCGTGCCGAGAAGCGCGGCGAGGATTGGGTCATCAACGGCCAGAAGATCTGGACCTCGGGCGCGCACTACTCGGATTTTGGCATCCTGCTGACGCGCACCGATCCCAATGTGCCCAAGCACAAGGGGCTGACGATGTTCTTCCTGGATATGAAGAGCAAAGGCGTCGAGGTCAGGCCTATCAAGCAGGCGAGCGGCCAGTCCGATTTCAATGAGGTCTATTTCACCGACGTCGTGATCCCCGACTCGCAGCGGCTGGGCGCGGTCAACGACGGCTGGAACGTGGCGCTGACCACCTTGATGAACGAGCGCATGTCGATCGGAGCCGGCGTCGCCACCGGCTTTCCGGAGCTGTTCGAGTTCTGCTCGCAACTGATGCTCGACGATGGCCCCGCGATCGAGGACCGCAACGTGCGCTCGAAGTTAGCTAACTGGGCGGTGAAGGTGAGCGGGCTGAAATACACCAGCTTCCGCGCCATCTCGGCGCTGTCGAAGGGCGAGCGGCCGGGGCCGGAGAATTCGATCGGCAAGCTGGTCGCGGCCTCGATGATTCAGGACGTCGCGACCTTTGCGCTCGACCTCCAGGGTGCGGCCGGCGTGCTCAGCGGACCGGAGGCCGAACTCGCCGGCAAATTCCAGGCGATGCTGTTGCGCGCGCCCGGCACGCGCGTCGAGGGCGGCACCGACGAGATCATGCGCAACATCATCGCCGAGCGCGTGCTCGGGCTACCCGGCGACATCAGGGTCGACAAGGATGTGCCGTTCAATCAGGTCCCGACGAAGGGACGGAGCTAATTGCTGTCATTCCGGGGCGAAGCAGCAGGCCTCGAACGGAGTCTAGAGCTAATCACATCGAGATTCCGGGTTCGGTCACTCGCGCGACCGCCCCGGAATGACGGGAAAGAGAATGACCATGAACTTCGACGACACCCCGCAGGAAGCCGAATTTCGCACCACCGCGCGCAAATGGATCGAGGCCAACGCGCCGAAGGAGCTGGAGGCCGAGCTCGCGAGCTCGTCGCTCGGGCGCATCCGCCTCAAGCACGCAGACATCGTCGAGGTCGGTAAGGCCTGGCAGAAGAAGAAGTTCGATGCCGGCTGGGCCTGCCTGCATTGGCCGAAGGACTATGGCGGCGGCGGCGCCTCGCCGATTGAGCGCGTGATCTGGCAGCAGGAGGAGGGCGTCTACGGCAAGCTGACCCAGCCGTTCCAGATCGGCGAGGGCATGTGCGGCCCGACGGTGATGGCCTATGGCAATGAGGCGGACAAGCGCCGCTATCTGCCGAAGCTCGCCTCCGGCGAAGAGATCTGGTGCCAGCTGTTCTCCGAGCCCGCCGGCGGCTCGGATGTTGCGGGGCTGCGCACCCGCGCGGAGAAGCGCGACGACGAGTGGATCATCAACGGCCAGAAGATCTGGACCTCCGGTGCGCATTATTCCGACCACGGTCTCTTGATCACGCGCACCGATCCCAACGTGCCGAAGCACAAGGGGCTGACGATGTTCTTCCTCGACATGAAGAGCAAGGGTGTCGAGATCAGGCCGATCAAGCAGGCCAACGGCATGCAGGAGTTCAACGAGGTCTATTTCACCGACGTGGTGATTCCGGACAGCCAGCGGCTGGGCCAAGTCGGCGACGGCTGGAACGTGTCGCTGACCACCTTGATGAACGAGCGCATGTCGATCGGCGCGCGGCTTGCCACCGGCCTTCCGGAGATGTTCGCGTTCTGCTCGAACCTGATGACCGACAGCGGGCTGGCGATCGACGACCGCGCCACGCGGTCGAAGCTGGCATCCTGGGCGGTGAAGGCCAGCGGGCTGAAATACACCAGCTACCGCGCGATCTCGGCACTCTCGAAGGGCGAGCGGCCAGGACCGGAGAACTCGATCGGCAAACTGGTGGCCGGCACCATGCTGCAGGACATTGCGACCTACGCGATGGACCTCGAAGGCGCCGCCGGCGTTCTGACGGGAAACGACGAGGAGATCGCGCAGGGCCAGTTTCAGCAGATGTTGCTGTCATCGCCGTCGATGCGCATCGCCGGCGGCACCGACGAGATCCTGCGCAACATCATCGCCGAGCGCGTGCTGGGGCTGCCCGGCGATATCCGCGTCGACAAGGACGTGCCGTTCAACAAGGTGCCGACCAAGGGGCGTTAGGGGAATTCCGTCATTCCGGGGCGCTCGCTTGAGTGGCACGGCTTAGGAGCCCTGTAGCCCGGATGAGCGAAGCGACATCCGGGGCCAGTGTCACTGACGATTCCCGGGTGTCGCTGCGCTCACCCGGGCTACGGATTGACGAACTGCGCAGGCGTGTCTTCCCGGACGATGCTTCGCATGCCCTAGAGAAAGGCCAGAACCCTTGGTTGGCCTTTATGGTTCGAGACGGTGCTTCTCGCCTCTTCACCCATGACGAGAACCAATTGCGATTGAACTGAAAGCATATCCATGGACTCGACGCCGACGGACATCCCTCAAGACCCCATCACCATCCTCGAACAACTGATGGCCGCGCGCTTCTCGTGCCGCGGCTTCCGCCCTGAGCAGGTCGCCCGCGCGACCATCGAGCGCATTCTGAAGGCGGCGCAGACCACCGCCTCCTGGTGCAACAGCCAGCCCTGGCGGGTGGAGATCACCTCGGGCGCGGCGACGCAAAGGTTTCGCGAGGTGATGTATGCGGCGGCCTCCAGCGGCAAGCCTGCGTCCGGCGATTTTCCATTCCCGCGCGAATACGCCGGTGTCTATCTGGCGCGGCGGCGCGAGAGCGGCTTCCAGCTCTACAACGCGCTCGGCATCGCGCGCGGCGACAAGACCGGTTATACGAAGCAGGCGCTGGAGAACTACAACTTATTCGGTGCGCCGCATGTCGCGATCATCCACAGCGACGAGGCGCTCGGCACCTATGGCGCGATCGATTGCGGCGGCTATGTCACGAGCTTCATGCTGGCGGCACAGGCGCTCGGTGTCGCCACCATCCCGCAGGCGGCGCTCGCTTTCCATTCCGATCTTGTGCGGCAGCACTTCGACCTTGGCGACGACCGCCGCGTCGTCTGCGGGATCTCGTTCGGCTATCCTGATCGCGAGCACAAAGCCAATTCCTATCGCACCAGCCGCGCGACGATCGATGAGGCCGCGCGCTTCGTCGACAGCTGACGAATGACCCGACGACCGCGGGTGCGCCGCACCACAACTGTTCCGCTAAATGGAACGGATTTGGCTGTTCTGTCAGCTACGCGTCCATTTCGATCGCAGCGGATTCGGCGATCGCCTGCCTTGCACCGAGGCGTCGTTGCTTTTACCTTTCAAAGCAATCGAATTTCGCTTCAATGAGGCCGAGTGTGGCGCTCGTATCCCGATTTTTCCTTGAGTTCATGCGCTTCTAGTAGCGATATTGACAAAATTCGCTCCAACATCTTGAGTTGTAGTGCCCGCGCGTCCACGATGCAGAACTGCAGGCGTTCGATGATCTCGTCGATGGATGGTTCGCTCACGGCTCAAGACCCGACATGACAGCAATGGACCCAAGAGAGATGTCGCCAGAGCTCGCAGCGTTGAAGGCCGACGAGGCGACGATCCTCGGCCATCGGCTGTTGAAGTCCTTCCACAAGCTGCGCGTGACGCGGCATCGCGAGCAGCTCATTGCGCTGGCTGAAACGCTGCTGCGTGAGGAAGAAAAATATCGGGCAGAGCCCGACGCCTGACCTGCTCGAGCCCGTGCCAGGTCAGGGTCGGCCGGGTCAGTCCGCTCTGATTGCATTGCGAGGTCCAAGTCAGGTCGTCGCAATCGACCAGCACGGCCAGCACGGACATGCCGTCCATCATGTGGGGCAGCCCGAGCGGATGAGCCTTCCAGCCGCAGCGCTCGAAGCGAGGCAGCCACCAGGATTCCAGCACGATCGAGAAGCCGGTCAGCCCGATCGAGATGCCATACTCCATGATCGCGGTCAGCAGCAGCGTCTCGACGCGCGGTCCGGCATGTTCGCCGCGCCGTTCCGGAATCACGAAGACCCGAGACAGCTCATAGATGTCGGGTCGGCAGATCGGGCCGCGGATGTTCAGATAGGGAAAGATCTCGCTCATCAGCGTCGGCAGCACGGTCGGCACGGCGCGCATCGCCCCGATCAACTGGCCATTGTCGATGCAGAACAGGTAGACCGCATCCTCGGTGTCGAACTGGTCGATCTCCCGCCCGTCCGGCCGGTCGAGCGCCATCCATTTGCGCTGCTTGACGTAGATGTCGTGGCGCAGCCGGAAGTACGGATCGAAATAGGTCGCGTAGAGATGTCTGTTGTCTTTGCGAACAACGTGGATTTCAGGCATCGGAGACACCGCTGATTGTTCGAATGGGACAATCAGCATGCCGATGCGGCGAGAAGGACTCTACTGGAAGAAGCGCCAGTTCAGAGCATGATCTCTCCATTGACAAGGGCTGCCGCGACCGTGGCAGTCTTGTTCTTGGTCATCAGCTTGCGCTGCGCCTCTTCCAGGTGCCAGCGCACGTTGCGCTCGGAAAGTCCGAGGATCCGCCCGGTCTCCCATGCGGTCTTGCCGCGCGCGGCCCAGCTCAGCACCTCGGCCTCGATCTTGGATAGCCGTCGTGCGGCTGTGCCGCCCAGCGGACGCATCAGCGATCTCAGGCGCCCATGGGTGAAGATGCCCATCAGATGCAGCGCGCTCTTGGCTTCTGCGTCGAGATAGGGACGCTCGCCGCCGAGGCTGATCGCGCCAACCGCGTCGTCGTAATGGACCGGGATGCAGAGCCCTTCGTTGAGACGGAAGTCGCGCGCCCGCGTCATCACGCCATGGGCCGCCCGATCATCGGTGCGATCATACGGCGCCTCGGTCCAGAGAAATGGATTCAAGGTGTGCTGACAGTGTCGCGGGATTGGATCGACAGCGACCAGATTGCTGCGGTTATAGAGCTCGAACCATTCGGCCGGCCATCCGTTGGCGAGCGTGAGCTGTCCGAGCGATTGCCCGCAGGTCGGAATGCCCGCCATGATGTAGGCGTGGAACCCGAACTCGCCGATCATCTTCTCGAACAAGGAGACGACTCTCGCGCTGGTCGGCGATGCTTCGATCGCATCGACAAATTCCAGCGCGCGGCGTCCCCAATACGCTTCCATCCCCTGCATATGAGAGTCTCCGCCCAAGCTAAAAGGCTAGCTACCGACGAGTCCGAGTCAATCACAATGTAGTACAATAAGCTAACTTGTCACAGCAGAGTGGTCCGCGCCAGCCGGACTGGAGCGAATGTCAGATCCGCCGCGCTCGTAATGCGAGGATACACATGCATCTCGGCAGATTTGGCCGGTGTCGGCGGCGGGCCGACACCGATGTTAGCTAAAATTTGGGCGGACGCTTTTCAGCAAATGCCTTGACACCTTCCTTGATCTCGGCACCCCGCATGCTCGCGCGATGCCTGTGAGCTGCCGCCTCCTCGTCGAGCGCGCCGCGGGCGAACTCATTGATGGCGCGCTTCATGCCGCGCATGGCCGCCGGCGCGTTGCCGGCCAGCAGCGACGCCAGACGATCGACTTCCTCGTCGAGCGCCTCGGCCGGCACCATCGCCGTGAGATAGCCGATCCGCAGCATCTCGGGTGCGCTGATTTTCTCGGCAGTCAGGAACAGCCGCCTGGCATTATCGGCACCAAGCCGTGAGACGTAACGCTTGATGCCGGCGGGATAGTAATGCAGCCCGAGCCGTGCGGCCGGCATGAACATCTCGGCGGTGTCGACGCCGATGCGGAAATCGCAGGCAAGTGCGAGGTCCGTCGAGCCGCCATAGACCCCGCCATTGAGCCGGCAGATGGTCGGCAGCGCGAGGTCCTCCAGCCGGTTGACCACGACCTCGAAAGCCGATCCGGCGCCAGGCTCGTCGGCGCCCGCATTGTCGGCTCCGCCGGCGCGTTCCGCGATCGAGCCGAGATCATAGCCGGCGCTGAAGGCGCGCCCGGTGCCGGTGAGGATCACGACGCGGATTGAAGCGTCGGCCTCGATGCGCTCGAACAGCGTCAGCAGCGCGCCGAGGTCCTCCGCCTGCAGCCGGTTCAGATGGCGCGGCCGGTTCAGCCTGATCGTGGCACGGGCTCCCTCTATGACGAGCAGTGGCGGGCTCGCCTCGGAAGCGCCGTCGTGAGCCAGGCGGCTGGCCTGTTTGTCGGTCATTTATTGATTCTCCAATGCACGTCTCTGGGCCTCGGCGTCGATGGCATTGACCAGGTCGGGGTGCCGGGCCATCAGCAGGCGGAAATCGACGAGGTCGAGCACCAGAAGTTTCGAGAGCGTCGTGGTGGCGATGTTGGCCGAGCGCGGATTGCTGCCGAGCAGGGCCATCTCGCCGAAGAAGGCACCTTCGCCGAGCAGCACCTTCTTGCCGGGCAGGTCGACCTCGACCTCGCCGGAAGCGATGAAATACATGCAGTCGCCGGGCTGGCCCTTGCGGATCACCAGCGTGCGCGGCGGCAGGTCGATGGTGCGCAGCATGTGTGTGACGTTGGCGATCGCCGAAGGACCGAGCGTGGCGAAGAACGGGACCCGGCTGACCGATTCCCAGGTCTTCAGGAAGTTGTCGCGCCGCGTCTCCGCGGCAAACCCGGTGGCGAGAATGCCGGTCCATAGCCCGAACACGCCGAGGCCGGAAATCATGACCATGGCCGCCACCATCCGCCCGAGCGGCGTGACGGGCACGACATCGCCGTAGCCGGTCGTGGTCAGCGTCACCACCGCCCACCACAGCGCGGAGGGGATGTTGCCGAACGTCGCGGGCTGCTCGTCTCGCTCCAGCACGTAGATTGCGACCGCGCTGAGGAAGAGGACCAGCAGGAACAGCGCCAGCACCGACAGCAGCGGCCGGGCTTCCACGACCAGCACCCGGCGGAGCTGTTGCAGGCCGGGCACGCCCGGAATCACCTTCATCACCCAGAGCACGGCCAGCAGCCAGGCCGATCGTGGCTCGAGGCCGAGCAGGAGCGCCAAAGGCACCGCAACGATGCCGGCGGTATCCAAAAGGCCGGGGCCGGAGAAGACATAGGCCGCGATGGCGCGCTTCCGCCCTGCGTGGTGAACCCGTACCGCCCACTCGACGACGAAGAAGGCAAGGCATGCCCACAGCGCCCCGCCGATCACGCGGGGCGCAGCTTCATGGGCCGAATCCACCGTGAGCAGGACCATGGCGACGATGCCGACGACAACAGCGGCATAGGTGGCTCTTGTCATGTTGCGGGCGGCGGTTGTCGCGAGAAACTGTCCCAGAGCGGGAAGAAGCAGCGGTTTGGACATTGAACGCGGGCGCCTGTCGCTCCAAGAAAGCCCTTCGGGCAAGAAACCGGCAAGAAGCTGGCGAGAAACTGCAATGGCTCACGGCCGTCGGCGGACAGTGCCTTGACCGGAGCGGAGACGTCAACGTGGGCCGCTGCCAGCGGAATTTTCTCCCGGCCGGCCCGATCCCGGTTTAAACGTCGCTTTTCCGCCGTATATCAGAAGTCCTCGCGGACATAAGACATATGGCGGCAGGGCTGGAGGAACCGATCTGCCTCCGCC
>Ga0209677_100683_pt1 | contig 17403 bp, 18 predicted proteins | sample AraplaCvi_mCL_r2_2_FD_184285 | JGI IMG/M metagenome (GOLD analysis project Ga0209677, IMG submission 184285) | Arabidopsis root microbial communities from North Carolina, USA - plate scrape CL_Cvi_mCL_r2 (SPAdes) (version 2) | ecosystem: Host-associated > Plants > Roots > Endosphere | place: USA... | reverse complement strand
ACCAGCACCACCAGGACGAGGACCACCGGGACCAGGACCGCCGGGACCAGGACCACCGGGGCCGGGCCCAGGACCACCGGGAGGAAGAGGACCAGGCCCCGCGCCCTGGACTTGAAGCGTGGGGGCAGGGTGTGCGTCGCCTTGTCCCAGATTGGGAGCGACCGGCATCGCTTCCGCGGGCTCGAACAGCTGAACGCTGATGGTGCCGACTGCTGCGGCGACGAGCGCATTCTGTGCGAGGCCAAGGAAAGCGCGGCGGCTAGGAGAGCTCATGCGTGGTCCCCTTTATTGACCAGTGGTATTGCTACGAAGTCATCACATTCGAACCGCTATCTAGTTGCGCTCGCGCACGGTCAACATCCGACGAAACCCTGAGCGCCAGGGCGGAATATCCTCCGCTTGCTGGATCGCGAGGCCGCCGGATCGGAGCAGGTCGGTTATCTGCTTCCGCGCGCGTCCAGCGTCAGGCTGGCTATTCCGGCCGCGACGCTCACTCCGATCGATCGCTCGACCGAGAGCGGCTGCAGCATGATCGCGCGGCGCGAGCCGCCGATCAGGGCGTTGACGCCGAGGCCTGGTCCTACTGAGATATTGCTGCTCGCGCCCACATAGCGTCCGCGCAAGGTGCTGGGCCTGATGTGTGAATTCCGGGCGAGAACGGTCCACGACAATGAGCTCACGCTGGTGACGCCGACGTCGAGACCTAGTCGCCTGATCCGTCCCGTGTAGACATAGCGCCCCGGCGGATGTCTCGCGTGGAACACGCAGCGAAGCGACTGGGTGGATCCGACCACCAGGCCGACGCGTGGTGTGCCGATGCAGATGAGTCTGCCGACCCGGAACCTCTCGGCGTGCGCCGGTCCGACGGCGCACATCAAGACGGTCGCGGCGGCGAGCAGCAGGTTGACTCGCATCAGGCCTCCTTCCGGCTCTTGCCCTCGGCGAGCGTCGCTGGCTCAAGGGTATCCCCAAGGTAATCCTCGACATAGAATCTGATGATCGCGACCCGGCCGACGGCCACGATGGGCATGGCGAGCGCGATGCCCATGACCCCGAACAGCGCGCCGAAAATGACGATCGCGACCAGGACCCAGGCAGGCGGCGTCTCGACCGCCTGGCGTTGGATCAGCGGGCCGATCACGTAGCCCTCGATCGATTGGATGATGGTGTAGACCAGGATCGCCCAGACGAGCAGCGAAACGCCCAGGGGCATTGCCACAAGCGCGATCGGGACCGCGGCGACGATCGGACCGAGATAAGGGATGAAGTTCGACAACCCCGCCTGAAGTCCAAGCACGAAAGGACCGGGCAGCCCGATGAGGTAGAGCGCCAGCCATACGCACAGCGTCATCAGTGCGATGCGGATGAGCTGCCCGACGAACCAGAATCGCAGGACGTTGCCCATCTCGTCCATCACGGCTCGCATTCGCGGCCGATATGACTGTTTGGCCAGCATCACCAGGCTTTCGCGGTAGCTGGTCGGATCGAATGCAAACAGGATCCCAAGAAACACGATGACGAGCGCGCCGGTCAGAACGGTCGATGCGCCGCCCAGCACGAGCTGGGCATGGCGGAAAAAGCGGCCCTGATCCGATACCAACCACTGCGCAAAGTCGCGGCCCCACTCCGGACCGAGCAGGTCGACACCGTATGTCAGCAGATGCTTCTGCAGGACGTCGAGCTGGCTATCCATCACCTTCAGAAGCAGGCGCGTCTGGTCTGGCAGCTTGGCCGCGCCCCAGGCGATGCCCAATGCCGTTGCGGCGGCGACCAGCAGCAGCACCACCGTCAGCCGCAGGGTTCGATTGAGCGGGAGGACCGGCCTCAAGGCCCTTGCCGCAGCATCCAGGAAGGCCGCAAACAGCACGCCTGCGAACACGATCAGCAGGCTGAAAACGGTTTGCCAGACGATAAAGAGCGCGACGCAGGTTGCGAGCAGCGTCAGCCCGGTCGCGAGCATGCTGCGCCTGCCGTCAGGCGCCGTCGGTTCGGCGGCTTGGTCGCGAATCGCAATGTCGCCAAGCCGCTCCTGCGCTAACCTGGTTTCGCTCATCGATCGGCCAACTCGAAAGCGCGGAATTTGATCCGGCACCGCGACCGGTCTAGGTCCGGACGCGGCGGCTGCCAAAGTGAGGATGTTGACCGCCACGATGGCGCCAGTAGCGATGCTTCGTCGGGTTCATGTTGGTGTTGGGCGTCGCGCGGGTGGCGGCAGATTCGCCGGCGTCCTTTGGCGCGGATACCGCCTTGTCGCCTGATTGGGCCAGAGACACGGTCGCCGGTGCGATCGCCGCCGCCGATCCTCCAAGCAGGAGCAGGCCGCAGACGGTTGAGATGTTCATGTCTGACTCCAGCCGGTCAGAGTGGCAAAGGACGCGACTTCAGCGCGGGATGCCGAGCCCAGTCGCGGAAGTCACGATAGAAGCCGGCTTCCGGATCGCAAATCAGGGATTCTCTGTAGAGCGCAGGGGCGGGAAATCGAGCTGCCGGTTCCCGCCAAGCCGAAAGAGGCCGGCCGGCGTCGATCAGGGCTAGGAATCGGTTCGGGAGCGGCCGCCCGCGACGAGCACGAAGCTCTGCCGGCAGAATTCCCCGCTCTTCGCGAGCTCGGCGGCGATGCGGCCGGCATGGACCACCGCCGCGTCCCGGCTGGCATGCTCGCAGCCGGTCAGGTCCGGAGAGAGACCGTATTTGTCGACGATGTGGAAGAAGTAGCGCATGTGACAGATTTATGTCGGAGCTGTGCTGGGCTCCAGTGACAAACGTGTAAGGGATATCAGCAAAAGGTATGAGGGATCCGCGGACCCCCAGGTCAGGGGCTCGCAGGCGAAGGGTAACCGCTGGCGGCAGCATGACGGCGCATGGGGCTGGGAAATTGTCCCTGCGTACTCAGGTGAACATCCGATACCTGGGGCAAGCCTTGAGGACTAGCGTGGCTTGCGTTTGACTGGGAGCGGAGGTGCGCGATGTCGAACTATGACCACAACTTGACAGTTTCCGAGGCCGAGGCAGCTGCGCTCGCGATCGACGTCGAGCGCCGCAGCTACATGCTGCGCATCTACAATTACATGGCTGCGGGGGTCGGCCTGACGACACTCGTCGCCTGGATCACGTATCAGCTCACCGGTCCGGAGCTGCTGAAGAACCCCGTGATGTGGGTCTTCGTCCTGGCGCCTCTGGTCCTGGTCTTCGTGATCAGTGCGCGCATCAATACGCTGTCGGTCGCGACGGCGCGGTGGCTGTTCTTCATCTATGCGGCCCTGGTCGGGGTGTCGCTCTCGACCCTGTTTCACATCTACACCAATTCCTCGATCACCCGTGTATTCTTCATCACCGCCACGATGTTCGGTGCACTCAGCCTGTTCGGCCAGACGACGAGGCGAGACCTTTCCGGAATGGGCACCTTCCTGTTCATGGGGCTGATCGGCATCATCATCGCGACGCTGGTCAATCTCTTCCTGAGGTCGGGCGGACTGGACTGGCTGATCTCGGTCGTCGGCGTCGGTGTGTTCGCGGGCCTGACCGCCTACGACAACCAGCGGATCAAGGCGATGTACGACAGCAAGGATGACGATGTCACTCGGGGCCGCAAGTCAGTGATCGCGGCTCTGTCGCTCTATCTCAACTTCATCAACCTGTTCCTGATGCTGTTGCGGCTCGCTGGCTCGCGCCGCTAGCGCAGAGCTGGAACACAGTTCTGGCGAAGCAATGCCCGATGCCGGGCACCAAGGCATGCAGCTGCTGCAATCCGGCGGCCACGAAGGCCCAACGATCGAAGCCGTTCGACCTGATCGTTGGGCGTAGCGCTTAATTCAACTTAACTTGGACGTATGGCAGCCCGTCGGATGCCTAAGCCGCGGGCTTCGCAGCGGCGGCGGTCGAGAGCGCGTCGCGCAGCGCCTTTTCTTTTGCGTCATCGAGCGACGTCTTCAGCACAACCCCGCCAGCGTCCTGGATTTCCCGGAGCACCTTGTCCGCCGTCATGTTCTTGATCAACAGGAACAAGGCGGCATCGCCGGGCTGGATGCTCGCAGCCAGTTGCTTCATGAAAGCGTCGTCGATCCCAAAATCCGTCAGTGCGCCGCCAAGCGCTCCCGAGGCGGCGCCGATCGCGACCCCCACAATAGGGTTGAGGAACAGCACACCGATCAGCAGACCCCAGAAACTTCCCGACATGGCGCCCAGCGCCGTGGCATTGACCAGCTGATTCAGCTTGATGTTGCCTGAATCCGTCTTCACCGCGATAACGGCGTCGTTCACGGTGATGAGATATTCCTTCTGCAGTCTGAGGAGGCGCTGGCGCACCTCTTCCGCTTTGGCTTCGGATGGATACACGATCGCGACGAGATCGGACATGCAGACCTCCTGCTTGATGGATTTCTTCCGGCATAACGCGCTCCACGCTGCGCGGATCGAGCTCGTGTCGGAGCCGGAAAACTAGAGTTAGCCGGCGCCGCGGGAGCGCGACATCCCGAAAAACCCTCGGCAGCGGGGAGGAATGTTCCGATCGGTTACCCAGCGCTCGGGCATGCAAATATGCGTGTTCCTATTGCGTATCGCTGCGCGCGGTAGCAAAATCCTACCTGAACGTGTATATTGATGGCTGCACATCTGGCGGGGGCGCAGACGGGATCCGGGGAGGAGGAGACCGGAACAAGAATCAGCTTCTCGGTGACGAGAGGCGATTGCGTGTGAGTGCGTGTCATGAAGGATGGTGCTTTCGCCGACGGTTCTGATCGAAGCTATGCCGCGGGATGGAAACGCGCTCGTTCGCCAAACGCGAGCGATCGGCAGTACTGGACGGCTACGTCCGACCTTCTCTTTGTGATGCGCCCTTCGACCGGAGGGCGCTTTGTTTATGAGGACGTCAACCCTGCATTCGAGTCTCTCGTTGGACGCTCGTCGAGTGACATCCGTGAGATGACGGTTCGCGAATGCATGGGAGCTCGGGACGCACGGTTCTTCCAGGATGCGCTCGAGGCGTGTCTCTCCAGACGTGGCCAAGTCCGGATCCGGCACCGGCTCTCGCTCGGGGGATACCCACGAATTGTCGAGACCATTGTCGTGCCGATTTACGAGGCCGTCACCGGCACCATTGTGAGCGTGATCGGCAGTCACAGGTTCCTGGACGAGGCATCGTCGCCGAACCTGGAGCGGATGTGGGGCAATGGCGCCAACATGAGCGCCGCGCTGCTGTCCATTCAGGAGGATATGCAGCAGCGCATCGCCTCCGATCTCCACGACTCGACCTGCCAGCATTTGATCGCCGCGAGTCTTGGAATCATGCGACTCCGGAACGGCCTGCGCGACCCGGCCGGCGCCGAGTGGCTTTGCAATGAGATCGATGCCTCGATCGATCAGGCGCTCAAGGAAATTCGAGGCTATGCCTACCTGTTGCACCCTCAAGATCTGACGGTTGCCGGATTGAAGGCAACGATCGAGAAATATGTCGAAGAGTTTGCGGTGCGCACGTCCATCAAGACAAGTGCAAGCATCGCGGCTGAGATCAACCGATTGCCCTGCGAAACGCAACGCTCGCTGCTGCGGGTTGTCCAGGAGGCTCTCGCGAATGTTTTTCGTCATGCCAAAGCGACCGAGGTCCGCATCGCGATCGAGACGATCGACAGCCGATTGCAGCTGACGGTCAGCGACAATGGATGCGGCCTGCCATCCGGCCTGGCTCTTGGTGGCGGGGTCGCGGAGTTGTCCGGTGTCGGAATTCCGGCGATGAGGGCCAGGCTGCAGAAGATGGGAGGCAGCCTCGAGATCCGATCCGGATCGGCAACGCGAGGGCCCGGTACCACATTGTCTGCGGTATTTCCGCGCGGCCCTGCGAAAGTGCCGTCCACCAACGGCCACCGTCGCCCTCATCATCCGCGCAAACGGGTCGTGAACAAAAAGGCTCAGTGCTGATCCTATCATCGAGCTATCTCCCTGAACCAGTTGAAGTCATGCGTATGTGATGCGAGTGGGAGGCTCCTGCCATGAAACGCTTTCTCATCGCCGACGATCACGAAGCGGTACGGTGCGGGCTGCGAGCGGTTCTGGAACTACGCGACGACTGGGAGGTCGTTGCCGAGGCGAACGACGGCAGCAATGCTCTTGCCGCAGCCGTTGTGAACCAGCCCGACGTGGCAATCGTGGACTTCTCGTTGCCCCGCATGACGGGAGTGGAGGTTGCGCGACGGATCAGGGAATATCGCCTGCCGACCGAGGTGATGATCTTCACGGTTCACAACTCGAGCCTGCTGGCGCGGCACGCGTTCGAGGCCGGCGCCCGGGCATTCGTGCTGAAATCGGACGCGAACCGGCTCTTGTTGTCGGCGATCGAGTCGCTTCTGAAACACAAGCCGTTCTGCACCGACAGCTGTTCGGCCCAATGCGGTGAGATTTCGATGGGGGAGAGGGGAGGGCACCACAAGCTGTCGCCGCGCGAGCAGTTGGTGGTCAAGTTGATCGCGGATGGCTACAGCAACAAGGGCATCAGCGCCATCCTGAACCTCAGCGTGAAGACGGCCGAAGCGCATCGGGCGGCGGCGATGCGCAAGCTGGACATCCATTCGACGGCAGATCTGGTTCGTTACGCGGTGCGTGCCGGCCTGCTGCAAGCCTGAGGACGCTTGATGTTCTGCCGTGAAGGCGAAAGACGAGCTGATGTCGGTACATTTCCGGCGAAATCCAAGGGTTTTGCGGGATAACCGCCAGACAGCCAGTTGGTATTGTAGTGAATCTGCAATCGTATCGCTGCCGGCTGCTCGATTGGCATTCGTCCCGGCTACAGGAACGTCGCTGTGAAGCGGATCTTGATCGCGGATGATCATGAAGTCGTACGTTCCGGACTTCGCGCCATCATCGAAGCGCGCTCCAACTGGGCTGTGGCTGGAGAAGCGTCCGATGGGGAGCAGGCGATCACGTTGGCGTTGGACACGAGACCGGACGTCATCATCGCCGATTATTCGATGCCTGTCGTGAGCGGGCTCGAGGTCAGCCGCCGCGTCAAGGTGCTTCAGCTCCGTTCGGAGGTCTTGATACTGACAATGCACGAGAGCGACGAGCTTCTGACCGAAGCGCTCCTGGCAGGGGTACGTGGCTTCCTGCTCAAATCCGATGCAAAGCGGCACCTCGTTTCAGCGATCGAGGCCCTGCTCGAAGGGCGGCCTTATTTCACCAGCGTGGTGTTGGAGAAATTGCTGGTGAATTACCAGCTCAACAAGCAGAACAGGTCCGGCATGCTCCTCACGGCGCGGGAGCAGAACGTGGTTCAATTGATCGCGGAAGGGCACACCAACAAAGTCATCAGTTCCATGCTGAAGCTCAGCGTCAAGACCGTCGAAACTCATCGGGCATCGGCCATGCGCAAGCTCGGCATGTCCTCCACGGCCGAATTGGTGCGCTACGCGATTCGCAAGAGGCTGGTGTCCCCCTGAAGACCCGAACCTTCGACGAGGGCGACGGGGGCATGTCGGCTTTTTCGAACGGGCGGGTCCTCGGCGTGCCCGCCCTGGCCGGGAGTGGGCAGGGCAGCGAGGGGACGGTTCCCAGATGCCTTCGCGCGGGGGAGGGTGACAGGCCTTGGCACCGGTCCTGCGGACCGGGCGGGGACATCCAGGCCCGTTATCCGGCCCCGACCTTGACCTTTGCCCACTTGGGAAGTAGATATCCGGCAACCTGCTGCCGGCCCGTCAAGACCACGGATATCCGGCGCGGCTTTAAACTCCCCGAACAATCGAGCCCGCTTGCCGGCTCATCTCTCAGGACGAGGGTTGGGCTAAGGGCGGCTGTTCGGTTTCCTTTTAAACATCTTACGACGGACGCGGACTCTCGACGATGGCTACCAGCCCGTTCAAATTCCTGCAGGAAGTGCGCTCGGAGACCGCCAAGGTCACCTGGCCGACCCGTCGCGAGACGACGATCACCACGATCATGGTGTTCGTGATGGTGGCACTGGCCTCGATCTTCTTTTTCGCCTCCGACCAGATCATTCGCTACCTCATCACCTTGGTATTGGGCATCCACTGATGGCAATGGGAACGCAGACCGCCGACAAGCGCTGGTACATCGTCCACGCCTATTCGAACTTCGAGAAGAAGGTTGCCGAGTCGATCCGCGAGCAGGCCAAGCAGCGCGGGCTCGAGGAGCTGTTCGACCAGATTCTGGTGCCGATCGAGAATGTTACGGAAGTGCGCCGCGGCCGCAAGATCAACGCCGAGCGCAAGTTCTTCCCCGGCTATGTGCTGGTGAAGATGAAGCTGACGGATGAGGCCTTCCACCTCATCAAGAATACGCCGAAGGTGACCGGCTTCCTGGGCGCGGAAAACAAGCCGATGCCGATCTCGGAAGGCGAGGCGATGCGCATCCTGAACCAGATGCAGGAAGGCGTGGAGCGGCCGAAATCGTCGATCTCGTTCGAGATCGGCGAAAACGTGCGCGTGGCCGACGGCCCGTTCGCCTCGTTCTCCGGCGTGGTCGAGGAAGTCGATGAGGGACGTTCGCGCGTCAAGGTCGCGGTGTCGATCTTCGGCCGCGCAACCCCGGTGGAATTGGAATTCGGTCAGGTCGAGAAAGTCGTCTGACCGCGTAATGCGGCGCCAAATCGCCTTACAAGATTGGCGCCGCACTAGAGAGGGCGTGGGAGGAGGGCGCGGTCGCCAACCGTGTCGATCCGAACCACGAGACCTGAACCGCCGGCGACGAGCCGGCATAACAGGAGTGAGAAATGGCAAAGAAAGTAACCGGATACCTGAAGCTTCAGGTGCCGGCCGGTGCGGCGAACCCGTCGCCTCCGATCGGCCCCGCGCTCGGTCAGCGCGGCCTCAACATCATGGAGTTCTGCAAGGCGTTCAACGCCCAGACCCAGAAGGAAGAGAAGAACACCCCGATCCCGGTGATCATCACGATCTATGCGGACCGGTCCTTCACCTTCGAGATGAAGACCCCGCCGATGTCCTACTTCTTGAAGCAGGCCGCCAAGATCCAGTCCGGCTCCAAGGCGCCGGGCCGTGACAAGGCCGGCTCGGTGACCAAGGCGCAGGTGCGCGACATCGCCGAGAAGAAGATGAAGGACTTGAATTGCGACACCATCGAATCGGCCATGAAGATGGTCGAGGGCTCTGCCCGTTCGATGGGTCTGGAAGTTGCGGGGTAAGGCATCATGGCTATCGGAAAACGTTTGACGAAGGCCCGCGAGGGCGTTGATCGCACGAAGCTCTATCCGCTCGCCGAGGCGATCAAGATGATCAAGGAGCGGGCCAAGTCGAAATTCGACGAGACCATCGAGGTCTCGATCAATCTCGGCGTAGATCCGCGCCATGCCGACCAGATGGTCCGCGGCGTCGTGATGCTGCCGAACGGCACCGGCCGCACCTTGCGCGTCGGCGTGTTCGCACGCGGCGCCAAGGCGGACGAGGCCAAGGCCGCCGGTGCCGACGTGGTCGGCGCGGAGGATCTGGTCGAGAAGGTGCAGAACGGCAATATCGACTTCGACCGCTGCATCGCCACTCCCGACATGATGCCGCTGGTCGGCCGTCTCGGTAAGGTGCTCGGTCCGCGCGGCATGATGCCGAACCCGAAGATCGGCACCGTGACCATGGACGTCACTGGCGCCGTGAAGGGCGCCAAGGGCGGCTCGGTCGAATTCCGGGTCGAAAAGGCCGGTATCGTGCAGGCCGGCGTCGGCAAGGCCTCGTTCACCGAGGAGAAGCTGGTCGAGAACATCAAGGCGCTGGCGGATGCGGTCGTGAAGGCCAAGCCGGCCGGTGCCAAGGGCACCTACGTCCAGCGCGTTGCGGTGTCCTCGACCATGGGTCCGGGCGTGAAGGTCGAGCCGGGCACCGTGCTGGCGTGACGCCGGTCGGGCAAATTTAGAAGAACGTGCGGAGCGGGACCGGGCAACTGGTCCCGCTCTTGTTTTTTGAGAGCGTGATCTAGAGCGCCACGCGCGGAGTGCCATGCCTGACAAAGTCCTGGTCTATTCACGTTTCCCCAAAACCCTGCTGCAGCGGATCGGCGAGCATTTCGAGCTGCTCGATACGGCAGGCAAGCCGGCGCGTGAGGTGTTTTCGGCGGATGATCTTGCCGGCATCCGGGCGCTGCTCACCGCAGGTGGCACGCCGCTGCGGGAGACGGACATGGACCGGCTGCCGCAGCTCGGCGCGGTGGTCTGTTACGGCACGGGCTATGATGGCGTCGACCTCGCGGCCGCGGCGGCACGCGGCATCGCGGTCGGTCACAGCCCGGGCGCCAATGCAGCCTCGGTCGCCGACGTCGCGATGACCTTGATGCTGGCGGCGACGCGGCGGCTCAACGTCGCCGACCATTATGTGCGCAGCGGGGACTGGGCCGCGGCCAGGCCGTCGCCGCTGATGAAGCCGCCGGTCGGCTTGAGCCGCCGCAAGGTCGGCATCTACGGCATGGGCGAGATCGGCCGCAAGATCGCCGCCCGCGTCGCCGGCTTCGAGGCCGAGGTCGGCTATTTCAGCCGCACCCGCTACGATGACTTGCCGTACCAATATCTCCCGAGCCTGGATGCGCTCGCCGAATGGTGCAGCGTGCTGATGATCGCGGTCCGCGCCGGCGCGGAGACGCATCATGTCGTCAACGCGGATCTCTTGAAGAAGCTCGGTGCCGATGGCTGCGTCGTCAACATCTCGCGCGGCTCCGTCATCGACGAGGCGGCGCTGGTCGCGGCGCTGAAGGACGGCACCATCGCCGGCGCCGGCCTCGATGTGTTCGAGACCGAACCGCACGCGCCGGACGAACTGACCAGCCTGCCGAGCGTGGTTCTGACCCCCCATATCGGCGGCAACACCCAGGAATCGCACGTCGCCATGCAGGCCTGCGCCGTTGCCAATCTCAGGGCGTTCTTCGCGGGCATGCCGCTGCCTTACGCGATCAAATGAGGGGCCGGCCACCGTCCGGTCTGCCTGACGGCGCGTGACGAAGCTTGTCCGGGTTCCGGACCAGATAGAGCGCAGCGATCCTGTCGCCGTCGATCGCCATGCTGAAAGTATGGTCGAGCTCGCCGTCCAGATAGAGCAGCGCGCCGACGCTGCCATTGATCATGGTTGGTACAATGCGCAGATCGTGGCCTGCATTCTTTCCGGCCAAGCCGACGAAGAAGCGCGCGACCTTGTCGGCGCCGATGATCGGATTGAGCGCCGCAGTCTTGCGGCCGCCGCCATCGGTGATCGCAATCGCATCCTCGCGCAGCAGGGCCGCCAAGCGGGACGCGTCACCGCTGGCGACGGCCTCGCCGAAGGCTTCCAGCAGGCGCGCATGGTTCTCTGGCGAGGCGGGCGGCGCAGCTCGTTCGTCGCGCACGCTGCGCCGGCCGCGCGCCGCCAACTGCCGGCACGCCGCTTCGGAACGGTGCAGCATGGTAGCAATCTCGGAGAATGGTCGATCGAACACGTCGTGCAGCAGGAAGGCCGCGCGCTCGAGCGGAGAGAGGCGATCCAGCGCCAGCATCAGAGCGAAGGACAGGTCGTCAGCCAACTCGGTGGCGGCATCGGCCGACATTGCCTCAGTGTCGAACACCGGCTCCGGCAGCCAGGGGCCGACATAGGTCTCCCGCTGCGCCCGCGCGCTCTTGAGCCGGTCGAGGCAAAGCCGCGTTACGATGGTGACGAGGAAGGCCTCGGTGTTCTGGATATCCTTCGCGCCGACGTAACGCAGATAGGCATCCTGCACTACGTCCTCCGCATCGCTGCGGCTGCCGAGCATGCGATAGGCCAGGCCGAGCAGCCGCCACCGATGCGGTGCGAGTGGGTCCCCCGTCATGCGGCTTGCTTGACGACATCGATCTCGTGTCCGTCCACGCTGACGCGCCGGCATTCCCTGGCATAGCCGAGCGCCAGCTTCATCATCGGAAACAGGCGGCCGGTCTGCAGCGCCATCGCCAGGTCGATCACGCCTTTGTCGCCCCAACGGGCGCGAACCGCCTCGCGCCTGACATCCTGATCGTCCGATCGATGCACGATCGCGTCGGCGAAGCCAAATCCGAGCGCCGTCTCCGGGGACATTGCGGAAACGTCCCGGCGGACGACGGCCTCGACCTGGTTTTTGGACATGCCGGCTTCCAGAGCCATGTTGACGGTCAACTGGGCGCAAGGCCCGCAATCCTCGGCCATCGCGCCGGTGATCTTGGCGGCGAAGCTCGCCTCGACCGGGACGACCTCGCGATGCGATGAGGCGGCGGCCAGCCGGGCAAACTTGAAGAAGGCGCGGGGCGATTCCGTCAGCATGTAATCGAGATAGCTGACGTCATAACCATAGTGCTCGCTCATGGCGCGAAGCTTGCGGCGGATGAAGAAGCTAAGCATGGCGGAGATCTCCTCGGCTGGGCAGGGCGGCATAGACGGCGAGCGCGGCCGGCACGATGACGGCGAAAACATCCTCCATTGCGTGGTCGTGGTGCCCACTTGCCATCATCGCGAGGTGAAGCAGCGCATGCAGCGCCAGGAAGCCGACACCGGCGAGTGCGGCTAGCCAATAGTCCTCGCGCCAGGCGCGAGCAGCGAGCGCAAGACCCGCCACCAGGAATGCCGCGCCGACGTCCTGGACGAAATGCGGATTGAAGGGGCCGGTATCCCGGGCGCCGGCCACATGCGCCCACCACAAGGAGCTGGCGAACAGCATCACCAGCCCGTTGACGATATTGCCTACCGCCAGAAGTCCTGCGAACCATCGTTGCATCATCATGGATGTACCTCCTGGAGGCCCAGACGAGCGGGATAGGACGCGTGTGACATCAGGCGGTCAGAATTTTTTGGTTCCCTGGAACTTTCCGTTATCTCCGGAACCGGCCCGAATTTTGCTCTTGGCAAGCCGCCACTGACCCGTTAAAGAACCGCCTTCCGGGCGTGCCAGCTTGCTGGCGCGCCTGTGCGCGCATTCCGAAAGCCTGGAGGAGAGATCGTTCCTTTTGAGATATCCGTCCCGGATGGCTCGAAAGGAAAGAGGATCCTTCTGCTTTCAAAAATGCCGCAGGGGAGATCGGTTCGCCGATTACCCCGATCCTGTCCGAGACTGCAGGCGCCCGCGCGGAAATGCGAATTTCCTCCACGGCTTAATCGTATGGCCTGCATAGACGGGTGAAGACCGGATTTTGGCATCCTGCACGCTTTTCGCGTCGGGATGCGGGTTTGGTTCGAACCTCGACACTCCGCCTCCCGAAAGGAAAGCGGAAGGGCAGGCCATTCAAGTCATCGTCCTGCTCGTCCGTTGCCCTTGGTCGTCGTGTCCAGAGGTTGGGTTGGTGGGACGGTGGGTGCAACCCGGCGGTCCCGTCTGTCTTTTAGGGCGAAGGCCGCCTACCGGAGAGAGCTTGCTGTGGAACGAGCGGCAAAGAAAGAGGCGGTCGAACAACTGCACGAGGTCTTCAAGACCACGGGCGTTGCGGTCGTCGCTCATTATTCCGGCCTCACCGTGGCCCAGATGCAGAAGCTGCGCATGCAGATGAAGCAGGCGGGCGCGTCGGTGAAGGTCTCGAAGAACCGTCTCGCCAAAATTGCTCTTGATGGCACGGACGTCGTCGGCATCGGCCCCCTGTTGAAGGGACCGACCGTGATCGCAACTTCGAACGATCCAGTCGCGGCGCCCAAGGTTGCCATCGAATTCGCCAAGGCGAACGAGAAGTTCGTCATTCTTGGCGGCTCGATGGGTAAAACCGTCCTGAATGTCGACAGCGTCAAGGCGCTCGCCTCGCTGCCGTCGCTGGACGAACTGCGCGGCAAGCTCGTCGGCCTGATCCAGGCGCCGGCGACCAAGCTCGCCCAGCTCGCCAACGCACCCGCGGCCAAGGTCGCGCGCGTCATTCAGGCTCATGCCTCAAAGGGCGAAGCGGCCTGACGCCCTTCGCAATCCCTCGACAACCTGGTTTCGAACCAACGACTTCAAGGAAATAGATCAATGGCTGACTTGCAGAAAATCGTCGACGACCTCTCCAGCCTCACCGTTCTCGAGGCCGCCGAGCTCGCCAAGCTCCTGGAAGAGAAGTGGGGCGTGTCCGCCGCTGCCGCGGTGGCTGTCGCCGCTCCGGGCGCTGGTGGCGGTGGCGCCGCCGCGCCGGCGGAAGAGAAGACCGAGTTCACCGTTGTCCTGGCTTCGGCCGGCGACAAGAAGATCGAGGTCATCAAGGAAGTCCGCGCCATCACCGGCCTCGGCCTCAAGGAAGCCAAGGACCTCGTCGAAGGCGCGCCGAAGCCGGTCAAGGAAGGCGTCAACAAGGACGAAGCCGAGAAGATCAAGGCTCAGCTCGAAAAGGCTGGCGCCAAGGTCGAGCTCAAGTAATCGCAGATTACTTGAGCTGATATCCCGGGCGAGCGCGAGCGAGACCCGGGATATCTCGCAGACGGTTTGGTGGTCGGGTGGCTGTGGCGGCCCGACCATCCGCGCGGATAAGTTTTGCAGCAATTCGGGCAGCGAAGCCCGTCCATCGCTGCAAAAGACGTGCAACGGGAGGGCCCGCTGCGCGTAAAACACGAAAAAGTGTGGGGAGAGAGGGGCTTCCCCCTCGAATCTCGATTATTGTCAACCCATATTGGGTCGGCAGCACGAAAAGCCGGTGAGCGAGGGAAATGGCGTTTCCCGTCGCGGACCGTTGGGAGATAGGCAATTTCGGGCTTTTGCAGTCCGTGATGAGATGGTTCTGACGAGCGGGTGCGCCCTTGCGCTCCGCGCGTCGTTTTGCGTTTTGGTGGTCTGAAGAACGGATTTGGGACGTTTTCGTTCCCGAAACCAGCTTCCGGCCCTCGAAATGGATCGAAATTCAACCCGAAGGGCGAGCGCAAGCGCTTTTCGGAAGGTCCGCCCCTCCGGGCGACGAAATGAGAGGCCACGATGGCGCAGCAGACATTCACTGGTCGCAAACGCGTTCGCAAGTTCTTTGGACATATCAAGGAAGTCGCAGAGATGCCGAACCTCATCGAGGTTCAGAAGGCATCCTATGACCAGTTCCTGATGGTCGACGAGCCGATGGGCGGCCGGTCGGACGAAGGCTTGCAGGCGGTGTTCCGCTCGGTGTTCCCGATCTCCGACTTCTCGGGAACCTCGATGCTGGAATTCGTCCGTTATGAATTCGAGCCGCCGAAATATGACGTGGACGAGTGCCGCCAGCGCGGCATGACCTTTGCTGCGCCCTTGAAGGTGACGCTGCGCCTCATCGTGTTCGATATCGACGAGGAAACCGGCGCCAAGTCGGTCAAGGACATCAAGGAGCAGGACGTGTACATGGGCGACATTCCGCTCATGACCATGAACGGCACCTTCATCGTCAACGGCACCGAGCGCGTCATCGTTTCGCAGATGCACCGTTCGCCGGGCGTGTTCTTCGACCACGACAAGGGCAAGACCCATTCCTCGGGCAAGCTCCTGTTCGCCGCCCGCGTCATTCCCTATCGTGGCTCCTGGCTCGACATCGAGTTCGACGCCAAGGACATCGTGTTCGCGCGCATCGACCGTCGCCGCAAGATCCCGGTGACGTCGCTGATGTTCGCGCTCGGCCTCGATGGCGAGACCATCCTGTCGACCTTCTACAAGAAGATCCTCTACAAGCGCGCCAAGGAAGGCTGGCGCGTGCCGTTCGACGCCAACCGTTTCCGCGGCTACTCGACGGTCAACGACCTGATCGACGCCGACACCGGCAAGGTCGTGCTCGAGGCCGGCAAGAAGCTCACCGTCCGCGCCGCCCGCCAGCTCCAGGAGAAGGGGCTGAAGGCCCTGCGCATGGCCGATGAGGAGCTGGTCGGCAACTATCTCGCCGAGGACCTCGTCAACCCGAAGACCGGCGAGATCTACGCCGAAGCCGGCGAGGAGATCACCGAGAAGAACATGAAGGTGCTGAACGAGCACGGCTACAAGGAGCTGCCGCTGCTCGACATCGACCACGTCAATGTCGGCCCCTACATCCGCAACACGCTCTCCGCCGACAAGAACATGACGCGCGAGGACGCGCTGTTCGACATCTATCGCGTGATGCGTCCAGGTGAGCCGCCGACGCTGGACTCGGCGCAGGCCATGTTCCAGTCGCTGTTCTTCGACGCCGAGCGCTATGATCTTTCTGCGGTCGGTCGCGTCAAGATGAACATGCGCCTCGAGCTCGATGCGCCCGACACCCAGCGCACGCTGCGCAAGGAAGACATCCTGGCGGTCATCAAGACCCTGGTCGACCTGCGCGACGGCAAGGGCGAGATCGACGACATCGACCATCTCGGCAACCGCCGCGTCCGCTCGGTCGGCGAGCTGATGGAGAACCAGTACCGCATCGGTCTGCTCCGCATGGAGCGCGCCATCAAGGAGCGCATGTCGAGCGTCGACATCGACACCGTGATGCCGCAGGACCTGATCAACGCCAAACCTGCTGCCGCCGCCGTGCGCGAGTTCTTCGGCTCCTCGCAGCTGTCGCAGTTCATGGACCAGACCAACCCGCTGTCGGAGATCACCCACAAGCGCCGTCTCTCGGCGCTTGGCCCGGGCGGTCTGACCCGCGAGCGCGCCGGCTTCGAGGTGCGCGACGTGCACCCGACGCATTACGGCCGCATCTGCCCGATCGAGACGCCGGAAGGTCCGAACATCGGCCTGATCAACTCGCTGGCGACGTTCGCCCGCGTCAACAAGTATGGCTTCGTCGAGACGCCGTATCGCAAGGTCAAGGACGGCCGCGTCACCGACGAGGTGGTGTATCTGTCGGCGATGGAGGAGGGGCGCTACCGCGTCGCGCAGGCCAACGTGCCGCTCGATGCCAAGGGCCGCTTCACCGACGACCTCGTGGTCTGCCGTCATGCCGGCGAAGTCGTGCCGATGACGCCCGACAAGGTCGACTACATGGACGTGTCGCCGAAGCAGCTGGTTTCGGTCGCCGCGGCGCTGATTCCGTTCCTCGAGAACGACGACGCCAACCGCGCGCTGATGGGCTCGAACATGCAGCGCCAGGCGGTGCCGCTGGTTCGCGCCGAGGCGCCGTTCGTCGGCACCGGCATGGAAGGCGTGGTGGCCCGTGACTCGGGCGCTGCGATCGCGGCGCGCCGCTCGGGCGTGATCGACCAGATCGACGCCACCCGCGTCGTCATCCGCGCCACCGAGGATCTCGATCCGACCAAGTCGGGCGTCGATATCTACCGGCTGATGAAGTACCAGCGCTCCAACCAGTCGACCTGCATCAACCAGCGTCCGCTGGTGAAGGTCGGCGACATCGTCAAGAAGGGCGACATCATCGCGGACGGTCCGTCGACCGATCTCGGCGAGCTCGCGCTCGGCCGCAACGTGCTGGTCGCGTTCATGCCGTGGAACGGCTACAACTTCGAAGACTCGATCCTGCTCTCCGAGCGGATCGTGAAGGACGACGTGTTTACCTCGATTCATATCGAAGAATTCGAGGTGATGGCCCGCGACACCAAGCTCGGTCCT
>Ga0209677_100680_pt1 | contig 17490 bp, 13 predicted proteins | sample AraplaCvi_mCL_r2_2_FD_184285 | JGI IMG/M metagenome (GOLD analysis project Ga0209677, IMG submission 184285) | Arabidopsis root microbial communities from North Carolina, USA - plate scrape CL_Cvi_mCL_r2 (SPAdes) (version 2) | ecosystem: Host-associated > Plants > Roots > Endosphere | place: USA... | reverse complement strand
GCAGCATGCAGTGCAGGTCGAGGCCGCGATCGCGTCCGGCCATGCGGCGAAATCTGCCGTGGTGGCGTCGTGGTGCCGCTCGTTGCGATTCCATCAGCTCGATCCCGCCGGAACCCGCCCGCCGCTCCGGCTGACAGACGCCGAACTTGACTGCGTTCGCGGGCAGGCTGCGCCGCTGCTGCAGGCCGCCCGATCGGTGATGGATCGGCTGTATCAGGCGGTGGGAGCGACCGGCTGCTGCGTTCTGCTGGCTGACCAGGATGGCGTCCCCGTCGATCGCCGTGGCGCTGCAGCTGACGATGCCACGTTCGCATCGTGGGGGCTTTGGACCGGCGCGATCTGGAGCGAGGCGTACGAAGGCACCAACGGCATCGGCACCTGTCTGGTCGAAAGGCGGCCGTTGACGATCGATCGCGATCAGCATTTCTTCACGCGCAACACCCCGCTGAGCTGCACGGCCTCGCCGATCTACGATCAGGACGCCAAGCTCGTCGGCGTGCTCGACGTGTCGTCCTGCCGCGCCGATCGCACCGAGGCCTTCGCGGATCTGATCACGCTTGTGGTCGGCGAAGCGGCGCGCCGCATCGAAGCCGATCTGTTCAGGGCAGCCTTCCCGAAGGCGAGAATCGTCCTGGTGCCCTCGGCCGACGGCCATGGCGGAGGGCTGCTTGCGGTCGATGCGGATGACCTCGTGATTGGCGCCACGCGCACCGCACGCTCGTCCCTGGGCCTTGCGCCGGACCGGGCGTTCCGGCCGATGCCGGCGGCCGACCTGCTCTGCGGCCCGGACGCGGGGCTGGAGCAGCTCGGCGATGTCGAGCGCGGGGTGCTGCAACGCGCGCTGCTGCGGGCGCAAGGCAATGTCTCGGCCGCAGCCAAGGCGCTCGGCGTCAGCCGCGCCACGCTTCATCGCAAGCTGAAGCGCTTCGGCCTCAACGCGCACTGACTGATTCACCGCTATCTGATTCACGCTATCCCGCACGATGAGGCGGTCGTCTTGTCCCGACGACGACCGTCCCATCGTCGAGCGCAAGCGAACTGTCGCAGATCTGAGACAGTTCGCCTCCGCAAGCCGCCGTGCCCGGGCTGACAGACGGGCCCTTCCGCGACATCGTTTGCCCCGTCGCAGCGACGCGAACGACCCCCTGCAAATCATCCCTTGAAGACTGCTTTGCGGGACCGAGCGCGGCGGCGAACCATGCAACAAACAACGGGAGTAAATGCGCCATGAACAAGCCGGAATTCCTGACGACGACGACCGTGCCCTTTGCCGAGCGCTATGACAATTTCATCGGCGGCAAATGGGTCGCGCCCCACTCGGGCAAATATTTCGACAACATCTCGCCGGTGACCGGCAAGGTTGTCTGCAAGATCGCGCGCTCGGATACAGCCGACGTCGAAGCCGCGCTCGACGCAGCCCATGCCGCCAAAGACGCCTGGGGACGCGCCAGCGTCGTCGAGCGCGCCATTGTCCTCAACCGAATCGCCGATCGCATGGAAGCAAATCTCGAGCGCCTTGCGGTGGCCGAAACCTGGGACAACGGCAAGCCGATCCGTGAGACCCGCGCCGCCGACGTACCGCTTGCGATCGATCACTTCCGCTACTTCGCCGGCGTGGTGCGCGGCCAGGAAGGAACGCTCGCCGAGATCGACCAGGACACCGTGGCCTATCACTTCCACGAACCGCTCGGCGTGGTCGGGCAGATCATTCCCTGGAATTTCCCGCTGCTGATGGCCTGCTGGAAGCTCGCACCGGCGCTGGCTGCTGGCAATTGCGTGGTGCTCAAGCCCGCCGAGCAGACGCCGGCCTCGATCATGGTCTGGATCGAACTGATCGCCGATCTCCTGCCACCGGGCGTCCTCAACATCGTCAATGGCTTTGGCCTGGAAGCCGGCAAGCCCTTGGCGTCGAGCCCGCGGATCGCCAAGATCGCCTTCACCGGCGAGACCACGACCGGCCGGCTGATCATGCAATATGCCAGCCAGAACCTTATTCCGGTCACGCTGGAGCTCGGCGGCAAGTCGCCCAACATCTTCTTCAAGGACGTTGCGGCCGAGGACGACGATTTCTTCGACAAGGCGATCGAAGGCTTCGTCATGTTCGCGCTCAACCAGGGCGAGGTCTGCACCTGCCCGAGCCGGGCACTGGTCCATGAAGACATTTTCGATAAGTTCATGGAGCGTGCGCTCGGCCGCGTTGCCGCCATCAAGCAGGACGACCCGCGCAATCCCGCCACCATGATCGGTGCGCAGGCCTCCAACGAGCAGCTCGAGAAGATCCTCTCCTACATCGATATCGGCAGGCAGGAGGGGGCGAAGCTGCTCGCCGGCGGCAAGCGCGCGCAACTCGGCGGCGACCTCGCGGGCGGCTTCTACGTCCAGCCGACGGTATTCCAAGGCAACAACAAGATGCGCATCTTCCAGGAGGAAATCTTCGGGCCGGTGGTGTCGGTGACCACGTTCAAGACCGATGATGAGGCGCTTTCGATCGCCAACGACACCCTCTATGGCCTGGGGGCGGGCGTCTGGAGCCGCGACGCCAACCGCTGCTACCGCTTCGGCCGGGCCATCCAGGCCGGCCGGGTCTGGACCAACTGCTATCACGCCTATCCGGCGCACGCGGCCTTTGGCGGCTACAAGCAATCGGGCATCGGGCGCGAGACCCACAAGATGATGCTCGACCACTACCAGCAGACCAAGAACCTGCTGGTCAGCTACAACCCCAAGAAGCTCGGGTTCTTCTAAGGCCTCAACCTGCTAATCCCTGCAAGTCCTTCTCCCTGGACTTGGACCCTGGCGGCGCGGCGCGAAAGCGTGGCGCCGCTTTTTTCATACCTGCATGGCTCCGAGCCGACGAACTGAGCAATTCAATATCCGGATGGACGGCTCAAGCTTTGCAAAACTTTCGCTCGCGCTGCACTGCGGCATAGCAAAAGCGGTAGCGTGCCAAGCCAGTGCTTTTACGGCGGTTTGAGTTGGGATAGAGAGGGCTACTTTTTCTCTCATCCGGAATTGCCATGGCCGCACCCAAGAAGAGCGTCGTGAAGGAACAAGGGCAGGACAGGGACGATGGTCCGCCGCCGGAGTTCAGCAGGGAGCAAGAACTGGCCGCATTGCGCGATATGCTCTTGATCCGCCGGTTCGAGGAAAAGGCAGGCCAGCTCTACGGCATGGGTGCGATCGGCGGTTTCTGCCATCTTTACATCGGCCAGGAGGCCGTCGTCGTCGGCATGCAGATGGCGCTGAAGCCAGGCGACCAGGTCATCACCGGCTACCGCGACCACGGACACATGCTGGCCACCGGCATGGATGCCAAGGGCGTGATGGCCGAGCTCACCGGACGCCGTGGCGGCTACTCCAAGGGCAAGGGCGGCTCCATGCACATGTTCAGCCTGGAGAAGCAGTTCTACGGCGGGCACGGCATCGTCGGCGCCCAGGTCTCGCTCGGCACCGGGCTTGCGCTCGCCAATCGCTATCGCGGCAACGACTCGGTCAGCATCGCCTATTTCGGCGACGGCGCTGCCAATCAGGGGCAGGTCTACGAGAGCTTCAACATGGCGGAGCTCTGGAAGCTGCCGGTGGTCTATGTGATCGAGAACAATCGCTATGCCATGGGCACGGCGGTGACCCGCGCTTCGGCGCAGACCAATTTCTCCAAGCGCGGCGTCTCCTTCAACATTCCCGGCGAGCAGGTCGATGGCATGGATGTCCGCGCCGTGAAGGCAGCCGGCGAGAAGGCGGTGGCGTGGTGCCGCGAAGGCAAGGGGCCGTACATCCTGGAAATGCAGACCTACCGCTATCGTGGCCATTCGATGTCCGATCCGGCGAAGTATCGCACCCGTGAAGAGGTCGAGAAGATCCGCAACGACCAGGATCCGATCGAGCAGGTGCGCAATCGCCTATTAGCCGAAAAGGTCAGCGAGCAGGACCTGAAGGCGATCGACGCCGACGTGCGCAAGATCGTCAACGAGGCTGCCGATTTCGCGCAGGCCGATCCGGAGCCCGATGCCTCGGAGCTCTGGACCGACGTCTATCGTTCGTAACGCACAGCGCGCCAAGCTTTTTCCTGGAGCTGATATGCCTATTCAAGTTTTGATGCCCGCGCTGTCGCCAACGATGGAGAAGGGCAACCTCGCCAAATGGCTGAAGAAGGAAGGCGAGACCATCAAGTCCGGCGATGTCATTGCCGAGATCGAGACCGACAAGGCGACGATGGAGGTCGAGGCGACCGATGAGGGCACGCTCGGCAAGATCCTGATCCCCGAAGGCACCGCCGACGTCGCCGTCAACACGCCGATCGCAACCATCCTGGCCGATGGCGAAAGCGCCGCCGATCTCGGCAAGGCCGCCGCGCCAGCGAAGCAGGAGAAGGCGGCCGAGTCCGCGCCTCCAGCCGAAGCTAAGGCTCAGGCGCCGGCCCAGTCCGGCGCCGGCGAGAAGGCGCCGGCCGCGCCGAAAGCGGTCGCCGAGCCCGATCCCGAAGTGCCTGAAGGCACCGAGATGGTGACCATGACCATCCGCGAGGCGCTGCGCGACGCGATGGCCGAGGAGATGCGCCGTGACGCCGACGTCTTCATCATGGGTGAGGAGGTCGCGGAATATCAGGGCGCCTACAAGGTCACCCAGGGCCTGCTGCAGGAGTTCGGCGCGCGGCGCGTGATCGACACGCCGATCACCGAGCACGGCTTTGCCGGCGCCGGCATCGGCGCGGCGATGGCCGGGTTGAAGCCGATCGTCGAGTTCATGACCTTCAACTTCGCCATGCAGGCAATGGACCAGATCATCAACTCCGCGGCCAAGACGCTGTACATGTCCGGCGGCCAGATGGGCTGCTCGATCGTGTTCCGCGGTCCGAACGGCGCAGCGGCCCGCGTCGCCGCCCAGCACAGCCAGGACTATTCGGCCTGGTACTCGCACATCCCGGGCCTGAAGGTCGTGGCGCCCTATTCGGCGGCCGATGCCAAGGGCCTGTTGAAGGCTGCGATCCGCGATCCCAATCCGGTGATCTTCCTCGAGAACGAGGTGCTCTACGGTCACTCCGGCGAGGTGCCGAAGCTCGACGACTACGTGATCCCGCTCGGCAAGGCCCGCATCGTGCGCGCCGGCAAGGACGTGACGCTGGTCTCCTGGTCGAACGGCATGACCTACGCGCTGAAGGCCGCCGAGGAGCTCGCCAAGGAGGGCATCGAGGCCGAGGTGATCGACCTGCGCACGCTGCGGCCGATGGACACCGAGACCATCGTGGCCTCGGTCAAGAAGACCGGCCGCGCTGTGGCGGTGGAAGAGGGTTGGCAGCAGAGCGGCGTCGGCGCCGAGATCGTCGCGCGCATCATGGAGCACGCCTTCGACTATCTCGATGCGCCGGTGCTGCGGGTCTCGGGCAAGGACGTGCCGATGCCGTATGCGAACAATCTGGAGAAGCTCGCATTGCCCTCGGCCGCCGAGGTGGTGCAGGCCGCCAAAGCCGTCTGCTACCGGTAAACGGCTGAGGACAAGACCATGGCGGGCCCCAAGGAACAGCCGCTGCCGCCCGACGTCATCGGCCGCGAAGACGCCACCGAAGTGTTGCGCGCCTTCGTGCTCGACGGCGGGCTCTCGATCGCGTTTCAGCGCGCCTTCGAGGAGCCGGATGTCTGGGGCCTGCTGCTGGTCGACGTCGCCCGCCATGCCGCCCGCGCCTATGCCCGCGAGACCGAGATGTCTGAAGACGAAGCGCTTCAACGCATCGTCGAAATGTTCGAGGCCGAGCTCGCGCGTCCCACCGACCCAGGCACCACCACGCCGCGTTCGCAGAAGGGGCACTGAGCGTGGTGGTCGCGGCGCATCCGGATCATCGGTGGATCTGGCGGGCGACGGACGTTGAGCAATCCGGTTTCTCGGGCACCGAAACGCCCACATGAATTCGGCTGGCTCCCGCTTGAGGGGATGACAGCCCGTGAAAGTTAGCTTCGTGAGGTCACCATGCCGATCAACATCTTGATGCCCGCGCTGTCTCCGACGATGGAGAAGGGCAACCTCGCCAAATGGCTGAAGAAGGAGGGCGATCAGGTCAAGTCCGGCGACGTGATCGCCGAGATCGAGACCGATAAGGCGACCATGGAGGTCGAGGCGGTCGACGAAGGCACGCTGGCCAAGATCCTGGTGCCCGAGGGCACGCAGGATGTCGCGGTCAACGACGTGATCGCGGTGCTCGCCGGCGACGGCGAGGACGTGAAGGCCGCAGGCAGCGCCGCGCCAACCAAGGCGGACAACAAGCCCGCACCGAAGACCGAGGAGAAGCCTGCGCCGCAGGCCGAAGCGCCGAGGCCCGCGCCAACCGCTGCCGCACCGGCCGCGAAGCCGGCCACTGCGCCTGCGCCGCAGGCGGCATCGGGCCAGCAGGTCAACGGCCATGACCGCGTGTTCTCGTCACCGCTGGCACGTCGTCTCGCCAAGGATGCCGGCATCGAGCTGTCGCGGATCAACGGCACCGGCCCGCATGGCCGCGTCATCGCCCGCGACGTCGAAGAGGCCAAGTCCGGCAAGGGTCTCAAGGCGCCGGCAGCCGCGCCGGCCGCGGGTCCTGCGCTCGCGCCGTCGATGTCCGACAAGCAGATTCTGTCGCTGTTCGAACCCGGCTCCTATGACGTCGTGCCGCATGACGGCATGCGCCGCACCATCGCGCAGCGGCTCACGGCCTCTGTCCAGAACGTCCCGCATTTCTACCTGACGATCGACTGCGATATCGGCAAGCTCCTGGTCGCGCGCGAGGAGATCAACGCGGCCGCGCCGAAGGACAAAGAGAAGAAGCCGCTCTACAAGCTCTCGGTGAACGACTTCGTCATCAAGGCGATGGCGGTGGCGCTGCAGAAAATTCCAAACTGCAACGTCAGCTGGACCGAAGGCGGCATGCTCAAGCACAAGCATTCCGATGTCGGTGTCGCCGTGGCGATGCCGGGCGGCCTGATCACGCCGATCATCCGCAAGGCCGAGACCAAGACGCTGTCGGCGATCTCAGGCGAGATGAAGGATTTCGCCGCGCGTGCCCGGGCTCGCAAGCTGAAGCCGGAGGAATACCAGGGCGGCACCACGGCCGTCTCGAACCTCGGCATGTACGGCATCAACCACTTCACCGCGGTGATCAACCCACCGCACGCGACGATCCTGGCGGTCGGCACCAGCGAGGAGCGGCCTGTCGTTCGTGGTGGCAAGATCGAGATCGCCAGCATCATGAGCGTGACCTTGTCCTGCGACCACCGCGCCATCGACGGCGCGCTCGGCGCGGAATTGATCGGCGCGTTCAAGCAACTGATCGAGAACCCTGTCATGATGATGGTGTGACCCGAGGACGATGAATATGTAGGGTGGGCAAAGGCGCCGTGCCCACCTTCTTTATAGTTGCTGGGCGGTGGGCACGCTTCGCTTTGCCCACCCTACGAATTCAGTTGAATGGGAGCCGCAATGGCCGACACAAATTTCGACGTCATCATCATCGGCTCCGGCCCCGGCGGCTACGTCACCGCGATCCGCGCCGCCCAGCTCGGCTTCAAGACCGCGATCATCGAGAAATCCTATCTCGGCGGCATCTGCCTCAACTGGGGCTGCATCCCGACCAAGGCGCTGCTGCGCTCGGCCGAGATCTACCACTACATGCAGCACGCCAAGGATTACGGCCTCTCTGCCGACAACATCCAATATGATCCGAAGGCGGTGGTGCAGCGCTCGCGCGGCGTTTCCAAGCGCCTTGCCGACGGCGTCGGCTTCCTGATGAAGAAGAACAAGGTGCAGGTCATCTGGGGGCAGGCCGCGATCGACGCGCCCGGCAAGATCACGGTGAAGAAGTCCGACGTCGAGGCGCCGAAGGGGGCGCTCGGCGAAGGCAGCTATCAGGCCAAGCACATCATCGTCGCGACCGGCGCGCGGCCGCGTGTGCTGCCGGGGCTCGAGCCGGACAAGAAGCTGGTCTGGACCTATTTCGAGGCGATGGTGCCGGAGAAGATGCCGAAGTCGCTGCTCGTAGTCGGCTCCGGCGCGATCGGCATCGAGTTCGCGTCCTTCTTCCACACCATGGGCTCCGATGTCACCGTGGTCGAGGTGCTGCCGCAGATCCTCCCGGTCGAGGACGCGGAGATCGCCGGCCTCGCGCGCAAGCGATTCGAGAAGCAGGGCATCAAGATCCTGACCGGCGCCAAGGTCACCAAGCTCGACAAGAAGAGCGACAGCGTGTTGGCGACCATCGATGATGGCAAGGGCAAGCCCGCGACGGTCGAGTTCGAGCGCGTGATCTCGGCGGTTGGCGTGGTCGGCAATATCGAGAATCTGGGCCTGGAAAAGCTCGGCGTGAAGACCGATCGCGGCACCGTCGTCATCGACGGCTATGGCAAGACCAACGTGCCCGGCATCTACGCGATCGGCGACGTCGCCGGTCCCCCGATGCTCGCGCACAAGGCCGAGCATGAGGGCGTGATCTGCGTCGAGGCGATCAAGGGCCTGCACCCGCACGCCATGGACAAGAACCTGATTCCGGGCTGCACCTATTGCCAGCCGCAAGTTGCCTCCGTCGGCCTCACCGAGGCCAAGGCGAAGGAGGGCGGACGCGAGATCCGGGTCGGCCGCTTCCCCTTCGTCGGCAACGGTAAGGCGATCGCCCTTGGCGAGGACCAGGGCCTGGTCAAGGTGATCTTCGACAAGAAGACCGGCCAGCTGCTCGGCGCGCACATGATCGGCGCCGAGGTCACCGAGCTGATTCAGGGCTATGTCGTCGCCATGAATCTGGAGACGACGGAAGAAGAGCTGATGCACACGGTGTTCCCACACCCGACGCTATCCGAGATGATGAAGGAAGCGGTGCTCGACGCCTATGGGCGCGTGCTGAACATGTGATCCCTGCAATCCCCGCGCGCTGCTCCCGGCGCGCGTTTTTCTTTCAACAACAATCAAGAAAGACTGGCCGCCGTGCAATCCAGCGACAACCTCACCATCGAGCGTCCGACCTTCGTCACCCATCTCGAATGCGCGATGGAAGGCGATCGTTATGCCGCCGACCAGGTCCATAACCTCTCCAAGGCCGGCAAGCCGCTGCTGGTGCGCTACGATCTCGCCGGCGTCAAAAAGGCGTTGACCAAGGACGCGCTCAGCCAGCGTCCCGCGGACATGTGGCGCTATCGCGAGCTCTTGCCGGTGCGCAAATGCAAGGACATCGTCAGCCTCGGCGAGATCATGACGCCGCTGATCTCCTTGCCGAAGCTTGCTGCGAGGCTCGGTGGCGGCGAGATCATCGTCAAGGACGAAGGACGGCTGCCGACCGGCTCGTTCAAGGCGCGCGGCCTCGTCATGGCGGTGTCGATGGGCAAGGCGCTCGGCATCAAGCACATGGCGATGCCGACCAACGGTAACGCGGGCGCTGCGCTCGCGGCCTATGCGACCAGCTGCGGCATCAAGACCACGATCTTCTGTCCGGCCGATACGCCGGAGGTCAATGTCAGCGAGATCGAGCTGCAGGGCGCGACCGTCTACCGCGTGAACGGGCTGATCGACGATTGTGGCAAGATCGTCGGCGAGGGCAAGGCCAAGGTTGGTTGGTTCGACACCTCGACCTTGAAGGAGCCATACCGCATCGAGGGCAAGAAGACGATGGGGCTCGAGCTCGCCGAGCAGCTCGGCTGGGATGTCCCTGACGTGATCTTCTATCCCACCGGCGGCGGCACCGGCCTGATCGGCATGTGGAAGGCGTTCGACGAGCTGGAGGCCATCGGCTTCATCGGATCAAAACGTCCGCGCATGGTCGCGGTACAGGCCTCCGGCTGCGCGCCGATGGTGCGCGCTTTTGAAGCAGGCGTCGAACATGCCGCCCGCTGGGAGGATGCGCACACGATCGCATCCGGCATCCGCGTGCCACAGGCGATCGGAGATTTTCTGATCCTGCGTGCCGTCCGCGAGAGCAAAGGTTTCGCCATTGCGGTCGACGACGAGAAGATTTCATCTGCGCTGAGCGAGGTCGCGCGCGAGGAGGGGCTGCTCTTGTGCCCGGAGGGCGCCGCGACCTACGCCGCCTACAAGCAGAGCCTCGCGGATGGTCGCGTGACGAAAAACGATCGGGTGATGCTGTTCAATTGCGCGACAGGCCTTAAATATCCGCTGCCGCCGGTCACTCGCACGCTCGATCGCCACCAGCCGATCGACTACGCGCAGTTCTAACAACAAACCCCTGCACCGCGGCCTCGTGTGGAGGAAGTGATGCATCGTTTGTTTTCTGTCGTCCTGTTTGCGCTGCTGGCCTGTGCGGCTCCCGTGCGCGCCGCCGATACTTATCCGTCGCGCCCGATCACGGTGATCGTGCCGTTCGCGGCCGGCGGGCCGTCGGATGCGATGATGCGCATCCTCGGCGAACACATGCGCCAGACGCTCGGCCAGCCGATCCTGATCGAGAACGTCACCGGCGCGGGCGGCTCGATCGGCGTGGCGCGCGCGGTGCATTCGCCGCCCGACGGCTACACCGTCAGCTTCGGTCATCTCGGCACCCATGTCGCCAACGGTGCGGTCTACAAGCTCGGCTATGATCTCGTCGCCGATCTCGAGCCGGTGGTGCTGCTGCCGAGCAATCCGATGATCATCGTCAGCAAGACGGCGGTGCCCGCCAAATCGCTTGCCGAACTGCTTGCGTGGCTGAAGGCGCAGCCGACACCCGCAGCCGCAGGCACGGCCGGCAATGGCTCGGGCAGTCACATTGCCGGGCTCTATTTCGAGCAGGTTACCGGCATCAAGCTGCAATACGTGCCCTATCGGGGCACGGGCCCGGCGCTGAACGATCTCGTCGCCGGCCAGATCGACCTGATCGTCGATCAGACCTCCAACTCGATCAACCAGGTTCGCGCGGGCGCGATCCGCGCTTATGCGGTGACCGACGACAAGCGCGTCGAGAGTGCGCCGGAGGTCCCGACGACAGATGAAGCGGGCCTGCCTGGCTTTCACATGACGCTGTGGTCGGGTCTGTGGGTGCCGAAGGGCACGCCGAAGGAGATCGTCGGCAGGCTCAATCAGGCCGCGGTCGCGGCGCTGAACGATTCGGATGTACGGAAACGTCTGAAGGACCTCGGGTTGCAGATGACGCCGCAGGACCAGCTGACGCCGGACGCACTCGGTGAAGTTCAGCGTGCGGAGATCGCGAAATGGTGGCCGATGATCAAAGCGGCCCGGGTTTCTACGGAGTAGAAAGCGGTATGTCGCGGCCGTTGATGGTTGCCTCATCGCCACGTTTGTTGCGAGGTCGCAACAGTTTCTCGCCATTTGGTAACGATTTCGGGCGCGCCGCAGGTGCGCCGCTTTTTAGCCACACCCCTTCGTGAAATAAGACCTTACATGAGTAGGCGGCGCGTAAGGGTGTAGGGAAATCGGTTCACGAAACTGGCTTTTCTCGCCCCGTGCACACTCTGCCGGCGGAAACAGACCAGCGATGGACGCGAAGACCGACATCAAGAGCAGGCTGCCGAGCCGTCACGTGACGGAAGGTCCGGCGCGTGCGCCGCATCGCTCCTACCTCTACGCGATGGGCCTGACGACGGCCCAGATTCACCAGCCCTTCGTCGGCGTCGCCTCCTGCTGGAATGAGGCCGCGCCCTGCAACATCGCGCTGATGCGCCAGGCGCAGGCGGTGAAGAAGGGCGTTGCCCATGCCGGCGGCACGCCGCGCGAATTCTGCACCATCACCGTGACCGACGGCATCGCCATGGGCCATGATGGCATGCGCTCGTCGCTGCCGTCGCGCGAGGCGATCGCTGACACCGTCGAGCTCACCATGCGCGGCCATGCCTATGACGCGCTGGTCGGCCTTGCCGGCTGCGACAAGTCGTTGCCGGGCATGATGATGGCGATGATCCGGCTCAACGTGCCTTCGATCTTCATCTATGGCGGCTCGATCCTGCCGGGCAATTTCCGTGGCCAGCAGGTCACCGTCCAGGACATGTTCGAAGCGGTCGGCAAGCACTCGGTCGGCGCCATGTCGGATGAGGATCTCGACGAGATCGAGCGCGTCGCGTGCCCGTCGGCGGGCGCCTGTGGTGCGCAGTTCACCGCCAACACCATGGCGACTGTCTCGGAAGCGATCGGGCTGGCGCTGCCCTATTCGGCCGGTGCACCAGCGCCTTACGAGATTCGCGATTCCTTCTGCATGACCGCGGGCGAGCAGGTGATGGAGCTGATTACTTCCAACATCCGCCCGCGCGACATCGTGACCTTGAAGGCGCTGCAGAATGCCGCGGCCGTAGTCGCCGCATCCGGCGGCTCGACCAATGCTGCGCTGCATTTGCCGGCGATTGCGCACGAGGCAGGTATCAAGTTCGACCTGTTCGATGTCGCCGAAATCTTCAAAAAGACACCATATGTCGCGGATTTGAAGCCCGGTGGCCGCTATGTCGCCAAAGACATGTTTGAAGTTGGTGGCATTCCGCTTCTGATGAAGACGTTGCTCGATCATGGCTATTTGCATGGAGACTGCCTCACAGTCACCGGCCGGACGATCGCCGAAAACCTCAAAGGCGTGAAATGGAATCCGCACCAGGACGTGGTGAGGCCGGCCGATCAGCCGATCACCGTGACCGGAGGTGTCGTCGGTCTGAAGGGCAATCTCGCGCCTGAGGGTGCGATCGTGAAAGTCGCGGGCATGTCCAATCTCAAATTCACCGGGCCGGCCCGCTGCTTCGACCGCGAAGAGGACGCCTTCGAGGCGGTGCAGAACCGCACCTACAAGGAAGGCGAGGTCATCGTCATCCGCTACGAGGGGCCGCGCGGCGGTCCGGGCATGCGCGAGATGCTGCAGACCACGGCGGCGCTGACCGGGCAGGGCATGGGCGGAAAGATCGCGCTGATCACCGACGGCCGCTTCTCCGGCGCGACCCGCGGCTTCTGCATCGGCCATGTCGGGCCGGAAGCCGCCGTCGGCGGGCCGATCGCCTTGCTCGAGGACGGCGACATCATCGAGATCGATGCCGAGGCCGGCATCCTTAACGTAAATTTGAGCGACGCCGAGCTGGTGCAGCGCAAGTCCAAATGGACGCCGCGCGAGACGCACCACACGTCAGGTGCGCTTTGGAAATATGCCCAGCAGGTCGGGCCGGCGGTCGCGGGGGCCGTCACCCATCCAGGTGGTGCGCAAGAGAAATATTGCTATGCGGACATCTGAGCGTATCGTTTTTGCATTGGTGCTGGGCATCGTCCCACTGGTTGTATCCGCGCCGTCCTTTGCGTTCGACGGGGCGCCCATCAACCAGGAGCCCACCATTCCAGTGGCGACGGCCCAGTCCGGCGCGGCGGCCAATCTGCGCAAAGTCGGGCCTCCGGGCACTACCGCGGCGGTGCCCGACGGCTCGCTGACGGCGCTGCAATATGCGGCGGACGAAGGCCATCCGGTCGCGCAGTGGAAGCTCGGGCGGATGTACGCGAACGGTGAGGGCGGGCTTGCGCAGGACGATCTGCGCGCGTTCGACTATTTCAGCCGGATCGCCAACGCGCACGCCGAGGACTCGCCGTCAGCGCCACAGGCGCAGATCGTGGCCAACGCCTTCGTTGCGCTCGGTCGCTATTATCTGAGCGGCATCCCGAACTCCAAGGTCAAGCCGGACCCGGATCGCGCGCGGGAAATGTTCTCCTACGCCGCCTCCTATTTCGGCAATGCCGACGCCCAGTACGACCTGGCGCGGATATATCTGAAGACAGCGGATGCCTCGCGGGATGATTTCCGCTATGGCGCGCGTTGGCTCGGTCTTGCCGCGCAGAAGGGCCAACATCAGGCGCAGGCGCTGCTTGGTCAGATGCTGTTCAACGGCGACCGGTTGCCACGGCAGGCGGCGCGCGGACTGATGTTCCTGACGCTCGCGCGCGACGGCGCCGGTCCGGACGAGGTCTGGATCAAGGAAAGCTACAACCGCGCTTTCGCCAAGGCATCCGACGACGACCGCGCCTCCGCCCTGCAGATGCTCGAGCACTGGGTGCAGGGCAAGCGGGACTAGGGGCGGGGAATGCATTCCATTCCCCCGACGATATCAGGGGAATGCAATGATCATCCGGGACGCGACGCCGGCCGATGCGGCTCAGGCCTGTCAGGTCCTGCGGGACTCGATCGCGCAGCTCTGCAGCGCCGACCACCGCGACGATCCTGCGATCCTCGCGCGCTGGCTCGCCAACAAGACACCGGACAATGTGGCCGAATGGGCCGACGGCATCGGCCGTTCGCTGCTGGTCGTGATCGAGGATGAGGCGAGCGCCGAGGCGGTCCTGGCCGTTGGCGGCGTGCGCGACTCCGGCGAAATCACGCTGAACTACGTCGCACCGCGGGCACGCTTTCGCGGCGTCAGCTCCGCGCTGCTGGCCGCACTGGAGGGCAGGGCACTTCAGCGCGGTGCAGCGACGGCAATGCTGCTCAGCACCGAGACCGCGCATCGCTTCTATCGGGCGCGCGGCTATCGCGACGAGGGGCCATCAGTCGGGAAATTCGGCACTGCGGCGTCATATCCCATGATCAAGCCGCTTCAGGCGCAGGAACGATCAAAGCCATCAGTGCGTTGAGGGCACGCTCTCGCTTCACCCACCGCTGCCATCGTCCGCGAATGCGGACGATCCAGTACGCCGCGGCGATTCGGCTCAATCATTGCTGCCTCGGAGTGCTGGATGCCCCGCCTGCGCAGGGCATGACGATCGAGTTTGAGGCATTTCCGCGCGCGCCCCGGAATGACGGAAGAAGCGGCGCGTAGCCCTTACGCCGTCTCCAGATCGAAATCCGCCCAGACCGGGACGTGATCGGACGGCTTTTCCCAGGCGCGCACATAGCTGTCGATGCCGACCTCGACGAGACGGTCGCTGGCCTGCGGCGACAGCAGCAGGTGATCGATCCTGATTCCCAAGTTCTTCTGCCAGGCGCCGGCCTGGTAGTCCCAGAACGTGTATTGCCCGGGCGCATCGGTGACCGCGCGCAGTGCGTCGGTAAGGCCGAGCCCCAGCAGCGACTGGAAGCTCTCGCGGGTCTCCGGACGAAACAGCGCATCCTCGACCCAGCCTTCCGGATTGGCAACGTCGGCCGCGGCCGGGATCACGTTGAAATCGCCGGCCAGCACCAATGGCTCCTCGGTCAGCAGTCGCTCACGCGCATAGTCGCGCAGGCGCGACATCCATTTCAGCTTGTAGGGATATTTCTCGGTGTTCGGTGGATTGCCGTTCGGCAGATAGAGGCAGGCGATCCTGACCACGCCGTGCTTCAGGCTGACCACACCCTCGATGAAGCGCGCATGCGTGTCCTCGTCGTCGCCGGCGAGACCTGATTTGCTCTCGTCGATTGGCAATTTGGAGAGCAGCGCCACGCCGTTGAAGGTCTTCTGGCCGTGGGTGACGACGTTGTAGCCGAGCGCCTCGATCTCGAGCCGCGGGAACGCGTCGTCCGTGCACTTGATCTCCTGCAGGCAGACGATGTCCGGCGAGCATTCCTTGAGCCAGGTCAGCAGGTGCTCGATCCGTTGCCGGATCGAATTGACGTTCCAGGTGGCAATGCGCATGGCAATAAGTCCCAGGGCAGGAGCGGGAGGCGGCAGTGCGCCCATCCCGGTTAGATCAAGCCGTGGGGGCGGCGGTCAAGGGCAGGACCGTGACAATCCAGATGAGGATCGTCCGCAGCCGGGGGATTATCTGGGAGCCTCGCCAGAAAGATGGTTCTTGTAGATCTTTCCGTCCTTCATGATCACCACGAAATTCCTGGTGGGATCCGCAACGAGATTGATGTTCTCGAGCGGATTGCCGTCGACCAGCAGAAGGTCGGCCAGCGCGCCTTCCTCGACGACGCCGAGCCTGCCGGGATAGGGATTTCGCGGCCCCGACAGGCCGAGCAATTCGGCATTGGTCGAGGTCGCCATGATCAGTGCCTCAGCCGGCGTGTACCAGCGCGTGAGGCTGGCGAGCAGCGCGCCTTGTTGCTTCGCCAGTTCCTGTGAGAACAGGACGTCGGTGCCGAAAGCGGTCTTGATCTTGTATTGCCGGGCCAGCGCATAGACCCGGTCAGTGCCAGCGACCACTTCCTGTTTCTTGGCCTGTTCAGCGGGGCCGAGCGCGCTCGCACCGGTCAGATCGGAGAACGGCTGCGTGCTCAGCCAGATGCCCTTTTCGGCCATCAGCCGCGCCGTGGCTTCGTCCATCAGATGCCCATGCTCAATGCATTTCACGCCGGCGGCGATCGATCGCTGGATCGCCGTTGGCGTGTAGGCGTGCACGGCGACATAGGTGCCCCAGTTCTCGGCGGCCTCCACGGCGGCGCGCAACTCGGGCTCGGTGAAGGTCGAGACATCCAGCGGGCTGAACGGCGAGGCGACACCGCCCCCGGCCGTCAGCTTGACCTGGGTTGCGCCCTGCATGAGCTGCTCGCGCGCCCGCACGCGGACCTCGTCGGGGGAGTCCGCGACCATGCTGCCCCCGATCTGCTCCATGCGACTGGGCGGGCCGCCGATCACCCGCGGCAACTCGTGAAGCTGGCGGAAGTCGCCATGGCCACCGGTGATCGTGATCATCGCGCCGGACGGATAGATGCGTGGGCCGGTCACGAGGTTCTCGTCGATGGCACGCTTGAGGGCGAAGGCGGGCCCACCCATGTCGCGGACCGTGGTGAAGCCGCGCATCAGCGTATCCGTCGCCTCCGCGGCCGCGAGCAGGTTGGTGTAGCCGACGTCATTGGCGAGCGCCGCCATCGGCGTTGGGCGCACCAGCATCGCGTGCCAGTGCGCGTCGATGAGGCCGGGCATCAGCACCCGGCCATCGCCATTGATCCGCTGTGCGTCGTCGGCCGCGATCTCAGACGTCGAAATCTTGTCGATCTTGCCGGCCCTCACCAGAACGTTCGACGACCTCGACAGCGTTGCACTCTTGCCGTCGAAGATACGCACATCGCGAAACAAGACGGCAGCATCCTGCTGGGCCTGTGCCGGTGATGAGAATGGAGCGGCCATTCCAATCCACGCCAGCAGCAGGCATGCGGCAGTGCCGTATGATCTGGACATGCTCATCGATCCCACGGTCGGTTCAGGACCAGGCTACACGGTCCGTGACGCCGGCATCCAGGCATAGGTCAGCCAGCCGATGCCGTGCATGATGAGATCGATGCCGAGCAGCAAGCCGAGCACCCACAGGCCGGTGGCCGGAAATCCGGTCAGGATGATCAGCCCGGCGAGGATGCCGAACACGCCGGACAGTAAAATCACCCAGCCGGCGTCCCGCCAATGGCTGATGCCGAGCAGGATGCGAACCACGCCCGACATAATCAGCACGAGCCCGAGCACATAAGTGAGGATGAGTGCGCTGGTCAGCGGCTGTGTCACCAGCACGATTCCGAACGCGAGGTAGAGAATGCCGAGCAGTACCTGCCACAGGAAGCCGCCCCAGCCCTTGGTCCAGAACGCGTGAATGACTTCGAACCCACCGGCGATGATCGCCATCCAGCCGATGAAAATGGTGCTGACGACCGTGAAGAACGCCAGGTCACCC
>Ga0209677_100677_pt1 | contig 17529 bp, 16 predicted proteins | sample AraplaCvi_mCL_r2_2_FD_184285 | JGI IMG/M metagenome (GOLD analysis project Ga0209677, IMG submission 184285) | Arabidopsis root microbial communities from North Carolina, USA - plate scrape CL_Cvi_mCL_r2 (SPAdes) (version 2) | ecosystem: Host-associated > Plants > Roots > Endosphere | place: USA... | reverse complement strand
ATCGTCGACTTCGACAACGAGATCGCCGACGTAATGGCCCGCGATCTCGGCCCGCTCGAGCTGACCGTCGGCCCAGGCCATACTCACCGCCAGGCCTCCCCGTACCCTCAGCCCCGAAACCGTTCCTGCAGACCATTCGTCCGGCAGCGTGGGAAGAAGGGAGATCGCGCCGTCGTGGCTTTGGACGATGAGTTCCGCGATCCCGGCGATCGCGCCGAGGTTGCCGTCGATCTGGAAGATCATGTCGCCGGGCCAGTCGCCGTGCGGGTGCAGATCCAGAAGCGACGGCGAGCTCAGCTCGTGCACGAGGACGCGAAGCGACTCGGAAGCCAGATTCGCATCCCGCAGACGAGCAGCGAGACAGAGGACCCACGCTTGGCTCCAGCCGGTATGTCCGCTGCCGTTCTCGAGGCGGTGCTTCAATCCAGCGCGAACAGCCTCGACTTCGCGGGGAGTCCTGGTCTCGGTTATCCGGACGCCCGGGAACATCCCGTACAGGTGCGATAGATGCCGATGGCCCAGCTCTGTCGGGGCCAGTTCCGGGAGCCATTCACAGAGCCGGCCATCGCTGTCGGTGGACGGAAGCCTCAACTGCGGGAGCGCGCGCGAAACCTCGTACGTGAGTTCGTCGGAGTACCCGAGCGCATCAGCGCACCAGAGGAGCCGGGAAAAGACCTCCCACGCCAGTTCCTGATCCATCGAGGCTCCGAGCGTGACCGCTCCGGTGGTCCCGGCCGAGTCGATGAATCGGTGCTCCGGCGAGGTCGAGGGCGCCACGACCAGTCCACCGTCGCCCGCGTCGACCAGCTGGTCGAGGAAGAACCCGGACACCGCCCGCAGCGCAGGCAACGCCGTGTCGCGGGCGAACTCTTCGGACCAGGTGAAGTCGAGATGCGTCCCGAGATGCGTTGCGAGCCACGCCAGCCCCGTTGACCAGTTCGCCCATTGCGGGTCCCCGTCGACGGGTTGCGTGAATCGCCAGAGGTCTGTGTTGTGATGGACGGTGGACCCGCGGGAACCGTAGAACAGCCGTGCGGTTCCGGATCCGGCATCCACGAGGTCACGGGTGAGATCGAAGAGCGGCTCGTGGAGTTCGCCCAGCGCGGCGACTTCCGCACCCCAGTAGTTCATCTGGGTATTGATGTTGGCCGTGTAGTTCGAACTCCAGCCGGGGCGGACGTCGATGTTCCAGATCCCCTGAAGGTGGGCCGCTTGCGTGCCCGGCCGTGAACTGGAGATGAGGAGATAGCGGCCGAAGTTGAAGTACCGCTCCGCGTCGGTCGCGTATGCCGACCCGGACGGTGAAAGGTCCAGCGAAACGCGACCGAACAACTCGCTGTAGTCGGCGATGTGACGCTGCCGCAGTTCGTCTGTCGACGATCGGCGCGCCGATTCGATTCGAGAGCGTGCAGCTTCGAAGAGCGCGGCCGGGTCGGCCGTCGGGCGTTCCGCCCATCCAGAGAAGCCGCTCTCCGCTGTGGCGATGAGGCGGGCGCCGCCAGAGACATGTTCCACCAGCGCGACAACGGCCCAGCCGATTCCCGCGTCCACCTTCCCCTCGGCGTCGGGCGTCTCGTCGGAGTACGTGACGGCTTCGTCGGAGTCGACGTAGTTGGGAAGCACCCTGGCCGGTGCCCGGCCGCTGGCGATGAGCCACTGCGCACCGTCGTGCTCGAACATCGACACGTCGACCCCGTCGTGCGGGGACGCGAAACTCAGCTCAAAGGATGCGGCGCCGGTGGTCTCAGCGACGAGGACGCCGTCCGGATGGGACACGAACGCCGCCATCGTCGCGTCCGAGGTCTCAACGGTCGTCACGGCTGTCCGGAGGTCCAGGCGACGCGAATAGCCGGTCGCCGCATCGGATGACCAGCTCCAGGAGAGGCCACCGAGCGGCTGGAACGACTGCGTCCAGGCGGAGCCCTGCAGGGTGCGGGCGAGCGTGTCGGCTCGATCGTGATCACGCTCCACGACAGCCTCGCGAAGCTCTCGGACGATCGACGGATCGGGGCCGGCCACGTCGCTGAGCGGCCCGCCCGACCACACCGAATCCAGATTCAGGTCGAACCTTTCGATACCGACATTGCCGTACGCGGTGGCGCCAAGCCAACCGTTTCCGAGCAGGAACGCCTCATGGAAGTACCTCGCGGGCTGGTCCAGGATCAGTTCTGAACCGCTTGCGTCCACCATGCCCACGCGTGCCTCCGATACGTCGTCGTGAACCTTCACGGTAGCCAACCCGCGCAGCGTTTTCAATGCTTGCAGCGCCCGCGGCCGCGGAGACGAACCACGCCATTTGCCGAGGTGCTCGTCGTTGCATCCGACACGCCGTGCGAGCGTGCAACAACGAGCACCTCACCGGGAGGGAGGGGCGCTATCCGACTGCGGCGTCCTCGGATGCGTTGGTGACGATGTTCCAGCCGGCGCGGCCGCTGCTCAGGTGGTCCAGCGTGGAGAACAAGCGGGCGAGGTTGTAGGGGTCGTAGAAGGTGGTGGATGCGGTGGCGATGAGGCCGATCCTCTTCGTGTGCGCGGCGACCGAAGCGAGCGTGAGGATCGGCTCCAGGCACGGACGGCGTAATCGACCTTCGCGGTGATGCGCACCCGTCCAGTATCGCAACCGCAGGGAATCCGTCGGTCGGGGGCACCGTCGTGGCGGCGTGTTTCAGCTGGGGTGGATGGCACCCATGGCTTGGTCGAGGAGATCGCCGAATGGCTGCGATTGGTCGGTGGCGAGCCAGGTGGTCCAGGCAGCGATGAGGCAGGAGAAGGCTGCGCCGACGATGGCGTGGATGCGGGGGTCAGCGGGGTCCTGCCGGCCCGCGCGGGTGCGGGCTTCGGCGAGGACGAGTTCCTGCATCCGGGATATCCGGTCGAGGTAGCTGGCGTTGAGTGAGGGATGATCCCGGACGATGTTCTCCATCGCGATGGTCGTCGCGCTCCGTGTCTCGCTCTCGAAGTAGCGGACGACACGGTCGAACACGTGCCGCAGGGAGGCCCAGAGCGGTTCGTCGGACGGGCGTTCGGCGAGGTCCTCGGCGAGTTGTTCGCCGAGAACCTCGTACTTGCCGACGACGAGGTCCTCTTTGGAGGCGAAGTAGCGGAAGAAGGTGCGTTTTGACATGCCGGCCGCTGCGGCGAGGTCGTCGATGGTGGTTTCGTCATACCCCTTTTCGACGAACAGCGACTGGGCCAGTTGCGTCAGTTCGTCGCGGACTGCCCGGCGCGAGCGTTCGCGCACTGAAAGAGGAGGGCTTGTCATGCCATCAGACTAGCATGACACGACAAAGTTGACACTGAGAGGCATATTTGGCATATAGTGGCTCTCGGGTTCTTCGAGTCCACGAACTCATCCCCTAGACGAAACAAGGGAGCAATCGAGATGCCGAACGCCAAGCGCCGCGCACTGATCCTCATTTCCTCCGGGCGCCGGCTTCCCCTCGCCGCCCCTGCCGGTGTGCCGTCCATCTCCACAGGGTTCTTCCTGGTGGAGATGGCGCAGGTGCTCAAGGAATTCGAAGGCGAGTACGAGTTCACCTTCGCAACCCCTGACGGGCGCACGCCCCAGCTCGATATCAACAGCATGAGTCTGGCGATGCACGCCATCGAGAAGACCGCATCGAAGGCGATCCCGCTCGGTGTGGAGCAGGGTCGACGTTCGTTCGACGCCGAGTCGTTCCGTCGCCGCCACTCCGATCTCGCCGCCCGCCGCGAGCAGGAGATCCAGCTCCTCGAGCGCCACATCGGTCGGATCCCCGTGTCCGAGCTGTTGCCGAACAGTGAGCCGGAGGTGGCCGATTTCCGTCCCGAACTGATTCGCCGTCTCAGTACCCTCCCCACGACCACTTTCCACTCCCTGAAAGACCTCGTTCAGCGCCATCGCGACGCGGAAGATGCTTTCAGCTTCGCCGACTTCGACTTCCTTCACGCCCCTGGCGGTCACGCACCGATGGTCGACTTCCGGGACAACCCGTGGATCGGTGAGACCCTCCATCTCGCCAGGGAGAACCAGGTCGCGATCTCGCTCATCTGCCATGCGCCCCTGGCGATGACCTCGACCCTGCGGCGTATCGACGAAGGTGGGAGGCCGTACTCAGTAGAGAAGAATCCGTTCCTCGACGCCACCATCTCGGTCGTGCCCAAGGTGGGCGAGCGGATCGCGATGCGTTTTGGCTATCCGCATGTTCCCGGCAAGAAGACGCGGGTGTCGTTCTTCGTCGACGAGGCGATCAAGGAAGCCGGCTTCACCGTGACGTCGCCGCTGAACATCTCCGCCGCGACCGTGGCTTACGAACCGTCAGTTCGGCTGCTGACGGGTAACGGCCCGCAGGCGATCGACAAGCAGGCCGCAAAGCTGCGCGAAGTGCTCACCAGCTCGCTCGCTGCACGACGCGGAAGTGCCGAGCTGCTCAGTAGGCAGCTGTGACGTTCCACTCCGCCAGCCACACAACGAACTCAAACAATCCGGACAGCCTCCCATGTGCGGTTGCCGTCCACACCAACAGGAGGTTCACATCATGAGCAAAGTCTGGTTCATCACCGGCGCATCCAAAGGCTTCGGCCGCGAGTTCGCCCTCGCCGCGCTTGAACGTGGCGAGAAGGTCGCCGCGACCGCGCGGAACACCGACAGCATCAGCGACCTGGCTGAGCGATACGGCAACGCGGTTCTTCCCGTCGAGCTGGACGTCACCGACCGCGACCAGGTGTTCGCTGCGGTCGCGGCCGCGCACGAGGCATTCGGGCGAATCGACGTCGTCATCAACAACGCCGGGTACGGGCTGTTCGGCACGGTCGAGGAGATCACTGAGCAGCAGCTCCGCGACCAGATCGAGACGAACTTCTTCGGCGCCTTCCACGTCACACAGGCGGTTCTCCCGATCCTTCGCGAGCAGCAGGCGGGTCACATCATCCAGATCTCCACGATAGGTGGCATCGTCGCGTTCCCGACCCTCGGCGGCTACCACGCGTCGAAGTGGGCATTGGAAGGGATGACGGACGCACTGGCTCAGGAAGTCGCCGGCTTCGGCATCAAGGTCACTCTGGTCGAGCCCAGCGGCTTCGACACCGACTGGGCTGGTTCCTCCGCCGTCGTCGCCGACGCACATCCCGCCTACGCGGCTCTCCACGAGAACATGGCCGAGCAGCGCGCACAGGTCGTGCTCCCGGAGCCCGTCGGCTTCAAGTCCGCAATCCTCAAGATCGTCGACGCCGAAGTAGCCCCCAAGCGCATCTTCTTCGGCGAGGGACTCACCCAGCTGGCCCCCATCGTCTACCAGCAGCGCCTCGATGAGTGGGCCTCATGGGCACCGGTCTCCCGCGAGGCCGAAGGCAAGTAGCAACTCAGGATGATCCCTCCTGTCCCGCCGGATCAGGGGGCCGCTCCTGCGGAGTCACGTCTCTGCGGCCCGAGCCGGCGGCGAGGAACGCCGTCCCGAAGCACAGCTCGGTCCAGGAGGAATCGGCCAGGCTTTCCTGCATGGCGGCGCGGATCGACTCCCAGGGACGGCGCGCGATCCACTCGTCGAGGGAGGCTGAGGTCCGCACCGCGGCGGCTGCGAGCTGCGACAGCCAGCGAGGCGTTCGGTCGGGGATCTTCAGATCCAGAACGACCCAGCGACCGGCAGCGGAGAGGGCGTCTGCCCCGTGGGCGATGACCCGTCCGCACTCGGGCACCTGCGTCAGAGCGTAGGTCGAGAGGATCGCGTCCACCGTGCCGGGGAAGACGAACTCGGCGGCATCGGCCTGCACGAGACTGACGTTGCTCCAGCCGTTCGCCGTGATGCGATCCTCGGCGCGGGCGAGCATCGCGTCGGTCAGATCGACGCCGACGATCCGGCCTCCGGGGCCGATCGCCTCCTCGATCAGCGGGAAGTTCAGGCCTGTGCCGCACGCGATGTCGACCACTCTGTCACCCGGGCGGAGGCCGAGTTCCTTCACTGCACGGGACCGCTGCGTCCGTTGGGGGTAGCCGGGCACGGGGTAGAGCCGGGAGATGAGGTCGTAATGCGCGGCCTTCTTGCGGTACGTCTCGATCAGGTGCTCGCGGGTTCGGTCTGTTCCACTCACGATGACTCCGCGCCCTGCCGCAGATCGCGCTCGACCGCGCCCTTGATCCCCGCCATCTCGATATCGCTCACGCGCTGCACCTGGCGCGCGAGGACGCGGGCGGGGATGGCGCGCATGACGTTGGCGAGGTCGACCTCCACCCACATCATCGCGTCGGTGCGCCCGTCGCCGGCAGGCTCGAATTCCATCCCCCAGCGCGCAACGGAGCTTCCCATCGTGCCGGCGAAGGCCATGGAGTGCGGCGGGTCGACGGCGGTCACGCGCTCACGCCGGCGGTGATTCCACCCCAGGTCTCTCGCTCGCTGCTCCACCCAGCCGCCGGCCTGCAGCGGTCCGCCGCCGCGAACCCGGCATTCGAGCACCGTCGGCGCCCACTCCGCCCAGCGTTCCACGTCACACAGATAGGCCCACACGTCGCCGACACTCCCCGCGACGGTGATGCGACTCTCGGTTCTGACTGTCATTCGACGCTCTCCGCCTTCGCTCCCACCGGCGGCCGCACGGCCACCTCGTCAGCTCGCCTGCGGACCAGCCAGACGACGTCCCTTCCGAACGACTCGATGAGCAGCGCGAGGGCGGCCGCCACGAACACGTTGCCCACCCAGCCGAACATGTCGGATGCTGCTGCGGCCAAAGCGATCCCGGCGACGGCTGTCACCACTTTGCGCCAGTAGCGGGGCGGGAGCCTCCGGCGGAACCAGGGCAGCGCCCACCCGACGACCACGAACGCGTAACGCATCGAACCGATGGCGAGAACCCACACCCCCAAGCTTTGCGCGACGTACACGCTCAGCGCGAGCAGGAGGAACGCATCCACCTCCATATCGAAGCGGGCGCCCAGTTCGGTCGTCGTTCCCGTGCGCCTGGCGACCCAGCCGTCGACCGCGTCGAGTGCCAGCGCGGGGATGACGAGCGCGACGAGGAGGACCACAGCGATCGCCGTCGTGAAGGACGCGACGACCAGTCCGGTGATCAGACCGACCAGCGTCGAACGCGTCATCGTGATGACGTTGGCCGGCCCGAGACGCACCGAACGTCGATGCCGCAGCCCGCGGACCAGCAGCACGTTCGAGATGAGCAGGTATGCAAGGGTTGCCAGCCATCCGGCCGACAGCGGTGGGACAGTCTGCCCGTGCACCGCGAGCACGATCACCGCGAATGCCGAGCCGGCGAACGCCCATCCGGCCGCTTCGAGTTGAACTCTTCCCATGCGCTTCTCGTGTCTCTTGATAGGGCACTACTTTCATTAACACGCCACAGGCGCACCGATGGTTCAGAGAGGGGCGGATGTGCTCGAGGCTATTGCGTTCTGGACGGAGGAGCCCGGCGTCGGCGTTCTTCGGTCCGCGCCCCTCCGACCGCCCGGCGACGGCGACGTCCTCGTCCGGACCCTGCATACCGGCGTGAGCCGCGGCACGGAGACGTCGGTGTTCGGCGGCCACGTGCCCGCGAGCGAGCGCGAACGGATGCGGGCCCCTTTTCAGGAGGGCGACTTCCCCGGCCCGGTGAAGTACGGCTATCTGAACGTCGGGGTGGTCGAGCAAGGGCCCGCGACGCTCCGCGGGCGCACCGTCTTCACGCTCTTCCCCCACCAGTCGGCGTTCGTCGTGCCCGCAGAGGCCGTCGTCCCCGTGCCGGACGGAGTGCCGGCCCGGCGGGCCGTGCTCGCCGGGGCTGTCGAGACCGCAGTCAACGTTTTATGGGATGCGGCGCCGCTCCTCGGAGACAGGGTCACGATCGTCGGGGCGGGGATGATCGGATGTTGCGTCGCACGCCTCGCCCGCGGGATCCCCGGAGTCGACGTCGCCCTCGTCGATATCGACCCGTCACGGCAAGCCGTTGCCGACCGGCTCGGGGTGACGTTCGTGGAGCCGGACACTGCACCCGACAACCGCGACGTGGTCATCAACACGAGCGGGTCGGATGCCGGGCTGCAGCTCGCGCTCGAAACCGTCGTCACGGACGGTGAGGTCATCGAGGCCAGCTGGTACGCCGACCGTCCGGCACGGCTGCTGCTCGGCGCTGACTTCCACTCCCGGCGTCTCAGCATCCGGTCGAGCCAAGTGGGCGCGGTCTCCAGCCGCCGGCGCGACAACCGGACCACCTCCGATCGCCTGGCGTTGGCCCTCCGGTTGTTGGACGATGCCGCGTTCGATGCTCTGCTCACAGCCGAATCCTCGTGGCGCGAGCTGCCCGCGGTCATGGCGGGGCTGGCCGCCGGGGCGGGCGCCGGCCTCTGCCGCACCATCGATTGGGGGGATGCGTCATGACTTTCTCGGTGACGGTGCGAGACCACATGATGATCGCGCACAGCTTTACGGGCGAGACCTTCGGCCCAGCTCAGCGACTGCACGGCGCGACCTTCATCGTCGATGCGACGTTCGGCGCGGACGACCTCGATGCCGATGGCGTGGTCGTCGATATCGGGCGGGCGACAGCCGAGCTCTCGGAGATCACGGCGGCGCTCTCCTACCGCAACCTCGACGACGAGCCCGAATTCGCCGGCATGAATACGACGACGGAAGTGTTGTGCCGGGTGATCGCCGACCGCCTCGCCGACCGTTTCGGTGCGGGGTCCCCCGGCGGGAGCCCGCACCTGACGTCGATCACGGTCACCCTTCACGAATCCCACATCGCGTGGGCGAGCTATTCGAGGCCCCTGTGAACGCGCGCCCGGAGGCGTCCGTCTTCTTCCTGGTCCCGGACGCCATCGACGATGCCGAGCGCGTCAGCGGCGGCAACGTCTACGACCAGCGGATTCGCGACGGACTGCGTGCGGACGGCTGGGATGTGCGGATGATCCTCGTCGCGGAGGATGAGCCGCGGCAGACCGCAGACGCCCTTTCGCAGCTGCGCGACGGGACCCTGCTGCTGGTCGACGGCCTGCTCGCCACGCGCCATCCGGATGCGCTCGCGGCCGAGGGCGCGCGCCTGCGACTGGTCGTTCTCGCACACATGATCGCGGCCGACCTCGCGGACTCCGAGCGCAGAGCATACGGAGTCGCGCGGCGCATCATCGCGACGAGCAACTGGACCCGCGGCGAACTGATCGCGCAGGGCGTCGCGGATCCCGCCAGGATCACCGTCGCCCACCCGGGAACCGATCCGGCGGCGGCGGCGACGGCCTCCGAATCCGGTGACCGTCTCCTCTGCGTGGGCACGGTCGCGCCGCACAAAGGCCAGGATCTGCTCGTGAGGACCCTGGCCGACTGCTCCGACGTTCCCGGTTGGACGTGCACGATCGTCGGATCGCTCCAGGGGGCACCCGACTTCGTCACCGCGTTGAGGGCCGCGATCGCATCGGCGGGACTCGCCGATCGGATCGAGTTCACGGGTGTCCTCACCGGGCGACACCTCGAGGAGGCCTACGCCCGCGCCGATCTCGTGATCGCGCTGTCACGCGGCGAAAGCTACGGGATGGTGGTCGCCGAGGCGCTCGCGCGGGGCATCCCCGTCCTCACGAGCGGAGTCGGAGGCATTCCCGAGGCGATAGCCCAGGACGCCGCGGCCATGACCGTGCCCCTGGACGACCCGTGGGCTCTGGAGGTCGTGCTGCACCGGTGGTGGGCAAGCCCTGCGCTACGGCAGGAACGAAAGGCGGCGGCGCTGAAGGCGCGCGACGCGGCCCTTCCGTGGAGCACTACCACGGCGATCGTCGCATCCACTCTCGAGGAGACCGCGATCGCACCCGCAGAGGGCTCGCTCCGCGGGGGCACGAGTGCCGAGTCGGTGCCGAGACGATGAGCGAGATCATCGAGGTCGGCAGCCACTGGCTTGCATTGCGCGAGGCGGAGGATTCTCGAGCGCGTTCTCCCGAACTCGCTCGGTCGGTTCTCCCCCTCCTTCCCGACGGGCCGATCACCGTGCACGACCTCGGCAGCGGCACCGGCTCCATGATGCGCTGGCTGGCTCCGCTCCTGCCCGGTCCGCAGACCTGGACCCTGCACGACTGGAATGCGAGTCTCACCGAGCGAGCGCTCGACGGCGAGCTTCCCCGCGATCTCTTCGAAGCGCCCATCTCCATACGCTCGCGTGTCGGTGAGCTCGCTCGGCTCCAGGGCTCGGACCTGGAGGGCGCCTCGCTCGTGACGGCGTCGGCGCTTCTGGATGTGCTGACTGCTCGCGAGGCGCACGCCATCGTGGACGCGTGCATCGAGGTCGGCGTTCCGGCTCTGTTCTCCCTCAGCGTGACCGGCGAAGTCGAACTGCGACCCTGGGACGCACGCGACAAACTCTTCGAAGCGGCGTTCAACGGTCACCAGCGGCGGGAGGTGCACGGGCGCCGGCTTCTCGGCCGCTACGGCGGCCCCATCGTCCGCGGGCTGTTCGGCCAAGCTCGGTGGAACGTGCGCACGGCACGAACGAGCTGGCGTCTCGACGACCGCGAGCCCCAGCTGCTCGCTGATTGGTTCGACGGATGGGTCGATGCCGCCGAGGAGTACCGCCCGGAGCTGCGCGACGAGTGCGCAGGCTACCGAGAGCTCCGCAGGGGTCAACTCGATCGCGGCGAGCTCTCCGCCGTCGTCCATCACCTCGATCTGCTGGTGTGGCCGCGATGACGTCCCGTGTCACGAGAGCCGGCGCACGCGTCCGCGGCGTCATTCGTTCGCGATCGTTCCGCCTCGCCGCGCGCATCGTCGTAGCCGGGGGCGTGCTCGTCGCGATCGCAACGCGCGTCGGCGCCCGGCCGTTCCTCCATGGCCTTCTGAGCCTGGACGCACCCGCGATCGGCGCTGCGATCGTCCTCTACGCGGTCGCGACCACCGCGGCCGCGTGGCGTTGGCGAATCATCGCGGCGCGCCTCGGCCTCGGACTGCGCTGGTCGGTGGCTATGCGCATGTATTACCGATCCCAGTTCCTCAACTCCGTGCTCCCGGGCGGGGTGGTCGGCGATGTGCACCGGGCGGCCGTTCACGGCCGGGACACGGAAAGCGTCGGTGCGGCCACGCGTGCCGTCGTCCTGGAACGCACGATCGGGCAAGCGGTGCAGTTCGCGCTCGCCGTGGTGATCGTTGCGTCGTCGGGCGCGGAGTTCGGCGGGTTCCTGCCCCCGGCGATCGGTATCGGACTAGCCGTCCTCGCCGCGCTCGCGGTGTGCGCGCTCGCAGCAGGATGGGCGAGCGCGCGGGTCAGGCGCGCCCTGCGGCACGAAGCGGCCGAGCTTCGTGCCGGCCTCGGTTCCCCGGCGGTGTCCGCGCAGGTCGTCGCCGCTTCCGTGGTGGTCGTCGGTTGTCATGTGGCGATTTTCGCGATCGCCACGAGGTCTGTCGGTGCGAGCGTTCCGCCGATTCAGATGCTGACCCTGGCGTTCGTCGTGCTGCTCGCCGCATCCATCCCGGTGAACATCGGCGGGTGGGGACCTCGCGAGGGTGTGGCCGGCTGGGCGTTCGCCATGGCGGGTCTCGGGGCATCCACCGGTGTCTCCGCCGCCACCCTCTACGGCGTTCTCGCCATGATCGCGGCCGTGCTCGGCGCAGCCGTGGCGAGGCTCGCCCACCTCATCTCCGGGAGGAATCACCGTGACCGACAAGCCCCATGTGACACTGAGCTGCGCCATCTCCCTCGACGGATACCTCGACTCGGCAGACCCTCCGAGGCTCGCCCTGTCGAACCCAGCGGACTTCGACCGGGTGGATGAGACCCGCGCACGCAGCGACGCCATCCTGGTCGGCGCTCGGACGGTGCGGCGCGACAATCCGCGCCTCATCGTGCACAGTCCCGAGAGACAGGACCGGCGCGCTGCCTCGGGCCTGACGCCCTCGCCCTGGAAGGTGACCGTGACGGCCACCGGCGACTTGGATCCGCAGGCCGCGTTCTTCACGGAAGGCGACACGACCAAGCTCGTGTACTGCCCCCGATCGGAGGCACCGCGCATCCGCGGGCGACTCGGCGGCGCGGCGACCGTCGTGGCGTTGGGCGATGTCGTCACCATGGCCGATCTGCTCTGCGACTTGGCGGATCGGGGCGTACGGCGCCTCATGGTCGAGGGGGGCGGGACCCTGCTCACGCAGTTCCTCGCGGCGGACCTCGTCGACGAACTCGACCTGGCGGTCGCGCCGTTCTTCGTCGGGGATCGACGCGCGCCCCGGTTCGTCGCCGACGCCGTCTTCCCGTGGACCAGCGACCGGCGCGCGACTCTCGCAGAGGTACGGTCCATCGGCGACGTCGTGCTGATGCGTTATGCGTTGTCCGATCGGTTCGCGGCGGAGCCCGACGGACCGCCGGTGGACGACGCACAGCGGGCCGGCGGGGTGGACAGGTCGTGAACCACCCCCGCGCGCGGTGTCCCCGCACCGGCAGCCGCACAGTCAGAGCGACCGCTGCGACGGTCCTCTCGGCTCTCACGCTGTTCGTCATCGCGGTGACCCCGGGCATGGTCGCATCGGGGACGGCGCTCGCTCTCGTGCGGCTTCCCCTCGACGCCGTCGTGGCGCTCGTCGTGCTGGCGTTCCTGCCGTGGCGGCGGGTTCGCCGCATCGTCGCGAGCCTCGTCGCCGTCCTCTTCGTGCTTGCGGCGATCAGCGCGGCACTCGACCGGGCGTTCACGGCCACAGTCGGGCAACCCTTCGATGTGGTGAGCGGATGGCCCGAATTGATGGATGGCTACGGCGTGGTCCGCGACGCCGCCGGACCGTTCGGGGCGCTCGGCATCCTGGGGCTGCTCATCGTCGTGTCAGCCGGGGCCGTCGTCGCTGTCACCGCCGCCCTGCTTCACCTCGCCGAAGGTGTCCGGCGCGGCCGGAAGGCGAGCCTGCTCGGGGCCTCCACCGCGATCGCGGGGTGGCTCGTCATCGCGCTCGTCGGCGTGCAGCTCGTGCCGGGCGAGCCGCTGGCGGCATCGGATTCCGTCACGACCGCCGCGGCGAAGCTCGATCAGGTGGAGGTGGCCGCCCGCGATCAGGCGGCCTACGAAGGCGCGGCCGCTTCGGACGCCTATGCGCATCTGCCCGCACCCGACCTTCTCACCGGATTGAAGGGCAAAGACGTCATCGTGGCGTTCATCGAAAGCTACGGACAGGTGGCCGTGCAGAACACCTCGTTCTCCTCCGGGGTGGATGCCGTGCTGCGCCGCGGAGACGCGCAGCTGGCGGCGCACGGCTACTCGGAGCGCAGCGCATTCCTCACGTCGTCGACGTTCGGCGGCATCAGCTGGCTGGCACACTCGACACTGCAATCCGGGCTGTGGGTCGACTCGCAGCAGAGGTACGAGGAGCTGACTTCGAGTGACCGGTTCACGCTCAGCGACGCCTTCGGAAAGGCCGGCTGGCAGACCCTGAGCGACGTCCCGTCCGACACGGGACCGTGGCCGGTCGGAAGCTCGTTCTATCACTTCGGCAGCCAACTGAATGCGAAGAACGTCGGCTACCGCGGCCCCGCCTTCAGCTACGCGCGGATCCCCGACCAGTACACCTGGTCCTACTTCCAGCAGCACGAACTGTCGAAGCCGCACCAACCGCTGATGGCCGAGATCGACTTGGTGTCGTCGCACACTCCCTGGACGCCGCTGCCGCAGCAGGTGCCGTGGACCGCCGTCGGCGACGGCTCGATCTACGACACGCAGCCCGCGCAGGGGCTCCCGCCGAGTGTCGTCTGGCAGGACGCGCGCCACGTGCAGCAGCTTTACGCCCAGTCGATCGAATACACGATGAGCACCCTGTTCTCGTTCCTCACCACATTCGATGACCCGAACCTCGTGCTCATCGTGCTCGGCGACCACCAGCCGGCCGCGGTGGTCAGCGGGACGGCCGCGAACTACGACGTTCCGATCAGTATCATCGCCAAGGACCCGGCCGTCATCGACAGCATCAGCTCGTGGAAGTGGCAACCGGGCATGCTGCCGTCGCCGACCGCGCCCGTCTGGCGGATGGATGCGTTCCGCAACCGGTTCCTGGATGCCTACGGCCGGTCATCATCCTCGAATCGAACCATTTGCTCGTCCAGCTCGTGTTCTCCATAGAGCCCCGCTCCGCAGAGGCACCAACAGAAAAGCAGGTAGTCGAATGTCTGAAAGCGGCCAGGGCCTTCTGAAGGTCACGCGGATCCTCGGTGGGATCGTCCTTCTCGCGATCGCCGGGATTCATCTCTTCCTCGTGTTCGACGGCGTCGGAGGCGTTCTCGGAGTGCTGTTCATCCTCAACTCCATCGCAGCCATCGTCCTTGCGATCGGGATGTTCGCGCTCCGCGGCGCACTGGTGAAGTTCGTCGTGGTCCTCAGTCTGCTCTTCATCATCGCGAGCCTGCTCTCGCTCCTGCTGGCGCTGACGGTCGGGTTGTTCGGCATCCACGAGACGTGGACCTTCACGCTCGTACCGGAGACGATCATCGTCGAGGCGATCGGCATCCTGGTGCTCGTCGTCGCCTCGGCCGCCGCGCTGGGACGACGCGCGCGCCGCGCGGTGTGAGCGGGCGACGCGGCTATCGCGCAACCCGCGACGCCGTCCTGGCAACGGGTCACACAGCGCGGTTCGGCGGGCTTCGAGGTGGGGCTGCGAACCCCGCCGAACATGCGCTTCCGGTGTTGGACGGCTATTTCTTCAGGGTGGCCAGTTCTTGAGCAGGGTCGCTACCGCCGGCGATCTTCTGCAGGACGACGCCGAGGTCGTTCTCCAGCGAGCTGTTCGTCGGAGAAACCGGCTTGCGAGCATTCGTGCTCGCCTGCAGCGACTTCGTCACGAGATCGACGCTCTGCTTGGCGAGCGCGGTCTCCTTGTCGCCGATCTGAACGCTGACGTTCTTGGCGACCGGGAAGCCCTGCAGGGTGTTGACCCACAGTTGCTGACCCTTGCCGTCCGCCATGAACCTCACGAACTTCTCCGCCGCCTTCTGCTTCGCATCGCTCGAGCTGTCGCTGATAGCCAGAGCGAAGTCGACGCCGGAGGTGACACCGGCGTCCTTCGGCCCGACGGTGGGGAAGACCGCCATTCCGATCTCGTCCTTCGCGACCGCGCTGCCGGGTACCTCGGGGCTGGTTGAAAGGGCGGCGCCGACGTGCCACGACCCGGTCGGGAAGAAGACGCTCTTCCCGGCGAGGAAGTAGTCGTCACGAGCACTGGGGTAGGTGGTCACTGTCGTGGCGGCATCCTCGAACACGCCGTCCTTGAACAGCTTCTGCCACGCGGTCGCTGCCGCAACGAGGTTCTTGCTGTCCCACTTGCCCTTACCTGCGGCGGCCTTGTAGATGTCCTGGCCGTCACCGTACTGCGTGCTCAGCCAGGTGAAGAAGTCGGCGTCGTGCCATGCGTCCGCGGCTCCCATCGCGAATGGGCTGAAGCCCGCGGCCCGGGCCTTCTCGGCGGCCGCGACCAGCGACGCGTAGTCGGTGGGGGCGGTGATTCCGGCCTTGTCCATGAGCGTCTTGTTGTAGAGGTAGTACTCCATACCGGCGAGAAGCACGGGGACGGCCTTGACTTTGCCCTTAGAGTTCGTGGTCTGCTTGAGTGTGGATGCGTTCAGGTCGCCGATCCAACTGCTCGCGTAGTCGTCCACGTTCTTCGCGTACTGCGAGTAGTCGTCGAACGATGCCCCCACCTGGATGCCGTAGATGTCGGGCACCTTGTTGGCGAGGATTTCGTTGTCGAGGTTGGTCTTGTAGTGGTCGTAGTCCTCTTCGCGGTCGAACGTGATCGTGATGTCCGGGTTCTCCTTCTCGAACGCGGCGATCAGATCCTTCCACTGGTCCTGGGTGGGCAACCAGGAGTGGAAGGTCAGCTGCACCTTTCCGCTGTTCGAGCCGGAGTCGCTCGGCCCGGAGCAGCCGGCCAGCAACAGAGCACTGACGCCGGCCAGTGCTGCGCTGACGATCAGCGCTTTGGACCGTCCTGTGGTGAACATGGTTCTCCTTCTTGTTTTGTTAGGGGTTTGCCGCGGTTGAGCCGGCCTCGAAACCACGCAGTCTCGATGCTGTGAGGCTCAGCCGGTGGGAAACAGGACCCGCCGCAGTTGCGAAGCGGCAGGTGTTTCCCGCGACCCGGACGTCGGTCTGGTCGTCGCGTGAGCGAATGTGGATGCTGAAGGCCGTTTCGGCGAGAGGAGCCTCCAGCAGGACTCGTGTCCCGTTCCCCGCCTCCCGCCGGATCTGGGAACCGGCGCTCGTCACCTCGATCGTGGTGACCACGTCTTGGGCGTCGATGAGGTCCAGCCGGACGCGACCGCGCTGTCGGCTGAGAAGCTCCAGCTCGAAGGTGTGGGACCAGTCCGCCGGAAGCCACGAGGACTGCAGCTGCACCTCGCCGTTCCGTGCATTGACGCCGCTGTCGTCCACCTCCGCTCTCGGGGTGGCCGTGAACATCCGGCCGATCTCGGCGAGGCCGGCGCCGACGAGCTCGAGGTGACCGTTGATGGAGACGCTCGAGAAGGCCGCGGAGGTGCGTCGCGCACTCATTCCGAATGCGCTTGGGCCTTCCGGCGCCGGGAAAGTGAGCAGCGCGCGTCCGTCGAGCCCGACATCCACGCGGTCGAAGGTTCGGTCCACGGTCAGGTTGTGGAAGGCCGAGATGTCGATGTCGCCCAGGGGGGCGCGCGCTACCGTCGAAGAGATCCCGCGGGACACCCTTACCGCGCTGATGGTGCGCGAGGCGGAATCGAGGAGGACCTCGGTGAATTCGTCAGCGGAGATGAAGACGGGGATGATGCCGAACCGGGCACCGACATGGCTGACCTGCGCGGCGATGTCGATCTCGGCGCGATACGACTCGAAACGGGCCGGCGTCAGTGCGACGCTCTGTGGCGACTCGACATCGCTGTGTGCCGCGCCGTCGCGAACGTCGAACCGGCCGTCGATGACCTCCCAGTCGGCGCTGAACGCGACGCCGGGGAAGAGATCCCGGAAGTCCGGCATGGCCGGGGCGGCCTGCGGCGTGTACGTCGGTGCGTCCGTCGTGAGCCGGTCGCCGTCGAAGTACAGGCGGTCAACGCGCATCGTGCGCTGCTCGACACCGTCCACGAGCTGGTCGTCGGCATCGCGTGCGTGATACATGATCCACGTCTCGGCGAGGTCGGGCCCGATGACGATCGAGTTGTGTCCCGTGCCTTCGACACCGGTGTTGCGGCGGATCAGCGGAGCGAAATCGTAGTCGCTCGGGTATTTTGACCAGACGAGATCCCCGATCGAGGCCGCCCGCTGTGCGCGTGCGTACCCGACGAAGTAGTTCTCGCGCACGTACGCGTTCCCTGAGTACGTGAGGAACGCGTTCCGCCCGTGGGTGAAGTAGGTGGCGCCCTCGATCGTGTACCAATCGCGCCCGTCGCCGAATCTGTTCTCTGCGAATATCTCTTCGCGGAGGGTCGGGACCACCACGGGCCGCGGGTCGCCGGCAAGCCGGTCGAAGCCCAGCATGCGGTCGACGAGGATCGACGTTCCGGCGTTCCCGGAATTGAGTCCGGTCACATCGTTCGTCGAATAGAACATCCACCAGCTGCCATCCGGATCCCTGACGACATGCGGGTCGATCGAGAAGACGTCGA
>Ga0209677_100674_pt1 | contig 17560 bp, 14 predicted proteins | sample AraplaCvi_mCL_r2_2_FD_184285 | JGI IMG/M metagenome (GOLD analysis project Ga0209677, IMG submission 184285) | Arabidopsis root microbial communities from North Carolina, USA - plate scrape CL_Cvi_mCL_r2 (SPAdes) (version 2) | ecosystem: Host-associated > Plants > Roots > Endosphere | place: USA... | reverse complement strand
CGTCGACTTGCCCGCGCCGTTCTCGCCGCAGACCGCATGCACCTCGCCGCGCCGGACGTCGAAATCGACGCCTTCCAGCGCGACGACGTTGAAGAAGCGCTTGGTGACCCCGCTCAGGCAGAGCAGGGGAGGTGAGTCGTCGTGCGGGGGGAGCATCGCGGCGGAAATGGGTCAGTCCAAACTGGTCATGCCAATTTGCCACATGTTCCATCTGGCCTGACCAGTGGAAACCCGAAGCGCCGGCGTCCACCGGGTGAGGGAGACTGTGGAGACGGACAGCGGGCGTGCCCCTCGCGAGGCGCCACCCGGGCCTGGTCAGACCAGTGCTGCACTGGCCGACCCTTCTTGCGCTGCATCGGAACGTCCATGACCGCCACGCCGAAACCGGCCGACACCCGCCGCCTCTACCAACAGGTCGCCGACCGCATTCGCAGCGTCATCCGCGAAGGCCAGTACGAGCCCGGCGCCCGCCTGCCGCCGGAACGCGAGCTGGCGTTGCAGCTGGGCGTGTCGCGCCCGTCGCTGCGCGAGGCGCTGATCGCGCTCGAGATCGACGGGCGGATCGAGATCCGCATGGGGTCCGGCGTCTACGTCTGCGCGCCGCCGGTCGCCGCGGAGCGCCACACGCCGGCGCTGGGCGAGAGCCCGACGGAGCTGATGCAGGCGCGCGCGACGCTCGAAGGGGCCGTCGTCGCGCTGGCCGCCGCGCGCGTGACGCGGGCGGGCCTGGATCGCGTCGCCGACAGCCTGGCGGCCATGAAGCGCGAGCACGCGCGCGGCCGGATGCCCGTCGAGGCGGACCGCCGGTTCCACCTGGGCATCGCGGAACTGGCGGGCAACACGGTGCTCGTGCGCATGGTGGGCGAACTGTTCGACGGCCGCCACAGCCCGATCTCCTCGCGCATGAGCGGCCACGCCGAGTCGCTGCAGACCTGGACGGTCGCACTCGCCGAGCACGAACGCATCTATCGCGCCCTCGAGGCGCGCGACCCGCAGGCGGCGGCGGCGGCCATGTTCACGCACCTGCGCGCCTCCGAGGAGCGCTGGATCAACGAGCCGGCCGCGCCGGTCGAGCCGACGCCGGCCTTGCAGGCGACCCAGGCGCGGCCCTGAGCGGCGCGCACAGGATCGCGTTGGCCCGGTCGGCCTCGATTTCAGCGTTCCGCGCGCGCCAGTGGGCGGTCCGCATGAGGTGTCGAACGGCGGACGCGCACCGCCGCCGCCCAGTGGACGCTCCGCCGCCTTTCGCGCTACGCTGCCGCGTTGCCGCTGGTGCGAGAGGGTTGCCGTGATCCGCCGCGAAGATCGACCTCGAATGGGCCGACTGCCGTGCCTCGTCCTGGCATCGGTCCTGCTGGGCCTGCCGCTGCGCGCCTCGCCGCTCGATCCGCCGCTGCAGGTCTCGCAGTACGCCCACGCTTCGTGGACCGCCCGGGACGGCGCGATGCTGGGCATCGTCTTCGCGATCGCGCAGACGCGCGACGGCTACCTTTGGGTGGCCGGGTCGTTCGGATTGTTCCGCTTCGACGGCCTGCGCTTCACGCCCTGGCAACCCCCGAAGGGGCAGTCGCTGCCGGACCGGCCCTACAGCCTGCTGGTGTCGCGCGACGGCACGCTGTGGATCGGCACCTTCGCAGGCCTGGCCAGCTGGGACGGCACCGATCTCACGCGCTATCCCCCGACCGACAAGTCGTTCGTCACGTCGCTGCTCGAGGACCACGAGGGAACGGTCTGGGCGGGCCTTTTCGGCGACCCCGCGCGCCTGTGCGACGTCCGCGCGGGACAGGCCCGCTGCGCCAGCGCGGACGGCGGCTTCGGCGGCTACGTCTGGAGCCTGGGCGAGGACGCCGCCGGCAGCCTGTGGGCGGGAGCCGAATCGGGCGTCTGGCGCTGGACGCCCGGGACGCCGCGACGATTCCAGATGCCCCACATGCGCATCGCCGACCTGAGCACCGGCGACGACGGCCACATCCTCATCGCCATCCGGGGCGCGGGGATCCGGCAACTGGCCGACGACCGGCTCGTGCCGCTGGAGATCCGCCGCGCTTCGAGGCCCGAGGAGTCGCTGTCCGACCGCGACATCAAGGCGAACAAGCTGCTGCGGGACCGCGACGGCGGGCTGTGGATCGGCACGGACGGCCTGGGCATCGTGCACGTCAAGGACGGCATGGCGGACTCGTTCACCCGGGCCGAGGGCCTGTCGGGCGACATCGCCGGCAGCCTGTTCGAGGATCGCGAGGGCAACATCTGGTTCGGCAGCGAGAAGGGCCTGGACCGATTCCACAAGCTGCCGGTGACCAGCCTGTCCCGACAGCAGGGGTTGCCCAACGGCGTCACCAAGTCCGTCCTGGCCACCCGGGACGGCAGCGTCTGGGTCGCCACCGACGACGGACTGGCGCGCTGGAAGGACACGCGTCCCGTCGTCTACAAGGAACAGGACGGCCTGCCCGATTCGCGCGTGCAATCGCTCTACCAGGACAGCGACGGCCGGCTGTGGGCGAGCACGGCCCGGGGCCTCGCGTACCTGGCCGGCGATCGCTTCGTCGCGGTCGACGGCGTGCCCCACACCGAGGTCTACTCCATCACGGGCGACACGGCGGGCACCCTCTGGCTGTCCGGCAACGCCGGCCTCGGGCGGCTGAGTGCAGGACGGTTCGTCGAGAACATCCCGTGGACCGCGCTCGGTCGCCATCAGCAGGCCAAGGTGCTCGTCGCGGACCGGGGCGGCGTGTGGATGTCCTTCTGGATCGACGGCGGGGTGCTGTTCTTCAGGGACGGCAAGGTCGAGGCCGCCTACACCACCGCGCAAGGGCTGGGAGCGGGCCACGTCGCGGGCCTGCGGCTCGATGCGCAAGGCGCGGTCTGGGCCGCCACGGAGAAGGGCGGGCTGAGCCGGATCAAGGACGGCCGCGTCTCGACGCTCAGCGTCGCCAACGGCCTGCCCTGCAACACGATCCACTGGTCGACGCTGGACGAGGACCGCGCGCTGTGGCTCTATACCGCTTGCGGGCTCGCGAGGATCGCCGGCGAGGACCTCGCGGCCTGGATCGCCGATCCGCGCCGCCGCGTCGCGCCGCGGGTGTGGGGCGGCGCGGATGGCGTACCGCTGCTGGCCATGACGCCGGCGTATTTCAATCCGCCGGTGGCCACCGGGCCGGACGGCAAGCTCTGGTTCGTGTCGGGGGCCGACGTCCAGGTGATCGACCCCGGGCACCTGCCATTCAACGCGCTGCCCCCGCCGGTGCGCATCGAAACCCTGGTGGCCGACCAGAAGCCCTACACGGTCGGCGAGGGCCTGCGCCTGCCGCCGCTCGTGCGCGACATCAGCATCGAGTTTTCCGCGCTGAGCCTCGTCGATCCGAAGAGCATGCAGTTCCGCTACAAGCTCGAAGGCTACGACAGCGACTGGCACGACACCATCGACCGGCGCCTGGCCAGCTACACGAACCTGCCACCGGGCAACTACCGCTTTCGCGTGACGGCGTCGAACAACGACGGCGTGTGGAACGAGGAGGGCGCCCGCCTCGGCTTCTCGATCCTGCCGGCCTTCTACCAGACGCCCTGGTTCCGGCTGGCGTGCGTGCTCCTGTCCTTCGGCCTCGCATGGGGCGCGTTCCACCTGCGCCTGCGCATGCGCGTGCGACGCCTGCAGCGCCAGTTCGACGCCGCGCTGGAGGCGCGCGTGGCCGAGCGCACGCGCATCGCGCGCGACCTGCACGACACGCTCTTGCAGCGCTTTCACGGCCTGCTGCTGCAGTTCCAGGCCGCGTCCAACCTGCTGCCGCATCGTCCGCGCGAATCCAAGAGCGTGCTGGAGGGCGCCATCGACCAGGTGGCCGAGGCGATCACGGAAGGTCGCGACGCCGTCCAGGGGCTGCGCGCCTCGGTTCTCGAGACCAACAACCTCGCGCTGTCGCTGCGTGCCTGCGCCGAGGAGCTCGCCAAGGAACACGACCCTGCGCCCGCCACGCACATCGACGTGCGCGGCGCATCGCGCGAGCTGCATCCGCTCGTGCGCGACGAGACGTTCCGCATCGCCAGCGAGGCGCTGCGCAACGCCTTCTGCCACGCGCAGGCGACGCGGATCGATGTTCAGATCAGCTACGAGGAACGACAACTGTGCGTGCGCGTCCGCGACGACGGCAAGGGCATCGACGCCGAGGTCCTGCGCACCGGCAGGAAGGATGGCCACTTCGGCCTGAGCGGGATGCGCGAGCGCGCGGAACTCGTGGGCGGACAGCTCGCGGTGCACAGCGCGCCGGGGCAGGGCACGGTGGTGGAGTTCACGACGCCGGGCGCGCGTGCGTATCTTCGAACGCCGCCGCCGAGGTCGTGGTCGCTTCACAGGCGGGGGGCTTCTGACGGGGACGGTGAATGACGGGGCGCGTCTTTGAAATCTGCCGCTTGATTGCACACTATTGGCCGTAACGCGCCTGGGCGCTCCCCATCGTGCCGCATCGAATCGGCCACGTCCTCAGGGCGGCGCTTGCAGGGGCAGTCTCAGTCCTCGGCGAAGTCGTACACGGTCACAGCAACGCCCGACTGGATTAATGTCTTAGCAATGATCGGTTCGATCATCGACCAGTCTCCCCCTGCGAGACCGCATCCGATTCGAGGCATATGAACGGACGCGCCGATCGCCAGCGCATGCTCGGCAACTTTCGCGAGCCCCGCAGCAATGGCTTCGTAGCGCACAGGCGGTGTCTTGGAAGCCCGCGTTGCGATGCCATGTTGGCCAATTAGATTCGCGACGATGACGAGTGGCTCGACAGGAACGAACTGAACATCTCCTAGCGCTGGAGGACTTGGCGCTTTGAACGACGCCTTGTAGAGCCGCTCGGGCTCCTTCCAGCGTCTGCTGACGGCCAGCACGAAGCCCTTGCCCCATTTTCCGACGTCGTTGCAGACATGAACGATCATCTTCGTCCCATCGCCCGCAGGGGCTGTTGCATCCCCCTGTACGAACTGGATGGTCATGCTGTCGCTCGACGCCAAGCAGCCTCAAATTCGTCGGAGGAAATCATCTTGGCATCGAACTCGATCTGACGAGTGATTTCATTCAACGGGGGCAACGGGACGATTGATAGTCGGGTCCCGTCGCTTGACGATTTGGCCGCCGAAGCGTAGCCCATGTGCCCGTCGGCAAAGACTTCGACCTTGCGCCTTTCCCATCGTGCATCATCGAGTTCGCTGAAGAACTCGACCGGACTGTCGGCGGGCGCGTTCTTCCACTTCGCATAGAGGAAGGTAGTCATGTTCTATCCTCAGTTCTTTCCGTTTGCAACGAGCCGCTTGGAGATATCCAGCGGTCCCGAATTCTTGACGACATAGACGTGCTGGCGCCCGAACGTTGCAGCCTTCGACAAGTGGCATCTCGGCGCCGGAAAGCGGACTTTCGCCTGGTGGGGGGTCGGACTCCTGCTTCCGACCCAAAGCGGCAATCTCACGCGTCGGGCGCCTCGAACGTCTCAATGCTCGCAAAGAGACACGCAAGGCGTCCCGCTAGGCTAGCGGTCGATTTACAAGCAGGTTGTCGTCACCCAGGAGTTCGCCATCGTATCGATAAAGATAGACGTCTAGCGACTCGGGCTGATCCGGAATGGCAAGACACCAAACTGCCCCTGACGGGTCGCGAAAAATCTCGTGCCGCGAGCCATATTTCGCCAGGCGAACGCGTGTTTTTGGGCGCTTGAGGTAGTTCCTCAACATCCACTGCATACGTGCGGGCTCGCGGATCTCACGCTCTTCCTCGGAGGGTGGAAACGCGGCTGCCTCGATCTTGCGTTCCCGTTCGATGAGCCACGTTCGCAGGGTCCCTAAATCAATGAAAGCGTAGAAGCCTTCCCAGCCAGCTTGCTCTTCCCATTTGGCTTGATAGGCGGCTCGCTCCTCTCTCGACAAACAGCGATAAGACGTTACCCAGTTGTTCCAATGAACTTCGCCAAACCCCATTCGCCACCCAGCGCTCCCCCAGGGGATTCTGGAGCATGGCTGCATGGGAGCGCGCCCACTCTGTCGCTGTATAAGTCAAGACTTGGATGTCTGGTTGTCTGTCCATCTTGCCATGGCTGCTACGAGGCGTCCGCGTCGCTCGACGCGGGAGCTTCGATCCAGATCACCTTGCCGGGATGATGCTCTCGTATCGTGCCAACGGCGTCGTCAAGCAAGAAGCGATCGCCCAGGTCGTAGATGAACCGAGTGGGCCGGCCGCCAACAGGGATTGCTTGGTAAGCGTCGTCTGAAATTGCGTTGGCGCCGCACCAACAGTGCTTGGAGACGGCGCAGCGCTCATCGCCTGTGCCAACCCAGCTGGGGTGATTGCCAAGTACACCATTCGACTTACCTCGATGTCTTGAAACGGTCATCGGCGAAGGACGTTTTCTGGCCGATCACGGCCGCGCCCCGATGGTCCAACCGGTGGCCACGCCGTTCTGAGCCACCACGACGAACCCGTCGAATGCACGATTCGCCAGGCGAATCTCCCCTTGTCCCAAGTGCGCCGAAACGAATTCCAGGGCCGCTTGTCTCGCCAACAGGTTCCCCAGCTTTCGGTGCACTTCGACCAGGACGTTCTCCGAACGAAGGTGTTCATGGATCAGCGCACCGAGCACGTCGAACCGAAGACCCTTCTCGTCAGCGACGACGATCCACTCTCGGGCCGTGCCTCGGGTCGCCGGGAAATTCTGACGCATGAGTTCATGGACGCGGCGGGGATTCATCGCTTGTCTGGTGCGAGGCACGAGGGTTGGAAAGGGTCCGGCCTCGATCTTCCCACGCGATACCGGTACCCGCATCGGCGCCATCGTGCCGACTTCGCGCCTAACTCGTGGACACGGCCGAAGACCGGTAGGTCGCCGCCGGCGCGCGCCACAGCAGCCACACGGTCGCCAGGTTCCATGCCAGTTGGCCCCCGAGCACGGACAGGATGACGCCGGTGTCCATGACCGGATAGGCCGCGGCGAGCACCGCCAGCGGCGCCACGCCGCAAGCGGCGGCCAGCGCGGCCGCGATCCGTTCGCCACGATCGCCGCGCGCCAGCGCTGCGGCAAAGCCGAGGGTGCCCAGTGCCTGCATCACCCAGGCGACGAGCGCGGCGTCCTGCACCACGATGCCCGCGAAGCCGGCGAGGGCGCGGCCGACCTCGACGTCGCGGCCGGGGCGCAGGAAGGCGACCGCCACGTCGGGCGTCACGAAGCCGTCGAACACGGTCGCGACGAGCATGAGGGCGAGCCCGGACAACGTTGCGACGAGGGCCGACTGCACCGTCGATCGCGAGGCGTCCAGGCGCCGTGCGAGCGCGACCGCGCCGATGCCGAAGGCGAGGACGCAGGCCATCTCCGCCGCGTGCACCAGGCGATCCTGCGCGGCGAACGCGGCGATGCCCTCGAGGATGGCGCGCGAGCCGGGCCCGCGCGAAGCGGGGTGGATGAGGATGAAGCCGATCGAGGCGAACGTCGCGAGGGCGACGAGGCCGGCGGTGCCGCGGCGTGCAGGCATGGGAGGATCCTTTCGGGAGGCCACCGGCGGGAGCGCCGGCGTGGTCGCATTGTTGAGATCGCACCGACCCGGGAGGTCTCGGCCGCGTCGCGGCTTGTCGCGTTTTGTGTCATGAGCGAAGACCGTGCCGCGACCCCGCGGCGCGAGCGCGCGAGCGATCCGTCGGCCCGACCTGCTGACCTCGTCGCCGATCACGCCTTCCTGGGAACCGCGAGCGTCGCCATGGCCTGCGCCAGCGTCTGTCGGGTGCCCCAGTAGTCGACCCACGGGTCGGTGTCCTGGAACGACACGTATTCCCTGGCGGTCGCGATCGTCCACTGCGCGCCGCTCTTGAGCGCCTGCAACTGCTCCCACCCGACCGGCATGGACACCCCCAGGCCCGGCCTGGCGCGCGCGGAGAAGGCGGCCGCGGTCGTCTGCGCGTGCCCGTTGCGCAGGTAGTCGATGAAGATCTTGCCGACCCGGTTGCCGCCTCCTGCGACGGCCACGAACCTCTGCGGGATCACCTTGGCCATGTGCCGGACCACCGCCTGCGAGAACCGCTTGACGGTGTCGTAGTCCAGCCGCGGCGCCAGGGGGACGACCACGTGCAGCCCCTTGCCGCCGCTCGTCTTGAGCCAGGCCTTCAGGCCCAGCTCCTCGAGCAGCGTGCGCGTGAGCAGGGCGGCCTCCTGCAGGTTGGCCCAGGTCACGCCCTCGCCGGGATCCAGGTCGAAGATGACCCGGTCCGGCTTGTCGATGTTCTTCGCGAGCGAGTTCCACGTGTGGAACTCGATGACGTTCATCTGCGCCGCCGACACGAGGGCCTGCGGCGTGTCGACCGAGAGCAGGGCGTCGTGCCCCGGCCAGAGCTCGGGCTTGAGCTGGGTCAGGCCCGGAAGCTTCGCTTCGTCGTGCTTCTGGAAAAAGGTCTTGCCCGCGACGCCGTCCGGCGCGCGCACGAGCGACGCGGGGCGTCCCCGGAGATGGGGCAGCATCCAGTCGGCGATCGACTCGTAGTAGCGCACCAGGTCGACTTTCCTCAGCCCGGTGGACGGGTCGATGACGCGCTCCGGGTTCGTGACCTTGACGCTCGGCCTGCTCGAGGCCGCTGGCGGCGGTGGCGCGCTGGTGCGCTCCCGCACGATCGCCTTGCCCGGCTTGTCCGTCCGCACGCCCCGGAACACCGGATGGCGCACGTGGCCCTCCGGCGTCCATTCGCCGAACGCCACCTCGACCACGGTCGTCGGCTTGACCCAGACCTCGCTGCCGGACGTGCGCCTCGACCAGCGGCCCGGCTTGACCGAGCCGGCATCGACGGCGGGCTTGTCGGAGCGGAGCTTGCTCAGCCGCTGGTAGAGCTGTCGCCCCATCTTCGAGTCCCACCCGGTGCCGACCGATCCGCCGTACCTCAAGGCGCCGTCGTCGCCGTGATAGGCGAGCAGCAGGCCGCCGACCTCGCCGGTGGCGCCGGATCGTTCCGTGTACCCGACGACCACGAACTCCTGGCGCAGGCCGCACTTGAGCTTCAACCAGGTCTCCGTGCGCGCGGACACGTACGGCGAGTCGGCGCGCTTGGCGATCACGCCCTCCATGCCCATCTGGCAGGCGGCGCCCAGCATCTGCGCCGGCGAGACGTCGAACGACTGGCTGAAGCGGACGGCATCGGTCTCGTGGCCCGCCAGGACGCGCTCGAGCTCGCTTCGGCGCGTCGCCAGGGGCACCGCCCTCAGGTCGAACCCGCCGTGGAACGGCATGTCGAAGACGAAGTACACGACGTCCTTCGTCCGGGCGTTGTCGATGCTGTTCTGGAGCGCGTTGAAATCCGGGGTTCCGTTGGCGCCCATCACGACGATCTCGCCGTCCAGCCAGGCCGACTCGATGCCCAGCGATCCGACGGCGGCGGCCACCGTCTCGAGCTTGTCGGTCCAGTCGTGCCCGTTGCGGGTGAAGAGCCGGGCCTGGCCCGACTCGATGCGTGCCAGCAGGCGGTAGCCGTCGAACTTGTTCTCCACGATCCACGGGACCCCCGCGGTCGCCGCGGTCGCCAACGTCGCGAGCTGGGGGGACAGCGTCGCGGGCAGGCGGGCCTTCGCCGCGAGCGCCAGGTCGGCTGTCGAGGCGGGGCGCGTCGACGCCTGGACGCCAGGACTGCGCTCGGGCTCGCGGTCCTCGACGAGTCCCAGCGGGTGCGCGATCACGCTGTCGGGAAGTGCGCTGATGACGTCGTACTCGGCCAGCGGACGGGCCCACGCGTCGCCGCGCTTCTTGAACAGCATCCACTGCTCCTGCTTGACCGCGCCGGGTTTGGAGATGCGCACCAGCTCCCAGAGACCCGCCAGCTTCTGCCCGTGCAGCCTGAACAGCACCTTGCCCTGGGCCATGCCCTCGCGGGGATCGCCGACGGGCTCCCACGTCCCCTCGTCCCACACGATGACGGTGCCGGCGCCGTATTGCCTTGCCGGGATGGTGCCCTCGAAGCTGCTGTAGCTGATCGGGTGATCCTCGACGTGGATGGCCATCGACTTGGTGGCCGGATCGAAACTCGGCCCCTTGGGCACGGCCCAGGACACCATGACCCCGTCCAGCTCCAGTCGGAAGTCGTAGTGGAGTCGGGACGCCCAGTGCTTCTGGATCACGAACGAGAGCGCGGTGCGCGAAGCGGCCTTGCGAGGTCGCGTGGGAACCTTTCCAGCCGGCTCCGCCGTCACGCCGAAATCGCGCTTGGCGTTGTACGTCGCCAGCGGCGCGTCGGCCGGCGTCTCGGGCGCCGGCGTCTTCTTGCGGGACCTCGGCGCCTTGGCGAGCGTCACCTCGGCCCAGGCCGGCGCGTGGTCGCTCGGATCGGCGACGCCGCGAACGTCGCGATCGACGCCGGCATCGACCAGCCGCAGCGACGGGCTCAGCAGGAGGTGGTCGATCCTCAGGCCGGCGTCTCGCTGCCAGCGTTGGCGACGGTAGTCCCAGAACGTGAACAGCTTGTCCTCGGGATGGGCCGCGCGCAGCGCGTCCGTCCAGCCCTGCGCGAGCAGCCGTTCGTAGGCGGCGCGCGCCTCGGGCTTGAGGAGGGCGTTGTCGCGCCAGGTGTCGGGCGAGTAGATGTCCCGGTCCGTGGGCACCACGTTGAAGTCGCCGGCCAGCACCACGGGATTGCCGCTCTCCCGGAGCGACCTGGCGTGCTCGATGAGCCGCTCGAACCAGGCAAGCTTGTAGTCGAACTTCGGACCAGGATACGGATTGCCGTTGGGCAGGTAGAGGCAGGCCACCGCCACGCCGTTGATGGCGGCCTCGATGAAGCGCGCCTGCTTGTCCTTGGGGTCGCCCGGCAGGCTGCGTCGGATCTCGATGGGCTCGAACCCCCGCGACAGCAGGGCCACGCCGTTCCATGTGCGTTGGCCCACGACCAGGCAGCTGTAGCCCGCGGCCTCGAGCTCGCGCGTCGGGAAGGCCGACGTCTCGGCCTTCAGTTCCTGCAGCGCGACCACGTCGGGCCGGGTCCCTTCCAGCCACGCGAGCAGCTGCGGCAGGCGCTTTCCGACGTTGTTGACATTCCAGGTGGCGATCCGCATGGGGCGATGGGCAGGTTGGCAGCTCGGCCGTCGAGGGGGTGAGTCGCCCGGCACGCCGCGTGCCGCATCGCCCCCACGACTCAACTTCGGAGACAAGACATGGCCCATGTGTTCGTCGAGCCCGCGCCCCTCCGGCGCGCCGCCTGAGGCGGATCCAGGAGGTCAGCATGGCTGCAAGATCGATTGCCGCGCTCTCGTTGAGCTTCGGCCTCGTCAACATTCCGGTCAAGCTCTACAGTGCCACGGAGTCGTCGGCCGCGATCGGGTTCAACCTGCTCGCGCCGGACGGCTCCCGGGTCAAGCAGCAGTACGTCTCGGTCGCCGACGGCCATGTGGTCGAGCGCAAGGACATGATCCGGGGCTACGAGTTCGAGAAGGATCGCTACATCACCTTCAAGCCCGAGGAGCTCAAGGCGCTGGAGGAGGGCGCGAACCACGTCGTCGAGATCGTCGCCTTCGTGCCGGACAAGGCCGTCGATCCGATCTACTTCGACAAGGCCTATTTCCTGGCACCGGACAAGCGCGGCGGCAAGCCGTATTCGCTGCTGCGCGAGGCCATGCTCAAGACCGGCCGGTGCGCGCTGGCGCGCTGGAGCTGGAAATCCAAGCAGTACGTCGTGCAGATCCGCGCGGGCGACGACGGCCTCGTGCTGCAGCAGCTGCTGTACGCCGAGGAGGTGCGTTCGATGGCCGAACTGGGCGTCGAGCTCGTGGACGTCTCCGCGTCCGAACTGACGCTCGCCACGCAGCTGATCGACCAGATCTCGCGCGACACCTACGAGCCGGCGGAGTTCAAGGACGACGAACGCGAGCGCGTCCTCGCGGCGATCGACCGCAAGATCGCCGGCAAGCAGATCATCGAGGCCACGCCCGTGGAGGCGGCCTCGAGCGGCCAGGTGATCGACCTCATGGACGCCCTGAAGGCCAGCCTCGCCAAGCGTCCGGCGGCGACGGCCAAGCCGCCCGCCAGGACAGCCAAGCCCAAGGCGAGCGCGGAGATCATCCCCGCGGCGGCGTTGAAGGAGCGCAAGCCACCGCGCCGCGCGGCCGCGGTCGCCGAACCGGCCGCCGCCCCCGCCAGGACCCGGGCGAGGAAATGACCTCCGCCGCGCCGTACACGATCGGTGCGGTGGAAGAGCTGCTCGGACTGCGTCGATCGGCCATCACCCGGCTGATCGCCGCGGGCTTCATCGAGCCCTTGCGCGGCGCCCGCAACGAATACCGCTTCACGTTCCAGGACGTGGTGGTGCTGCGCATGGCCCATCGCCTGACGCAGGCGAGGCTGCCCCTGCGCAAGATCGTGTCGTCGCTGGAGATGCTGCGCGCCCGCCTGCCCAGCGAGATTCCGCTGAGCGGGCTGCGCATCACCGCCATCGGAGGCGACGTGGCCATCCGGGCCAGCGATGCCCAGTGGGAGGCGCCCTCGGGCCAGCTCCTGATCGACTTCGAGGTCAGTGGTGAACGCGACCGGATCAGCACGATCTCGGCGCTGCCGGCCGGGCAGGCCGAGGACCGGGATGCCGACTGGCACTTCCGGCAGGGCGCTAGCACCGAGGCGTCGGACCCGAGCCGCGCGGAACTGGCGTATCGCGCGGCGCTGGAGCTCGAGCCCGATCACCACGAGTCGCTGCTGAACCTGGGCGCGCTGCTCTGTCACCTGGGGCGCTGCGACGACGCGGCCGAACTGTACGAGGCCGCGCTGCTGGTTCGTCCGGACAACGCCGACCTGTACTTCAACCTCGCCATCGCGCTCGAGGACCAGAAGCGCTACGCGTCCGCCGCCGCCGCGTACGAGCGCGCCCTCGAGATCGCGCCCGACCTGGCCGACGCCCACTACAACGTGGGCCTGCTCTACGACCGGCTGGGGGACGGCCGGCGCGCGGTGCGCCACTTCAGCGCGTACCGGCGTCTTGCGCCGCAAGCGCCGGGGAACCCGTGACGTGCCGTCAGTCGAGGATCTCGCCCATCCCTTCGCGCACCTTCCTCCTGAGCTCCCGGATGAAGTCGGCGTCGAAGCTCTCCCAGGTCTCGATCTCGCCGACGATCTTCAAGGGATGCCGGCTGCGGTAGGAGCGCGTCGGGTTGCCCGGGAACTTCTTGTCCGTCACGTTGGGGTCGTTCTCGAACTCGCCGGTCGGCTCGACGACATAGACGCGGGGCCGCCCGCTGCCGACGGCCATCTCCGCCGCCAGGCCCGCGCCTTTGCTCAGGGCGGTGAAATAGATGTGGTTCATGACGAGGCCCTCCCGGTAGTTCGAGGTGAACCCGGCGGTGAGCAGGTCGCCGACTCGAAGGTCGGCCTTGGTGCCGTGGAAGAACGGGCCTGTTTCCTGGAGCTGCATGGAGGTTTCCTGCGAGGTGGGAGTGAAGACCGTCAACGGCCGTGTCGTCGGCAAAGGCCGTCGATGTAGAAATCCAGGTGCCGGTGCGCGATCGCCCGCTCATCGCTCGGCGTGAGCCCGATGGCCAGCGGGCGGGCGAAGCGGATCATCGCGAAGACGATGTCGCGCTCCGAGACTTCGGCGCCGAGTCCGCCGTGCTGCCCCGCGCGCGTGACGATGGCCTTCATCAGCGTGCCGGCGCGCGCCAGGATGTCGGGCCAGTCGCGGTTCTCAAGCAGCGGGTGGATCATGTTGACCACGCCGATGCCGTGATCCAGCGCGGCGTGCATGTACCGGCGCAGCGCGTCGATGCCGTCGCCATCCTCGGCGACGATGACCTCGCCCGCTTCGATGCTCTTCTCGAGCGCGTGGCGTGCCACGGCGTGGAGCAGGGCCTGCCGGTCGGGGAAGTGCCGGTAGAGCGTGCCGATGCCGACGCCGGCGCGTTCGGCGATCGCGTCGCGCGAAGGCTCTCCGCCGACCTCCAGGATCAGCTCGATCGTCACGTCCAGCAGGCGTTGGCGGTTTCTTTGTGCATCGGCGCGCATGGGGCATCCGTTCCTCAATAAACGGAGGATAGTTCTCCGTTTATGAATCGTCAATCCGAGGCGTTTCGAGCCGCCATTGGCGCGTCGATTGCTGCACCGGCGCGTGGCGTGAACCGTCGGCAGGAAACGCGGGACTTCGAGGCCAACGCCGCCGCGCATGGGGGACAGGGTGCCGGGAACTCGAGGAATTCGACCCAAGGTCGAGGCGGCGATCGCCTCGTTGCTGAGCGACAAGATGCGCGCCCAGGCCTTGCTGGCCGCCACGGATGCCATCGTCTGGACCATCGACCCCGAGCGAGGGTTCATCGAGGAGCAGCCGTCCTGGCAGAGCTACACCGGGCAGAGCTGGGAAGAGGCCCGGGGTCATGGCTGGATCTCGGCCGTCCATCCCGACGACCGCCAACCGCTCGCGGCCCGCTGGAACACGGCCGTGCGTGAAGGAGAGCAATACAGCGCCGCCCCCCGCATCTGGCATGCCGAATCACGGCAGTACCGACACTGCGTCGTCCGCGCCAACGCCATCCTGGGCCCGGATGGCCAGGTGTTCGAATGGGTCGGGGCCGTCACCGACGTCCACGACCGACCGCTGAGCCTTCCCGAACTGCATCGGCTCAACGAGGTGCTCAAGCAGCAGCTCGAGGAACGTCACCAGGTCCTCGAAAGGCTGTTCAGCGTTTCGCTCGACATCATGGTCATGCTCGCCGCGGACGGACGCATCCTCACGGTCAGTCCCTCGTTCGAGGCGGTCACCGGCTTCACGGTGCAGCAGGCGGTGGGCGAGGTGTTCGCGCGCTTCCTGCACCCGCAGGACGTCGAGCGCACCTGGGCCGCAGTCGACCGGGTGGCGACGGGGCAGCACAACGCGATCGACTTCGAGACGCGCCTGGTTCGAGTGGACGGGCAGGTGCGACTGGTCTCCTGGCGTGCGGTCGGCTCCTCGGCCGAGGCGCGCCTGTACGCCGTGGGCCGCGACATCACCACGCAGCGCGAGGAGCAGGAACGCGCCGTCCGCGCGCAGCGAATGGAGATCATGGGCCAGCTCACGGGGGGAATCGCGCATGACTTCAACAACATCCTCTCGGCCATCGGCACCTACCTCGACGTGGCCCGGAAGGTCGGCGCGCAGGATCCGGAGAGACTGCTCAGGATCGTGGAATCGGCGCTCCATTCGACCCGCAAGGGCGCGAGCCTCGTCGCCCAGCTGCTGACGTTCGCCAAGCGCCGCGCGCTCGCGCAGGAGCCCGTCGACATGAACGAGCTGGTCGAGGGCATGCGGGAGATGATCGCCACATCGGTGGGCGGCGCGGTCGTGGTCGCGCTCGAGCTGGCGGCCGGTCTTCCGCGGGCAATGGCCAACCGGACGCAGGTCGAGGCGATCCTGCTGAACCTGTGCATCAACGCCCGCGATGCCATGCCGGGCGGCGGCTCGCTCACCCTCGCGACGAGCGTCCACCACATCACCGACGACCCGGACACGCGCATCGACGACCTGCCCAAGGGTCGGTACGCCCGCCTGTCGGTCGACGACACGGGCACCGGGATGGACAAGGACACCCTGGCGCGCTGCGTGGAGCCCTTCTTCACGACCAAGGGGGACGCCAAGGGCACGGGGCTCGGCCTCTCCCAGGCCTACACGGTGGCCCAGCAGTTGGGCGGCAACCTTCGCATCCGCAGCGAGCCGGGCGCCGGCACGACGGTCGAGCTGCTCCTGCCGTGTGCGGCCAACGTCAACGGCGATGGGCAGCTTCGACCGGCACCGCCCCTGCGCAAGGCGACGGTCGTGCTGGTCGACGACGACCCGGACGTGCTCGCCTCGGTGTCGCAATTGCTGGACGCCCACGGCTACGAGGTGATCCCGTGCAGTGGCGCCCAGGAGGCGCTCGCGATCGTCCTGGCCAGCCGCCCGTTCGACGTGCTGTTGACCGACCATTCGATGCCCGCGGTGGACGGCGTGCAACTCATCCACGACGCCCAGCGCCTGCGTCCGAAACTGGTGGGCCTGGTGATGTCGGGGGGGCCCGACCTTTCCAAGCTCCAGCGGGAGTTGCCGCAGGTGACCGTGCTGCGCAAACCCGTGGCACCGCATCGATTGGTGCAGGCGGTCGAGAGCTGTGTCGCGGCGCATCGCGCGAACACCGGGCAGATGGGGGATCGCGGTCCCCGCGATCGAGAGCCGCCATCGGACACGCCGGCCCCCTAGTACCCTTGCCCGCCAGGTCAGTACATGGGCCGCGGGTTCGTCGCATCGGCCGGGACGGCTTGCACCGTGTCCCAGTGCTCGGCGAGCTTGCCGTTGGCGACGCGGAAGACGTCGACGATGACCGTCTCGGGCGATTGCTCCGTCTTCGGCTGCACGGTCTGCAGGAACACCAGGTCGCCGTCGGCCGCCACCCGAAGGAAGCGGACGTGGGTCTTGGGCCAGTTCTCGATGCCGAGCTTGTGGACGAAGTCCTTGAGGCTCTGGCGGCCGTCGGTCATGTACGGGTTGTGCTGGATGTAGTCGGTGGCCCAGTACTTGTCGATGACCGAGAGGTCGTGGTCCCCGAACAAGCCCTGGTAGGCCGTCAGCACCAGTTGCTTGTTCCGGTCCGCCTGGGTGGCGTGGCCTGCCGTCGCCGCGAAGGCGGGGCCCGACGAGATCGCGAATGCGGCGGTGAGCGCGGCCGCGGCGAGCTGGAATTTCTTCATCATCATGGCTACCTTTTGTTCAGGCCGCGAGGGCCCGGTTGACGATGGCGCTGTCCACGACCTGCGTCATGCGCGGGCCCGGGTTGTCGGCCGGCGCGCCTTCGCAGGTCGAGCGGATCAGGTCGAGATTCGAGGTCATCTCACCCCCACTTCATCTCGCCCTTGGCGACCTTGGATCCGATGTCCAGCGCCACGCCCATGCCCAGGTTCGGGAAGCGCTTTTCCATCGCGGCCTTGAGGCTGGCAGCGTCCGCGGCGCGGGGCAGTTCCTCCTCGAACGCGAGCAGGTAGCTGCGCGTGAACGCGACCGCGGACAGATCCGTGGCGGCCTCCGGCGCCATGTGACCCGGCACCACCAGCGACGGCCTGCGCGCGGCCAGCTTGTCCAGGTTGGCGACCCAGGCGGCGCGTTGCGCCGGCGTCGGCGTGTCGGCCGTCCAGACATGGGTGCCCGAGAAGACCAGCACGCCGCCGACCACGGCGCCCAGCGAGGGCACGAACAGGTAGCGGCGGTTGGACAGGCCTTCGGCGCTGACGATCTCGATGGGCTCGCCGTCGACCTGCAGGCTCGCGCCGTCGAAGGCTTGCGGCAGCACGATGTCGGCCATCGACTGCGGGCCGTTCTCCTTGAGCTGCGGCCCCCAGATGGCGAGCTTCTTGTCGACGCTCGCCTTGATCGCATCGACGGTTGCAGTCGCCGCCAGCACGCGTGCGTCCGGGAACGCGTCGCGCACCGGCTTCAGGCTGAAGTAGTAGTCCGGATCGGACTGGCTGACGTAGATCGCGGTGAGACGCTTGCCCGTCGCGCGAATCGATTCCGCCAGCGCACGGCCGTCCGGAAAGGTGAAGCCGCCATCGACCAGGACCGCCTCGGAAGGCCCGTACACGATCGCCGGTG
>Ga0209677_100673_pt1 | contig 17620 bp, 19 predicted proteins | sample AraplaCvi_mCL_r2_2_FD_184285 | JGI IMG/M metagenome (GOLD analysis project Ga0209677, IMG submission 184285) | Arabidopsis root microbial communities from North Carolina, USA - plate scrape CL_Cvi_mCL_r2 (SPAdes) (version 2) | ecosystem: Host-associated > Plants > Roots > Endosphere | place: USA... | reverse complement strand
GCGCTGTGGATCCCGCGCGAGGACCAGCTGCGGGAACTGCTGGGCGGGACCTTCCGCGACCTGGCGCGCACCGCCGACGGGTACCGGGTGACGGTGCTGATCGGGGGCGAGGAGCGCTTCTTCGAGGACGAGGACGCGGCCACCGCGTACGCGGAGGCGCTGCTCTCCCTGATCGGGGCCTCCGTCTCGTAAGCGCTTCGCTCGCCCGTGCCGGCGTCAGCGGCGGGGACGCTTCCGGCCGCCGCCGGGCTTGCGTGCGCCGGTGGCCTTGCGCGCGCCGGTGACCTTGCGCGCGCCGGCGGCCTCCCGCGCGGCAACGACGGGGTCGCGGGAGCTGTGAGCGGTCCGCCCGCGCACGATCCCGATGAAATCGTCGACCAGGGGATGCTGCCCCTCGCGCGGCCAGGTCAGCCCGATGCTGCTCTGCGGGCCGTCCTGAAGATGCAGCGCCACCACGTCCTTCCGCCGCAGCGCCTTGGCCACGGAGGCGGGGAGCAGGGCGATGCCGTCGCCCGCGGCCACGCGGCGCATCAGCGCCTCCGATGGCACGCCGGCCACCCGCGGCTCGTCGGCGAGGTCGGCGAGGTGCAGCTCCTCCTCGAGCGTCAGCAGATGCTCGTGATGCATGACCGCCACGACGTCCTCGGTGTACAGCGGGATGAGGTGGCGGTCGTCGTCGGCGTGCGCATCCCGCACGAACACCATGTCCGCCTCACCGGTCGCGAGCACGGCCAGCGGGTCCTCGGTCGGCCGGACCACCAGTTCCACTCGGGGAAAGCGCTGCTCGAAGGCGCGCGTCCACTTGCCCGGGGTCACACCGAGAGGGAAGGCGATTGCGAAGCGGGAGGACACCTGTCGAGGGTAGCGAACGGTAGCCTGGAGCACATGAAGGCGCAGACCATGAAACCGGCCACAGCGGCCAAGAAGCTCGGCATCTACCTGCCGGCGGCGCCGGACGACTTCCGCGACCGCGAGATCAGCCGCACCGAGCTGGATGCGCTGACCGCCGATCCGCCGCAGTGGCTGCAGACCCTGCGCACCGAGGGCCCGCATCCCCGCGACGTGGTCGCGCGCAAGCTGGGCGTCTCCAACTCCGGGCTCGCCCGGGGTGGGATCACCGAGGCGCTGACGACCGCCGAGATCAAGGCGCTGCTGGCCGATCCGCCGCGCTGGCTCGTGGACGAGCGGGCGACGCAGGCGGCGGTCCGTGCCGAGAACGCGCGCGTGAAGCAGCGGGATGCGGAGCGTGCCGCGCGGCAGGCGGATGAGTGACCGATCCCGGCGAGCGTGAGGAGCCGGCTACTGCGCTTCGCCCTCCGGCGTCCGGGTGGCTGACCGCGCTGCCCGGGTGAGCACCTCGGGACCAGTGACCAGCGCCCGCCTCCACGGAGCCACGCCGTCGATCTCGATCTGCAGCGAGAAGCTCAGGATGGTGCGGATCAGCACGATGATGCCGAGCACGAAGGCGTCGGTGAGCGACGGAGTCGAGGTGACCGTCTTCACCAGGTCTGCCGCGACGAGGATCTCGAGCCCGAGCAGGATGACACCGCCGAAGCTCTCGCGCAGCGTCCGGAACGCCGCCCGCCCGCTCCGCTGACGTCGCCAGGCGTACAAGGCGAGCCCGATCGCGACCACGAAGCCGACCGCCATTGCGGCCACCCCGGCGAACTCGAAGCCGATAGCGGTCGCCTCGAACAGCGCATGCGCATCCATGGGCTCATCGTGCCACGTAGAATTCTCCGGTGCCTCCCGAATCCCCGGCCGCTCCGGGCCTCGACCCCGACGATCTCGCCGCGACCCTGCGGGTGCTCGCGCAGCTCCACGAGCTCGACAAGGAGCACCCCGACTACGTCGCGGTGCGGCGAGCGACCGCGCACATGTTCAAAGCGTCGAAGGTGGCGAGACGACGGGAGCTGCGCGAGCAGGTGCAGGAGGCCGACCGCGCGGTGATCGCCGCGACCGCGACCGGCGCACCCGACCGCATCGACGACGAGACCCGCGGGCGCGAGCTCACCTCCGGCACGACGGGATCGCACACCGCCGGCACCCTCCTCACCTCGCGTCCCTGCTACATCTGCAAGCAGCACTACACCGAGGTGGACTGGTTCTACCACCAGCTCTGCCCGTCCTGCGCCGCGTTCAGTCACGCCAAGCGGACCGCGAGCACGGACTTGACCGGCAAGCGCGCGCTGCTCACCGGCGGACGCGCGAAGATCGGCATGCACATCGCCCTCCGCCTGCTCCGCGACGGCGCGCACCTGACCATCACGACGCGATTCCCGCGGGACGCCGTCCGCCGCTTCTCGCAGCTGCCCGACGCCGGCCGCTGGATCGACCGCTTGCGCGTCGTCGGCATCGACCTCCGCGACCCGGCCCAGGTGATCGCCCTCGCCGACTCGGTCGCGGAGCGGGGCTCGCTCGACATCCTCATCAACAACGCCGCGCAGACGGTCCGCCGCTCGCCCGGCTCCTACTCGCTCCTCGCCGAGGCGGAGACGCAGCCGCTTCCCGACGGTCCGCTGCCGGAGCTGGAGACGTTCGGCCACACCGCGGACCCGCATCCCCTCGCCCTGGAGCGTTCGGTCGCCGCGCATCCACTGCTCTCGGCCGCCGATGTGCGGGGAACGATCGCCGAGCTCGCGGGACCCGCGGCGCTCACCGCGGACGACCTGGCCACCGCGGCGATGACCGCCGGCTCCTCCTCGCTCGCCAAGCACGCCGACGGGACGGCCATCGACGCCGGCGGGCTCGTCCCGGATGTCGCCCACGTCAACAGCTGGACGCAGGCCATCGGCAGTATCGACGCGCTCGAGCTGCTCGAAGTCCAGCTCTGCAACCAGACCGCGCCGTTCATCCTGATCGACCGGCTGCGGCCGTCGCTCGCCGCTGCCGGGCGCTCGTACATCGTCAACGTGTCCGCCATGGAGGGGGTGTTCGGCCGCCGCTACAAGGGCGCAGGACACCCGCACACCAACATGTCCAAGGCGGCGCTGAACATGCTGACGCGCACCAGCGCCGGCGAGCTGTTCGAGAGCGACGGCATCCTGATGACCAGCGTCGACACCGGCTGGATCACCGACGAGCGACCGCACCACACCAAGGTGCGGCTCGCGGAGGAGGGATTCCACGCCCCGCTCGACCTGGTCGACGGCGCCGCGCGCGTGTACGACCCGATCGTCCGCGGCGAGGCCGGCGAGGACCTGCACGGCGTCTTCCTGAAGGACTACCGTGCCTCGGCCTGGTGACCGCTACGCTCGTGACCGAGACGCTGAGGATCCAGCGGCCGGGGACCCGGCCGCAGGCGACCCGGCCGTCAGCGAAGGGACGCGAATGTCGAGCACTCCAGGCCAGGAGGGGCGCCGCGTGATGCCGGGCAGCGCCATCCCGGAGCCCGGCCAGACCCACCCGGCGCCCCGGACCGCGAAGGGCGGCCGCGTGCGGCGCTGGCTCCTCACCGGGCTCGTGGACGAGCGAGGCACCCAGCAGGGACCGCACGGCCAGAACCCCCAGCACACGCACAACTGGTGGCAGGTCATGTGCCTCACCGGTGTCGACTACTTCTCGACCCTCGGCTACCAGCCCGCCATCGCGGCGCTCGCCGCCGGGCTGGTGTCGCCGTTCGCCACCATCGTGCTGGTCGCGCTGACCCTGCTCGGCGCACTGCCCGTCTACCGCCGGGTGGCGCGCGAGAGCTTCCAGGGCTCCGGGTCGATCGCCATGCTCGAGCGCCTGCTGCCCTGGTGGGCAGGCAAGCTGCTCGTCCTGGTGCTGCTCGGCTTCGCCGCGACCGACTTCATGATCACGATCACGCTGTCGGCGGCGGACGCCTCCGCGCACGCCATCGAGAACCCGTTCGCCCCGGCCTGGTTCCACGGCAACAACGTGCTCATCACCCTGTTCCTGCTCGCCCTCCTCGGCGCGGTGTTCCTCAAGGGGTTCAAGGAGGCGATCGGCATCGCGGTGGTGCTGGTCGCGGTGTATCTGGCGCTCAATCTGGTCGTCGTCGGCTCGTCCATCGTGGAGGTGTTCCAGCGTCCGACCCTCGTCGGCGACTGGTGGGACGCGCTCTTCCGCGGGAACGGCAACCCGCTGCTCGTCATCGGAGTCGCCCTGATCGTCTTCCCGCGCCTCGCGCTCGGGCTCTCCGGGTTCGAGACCGGCGTCGCGGTGATGCCGCAGATCAAGGGACGGCCAGACGACGATCCCGTGCGTCCCGCCGGACGGATCCGCGGGGCGGGTCGCCTGCTCACCACCGCCGCGATCATCATGAGCGTCTTCCTCATCACGTCGAGCTTCACCACGACGCTGCTCATCCCGCATGCGGCCTTCGAGCCGGGGGGACCGGCGAATGGACGCGCGCTCGCCTACCTGGCGCACGAGTACCTCGGCAACGGGTTCGGCACCGTCTACGACATCAGCACCATCCTCATCCTCTGGTTCGCCGGCGCCTCGGCCATGGCCGGCCTGCTCAACCTGGTTCCGCGGTACCTGCCGCGCTACGGCATGGCGCCGCAGTGGGCACGCGCGGTGCGGCCGCTGGTGCTCGTGTTCACGGCGATCGCCTTCCTCATCACCCTCGTCTTCGAAGCGAGCGTGGATGCGCAGGGCGGCGCCTACGCGACCGGCGTGCTGGTCCTCATCACCTCGGCGTCCCTCGCCGTGACGCTGTCGGCGCGGCGCAAGCGGCAGCCGCGGCGCATGGTGGCGTTCGGGATCATCACCGCGATCTTCGTCTACACCACGGTCGACAACATCATCGAGCGGCCCGACGGCCTGCGGATCGCGACCCTCTTCATCCTCGCCATCCTGATCGTGTCGATCGTGTCGCGGATCGGCCGGTCCTTCCAGTTGCGCGCGACCTCCGTCACGTTCGACGTGACGGCGCTCGACTACATCCTGGAGGATGCGGAGGAGGGCGAGATCCGCATCATCTCGCACGAGCCGGACGTCGACACGATCACCGAGTACGAGCAGAAGAACAGGGACGAGCGGAAGTTCAGCCACATCCCGCAGCGCTCGCGCACGATCTTCCTCGAAGTGCTCCCGTCCGACTCCTCCGACTTCGAGGAGGACCTCGTCGTGCACGGCGTCGTCAAGCACGGCTTCCGGGTGCTGCAGGTGAAGAGCGGCAATGTGCCAAACACGATCGCCGCGGTGCTGATCGAGACGCGCGACATCACCGGGGTCGTCCCGACCATCTACTTCCAGTGGACCGAGGGCAACCCGATCTCGAACATGTTCCGGTTCCTGATCACCGGGGTGGGAGAGGTCGCTCCCGTCACCCGTGAGGTGCTGCGCGAGTCCGAGAAGGACGTCAAGCGCCGCCCCGCGGTGCACGTCTCCTGACGGCCCGGTGACCTGACGACCTGACGACTACTCGACCGCGAACTCCAGCCAGGCGAGCCCGCGCAGGTCGAGGCAGAGCCGGCCGGCGCGCTCAGCGGCGACCGCCAGCACGTCGCCGCAAACGGAGCAGCGCATGACCAGGCCGTGCTGGTCGACGTAGACCCGCCCGCGGGCCACCACCGACTGGTCGCCGCAGTTGGCGCAGCAGCCGACCGCCGTGGTGACGTCGGCCGCGAAGACCTCCGACAGCATCCCCGCGGCCGCGTTGCCGTCGAGGTAGTCCTGATCCGTCATGGCGTTCCTCCGATGCCGCCGTAGCGCTCGGTGCGGACGCGAGCCGCGTCGTGGCCGGCGTCGACCAGCCAGCCGGCGACGGCCTCGACGAAGGGCGTCGACCCGCAGACGAAGAAGGTGGGGCCGTCGGACGCCGGGAGCACCCGCCGCATGAGTCCCTCCGCGGTCAGCCGGCCGGCCGGCGTGCTCGTGCCCGGGGGAGCCTGGCGGGTGTAGACGTAGTCGACCTGCAGGGGCGCCGCGGCCTCGGCGGCGAGGGCGTGGAGCTCGTCGGTGTAGTAGCCGGAGAAGGGGCTGCGCAGCGAGTACAGCATCCGGAACGGCGCGCTGCTGCCCGCGGCAGCATGAGCGCGTGCCATCGACATGAGCGGAACGATGCCGGAGCCGCCCGCGATGAGCTGGACCGGTCCCGCATCCCCGTCATGCCAGACGAACCAGCCTCCGACGGGACCGCGCAGCTCCAGCTGATCGCCGATCTGCAGGCCTCGCACGAGGTAGGGGGAGACCTCGCCGTCGGCGAGCTCCTCCACCGTCAGCTCCAGCTCGTCCTCCGCGAGTCCGTGCGGCTCCAGCGCCCCGCGGCCGCCGCCGGAGGCGATCGAGTACGACCGTACCGCCTGATAGCCGTCCGGGGCCGTCAGCCGGATATCGACGTGCTGGCCCGCGAGGTGACCGCGCAGCCCCGGGATGCGCAGTCGCAGTGTGCGTGCCGTCGGGGTCTCCATCCGCGTGTCGACCACGTCGGCCACCCGCCATACGCTGCTCACCAGTAGCGCTGTTCCTTCCACGGGTCTCCGTACATGTTGTAGCCGTTCTGCTCCCAGAAGCCGGGCTGGTCCTGGGGGAGCATCTGCAGCCCGTCGACCCATTTGGCGCTCTTCCAGAAGTAGAGGTGGGGCACCAGCAGGCGGGCGGGGCCGCCGTGCTCAGGCTCCAGGTCCTTGCCGTCGAAGCTGTGGGCGATCCAGGCCTTGCCGCCGAGCAGATCGGCGAGCGGGACGTTCGTCGTGTAGCCGCCGTACGAGTGCGCCATCGTGTACTCGTACGAGGTGTCGACATCCCGGAACAGGGTGTCGAGCGAGACCCCTCGCCAGGACGTGCCGAGCTTGGACCAGCTGGTGACGCAGTGGATGTCGGTGCTCACGTCCTCCTGCGGGAGGGCGAGGAACTCGTCCCAGTTCCAGCGGTGCACGTCGCCCTTCTCCGTCGTGATGGTGAAGGTCCAGTCGTCCCGGGAGATGCGCGGCGTCGGTCCGGCCGAGAGCACGGGGAAGCCCTCGGTGAGGTACTGCCCCGGTGGGAGGCGCGGGTCGTCCGTCCTGCGACGGCCGAGGAAGCCGGAGGAGATGATTGGCATGACGGCAGCATATTGCGGTGCGCGTCGCCGGGTCTACGGTGGACTCGGTCTCCCGGGCCGGCCGGGTTATGGTGGAGCATGACCGCCGTCAACCTGGGACTCCCGCTGCGCGCGTCCGCGCCCGCGGTGGTGCCGGGTGCGGTGCCGGAGCTCGCGGGCCGACCGGCGCATCCCGGCCTGATCGACCGCTTCGGGAGGGTCGCTCGCGACCTCCGGGTCTCGGTGACCGAGAAGTGCTCGCTGCGCTGCACGTACTGCATGCCGGCCGAAGGTCTGCCGGCGATCCCGCGCGACGACTTGCTGAGCGCGGCGGAGATCGCCCGTCTGGTCGGGATCGGTGTGCGCGAGCTGGGGGTGCGCGAGGTGCGCTTCACGGGCGGGGAGCCGCTGATGCGCGCCGACCTGGCCGAGATCGTCGGTCGCTCGGCCGCGGTGGCGCCCGGCGTCGACCTCTCGATCACGACCAACGGCATCGGGCTGGACCACCGCATCCACTCTCTCGTCGAAGCCGGACTGACGCGGGTCAACGTCTCGCTGGACACCGTCGACCGCGAGCACTTCGCCCGGCTGACCCGCCGCGACCGGCTCCCGGCCGTTCTCGCCGGCATCCGCGCCGCCCACGACGCCGGCCTGACTCCGCTGAAGCTCAACGCCGTGATGATGCGCGAGACGCTGCACGACGCTCCGTCGCTGCTGGCCTGGGCACTGGAGAACGGGTGCCGGCTGCGGTTCATCGAGCAGATGCCGCTCGACGCGGACCGCTCGTGGCTGCGCGAGAACATGGTGCCCGCCGACGAACTCCTCGCCGTGCTCGGCGAACAGTTCACCCTGACCGAGGCCGGCCGGGACGATCCGCACGCGCCGGCCGAGGAATGGCTGGTCGACGGGTGGATGCTGAACGGCGCGCCCGCGACGGTCGGCATCATCGCCTCCGTCACGCGTTCGTTCTGCGCCGCCTGCGACCGCACCCGGATCACCGCGGAGGGCACGGTGCGCTCGTGCCTGTTCGGGGACGACGAGACGGATCTGCGGGGGCTCCTCCGCGGCGGAGCCGACGACGACGAGATCGCCCAGTGGTGGCGTGCGGCGATGTGGGGCAAGCAGGCCGGGCACGGGATGGACGCGGCCGGGTTCGCCCCGCCCAAGCGCAGCATGGGGGCGATCGGTGGCTGAGGTGCTGGTGCGATACTTCGCCGCGGCCGAGGATGCGGCCGGGCGAGGGGAGGAGCGCGTCGAGCTGGCAGACGCCACGGTCGGCGGGCTGCAGGCGGAACTCGTCGCGCGCTACGGCGAGCCGATGGAGCGGGTGGTCCGCTCCGGCTCGTTCCTCGTCGGCGGGGTCGTCTCGCGCGACCCCTCGCGAGAGCTGTCCGGCACCGTCGACGTCCTGCCGCCCTTCGCCGGCGGCTGAGCGCCGCCGACATTCGTGACGAATGGCTGCTCTGACGCTGCTCAGGACGGCATTCGTGACGAATGCGGGATTGCTCAGGCGGGGTAGATGGCGACGGCGTCCTCGGGCACGTGGAGGGTGATCGGGGCGCCGACGCGCAGGCGGAGGTCGGCGAGGACGCCCGGAGGGACGAGGGCGATCAGGCGGTCGGTCCGAACCCGTACGAGATCCGCCTGCGGCTCGAGCGCCGTGATGGTGGCGGGGATGCGGGCGCCGTCCTCGGGCGAACGGACGAGTCGGCCGGCCGAGCTGGGCGAAGCGCCGGCACCGGCGTCCGGACCATCGGCCGGGGCGAGGCGCACGGCCGACGGACGGATCGCCGCGAGCGCCGGCGCACCGACAGTGAGGCCGTCGACCGCTTCGCCGGCCAGGTGCATCCCGCCGCTCGTGTGTATGCCGGCGCTCGTCCGCACACCGTGCAGGAGCGTCAGCCCCGAGAGCTCCGCGGTGAACGGATGCCGTGGCCGCTCCAGCACCTGACGGGTCGGACCCTCCTCCACGATGCGGCCGTCGTGCATGACCGCGACGCGGTCGGCGAGGAGGTACGCGTCGAGCGCGTCGTGGGTGACGAGGACGGTCGTGCGGCCGGGCAGGACCTCCGCCAGTGTGCCGCGGACCTCTGCGGCGACGGCGACGTCGAGCGCCGACAGCGGCTCGTCCAGGAGCAGGAGGCTCGGCTCGGCCGCGAGGGCGCGGGCGATGGCGACGCGCTGCGCCTGCCCGCCGGACAGCTCCCCGGGCCGGCGGTCGGCGAACGGGGTCGTTCCGGTGCGTCCCATCCACTCGGCGGCCCGCTTCGCCGCCTCGGCCCGTGAGGCACCGGAGGCTCGCGGACCGAACCCGACGTTGCTGCGGACGCTGAGGTGGGGGAAGAGCAGGGCGTCCTGGGCGAGCAGGGCGACGCCGCGCCGGTGCGGCGGCAACCACTCGCCGGGCAGGTCGAACAGAACGTCATCGCCCAGCGTGGCCCGGCCCGTGTCCGGTCGGAGGAGGCCGGCGAGCATCCCGAGCACCGTGGACTTGCCTGCACCATTGGGGCCGAGGACCGCGAGCGTCTCACCACGTTCCACCGTCAGCTCGACCACCACGTCGCGGGAGGCGAGGGAGGCGGTCATCAGCAGAGTCACGCGGTGCTCCGGCCGGCCACCCGGGCTCGTGACCCAGGCCGGCGCCGGAGGCCCTCGCCGGCTCCGTGCGCGACGGCGACGACGACGATCGCGACCGCGACGAGCACGAGCGAGAGGGCGGCCGCGGCCTGCGGGTCGTTCTCACGCTGCAGGTAGATCTCCAGCGGGAGGGTGCGCGTCACTCCCTGCAGGCTGCCCGCGAAGGTGAGCGTCGCGCCGAACTCGCCCAGCGCCCGGGCGAACGACAGGATGGCGCCGGAGACCACGGCGGGAAGCACCAGCGGCAGGGTCACGCGGAACAGCACGGTCGAGGGACGTGCGCCGAGCGTCGCGGCGACGGCCTCGTACCGCTCGCCGGCCGACCGCAGCGCGCCCTCCAGGCTCAGGACGAGAAAGGGCAGAGCGACGAACGTCTGCGCGATCACCACCGCCGGGGTGGAGAACGCGACGTCGAGCGTCCCGCCGAGGAGGCCGCGCCGACCGTACAGGGCGAGCAGAGCCAGGCCGGCGACGACCGGAGGCAGCACGAGCGGGAGGAGTACGATCGCGCGCACCACCCGACGCCCGGCGAAGGGGACGCGCGCCAGCACGATGGCCATCGGCACGCCCAGCACCAGGCAGCCGACGGTCGCGAGAAGTGACGTGCGCAGACTGAGCAGCAGCGCATCCACGGAGGATGCCGAGGTGATCAGCGGGATGAAGTGCAGCCAGTCGACGTGGGCGGCGATCGCCACGAGCGGCAGCAGCACGAAGAGGCCGCCGACGGCCGCGACGGCGACGATCCAGCGGGGGACTCCGAGACCCAGCGCGCCCAGCCCGCGGCCGCCCAGCCCGCGGCTGCCGGCCTCCGTACTCATGGGGCGCCGAAGCCGGCGGCGGCGAGCGCCTTGCGCCCGGCTGGACCTGCGACGTAGGCGAGGAACGCCGCAGCTCCGGCCGCGTTCGATGCGTGAGCGACGGCGGCGATCGGGTAGACGTTGACCGTCTTCGCGGCCTCGGGGAACGGGATGGACTCCACCCGCGAGCCGGCGCCCTCCGCATCCGTCCGGTAGACGATGCCCGCATCCGCTTCGCCCGAGCTGACCTTGCCGAGCACATCGGTGACCGAGGACTCCTCGCTGACCGCATGCAGGGTCACCCCCGTCGACTTCTCGACCGTCGCCGTCGCGGCGCCGCACGGCACCTGCGGTGCGCAGATCACGGTCTTGACGGAGGGGGAGGCGAGGTCGGCGAAGCGTGTCACGTGCGCGGGGTTCCCGGGAGGCACGACGATGGCGAGGACGTTCGTGGCGAAGTCCACGGGCGAGCCTTCGACGACCCCGCCCGCGACGGCCTTGCGCATGTTGGCTTGATCCGCCGAGGCGAAGACGTCGGCGGGCGCGCCCGCGGTCAGCTGGGAGACGAGGTCGGAGGACCCCGCGAACGAGAAGGTGACCTTGGCGCCCGGATGCGCGGCCTCGAATGCTGTGCCGAGCGCCGTGAACGTCTTCGTGAGGGAGGCGGCGGCGAAGACGGTGACGGTCCCGGCGACTTTCGTGCCGGACGTGGTCGGCGCAGGCGCTCCGGCGGAGGCGGCACTGCAGCCGGCCAGCGCGACCGCGGCTGCGGCGAGAAGCGCGGCCGCGGACGCAAGGCGTGTGCGCATCATCGCGTGGCCGCCGCGCCGGGAGCCTCCACGATCACATTGGTCGCCTTCACGACGGCCACCGCGACCGATCCCAATTCGAGGCCCAGCTCGCGGACCGCCTCGCTGCTGATCAGCGACACCACACGGTGCGGACCGCACTGGAGCTCGACCTGGGCCATCACCCGGTCCATGACGATGTCGGTCACCAGGCCGACGAAGCGGTTCCTCGCCGAACCGGTGACGCCGGACGGATCGTCGGGCAGCACGGAGTTCTGCTTCGCGAGGCGGGCGAGCTCCAGGCCGTCGACGACGCTGCGGCCCGCGGCGTCGCGCTCGCTCGCGAGCACGCCTCCCTCGATCCAGCGGCGGACGGTGTCGTCGCTCACGCCGAGATAGAGGGCGGCGTCTCGAATCCGTATCTGCGGCATGAGAACAATCGTATGGCCGCGGATGCGGATCCGGAAACGAAACGGCGCGAGGGTCAGAGCCCGACCCACTCCGACTCACCGTCGGTGAAGTGCTGCCGCTTCCAGATCGGGACGCGCGCCTTGATGATCTCGACCAGCTCGGCGCAGGCAGCGAACGCCTCGGCCCGATGGGGAGCCGCGACCGCGGCGATCAGAGCGAGGTCGCCGATCGTCAAAGAGCCGACGCGGTGCTGGGCGGCGACCCGCAGCCCTGTCGTCCGCGCCACCTCCTCGCAGCACTCGCGGAGGAACTCCTCGGCCTCGGGGTGCGCGCGGTAGTCGAGCGACACGACCCCCTTGCCGCCGTCGTGGTCGCGCACGACACCGCGGAACGAGACGACGGCCCCGGCCTCCGCCTCCCAGACGAACTCATCGACCGTGGACGGGTCGAGCGGGTCCCCGGTGACGGTCGCCAGAACGTGGCTCATGAGTGATCGCCTCCTTGCAGCTGGTCCAGCAGGTGCGGGAGGAGCTCGTCCAGGACGGCGAGGCCGTCCACCACGCCGCCGCGCGAACCCGGCAGATTCACGACGAGCGTCGAGCCGGCAACCCCGACCAGCCCGCGGCTCAGGGCCGCCAGCGGCGTGGCCGCGGCACCCCGGGAGCGTAACGCCTCGGCGACGCCGGGGAGCTGCCGGTCGAGGACCGCGGCGGTCGCCTCCGGCGTTCGGTCGGTGGGGGACACGCCGGTGCCGCCGGTGCTGATGAGCACCCGGGGACGTTCGGCGACCGCCTGGCGCAGGGCCGCATCCACGTCGGCGTCCGCGACCACGCGCACCTCGGCCGGGAGGCGCCGCTCGGCCAGCCAGTCGGCGATGACCGGACCGGTCACATCCTCGTAGACGCCGGAGGCGGCGCGCGTGGAGGCGACGATGACGATGGCGGGGACGGTGGTGCTCGTGGACGGCTCGGCGCTGCGGCTGCCCTCCGCTGCCGCAACGCTTTGCGCTACCGCGCCGCCTTCCGGCGTCGCGCCGCTGTCCGCGGGCGCGCTGCTGTCGGCGGGCGCAGCCTCGGCATCCCTCCGCCAGTCACCGCGCTTGCCGCCGCTCTTGGCGACGAGCCGCACATCCGTCAGGCTCGCGGCCGGGTCGACCGCCTTCACCATGTCGTGGAGGGTGAGCCCGGCGACCGCGACGGCCGTGAGAGCCTCCATCTCGACACCTGTGCGCCCGTGGGTGCGTGCCACCACCTCGATCTCGATGACGCCGGCCTCCGCATCCAGCTCGAAGTCGACGCGGACGCCGTTCAGCGGCAGGGGATGGCAGAGCGGGATGAGCTCGCTCGTCCGCTTGGCGCCGCCGATCCCCGCGATGCGGGCGGTGGCCAGCACGTCGGCCTTGGGGAGGTCGTCGGCCGCCACGAGACGGATCACCTCTGGGGTCGTCACGAACCGCCCGCGAGCGACGGCCTCGCGGTCGGTCTCCGGCTTGCCTCCGACATCGACCATGCGGGCGCGGCCGTCGGCGTCCAGGTGGGTGAGCTGCGTCATAGCGTCCAGACTGTCACGACCGAGCCCGCGTCGAGCGACTCCGTCTCGGTGGGCAGGTCGATGAGCACGTCGGCCTTGGCCATCCCGGCGACCAGGTGCGACGACGGGCCGGACACCGGGGCGACGCCCCCCGCATCGTCCATGCGCCCGCGGAGGAACTGGCGCCGGCCGGCCACCGACCGCACCCCCTCGCTCAGCGCGGCCTGCCGCGGAGCCACCGCGGGCAGCCCGGCCGCTTCGCGCAGCGGGCCGCGCAGGAACACGACGAACGAGACCTGCGTGCTCACCGGATTGCCCGGGAAGGCGAGGACCGGCACCCCGTCGACCACGGCGGTCGCCTGGGGGCCGCCGGGCTGCATGGCGACGGTGGTGACGTCCGCGCCGCGCGGGAGCAGCACCTCCCGTACGACCTCGTAGGCGCCCTTCGAGATCCCGCCGGAGGTGATCACGAGGTCGCTCTGTCGTAGTGCATCGCCGAGGATGCGCTCGAACGCCTCCGGGGCGTCGTCGCTGCTGGAACGCACAGAGACGACGGCGCCGGCCTCCTCCACGAGTGCCGCGAGGGCGATGCTGTTCGCGTCGTAGACCTGGCCGAAGCCGGGCGCTCCGTTGGTGACGAGCTCCGATCCGGTGGTCAGGATGCCGACGCGCAGCCGCGCGCGCACCGCCACGTTCTCGACCCCGGCCGCTGCGAGCGCGGCCAGGTGATGCGGACCCAGCCGCGTGCCTGCCGCGACCAGGATGTCGCCGCGGCGGACGTCGCTGCCGCGATCGCGCACGTACTCGCCGGGAGCGCGCGAACGGCGGACCTCGACCACCGCCCCCGCGAGGTCGTCGTCGCGGCCCAGCACCAGCTCCGTGTCCTCGACGGGCACGATCGCGTCGGCCCCGCTGGGCACAGGCGCGCCCGTCATGATGCGGAGAGCCGTTCCGGGGACGAGCGTCACCGGGACCGTGTGACCGGCCGGGATGTCGCCGCTCACCTCGAGGGCGACGGGCACCGAGTGGATGTCGGCCGCGCGTACGGCGTAGCCGTCCATCTGGGAGTTGCGGAACAGCGGCAGGTCGACTTCCGACCGCAGCTCGTCCACGGTCACCCGGCCGACGGCGCGGTCGAGCGGGACGGTCTCGGCTGCGGGTTCCTCGGAGAGCGCCTCGAGCATCCGCGCCACGATCCCGGCGTGCTCCTCGACGGTGCGCGCCGGCGCGGACAGGTCGCGTGTCATACGCTCAGTATCCCGCGAAGGGGCGTGCCGGTCAGTACCGGGGGACCTCCGGGTCGACGTCCCGGGACCAGGCGTCGATCCCGCCCGCGAGGACGACGCCGCGCGTCCCCACCTCGGCGAGCAGCCGCCGGGCGGTCTCCGCCCGGATCCCGAGGTGGCAGACGATCACCAGTGGATCCGCGGGCAGCCGCGCAGCGACACCCGCCGGGTCGGCCTGCACCACCCGCAAGGGAACCAACAGCGACCCAGGGAGCGACGCGACGTCCGCCTCCCATGGCTCCCGCACATCCAGAAGCGTGTGCGGCTCACCCGCGAGCAGGCGCGCGTGGAGCTCCGCCGGCGACATCGTGTCCGTGACGCCGCAGAACAGGTCGTAGTCGATCAGCTCCGTCACCGGCGCCGCCTGCGGATCGCGTTCGTACGCGAGCTCGCGGAACGTCCCGCGCAACGCATCGTGCACGACGACGCGGCCGAGGAGCGGTTCGCCGGTCCCGGTCACCAGCTTGATCGCCTCGCCCACCAGGAGGCTCCCGATCACCCCGCACACCGAGGGCAGCGCCCCAGCCTCCGCGCAACTGGCGACGGTGCCGGGAGCCGGTGGGACCGGGAACAGATCGCGGTACGTCGGTCCCTGCGCCGCCCAGCTCAGCCCCGCCTGTCCACCCGTCTGGTGCACAGCACCCCATACGACCGGGATGCCGGCGAGCGTCGCTGCGTCGTCCACCAGGTACCGGGTGGGGAAGTTGTCGCTGCCGTCGAGCACGAGGTCAAAGCCCGCGAGGATCCGTGGCGCGTTCTCCGCGGTCAGCCGCTCGGCGAAGATCCGTACCTCGGTCTCGGCGTCGAGCGCGCGCACGGCTGCGGCGGCCGACTCCACCTTGGATCGCCCGAGGGCGGCAGGGGTGTGGATGCTCTGCCGCGGCAGGTTGCTCAGCTCGACCCGGTCGTCGTCCACGATTCCGATCGTCCCGAATCCGGCCGACGCCAGCAGCGGGAGCACAGCGGATCCGAGTCCGCCCGCGCCCACGACCAGCACCCGCGCGCTGCGCAGCCGGCGCTGGGCGAGCGGTCCGAATCCCGGCAGCTGCGTCGTGCGCGCGTACCGCGCTGCGCGCTCGGGGGTGAGCTCGGGCCCGGGTTCGACCAGAGGCGGAAGGGACATGTCCTCAGCCAATCACACTGCGCCGGCGCTCACGCCACCGTCACCTGGATGCTGTGCAGCCCCGTCGCACCGTCGGGAACGACGTCGCGGACCGTCGAGGTCTGCACCATCCCCTTCGCATCGGTCGCCCGCACCCGCAATGTGTGGGTGCCGGGAGTCGCCTGCCAGGCGTACCGCCACTGGCGCCAGGTGTCGGGGGAGATCGCGTCGGCGAGCGTCGCCTCCTGCCATTCCCCGTCATCCACGCGAACATGGACGGCACTCACGCCCACGTGCTGCGACCAGGCGACTCCGGCGACGGTGACCGTCCCCGCGTTCACCTGCCGTCCCGACGCCGGCACGTCGATACGCGATGACAGCTTCACCGGCCCGCGCTCCGACCAGCCGCGGTCGGTCCAGTACGCCGTGTGCTGGTCGAAGCGGGTGACCTCCAGCGAGACGACCCACTTGGTCGCCGAGACGTACCCGTACAGCCCGGGCACGACCATCCGCACGGGGTAGCCGTGCTCGAGCGGCAGCGGCTGCCCGTTCATCCCGACTGCGAGGATGGCGTTGCGCTCGTCGGTGAGGGCTTCGATCGGGGTGCCGGCCGTCCAGCCGTCCTGGCTCGTCGAGAGGACCATGTCGGCGTCCGGCTTCGGCTTCGCACGGGCGAGGAGATGCCGGATGGGGTAGCCGAGCCAGGTGGCGTTGCCGATGAGGTCACCGCCCACCTCGTTGGAGACGCAGGTGAGGGTCGTCGTGGACTCTTCCAGCGGGAGCGCCAGCAGCTCGGCGAAGGTCAGGTCCACCTCGTGCTCGACCATCCCGGTGATCTTCAAGCGCCAGTCCTCCGGCGCGATACCGGGGATCTGCAGAGCCGTATCGATGCGGTAGAAGTCGGCGTTCGGGGTGATGAGCGGCGAAAGGCCCGGGATGTCGAACGACGCTCCGGGCGGAATCGGCGGCGCCGTTCGCGCGGGCCGCGGCAGGTGGAACGCTGCTCGGGCGGCCGACGCCGCGCGGAAACCGCCGGCGACCGCCTGGCCGACCACGAGTGCGACCGCCCCGGCCGCGGCGGTCGCCGCTGTGGTGCTGAGGAAGCGCCTCCGGCTCACGTGCCCGAGCGGAGCCACGCGCGTCGGCTGTGTGTCGCGCAGGATCCCGATGAGCCAGCCGAGCAGCAGGATGCCGACCAGCGCCGCGAGGGCCGAGGGCACCGCATCCACGATTCCGCTGCCCGAACGTGTGACGGCCGCCAGCACGCCCACCGCGCCGCCGACCCCGATCAGGATGCGGCCCAGCGGCGGCCGCACGCGCTCGAGCCAGCCGGCCAGCCCGGCGCCGATGATGACGACGACGGCCAGCGACACGACGAGGAAGGCCTTGTCGCCGGTGCCGAACAGGCCGATCACGGCCTCCTTCACCCATCCGGGCGCGAGATCGATCAGCAGGGCGCCCACGGTGAGGACGGGACTGCCGTTCTGCACGACGAACGCGCTCACCAGCTCGGCGGCACCCACGCCCGCGAGCACGCTCGCGACGCCCGCGCCCGCCGGCCGCCAGAAGTCCGTCATGGGGTAAACGTAGAGCCGCCGGCTGTGTGGCCGCCAATAGCGGGCGCGGGCGCGGCACCTCCGCGAGCATGGGAGGCTGGGGGCATCATGTCCGACACCACCACGTCCACCGCCCGACGCCTGCGCCTCGAGGACATCCCCGGCTGGACAGGCCCGGGCTCGGTGTCGGAGGACGCCGTCTACGACACGTTCGTCGAGTGGGTGGAGGCGGGCGGCATCCAGCTGTACCCGGCACAGGACGAGTCCGTGATCGAGGTCGTCGGGGGCGCGAACGTCATCTTGAGCACGCCCACGGGGACAGGGAAGTCGCTGGTCGCCGTCGGCGCGCACTTCGCAGCGCTGGCCCGTGGGGAGCGCACGTACTACACGGCGCCGATCAAGGCCCTGGTCTCCGAGAAGTTCTTCGCGCTGGTCGAGATCTTCGGTGCCGAGAACGTCGGCATGACGACCGGCGACTCCTCCGTCAACGCCGACGCGCCGATCATGTGCGCGACCGCGGAGATCCTCGCCAACCTC
>Ga0209677_100672_pt1 | contig 17650 bp, 15 predicted proteins | sample AraplaCvi_mCL_r2_2_FD_184285 | JGI IMG/M metagenome (GOLD analysis project Ga0209677, IMG submission 184285) | Arabidopsis root microbial communities from North Carolina, USA - plate scrape CL_Cvi_mCL_r2 (SPAdes) (version 2) | ecosystem: Host-associated > Plants > Roots > Endosphere | place: USA... | reverse complement strand
GTTAAGCTCGCCGCGGTGCAAAGCGGGTCGCCCGCGGCCCGTTAACCGTTCCGGTACCATCCATCCTTGTGGAACGCGCTGCGGCTATGTTAGCCACTCGCCCCACGATCACCCGCCTTTCTGCGCCAGGAGAACACTTTTATGACCAACGGCAACGGCTCCCCTCCAGAGGCAGCACCTCCCCAATTGAACGTGCTGGCGCAATACACCAAGGACCTCTCGTTCGAGAACCCGAACGCGCCGCAGTCGCTGGCGCCGCAGGGTCAGCAGCCGCAGATCAACATCCAGATCAATGTCGGCGCCAACAATCTCGGCGAGAACGACTATGAAGTGACGCTCTCGATCGAGGGCAAGGCGGAGAGCGCCGGCAAGGTGATGTTCAGCTTCGAGCTGATCTATGGCGGCGTGTTCCGGTTGCTCAACATCCCCCGGGAGAATCTCTCCCCGATGCTCTTAATCGAGTGCCCGCGCCTGTTGTTCCCGTTCGCCCGCGAGATCGTCGCGACCGCGGTCCGCGATGGCGGCTTCCCGCCGCTGATGCTCGACCCGGTCGATTTCGTCGGGCTGTATCGGCAAAACATGGAGCGGCAGGCGGCGGCCGAGGCCGCTCAGGTCAAGCCGAGCTGAGCCAGGCCAGACGTTAAGAGGGTTCGGTAAGACGTGGCCCCGCAGTCCGCATCAGGCGGAGGGGGTCACGCTCTCCGGCAGATATTCATTCCAGATCGGCTTGTCGCCCAAGGTGGCGACAAAGGCCCGATGCGCTTCCCGCTCGGCGTCGGTGACGCGGGGCACCAGCGGAGTTTCGCGCTGCCGGCGCGGCGTATCGATCGACGCCCCGATCCGGATCTCCTGAATCTCCTGCGTCAGGATCAGCTGCGACTGCCGCGCACCGACCAGGTCGACATAGACCTCGGCCAGCAGCTCGGCGTCGAGCAACGCGCCATGCTTGGTGCGGTGGGAATTGTCGATCGCATAGCGCGAGCATAGATCGTCCAGCCGGTTCGACACGCCCGGATGCTTGCGCCGCGCCAGCAGCAGAGTGTCGACCAGACGCTCGCGCGGAATGGCTGATTGCTTGACCCGGTCGAGCTCGGCATTGATGAAGCCGATGTCGAACGATGCGTTGTGGATCACGAGTGGCGCGTCGCCGATGAAGGCGAGGAACTCCTCGACGATCTCGGCGAACAGCGGCTTGCTCGACAGGAACTCGCTCGACAGGCCGTGAACCGCGAACGCCTCGGCCGGCATGTCGCGCTCGGGATTGATGTAGACGTGGTAGGATTGGCCCGTCGGCATGCGATTGAAGATCTCGACGCAGCCGATCTCGACCAGGCGATCTCCGCGCAGCGGATCGAGGCCGGTGGTTTCAGTATCGAGAACGATCTCACGCATCGTCAGTCAACTCGCATCGCGCCGGCGAATCAGCTCCGCCGCTGCGGCATCTTAATCACCTGGTCGAGGATGTCGCGGATGCGCACCCGCACGGGATCAAGTCCGTGCGACGTATCCACTATGAAATCGGCGCGCTTGCGTTTCTCGGCATCCGGCATCTGCCGCGCCAGGAGCGCATCGAGCGCCTCCTCCGTCATGGTGCCGCGCGCCAGGATGCGCTCGCGTTGGATTTCGGGCGACGTCGTCACCACAACGACAGCGTCGACGCGCTTGTCGCCACCGGTCTCGAACAGCAGGGGCACGTCGACCAACGCGACCGGCGCGCCGGATCGTTCGGCCTCGTCGAGGAAGGCCTGGTGATGCGCACGCAACATCGGATGGACGATCTGCTCCAGCCGCTTGATCTCGTCGGGATGGCCGACCACCTTGGCCGAAAGCCGGCTGCGATCAACTTTGCCGTTGGCGGTGGTTCCAGGGAAGGCGGCTTCGACGGCCGCAGCCGCTTCGCCCTCATACACTTTATGCACGGTCGCATCGGCGTCGTAGACGGGGACGCCGGCTTCCGCGAACAGTTTCGCGGTGGTCGATTTGCCCATCCCGATCGAGCCGGTCAGTCCAAGCACTTTCATGCGTGTCTCGTTTCCCGCGAGCCGGACCTGATGCTTTTATATTCGGAGCAGCTGCACGTCTCTGAAGAAGGCGAGCAGCGGCAACAGCGGCAAGCCGAGGATGGTGAAGTGATCGCCATCGATGCGCTCGAACAGATGCACGCCAAGGCCTTCGAGCTGGTAGACGCCGACGCTCGACATCACGGCGTCGCCGGCCTGGTCGAGATAGGTTGCGACATCGGCTTCGCTCAAGGCGCGCATGGTCATCCAGGCAATCGCGACATGCGAGAACAGCACCTCGCCATCGCGGGCGACCACGATCGCCGAATGCAGCGCATGGGTGCGACCGGCGAGCGCGAGCAACTGCTGCATCGCCTGATGTCGGCCATCAGGCTTGTTGAAGAGACGCTCGCCGAGCGCCAAGGTCTGATCGGCGCCGACGACGTGATGACCCGGCCTAGTGCCGGACACCGCAAGCGCCTTGGCCTGCGCGAGATGCAGCGCGATCTCATAAGGCGCGATCAGGCCCGCCTCCTGCTGGATCGCACGCTCGTCGATGTCGGCCGGCACCGCGTCGCAGGCAAGGCCCGCATTGACGAGCAGCATCCGTCGCGCGCTGCTTTGCGACGCCAGGACCAAGGGAAGCTCGCCGCGCCAAAGACCCGTCACGTGGCTCACTCCGCAAACTTCTGCCGCTGCCGGTCTGAATAGAGCTTCAGGATCGCCGCAGCCGTCTCCTCGATCGACCGGCGCGTGACGTCGAGCATGACCCAGTTGAACTTTGCGCTCAGCTTGCGCGCATAGGCAACCTCGTCGGCGACCGACTGCTTGTCGATATAGGTGTCATTGCCGGTTTCGGCACCCATGCTGAGCAAACGATTCTGCCGCACCTGGATCAGCCGCTCCGGCGTCGCGTGCAGGCTGACCACCAGCGGCTTCTTCAATATCTCCAACTGATGCGGGATCGGAATGCCCGGCACCAGCGGCACGTTGGCGGTGCGCACGCCGCGGTTGGCGAGATAGATCGAGGTCGGGGTCTTCGAGGTGCGCGACACCCCGACCAGCACGACGTCGGCGTCTTCGAGGCCTTCGACGAGCTGCCCGTCATCATGGAGCATCGTGTAGTTCAGCGCGTCGATGCGCGCGAAATATTCCGCATTGAGCACGTGCTGCGCGCCGACGCGCCCGGCCGTGGACGCACCGAGATAGGCCTCGAACAGCTGCATCACCGGGCCGATGATCGACAGGCTCGGGATGTTGATGTCCTTGCACTTGGCCTCGAGCCGGCTGACCAGGTCCTTCTCCAGCAGCGTGAACAGCACGATGCCCGGCGCCTCCTCGATCTCGTCGAGCACGCGGTCCAGCTGCTTCTGGCTGCGCACCAGCGGATAGACATGCTCGACGGGTGTCACGTTGGTGTATTGTGCGGCAACGGCACGCGCCACCGTGATCAGGGTTTCGCCGGTCGAATCGGAAACCAGATGCAGGTGAAAGTAATTTCCGGAGGTCGGCATCAAATCCTTAATGATCTGTGAATCCCTGTGAAGGATGGGACGAAAAGCCGGTGGCGGCCGGGGGCCTTTGGATAACCCGCTTCTTTCTGCACATGCTCCCCGATCAGGATAAGTCTGGCGCCGATGTCGATGATATCGGGACGAGCCGAACTTGTCTCTGGATAAGCTCTTGATGATCTCACGCAAGCCTATGACTCACAGACCGGAATCCAGCGCGCTGTCGGCGGTCAAAGGATGTTGAGGATTGTGAACAAGCTGGTGGTCACCTGCGGATGGCATTGCATGAGTCCAATCCACCGCTACCTAGACTCAAACCTTAAGATTCTAAAATTATTTAGTTTGGAGGAGACTGCCCGAGCGGATATGTCTCGCCTTGCAAGGTCGAAGGGTCAGACCTCAAGGATTACCCGTTCCGATGTATGAGTGGATCAAGGCCCTGCATGTCATCGCGGTCATCTCCTGGCTCGCCGGCATGCTCTATCTGCCCCGCCTGTTCGTCTATCACTGCGACGCAGAGATCGGCTCGAAGCAGTCCGAGACCTTCAAGGTCATGGAGCGGCGCCTGCTGCGGGCGATCATCAATCCCGCGATGATGATCACTTGGCTCGCCGGGCTTTATCTGGTCTGGGCCGGCGGGTGGTACAAGTCAGGATGGTTTCACGTCAAATTCCTGCTGGTCCTGATCCTGTCCGGCGTGCACGGATTCTTCACCCGCTGGATGAAGGATTTTGCAGCCGACCGCAATACGCGTAGCCAGAGATTCTACCGCTTTATCAATGAGGTACCAACGCTGTTGATGATTGGTATCGTCATCCTGGTGATTGTGAAGCCGTTCTGATGCGGCGCTCTCGCGATGCCAGCTGAGAGCGTGGCTCATGGTGTGGAGATTCGGGGGCGGGACGCGCGGGCGCGGTAAAACTGCATGCGGCTCCGCTGCTTGACGCCTTGCGAAATGAAACGTGATTTTCTATAGTATGTGTATCCCACCCCACGCAGGCGGATGTGGTTGCGTCCCGGCTCGACCGGCCGCCGCATCAGGTCTGGTGCCCAATCGGCGCCGCCTTGCTTAGACCTGCGGACCCTCATTTCCGTCCGCTTTTCCCAAAGCCACCTCGCATCCTTCCCAAGTCGTTCCACAGGACCACCCCAATGCGGGAAATCAAACTTCTAGACCTCAAGTCGAAAACGCCGGCGGAGCTCGTCTCCTTCGCCGAGGAGAATGGGGTCGAAAACGCCAGCACCATGCGCAAGCAGGAGCTGATGTTTGCCATCCTCAAGCAGCTTGCGATCGCCGAGACCGACATTATCGGGGAAGGCGTGGTTGAGGTTCTCTCCGACGGTTTCGGCTTCCTGCGCTCGCCCGATGCGAACTATCTGCCCGGGCCTGACGACATCTACGTCTCGCCCTCACAGATCCGCCGCTTCGGCCTGCGCACCGGCGATACCATCGAGGGCCATATCCGCAGCCCGAAAGAAGGCGAACGCTATTTCGCGCTGCTCAAGGTCAACACGCTGAATTTCGAGGACCCCGAGAAGTCCAAGCACAAGGTCAATTTCGACAACCTCACGCCGCTGTTTCCGGATCAGCGCTTCCGGCTCGAGCTCGAGGATCCGACACGGAAGGATTTGTCGTCACGGGTCATCGATATCGTGGCGCCGATCGGCAAGGGCCAGCGCGCGCTGATCGTGGCGCCGCCGCGCACCGGCAAGACCGTGCTGATGCAGAACATCGCGCACTCCATCACGGCCAATCATCCGGAATGCTACCTCATCGTTCTCCTGATCGACGAGCGACCGGAAGAAGTCACCGACATGCAGCGTTCGGTGAAGGGTGAGGTGGTGTCCTCAACCTTCGACGAGCCGGCCGTGCGCCACGTCCAGGTCGCCGAGATGGTGATCGAGAAGGCGAAACGCCTGGTCGAGCATGGCCGCGACGTCGTCATCCTGCTCGACTCGATCACGCGCCTCGGCCGCGCTTACAATACGGTGGTGCCGTCCTCCGGCAAGGTGCTGACCGGTGGTGTCGACGCCAACGCGCTGCAGCGGCCGAAGCGCTTCTTCGGTGCCGCACGCAACATCGAGGAAGGCGGCTCGCTGACCATCATCGCGACCGCGCTGGTCGATACCGGCAGCCGCATGGATGAAGTCATCTTCGAAGAGTTCAAGGGCACCGGCAACTCCGAGCTGATCCTCGACCGCAAGGTCGCCGACAAGCGGACCTTCCCGGCGATCGACATCGCCCGCTCCGGCACCCGCAAGGAAGAGCTCATCACGGACTCGCAGAACCTCAAGAAGATGTACGTGCTGCGCCGTATCCTCAATCCGATGGGGACGATGGATGCGATCGACTTCCTGCTCGACAAGCTGCGCAACACCAAGAGCAACGCCGAGTTCTTCGAGTCGATGAATACCTGATCGGATCGACCGATCACCGAGTTGCAAAGGGCGCTCTCCGGAGCGCCCTTTTTGTTTGGATGTATCAGATCCTTTGCAAGATCGTCTGGGCTCGGCCTCGTGGTTCGAGACGGCGCTTTCAGCGTCTCCTCACCATGAGGGTTTAGGACCTTGCCTCGCGAACATTCCTCATCCTGAGGAGCCGCGAAGCGGCGTCTCGAAGGATGGCGGCGAAACGATCGTTCGCACCAACTCTTTGTATCCAAGTCCATAAAGCATGTTCGGCCAAATCCGTTGTCTTTGCCGCCGTGCAGGTCCACCTCAGGACCATGCATCCGCACGACCAGACCATCTACGCCCTCTCTTCCGGCCGGTTGCCGAGCGCGATCGCGATCGTCAGGCTATCCGGCTCGCGCGCCGGAGCCGCGTTGCAGATGCTGGTCGGTAAGTTGCCGACGCCGCGACTGGCGACACGCGCCCTGCTCCGTGATCCCAGAGGTGAGCCGATCGATGACGCGGTCGTGCTGTGGTTTCCCGGACCCGCGAGCGCGACCGGCGAGGATGTTGCCGAGCTTCATGTTCACGGCGGCCGCGCAGTGCTCGCCACGCTCTTTGCGATGCTCTCGTCTTATGCCGATCTTCGCCCCGCCGAGCCCGGCGAGTTCACCCGCCGTGCCTTCGAGAACGGCAAGCTTGATCTGACCGAGGCCGAGGGACTGGACGACCTGATCCATGCCGATACGGATCGTCAGCGCCGCCAAGCTCTGCATCAGTTGAAGGGTTTGCTCGGCGACAAAGCACGGGATTGGCGCCGCCAGATTATCGAGGCATCGGCGCTGATCGAAGCCGGGATCGACTTTGCCGACGAAGGTGATGTTCCGGAAGAACTGATGGCGCCTGCGATCGACCGCATCAAGATTCTTCTCAGTGAGATCGAGACCGCGCTGGCTCTTCAAGGTCGGGGCGAACGTTTGCGCGACGGTCTGACAGTGGTGATCGCGGGTCCTCCGAACGCCGGCAAGTCAACGCTGATGAACCAGCTGGCTCGGCGCGAGGTCGCGATTGTCTCGCCTCATGCTGGGACTACCCGCGACGTCATCGAGGTCCAGCTCGATCTCGACGGTTATCCGGTGACGGTAATCGACACCGCCGGCATCAGGGACACCGATGACCCGGTGGAGCAGGAAGGTGTGCGGCGCGCCCGGGCGCGCGCGGCCGATGCCGACCTGGTGCTCTGGCTGTCCGAGGGTAAATCGTCTGGAGCCGATCACCGAGGTGATGCGCCGGTGTGGGTGATCCGAAACAAGATCGATCTCGGTGGCGAGGAGAGCTCGGAGAGCGCAAATCCGGTCTTTCGTATCTCGGCGAAGCAGGGAGATGGGATTGCCGAGCTGATCGATGCGTTGGTTTCGTTCGCGCGCAGCTTCTTCGGCACCAACGAAACCGGACTGATCACACGAGAGCGGCAGCGAAAGCTGCTTCAGGAAACTGCCGTCGCACTGCGGCGGAGCCTCGAGGCGGTGAAGCTTGGAGAGGAGCTCGCCGCGGAGGAGCTGCGGGTGGCGGCGTTCGCGCTCGGAAAGTTGCTCGGCCGGGTCGACGTCGAGGATTTGCTCGACGTGATCTTCCGCGAGTTCTGCATTGGGAAATAGCCGCTCTGGGTTTTGGGAATTCTGCTCTTATCCTTAACATCTGGTTTCAGGGTTAAGAGATCTTCAACCGTTTCACGTGAAACAGGAGCGGAACCGGCCCGAACGTTTCACGTGAAACACGCCTGGGAGCCACATGGAGCTGTTTCACGTGAAACGTCTTTCGGCAGTCACCGCCTCGCGCTAAAATCGAGTCATGAGCGACAATTCAAAGTCATTCGACGTCATCGTCATCGGTGGCGGACACGCCGGCTGTGAAGCGGCCGCTGCCGCCGCTCGCATGGGCGCCAAGGCCGCGCTGGTCACCCACCAGTTCGCGACGGTTGGTGCGATGTCATGCAATCCCGCGATCGGGGGCCTCGGGAAGGGCCATCTTGTTCGCGAGGTTGATGCCTTGGATGGTCTGATGGGCCGTGTGGCAGACGCCGGCGGCATCCAATTTCGAATGCTGAACCGCCGTAAGGGTCCAGCCGTCCGTGGACCTCGCGCACAGGCCGATCGCAAGCTCTATGCAGCGGCGATGCAGTCCGCGATCCGGCAGACCGTGAACCTCGAGGTGATCGAGGGTGAGGCGGACGAACTGATCGTTTCCCACGGGCGCGTCGTCGGCTTGAAGCTTGCCGATGGACGTATCTTCGGCTCGGGTGCCGTGGTCATTACCACCGGCACGTTCCTCCGCGGCCTGATCCATCTCGGCGAGAAGAACTGGCCCGCGGGCCGGGTCGGTGAAGCGCCGGCGCTCGGACTCTCGAAGTCGCTCGAAACTGCGGGCTTTACGCTCGGCCGGCTCAAGACCGGGACGCCGCCGCGGCTGGACGGCACGACCATCGACTGGGGTGCGGTCGAGATGCAGCCGGGCGACGATCCACCGGAGCCGTTCTCGGTGCTGACCGACAAGATCACGACCCCGCAGATCCAGTGCGGCATCACGCGGACCACGGCCGCGACCCATGACGTGATCCGGGCCAATGTTTACCGCTCGCCGATGTATTCCGGGCAGATCAAGAGCACCGGCCCGCGCTATTGTCCGTCGGTGGAGGACAAGATCGTCCGGTTCGGTGATCGCGACGGCCACCAGATCTTCCTGGAGCCGGAAGGTTTGGACGACACGACCGTCTATCCAAACGGCATCTCGACCTCGCTGCCCGAGGAGGTCCAACTTGCGCTGCTGCCGACCATACCGGGGCTCGAGCGAGTCCGGATGATCCGGCCGGGCTATGCGATCGAGTATGATCATGTCGATCCGCGTGAGCTTGAGCCGACCCTCCAGACCAAGCGCTTGCGCGGTCTGTTCCTGGCCGGACAGATCAATGGCACCACGGGCTACGAGGAGGCTGCAGCGCAGGGTCTCGTCGCGGGGCTCAACGCAGCGCTCGCGGCAGGCGGCAGCGACCCGATCGTGTTCGATCGCGCTGACGGCTATCTCGGTGTGATGATCGACGATCTCGTGACGCGGGGGATCACCGAGCCGTATCGGATGTTCACCTCTCGCGCCGAGTATCGCTTGACGCTTCGCGCCGACAATGCCGATCAGCGCCTGACCGACAAGGGTATCGCGCTCGGCTGCGTCGGCTCGACCCGGAGTCAACACCATCGCGCCAAGATGGATGCGCTGGATGCCGCGAAGGCTCTGGCCAAGTCGCTGACCCTGACGCCGAACGAAGCCGCCAAGCACGGTCTCGTTCTGAACAAGGACGGCCAGCGCCGCTCGGCCTTCGAACTGTTGGCCTATCCCGAGCTGGGCTGGTCCGAGGTCCGCGCGATCTGGCCAGAGCTCGGGGCGATCGATCCTGACATCGCTGTCCATCTGGAGATCGATGCCAAATACGATGTTTACCTGAAGCGGCAGAGCGCCGACGTCGATGCCTTCCGCCGTGACGAAGGCATGGTGCTCGGCGATATCGACTATGCCCAGGTGCCCGGCCTCTCGAACGAGGCACGGGCCAAGCTGGTCGCGGCCAAGCCATGGACGATCGGGCAGGCGGGGCGCATCGACGGCATGACCCCGGCGGCGCTCGGAATCCTGACGGCCTATCTGCGCCGCGAGGCGCGGCGCAAGCGGGCGACGGCTTAGGGGACGTTCCACGTGAAACAGCTGGGCCGTTCGTCGGCATTATCAGACCTCGCGCCCGACAGGGCTGCGGCCCTGAAGCTCACGCCCGTTTCACGTGAAACGGCTGAGCGCCTGGACCGCTACGTCGCGCTGCTCGGAGAGTGGCAGGCCAAGACCAATCTGGTGGCGCCGTCGACCTTGCCGCAGCTCTGGACGCGGCACGTGGCAGACTCGCTGCAGCTTCTGACGTTGAAGCCCGACGCAAAAATCTGGGTCGATCTCGGCAGCGGCGGCGGTTTCCCGGGCGTCGTGCTGGCCTGCGCACTGGCTGAAACGCACGGCGCTCAAGTCCATCTCGTCGAACGCATCGCCAAAAAAGCAGCCTTTTTGCGCGAAGCAATTCGCATCACGGCCGCGCCTGGCGTTGTGCATTTGTCTGAGATCGGGGATATTGTGGAGAAGTGGGCGGGGCGAGTCGATTGCGTGACTGCGCGCGCGCTGGCTCCACTACACCAACTCATTGGCTTCGTTGAGCCTTTGATTAACAAAGGCGCAACGGCGCTGCTGTTGAAGGGCCAAGATGTAGATGCGGAATTGACCGAATCTACCAAATATTGGAACATCAGGCATAAGCTTCATCCCAGCCGAACGGGCGGACAAGGCTGGATCGTCGAAATCGATCGGATCGAGCGACGTTCATGAATTCCGCGGAACAGGCAACGACGACCGATGACCGTGATTGATCAGGTTTATCAAGAGGATAGCGCTCCCCACGCGGACGGCCACCCGCGCATCCTGGCGCTTGCCAACCAGAAGGGCGGCGTCGGCAAGACGACGACCGCGATCAACCTCGGCACTGCGCTCGCCGCGATCGGCGAGCGCGTGCTAATTGTCGACCTCGATCCGCAGGGCAACGCGTCGACCGGACTCGGCATCGACCGCCACAACCGCAACTGCTCGACCTATGACGTCTTGATCGGGGAGGCCGCCTTGCGCGACGCCGTGGTGCCGACCGCGGTGCCGCGTCTGCACATCGCCTCCTCGACCATGGACTTGTCGGGTCTCGAGCTGGAGCTTGGCTCGTCGGCCAATCGCGCGTTCCGACTGCGCGATGCGATCGCCGGCCTCAACAACAATGTCTCGCCCGAGGGCGACTACACCTATGTGTTGGTCGACTGCCCACCGTCGCTGAACCTTTTGACCGTCAACGCGATGGCCGCGTCGGATGCGATCCTGGTGCCGCTGCAGTGTGAGTTCTTCGCGCTCGAAGGTCTGTCGCAGCTGTTGCAGACCGTCGAGCAGGTGCGCTCGACTCTCAATCCGAACCTGTCGATCCACGGCATCGTGCTGACCATGTTCGACTCGCGCAACAATTTGTCGAACCAGGTCGTCGCCGACGTCCGCCAGTTCATGGGATCGAAGGTCTACAACACCATGATCCCGCGTAACGTCCGCATCTCGGAGGCGCCGTCCTACGGCAAGCCGGTGCTGGTCTACGATCTGAAATGCGTCGGCAGCGAAGCCTATCTCAAGCTCGCGACCGAGGTGATCCAGCGCGAGCGCGAGCTCAAGCCTCATTGATCCGCGCCGAGTCTGGGCTCTCCGCATGACGCGGATTCGATCCGGACAGGCGCGTAACATCAGCATCGCATCGCGTCTCGGGTTCGCTTGTTTGCCTGCGTCCCGGACTTGCGAGAGGGACGAGGAGCGGCACTTAAGTGAATCCAAGGGAGAAGGCGATGGCCGATGAATCGCGCTCGCGACTGGGCCGCGGTCTTGCAAGTCTGATCGGGGATGTCGGGCGCGAAGCCGGTGCGCCACCCGAGCGGCCGCGCTCACAGCGCAAGGTGCCGATCGAATTCTTGAAACCCAATCCGCGCAATCCGCGCCGCACCTTTTCCGATGCCGAGCTCGGCGAACTCACCGATTCGATCAAGCAGCATGGCGTGATCCAGCCGATCGTGGTGCGGCCGGTAAAGGGTGCGCAGGATCGCTTTGAGATCATCGCCGGCGAGCGGCGCTGGCGCGCGTCGCAGGCGGCCGGCCTGCACGAGGTGCCGATCGTCCCGGTCGATGTCAGCGACAGTGATGCGCTCGAGCTTGCGATCATCGAGAACGTCCAGCGCGAAGACCTCAACGCGATGGAAGAGGCGCAAGGCTATCACGCGCTCGCCAACGAGTTTCAGCGCAGCCAGGAAGACATCGCCAAGATCGTCGGCAAGAGCCGCAGCCATGTCGCCAACATGATGCGGCTGACCAAGCTGCCCGCTGAGGTGCAAGGCTTCATCGCGACCGGTCAGTTGTCGGCCGGTCACGCGCGTGCGCTGATCAATCTGCCCGATCCGCTGGCGGCGGCGAAGCGCATCGTCAAGGAAGGGCTGAACGTCCGCCAGACCGAGGCGCTCGCGCATGACGAGGGTGTGCCTGAGCGCAAGCCGCAGAAGCCGCGCGCCGGCGCGTCGTCGGCCAAGGAGAAGAAGGACGCCGACACCATCGCGCTGGAGAAGCGGGTCAGTGACGCGCTCGGTTTGAACGTCACCATCAGCCATCGCGATCCCGGCGGCACGGTGCAGATCAGCTACCGCAACCTCGAGCAGCTCGACGAGGTCACGCGCCGGCTGGAGAATGGTTAGTCGTTAGTTCGTAGTTTGTTGGAGCCTTGTTAGTCGCGGCTCGCGACTCTTCACCCTCCCCTGGAGGGGGAGGGTCGGCGCGCATCGCTCGCGATGCGAGACGGGGTGGGGTGATCTCGCCGCTCGCACCGACGCTGCCGCTTCACCCCACCCCGTCTCACATTTCGCTTCGCTCATGTGAGTCGACCCTCCCCCTCCAGGGGAGGGTGGCATTGTCACCACGACCGGGATCTTATCGACTCGGTTCAGAGTTCTAGCCTCGTCGCCTTGCCGCAACGGCGATCGACAGCAAGGTCCGCTGCGCGATCGCAGCCGCCAGCGTCGGCTGCTTGCGCATGTCGAGCGCGGCGGTGGCAAGCTGATCGATGATCGGAAGCAGCCGCGCCGGCGAGAGGTTGCGCAGAGCGACTTCAGCAGCCGGCTTGCGCGAGAAATGCAGCCGCGGAAATCCGCCTTCCAGCACGGCTGAGATCGGCGTGCCTGACGCAACGGTCAATGCTGATTTGTGCAGCCATGCGGCGTGACGCTGCGCGGCCGAGACGATGACACCTGGATAGGTGCCGGCGATCATCGCCTTGCCGAACTCGGTCTCGACCAGGTCGGGCTTGCCGCCGAAGGCGCCGTCGACGATCGGGTCCAGCTTCATCTCGGAGGCATCCGCCACGACCGCCATCACGTGGTCGAGCGTCACCTCGCCCTGGCCATGCGCAAACAGCGTCAGCTTGCGCAGTTCGTTGCGCGAGGCCTGGCGGTCGCCGCCGAGCAGCGACATCAGCGAAGCCCGCGCGTCAGGCGCGATGCGCAAATTTGCGATCCGCAACTCGTCGTCGATCAGCTTGGCGAGGTCGCGTTCGGTGTCGGGATAGCAGCCGATTGCAACCGCCGTGGCGGCACGCTCGCAGGCCTTGCGCAGTGGTGAGTCCGGGCGAATGTCACCCGCCTCGATCACGATCCGGCAATCCCTGACCGACATGCCGGCGAGCGTCTCGACTCCGCCGGCGAAACTGCGCGAGCCCGCGCGCACGCGGATCGCGCGGCGGCCGCCGAACAGCGGCACGGTCATGGCTTCGTCGACCAGTCGCGACGGCTCGGCGGCGAGCTCATCGCCATCGAGCTTGACGAGAGAGAAGGGGTCGTCGGGATCGTCGATCGCGGACGCGATCAGCGCGTCGGCGCGCTCGCGCACCAGACCCGCGTCGGGACCATAGAGGAGAACGATTGGCCGGGCAGGGTCGGGTCGGGCGAGGAAGCTGTCGATGTCTCGTCCGCGCAGCGCGACCACGGCCGTCCCAACCCGGCTCAGATGCCGGCGGAGAAGTACGACGCCAGCCGGGTCTTGATGTTCTCGGCGATCTGCTCGGCGGCGCGATCCTCGGCATCGCGGAAGGCGCGCTGGCGCGCGAAGCGTTGATAGGAGCCGGGGATGTCATACGACGTCCGCGCGAAAGTCGTCCCGGTCATGACCGACTTATTGCTGGCGAGCTCGACGAGATTGTACTGCACGTCGATGCCGACATTCTCGCTGGTCGGCAGGCCGGTGTTGGGATCGATGATCAGCGACGAGCGGCTGGTCTGGAATTTCATCACCAGCTTGTAGATCGGGGCGGTGCCGGTGGCGGTGCCGTAGAGCTTGAAGGCAAGCGCGTTGCGAATGTCGACGCCGATCCGGGCCTCAGGCGACGCATTGGGCTTGTCGACCGGCGGCAGGTCGACCGTCATCAGCTTCTCGCGCAGAGCCGGCGTGCCATCGGTGTGCTCGGCATACATCGGCTGGAAGCAACCGGCCGTGAGCGCAGCCAGGCCGGCCACGGCAATCAGCCGGGCGGCGATGCGAAAACGACCGGCGGAACTAGCCAACGACATTCACGATCCTCTTGGGAACCACGATCACCTTGCGGACGGCCCGACCATCCAGCGCCAGCTTTACCGCATCGAGGCCCAAAACGGCAGTCTCAATTTCCGGATTCTGCGCGTTGCTGGCGACTGTGACTTCTCCGCGCTTCTTGCCGTTCACCTGCACCACCAGGGTCACGCTGTCTTCGACCAGCAAATCCCGTTCGATTTGCGGCCAGCTCGCCTCCGAGATCAGGCCGCCATGCCCCAGCACCTTCCAGCATTCCTCGGCCAGATGCGGCATCATCGGCGCGAACAGATGCACCAGAATCGTTGCTGCCTCGTGGATCGCCCAGGCCAGGTCGGGCGCCGGCTTGGCCGGGCGCGACAGCACCTCGGCCAGCGCGTTGGCGAATTCGCGGATGTGGGCCAGGCAGACGTTGAAATGCAGCCGCTCGATACCGCCGGACACCTTGTCCAGCGCACCATGGGCGGCCTTGCGCAACGCCAGCGCATCAGCGCCGAAGTCAGCCGGCCGGGAGGAGGGCGCTTGCTTGGCGATCTCGCTGGACTCGTTGACCAGTCGCCACAGCCGCTGCACGAAACGTGAAGCGCCTTGCACCCGCTCGTCGCTCCAGATCACGTCGCGATCGGGCGGCGAATCCGACAGCATGAACCAGCGTGCAACGTCGGCGCCGTAGCTCTCGATGATGTCGTCGGGGTCGACCGTGTTCTTCTTCGACTTCGACATTTTCTCGATCGGGCCGACTGTGATGTCCTCCCCGGTCGCGGCCAGGATGACGCGACGGCCGTTGTCGCCGGTCTCGATCTTGACCTCGGCCGGGCTCACATAGGTGCCGTCGGCCTTCTGGTAGGTCTCGTGCACCACCATGCCTTGCGTGAACATGCCGGCGAACGGCTCGTCCATGGCGATATGCCCGGTCGCCTTCATCGCGCGGGTGAAGAAGCGGCTGTAGAGCAGATGCAGGATCGCGTGCTCGACGCCGCCGATATATTGGTCGACCGGCATCATCCGGTTGGCCACATCAGGCGTGGTCGGTGCAGTCTCGTTCCACGGATCGGTGAAGCGCGCGAAGTACCAGGACGAATCCACGAAGGTGTCCATGGTGTCGGTTTCGCGCAGCGCCTTGCCGCCGCATGTCGGGCAGGTGACGTGCTTCCAGCTCGGATGATGGTCGAGCGCGTTGCCCGGCCGGTCGAAGGTGGCGTCCTCCGGCAGCGTCACCGGCAGGTCCTTATCCGGCACCGGCACCACATCGCATGTCGGGCAGTGGATCACCGGGATCGGGCAGCCCCAATAGCGCTGGCGCGAGATGCCCCAGTCGCGCAAGCGGAAGTTCACCTGGCGCTCGCCGACCGGCGCGTCGCCGCGGCTCTCGTTTTCCAGGCGCTTGGCGACCTCCTCCTTGGCCTGATCGATCGTCATGCCGTCGAGGAAGCGCGAATTGATCATGCGGCCGTCGCCGTCATAGGCGACGTCGGTGATGACGAAGGTCTTGGGGTCCTGCCCCTCTGGGCAGACCACCGGGACATTGCCGAGATTGTATTTGTTGACGAAGTCGAGGTCGCGCTGGTCGTGCGCTGGGCAGCCGAAGATGGCGCCGGTGCCGTATTCCATCAGCACGAAGTTGGCGACATAGACCGGCAGCTTCCAGCTCGGATCGAACGGATGCACGGCCCGGATGCCGGTATCGAATCCCTGCTTCTCGGCGGTGTCGATGACCTCCTGCGCAGTCCCGATCCGTTTGATCTCGGCGATGAATTCCGCAAGCTTCGGATTCTTGGCGGCAGCAGCCTGCGCCAGCGGATGGTCGGCCGAGATCGCCATGAACTTGGCACCGAACAGCGTGTCGGGGCGCGTCGTGAAGATCTTCAGCTCGTTTTCGCCGGCAGGCGAGGTCGCTGGATCGAGCGCGAACCGGATCAACAGGCCCTCGGAGCGGCCGATCCAGTTGCGCTGCATCAGCCGCACCTTGTCCGGCCAGCGGTCCAGCGTATCGAGCGCGTCCAAGAGCTCCTGCGAGTACTTCGTGATCTTGAAGACCCACTGATTCATCTCGCGCTGCTCGACGACGGCGCCGGAGCGCCAGCCGCGGCCCTCGATCACCTGCTCGTTGGCGAGCACGGTCATGTCGACCGGATCCCAGTTCACCTTGCGCTTCTCGCGCTCGACCAGCCCGGCCTTCAGGAAGTCGATGAACATCTTTTGCTGATGCCGGTAGTATGATGGATCGCAGGTTGCAAACTCCCGCGACCAGTCCAGCGACAGCCCGATCGAGCGGAGCTGCTTTCTCATCGCGGCGATGTTGTCGTAGGTCCAGGCCTTCGGCGCCACCTTGCGCTCGATCGCGGCATTCTCCGCCGGCAGGCCGAACGCGTCCCAGCCCATCGGGTGCAGCACGTTGAAACCCTTGGCGCGCATGAAGCGGGCCAGCACGTCTCCGAGCGTATAATTACGGACATGGCCGATATGGATGCGTCCCGACGGATAGGGAAACATCTCGAGTACGTAGTATTTCGGACGCGGATCGTCGTTTTTCGAGGCAAAGATCGCCTTCTCGTCCCACTGGCGCTGCCAGCGAGGCTCGGATTCACGGGCGTTGTAGCGTTCGGATGTCATGGAATCGCTTGTAATTTCCAGGGATTCGCGTCGGTCGGAGAACGGCGGACTAGGCCACAAAAGCGGCGGCGAGGTCAATGGGCCGGGAGATGATGTTACCATCCTGCCGTGCAGCTAAGCGACGGTAATCCGTAGGTTTTTTTACAGTATTGCGTTGAACTGTAGGGGACCGGATTGAGGCGCGGTTAAGACTTGGGTGGGACAGTATCGCATCTGACCCTATGCCCACATCTGGGACTATCCAAGCCGTGTCCGGTGCGACGTTCGACGAGATCGATTTCGAATACGCGACGTCTGTCGCGGAAAAGGCCATGCGTGCGATGGCGCAGCATCGTGTGCCGCCGACGCCCAACAATTTTCATCTCTGGTTCAAGTACGCGCTTGGCACCGCTTCGGACCTGAAGCGTGCGGTTGACATTCTGGTCAGCAACAAGCGGAAGTTCGACAAGACGACGAACCAGGCGCTGTTCGATACCTATATCGGCTCGCAGGGCACGGACGCTGCCGTCGTTCACAAGGTGTCGCAGCAGCTCCACGGTGTGATGGATTCGGCGAAGCAGTATCTGACTGCAGCGATCGCCGACAACCGGACCCAGATGGAGGCGATCGACGGCGTCGCCGAAGGCCACGATAATGGCGTCGACCCGAAGCTCCTGATCGAGAACCTGGTCAGCGAGCTCGCCAGAGCCACCGAGCGCGCCGCCAAGCTGGAGGCGAGCTTCGCTGAGAAGTCGCGCGAGCTCGACACCATCAGAGACTCGCTCAACAAGTCCGAGCAGCGCGCCCGCACCGACACGCTGACCGGCCTGCCGAACCGTCGCGCGCTCGAAGAATTTTTCCGCCAGGTTCAGATCGCGGCGATGGAAAAGGACGAGCCGCTCAGCGTGCTCCTGATCGACGTCGATCACTTCAAGAAGTTCAACGACAATTACG